>Ga0210400_10001745_pt1 | contig 21208 bp, 29 predicted proteins | sample IncBWH26MmetaG_FD_155456 | JGI IMG/M metagenome (GOLD analysis project Ga0210400, IMG submission 155456) | Forest soil microbial communities from Barre Woods Harvard Forest LTER site, Petersham, Massachusetts, United States - Inc-BW-H-26-M | ecosystem: Environmental > Terrestrial > Soil >...
TCGTGGTCTACTTTTTGTCCATTTTCGTCATAGGTAAATACTTTACCCACGTCATGCCATATAGCGGCCACTATTAATTTTTCTTCATCCTTAGCAGATAACTGGTATGCTGTACTCGCGGTCATCTGTTGAGCCGTCTGGACAACTTCAGCCGTATGGACAACCAAACCGCCTGGATAAGCGTGGTGTTCATGCGACGTCCCTTTGGATGATCTGTAGCCGTGTAAGAAACGTAGGTCGTTTAATACGACGTCGGCACAGCGACGTAACCGCTCATCTAACCAATATATTTGGGACTTAAGGTAATCTTTGGCGGCTAGAACGGCGTCGAAATTCTTACCTAATCGCTTGCGGTCAAGCACAATCATTATATCCCTTTTCTTTTCTTAATTTAACTAATTGATCTGCGAGTTTAGTAACGGCATCGATGGCTTCGGCCTTTGTAGCGCCGTATGCTATTGCGCCAGCGATGTTGGTGATTTCCGCGATCCAACGGTTGTCGGTTTCGAGTTCGGTCTCAATGTTGTATTTCAATTGGGATTCTCCTCTGGATTCTTTATTGGCTCAGACGCGGCCCGCATTTTCGTAATTGCTTTTTCAATCTGTTCGCGGTTAGCATACAACAGGTCTATATCGTTGATACCAATTTTGGAACCAAACCACTGGAGCCACCACCGGAATTTCTCACTTTCAGCCGGGGGCAATTCATAGACACCATGTTTAATATGTGATGGGCGACCGGCTACGTTAACCACTTCGTCATGTCTATTCTTGTATTGAAATCTGACAACTATTTCAACGGACTGAAGACCGGGCGCGGCCCGATTATGATTAAGGTCGATTAGATCGACGGAGGCTAGGTCAAATATGATACCGCCGATTTTAATTGGTATTTGCACGTCTTACCCATATTTTTAAATATTCCACGTATAGTTTCCACATAGCGCTACATGTGGCACAGGCTCCACGAATACCGGCTTCGTGGTCTGTTTCGGGATTATACCTTGGGTGTCGGTCGCATTTACAGTTCAATTTCATCATTGAGGTAACTCTTCACGCCATTCATGACCACAATCTTGACATTTATAATAGGCGCAACAACCTTCAAAACAGGTTCTTACTTCTTCTACATTTGTATGCGCCCATCTTCCTGAGGCATTCTTGGGCATTGGTTTTTCTGGTGAACAAATTTGACGATCAGTATTACGCTGCATCATTAGGTTGTGGCCCCAACAGTTCATCCAAATCTACTACCTTAACTTGCCCCGGCCCCGGCCCTACATCGACCTCATCCGTAAGCCACGTAATACACCACCAGGAGTCATTAGAGTCCATTATGTTATAGCGGTCCTCGAAGCCGAACGCAACCAAAGCCTTGATAAGTGAAACACGCCGTCCCTCTGACCGCAGAAAAGTATCTGACCATGAACACGCGGACTCTGCCGCCCAGTAGCGTTGGTCCTTTGTATCATCGGGAATGATGGTACAGGTGGTAGTACCGCGTTTCGTGGCGCGTCTATATGAAGCGGGTAACTCTTTAGCCGCAACAAGTCTTTTTTCGACTACGGTCTTATAGTCGTCATTTGTATATGTGGTATATTCCACGTCATGTCTACGGTGGTGAAAGTATACATGATACTTACGCCCTTGGTAGATGAAGGAAAGGAAGGGACGGTCGGGGTGTATAGGGTCGTGTGGGTTAGGTAGATTGGCGGGACGTACTGTTGCAGGAACTTCTTGGCCACTTTTTGTAACAAACTTGTAACTTACCGTCTCTGCGTCGGGGGTTAAATGGAAACGATACTTAGATGTGGTGCCCAGTAACGTATTGGCGGCATCATCCACGCACCATTGTACATATTCGGAACGAAATATATTGTCTCGCGTATAGCATCGTTTTACCAGTGCTTCGCCGTCTTCACTCAATGGATCTCCGTCTATTAAACCGTTCAGATAGATACGAGCAATATTACATTCGTCAGCTACGGTCAGAGTCGGTCTACTTAGTAGGTCTAGTGCGTGTTTAATTTCTTTTTTGGTCATTGTGAGTCTGTAAGTGGATAATTTCCAGTGAAGGTCACGTCACAGTCTAGGTATTTTTTACAGAGCCTTGCAAGCACTTCTTCGCGTTGTTCCAGCGGTATATTTTTATTGTCATTGACCTCCATAATACTTCCAACTTCCGTTTTGTTAAACTTAAATGTATCTGAATAAAATAAAGTTTTCATTGCACAAGAATTATTTTTATCAGTCGATACGTTAAGAACTTCACGCGGACTTAATTTTTGAATTAATCTATCCGGTGCAATACCACAGGCCAACAGATAGTGACCCATAATACAGCCGCAGCCGTCATCACGTAGCAGCACATCGGTAATTAATTTTTCACGAGGTATAATCAGTTCCATTTATTAAGTTCCTTTAATCTGGTGGAATTTGCGCGGCTAACTCTTGTGCCGCCTCTTTAGATGCATCAGGCCAGTCCAACGATTCATCGACAGACATTAAAATAGTCTTAATGAGTGACCAGTGGGCGGCAGTCAGACGTATGCGAAGTGTTATCATTTAAAATCCTCGTTGCCGCATATTAGCTCGTTCCAGTGCTGTTGTTTGTGTGACGGGCATAAATAGACTTGATCTATAATTGTGCCGCGTCCTGGAGTCACTTCGCCCGCATACCACCAGATATTACAGCCGCACTGTTGTACGTTTATTCTAACTAGTGGTATCTTCATAGCGTGCTCCTATATAATATAATCACGCGATTATAGTTATAGATTATAGTTATATTTATAACGCCCTTACGCCGTTTTTGACGGCTCGGGCGTATAGCGCCTTATGAGCGCTTCGCGCCTCTTGTATTAACAATCTTTAATCTCTTCTACCACGTCCACAGGAACATCGGCCCCCATTTTCGAAGCATATAACGTCCCGGCCCTACCATTCCAATCGGATGTTTGACGCTCTTCTACAATCCATCGGCGAGGTTTAGGTAGTTTACGTACTATGAGGCGTGGTCCCATTGGTGGCGTGCCGTGAGTCAATATAGCCTTTGATAATGATCCGGTTGCATACCAGCTTTCACCATTCTCAATCGGCCTAAAGGCAATGGCTTCGTAGCCTAAGTTTTTAATTATTTCCAAAACTTTATTTTCATTCTCACCGTATATATCTTCTACGGTTTTTTGTACTTTCACTTCATATGTAAACATTTTATTTTATTTCCTTTCTTGTTTGTTCATCTGCTCTTCCAACAGTCCTACCTATTACATTTGCCACGCCCACTAAAGCGGCCCACGTCATACAGTATGTAAATAGTTCAGGGTAGTTAAAAAAATTTATTCGTCCCCACCACACTATCGCGGCCCCTATCCAATGTGATAGACAATACTGACACGATATAGCCTCGCCTATCCACAGTAGGATGGGATTACAATGGTTGTTACAATAGTAACGTAGTGGAAAAAATATTTTAGCCCGCGATACGGTGGTTGATAGTAACCATATGGCGGCGGCTAACAGTAGGACTTCTAGCCACATTTATGCAGCCTCCAACCAGTCAGTAAGAGCCTCATATCGTTTGTGGGCTTCCTCGGCTTCCAGTACGACACGTCTTTTAAGCCGCTCTACATCTATCTGCTCATCATATGATCCAAAGACGGCCTCGCCGTCCTGTATTTCCAGTGCCACTTTACGTACACCACCGTTACGTAGTGCTACGCGAGGTGCGGTATTGTAATTTTTGAGACGGAAGGGATTAATTCGACGCACCGGCCTCCTTGGTAAGCCACTTTTTATTTTCCATATAAACTCTATGTCCTTCTACATATCCATCTACTTCAGCCGCCAATTTATTAGCCTCGGCTCGGTCTGTTATGACCGCTACACATTCAGTATTGGTGGAATCGAACCACACAACACGCCAGTAGTAAAAATATGGACTTAGGGGCATTACGCTACCTTTGTGCCACAATATGGACAATATTTAACGCCCCACATGTAAGCGTGAGTCCAACGGTCATATAGCCCCCACTGTGGTGGGTTTTCGGTTAGAATACATATGACATCGTAGTGATTAATGCGCGTACCTTCACATTCATGTCGTCCACGCGATACGTCCCGACCGACGGAGACACTACAGCCATCTTCTAACGCCGCTTGTTTTTGAAGCCACTCAGGATCAGAATTAAATTTCATTTCACTCATATTAGTCCTGGTCCAGTTGGTTTTAAAGATTCATAGATACTAGGCATTGTTTCATAATATGCATGTATTTCAGGTGGTGCTATTAATTCAGGAGCAGGACAGTGACATTTTATTTCTTCTTGTGGTTTATTTAAAGAATCCGTATAGATTGTACGCGCCGCCACTATGACGATAAATATAAACATTATTACGAAGGCTTTCATTCTTCTACCTCTGGTCGCGTCTTACGTATTTGATATTCAGTTCCAGTTTTACGACGTGGGTGCGCCAACCATTCCGCATCGGTATGCCACCGACGTTGGATGCAGGCCAGACACTGGCGGCGTTCTTCAAATTCTAGGTTAGTGCGTTCTTCTTCTGTGAGACGTATCACGGCTTCTCCTTTGCTGCATCGGCGCGGGCGAGAGCGGCATCCTTCGCGGGATCATTGTCAGCGCTCGGATTGCACCACGCACTTTCACAGCGCTGGAAGTACTGATTGTGTTTCTCGACAAAGTGGATGCGTCTGCGTAGTTCCAGGTTGAGCGCCTCGGCCTCGGCCATCCGCTCGTCCATGTCCCGCGTTGCGCAATGATCATAAGGGCATTCCTTGTAAGGAAAGTTGTGTCCACACCGGACGTTTCTGGCGTCGTCAGACTCGTTATGAATTCGCGTGATGGTCGGTGTGTTCATAAAAGGGTAAAATATATAGGTGGGTGTAATTAGGTACCCACCGGACCTTTTTGCGATATCCGCCGCAACGGTCCTTATGATGACACAGGGGAGGTAAAAGATGCAAGGGTTACGGCGAGTTAATGTGAAATTAATCCATTGTGTATTCTGCCTTACAGTATTAAAATAACTTAATATTTGCATCGGGGTACCATCTTATGACATCATAGACGTAATGAAGGATGCATTAACAATTGACCTTACGAATGCCGCCGATCTACGGTATTCACCAACTCTCAATACTATTACAGCCACTCAACCGGGCGATGCCAATACATACGCTCGGCGTGTCACTGTGCAAATATCACATGAGCAAATGGAGAAGATAGTTGAATCCTTTGCCTCACTAACTGCATCTGTATAGGTGCACAAGACGACCACGAGACGGCGCGGTAAGTTCTGGGACACTGGGGCCTGCCGTACCGTCCGGGGTTGAGTCACTGAAAGTAGGTAAATTTTACACACATGTCACAAACTCAAGAAGTAACTGAATATAAATGTGATCGTAACGGCTGGCCCACCGGCGAATGGGACTCGGAACCGGATCGCCTCGATTTTGAGTACGCCGGTTTTTCCTGTCTCTTATTGCGCGGCCCGGTTGGATCATGGTGCGGTTATGTTGGAGTCCCTGAAAGTCATTCGGCATTTGGTAAGGACTATAATAGCGTGGATGTTGAAGTTCACGGTGGTCTTACCTATGCCAATACTTGCAACGGTCATATTTGTCATGTACCCGGCCCCGGAATGCCTGAAAAGGTTTGGTGGTTAGGTTTTGACACGGCTCATCTATATGATCTCGGTCCTGCAATGATTAAGTACCAGACTTCAAAATTTCATACTGACGATGTATATAGGACAATGAACTATACACGTCAACAAACTGAACGGTTAGCGGAACAGTTAGCCTCCCAGTAATTCAAATTTGTTTTACTCCAGTTCCATACCATTGGGACAAAAAGGTAGGTTTTCCGAATGTCTAATATCACGCAAAGTACCACGACGGCACCAGTCGGTCGTAGTAACGTAAACGCCGCTTCTACGGAACGGCAAACCATCCATTACCGTGTCAAACCTGAACCATATCAAGGATCAGATTATGTTTCGACACAACTTGAACCACAGTTAGAATTGGTATATGTGAATGCCTCGTTAGCCGCCGATTTTCTATCCAAGAATCAAGCCAACCGTTTACTTAGACCTAAAGTGGTAAGTGAATATGCGGCAATAATGGCCTCAGGGCAATGGCATGATGGCGGCGGGGACCCTATTCTAGTTACCACTGACGGTACCGTTATTGGTGGTCAACATCGTTTACACGCCATCATAGAAGCCACCAATAAGTTGGGCGTACCCGTTACCATTGGTCTAACGGTCCTATGGAACGCATCGCCCGCACAACGTAATCAGCCCCAGTTGAAGTGGACTCCCAGTCACTCACTGGAAGCCGCAGGTTTTAAAGGCGTGGCTGGCTTGGCTGGCGGTATCAATACCTATCTCCGTCTCACTGGAGCCCGTCCTTGGACCCGCACTAGTGCTCCGGCCCAAGTGATCGAAGATTTTGCCTCGACTAATCCGGCTAAGACGGAAGCCGCCCGAGTTTTTGCCCAGTTCCACAATAAGGCCCGTCTCTTACCTTTTTCGGCCCTGTTCGCATTTTACTATGCACTGGCTGAACGGCAAGAAAATTTGGCTCAAGTCGAAGCGTTTATTAATGCCTTAAACGAAGGCACCGGCCTCACGTCCGACATGCCCGTCTATCGTCTACGTGAATATTTGATGCGTATTTCTCGCGTGGCCCAACTGGAACCTTACATGATAATGGCCCTTCTCATTAAAACCTGGAATGCCTATAAATATGGCCGCACCATTAAGGCCCTTTCGTTTCGAGAAGGCGAGACGTTTCCTGCGTTTTTGTAACCGAAAGGTAACATTATGTCTATGACACTAACTGAAGCCGCCTCTATTTTAACCAACTACATTCGCGTTCATTGGTCGGATGAAAAGTTGGCCCATATTTTCGCATTCGCTCAAGATGGTCACATGTCTTTCGGTAATGCTTGTGCCTGTTTTCTTGGTGTAGATACGAGCACAACACTACATACATCAAACTGTTCAAAAGCACATTATTTGACCCGCAAATATCCAAATGGCATCTTAAATCCGCGAGATGAAAATGTGTGGCAAGTTGAAAATGCCTATTGGTGGTTATCTGATCCCCCTATACATGAGCAGGAAAATCGCACCCGTCATTTTATAGCGCTTCTAGAAGCCGAAATTAGGCGGCGCGATTCTCTCAAGGCTCCAGTTTGTGTTACTCCAGTTTCCAATGACAGTGAGGTACTCACATATGTTAAATGAAAAACTTTTACGTCGCGTACAGCGACAAATACTCGCATATCCGCGCATGTTTCATATGTGGGCGTGGCTCGTCAAATTAGGACGCAAGACCAAGACTCAACCTTGTGGTACGGTCGGCTGTATTGCCGGTTGGACTGTGGAATTGGCATCTCGGAAGGCTTACTTGGAGGCGGCTAAAGCCTCTGGCCTTCATACCTCAATGATTAACGTTAAAAAGCGCACTAAATGGGTGGAGGACATAGCCGCCCACTTACTTGGACTTACTCGCTACGAAGCCAAGAAATTATTTTTTCCTGAAAGTTGGCCCGCCGAACAATATTGTATGGTGGCTCGTACCGCCTATAAAGACGGAAGTACTGTAAAACAGGCCAAAGCAGCCGCGCAATATATAGACCAGTTCATAACTGAATATCACGAGGCACACGCCTCCGAAGTGAAAGGGCGATGATATGACGCGCCTCTTACAGTGGTTTCGCTCCGCGTGGCCCCCTTCAGACTTGACGCCACACTCATATTCAGGCGGGCTCAAGGCAATACTCACAAAAGCCGGGTACGTAGCGACACACCGTTACCATGTCTAAATATTTTTTCGGCTTAGGTATAACGGGATTTATATTCTTAGCCTTCTTGCTAGATTGGCATTTAGGTATTTTGGTGACAAGTGCCATCCTATGTGCCGTAGGTTTTAATATGTGGTTGGACGAATAAAAAGTGGCTGCTGACGTGAGCCACCAACGTTCTTAACCCGTTTATTTTCAGTAAGATCCGAGGGGGGGCTACAGTCTCTTACCTAAGAAAAACCGGAAAAAAGAAATTGCGGAAGTACCGGACCGTCCTGGTCCCGAACTCATACTTCCTACTTTCAGTATATAGCATAACATAAAGGTTCAAAATATTAAAACAAATCCTTGCCGCGCTTCATCAAATAAACGAAACGTTAAAAGAACATAAATACGACGAGGGCGACGAAGAAATACAACCAACCAAAAATTGGGAAGAGATAGAAGTTATCAGAAAAGGATGGAAATAGAGGTACACGGCTCATGACTGAATATGAAAAATTTGCACGCGATATGTCGGACGCCAATTACCCCATCGTATACATCGGCTCTACACCCGCCATTGCAATGACGAAACGTGGTCCCTGGCCTAGCGACATCATAGCCGCCACCGATATACGTGTCATGTCCGAAAACGGCTACATCATACCGCGCTACCCCGACCGTTACTACGGCTCCGCACGGCCCTTAGAAAAAGTTGCAACCAACGATATAAGTGTGACATCATAATACATGAAACGAGGTTTACAACATTAAAATGCCCTACGTACCACCCCGGCCTCCCGCCGAATACACTCTCCAAGACTACTTTGACATTGCATGGCATCATGCAGTGATCGAAAAACAACCACCGTCCTTTAACCTAGAAGAGAAAGATCCTTATAAAATTTGTCTATATCGCGGACCAAACGGCGAACGGTGCTTAATTGGCGCGGCTATCAAAGACGAAGATTACAAACCTGAATTAGAGGGTAAATCGGCGCATGTAGCACTTTTTGATATCGGTTACGCCAATCCAGATTTGTACTTTTTACAAAAATGTCATGATGACATTCATTATAAACCCGACCAGTACGCTTCTGTAATCGAAAATAGGTTACGTAGATATGCCGCTGGCGCGGGATTAAAAATTCCTGAAACTTCTCCTACTCCGACTGCATCCTAATACATGAAAGGGGACATACTCTAAAATGTCTATCAAAATTGAAACCGCAAACGACCTTAAGTTTTTCTCCAAGAACATCGCCTCTGTGTACGTGACCACGCAACCCAACGGTAACCCAAAGTTGCGTCTTTACGTCCGCGCTATGAAGGGTGACTTTCTACGCCAACTCGAAGCCTTGGACCCAAAAACCAAAGTGGAAGCGGAGCTACGTGATACCACTGAAGGTGATGGCAAGGACCTGTATTTCGGAAATGGCGCTCTCGCATCTCAAGCCGCCGCATCCTAACCACTTTCTGAACTGAACAACAGAAAACGGGATGGAACATCCCTACCGGCGAGTGGGCTCAGCCCCACGCAAAACCAATCATCAAACACTTCCTTTCTTTAAACTTGTAGGGTAGTTCTTCGCTGGGACTACCCTTTTATTTTTCCCTGCATCTCCGATGCAAGGCAATCGCGATACTGCGTTCTTACCTCAAAGGTAAGACGTACAAAGGCAAACAGTGGTTTTGAAATTTTAAGTGGTCCTAAAGTTTGGGCCTTTGCTGAAAATATTGAAAATCCACTATTCGCCAGTATGGACTTGACAGTGGACCTACACGCTTACAGTATCGCCAATGGTAAACGCTATACAGCCTCAACATGCCCGCACTTTTCAAACCATACCGAAATAGGAAACGCCTATCGTCGCGTGGCCTACCAAGTTGGCCTTGAACCTCATCAGCTACAGGCTATCACATGGCTCACATGGAAGAGGCTTCACGCTATCTAAAAAAGACTTGCATCTTTAATCTACCTCTGACATCATATTGGTAGATACCATAAAGGAGGTATCCACTATATGTCAGATAGAATACAGGGCAACCAACTTGCCTATGCCGGTGACACACCCTGGCACGGTAAAGGCATCAACATCGACGATTTAGTAAGCCAGCTTAAACAAGGCGTGCTTACTCAAGAGCAGTTTAATGCTAAGCTGCTGGAAGCGGCCTCACTGGACTGGACTGTACAGCGCCGCGCTATTGCAATGCGTCAAGCGGACGGTACCGGCCTTGTGGTAGATCCCCTCGCGGGATACCGCGCTATTGTCCGATCCGACACCGATCAAGTGTTCCAAATCGCAACCGAACGTTATCACCCTCTGCAAAACGCCGAGGTAGTAGACTTCTTCCGCGCCTATTGTGAAGCTGGACACGCCACAATGGAAACACTTGGCGCTATCGACGGAGGTAGTAAAATTTTTGCTCTCGCCAAATTAAACGGCGGCTCCAGTACCAGTATCAAAGGCGACGATCTACGCGGCTATATGCTCTTGGCAACGTCGCACGACGGCTCACTACAAATAGTAGGCAAGGCTACTCAAGTACGTGTGGTCTGCTGGAACACTCTTAGCGCCGCTCTCGGTCTTACAGGTGGAAGACTTGGTAAGAAGGAAGCCCGCGAATTTCGAATGAAACATACGCGAAAATGGACTCCAGCTATCGCCTCTGAAGCGCAAAAAGTAATGGGCATGGCCGTTGAACAAATTCAACGCGCTAATGAAATCGCCTCTCAGTTATCACACTGCAACATTGATGAGCAGGGACGTATTGAATATGTGCGCCGCCTCTTGGATGGACAGGGCCTCTTGGAACAGGTCGTTAGTAACACTGAGCCTCTTCCTACAACCGGCCTCTTGGATTCCGTCATAGATACACACATGCTGGCCTCTTCGGAAGACCCCGAAAAGGATCTAGGCCGATTAGGAAAACATATACTTGAAGCAATCATGACATCGCCCGGTAGTGATCTAGAATCGGCCAATAATACCTTATGGGGAGCCGTTAACGGAGTCACGTACCACGTCGATCATGAACGTGGCCGTTCACAAGATACACGCCTTTCAGCCGCATGGTTTGGTCCTGGGGACAAGTTAAAGACACAAGCGGTTCAAGTGGCCGTCGATATGGCAGGTATCTCAGTTACCCGTTAAGGGTCATATCAGTTTGAGCTAGTCGAAAATAGTACGAAATCGTAATAAACGAAATCGTACTATTTTTTTTTGCGATAAAACGTGACATTGAGAGGCGAACAAAAGGCAAATGGACATTCGCCCTTTCATCGCCATACGCATTTCAAGTACCAAACTCACGAGTCATGGCCGACCGTATCTAAGTATCCCCCAGGTTAACGATTCGCTGTAGGGCTTGTAATGAGCATGCGCGTATATATACTATAGTTCTAAGATTATCGAAATATGGACACTTGAGCCCCTTTCCGTATCTCGTTGAAAACAAACCAAATATAAATTCGTGGCACAAGTTCACTTTTTTGTTGACATTCGTTTCATCTTAGATTAATCTATCAATGTTCGATGTTAGTTGGATCGGTTCAAGCCGCTGTACAACATGCTTGAATCGTATTCGAGTCTAGTCCCACGGTTTAACCGGGATACGTAATCCACTAACAGGTTAAGGTAATAGCCGAGTACGGCCACTGATCTACCTTCCAAGCGAACTAGTTTATCCATATTGATGGACGCGATGTCTTGATGGATCACACTTTTCACTTTCTCTAAAACCAAAGGAGTAATAAGGATGTACAACATTCAAGCTAACGGTACCTTCCGCGCTTTCGTTCGGGGTTGCTGCCATTGCGGACCGTCCAAATGGTATGACCCGATATGGCCACGCCAATTCAAGTATGAGGTATGGTGCAAGGTTCAGGATGACGGTCTAGACGTCAATGGTTTCGTTATCAACAATCTTGCCTTTGTCGAGCACTTCCGCAAAGTCCGTACCGTTCGTAAATCATGTGAACTGTTAAGCGCGGAATGCGTATGGTTTTTCTTCCGTCTATGTTCGGACGGAGACAAGAAACGTATCATTGAAACAGGTTGCCGCATATGGGGACGTAGTGGAGCTTTTGCAGAATTTGTAGCGCTTGGCTCACAAATGCGTAATGAGCGACCACCGCAACGTCTCTATACCGCTGATGAAATGAACGATGCGGAAATGGCCGTATCATATCGAAACTGGGGGAGTTATGGCGAAAGCTAAATATTACCTCGCGTGTTTCACTTCCCAGTGTCAGAAGCTACGGCACGTAGTAACCAAATCGGCTCATCGATCACGTATATGGTCCGAAATGGCAACTTGCACCATTATGTTGTGGGACTCCAAGTATATGCTACTCACCGCAGTATCACTCACATGGTTACTGGCAGACCTAGTAATCGTGGTAATGCGCGAGGATATATGATTATCCTGCGTGCAATCGTCAACATTCTAGCGGCCATAAACCTGTGGCTGTACAACCATCCTGAAAATGACTAGGTACGAAAGGGGAAACATGACATATCTAGAACACATTGAAAAACTTGCACGCGATTTAAACATCACAATCAAATGGATTACAGATAAGTATAAATCCATGTCGAATGTTCCAACACGCATCATACGAATCGTCAAGCCCTTAAATTCATTCGATTATCTTGTTGCCCTACATGAGATCGGACACATTCAAACTACTACCTGGGATGACGGTGAATCATCCATCGAGCAGGAACTAAAAGCCTACCAATGGGCGAAAGCTCATGCAATTGAATGGGACAAAGGCACTTGTGCTGCCGTCAAATATGGTATGGGGACATATCTAAATAACCCATTTACAGTTATGGAAGATATTCACACTGCCAAAACAGCTTACCAATGGGTGAATACGGAGTGTCGCATACCATGAAAGACACCCTGCGATTTTACCTCATTCTCGCCTTATGGACCCTCGGATGGTCCCTCGCTTTATACCTCGCTTGCACCATGCTTCAGTATTTTCGGCCACTCGCAATATGGCTTGGCTGAAGTTTCCCGTAAGGGGCTAACCAGTACCGGAGTCAGTTTGTTTTACTCCAGTCTTACCAGTCTACTCACAAAAGGATAAACAAAATGCACCATTTAGCAAAGCGTATCCTCGCTGAATATGACCGCGATTTCACCGTTAACCCGCGTGATGCGGTAGAACTCGCCCATTTAGTCATGCAATCCATTGGACAGTATGATAAACAAGCCACCGAATTAACCGCATCCCAGGATGCAAAGGAGCAATAAAATGTATACACTTGAATCTTTCGCCCACATGATTATGTCCGAACTAAAGGACATCGACCCTGCCGACTACAGTTCCAGTGAAAGGCGTTTTATGGCTGCCGCTAGATCGGTTTTCAAGCCACCCCAAGACCGTGTATCCAAGGCATACGACCCAGGAATGGGATATGCGCCTTACGGTTCAACACGTTTCGATACCTCGGACGTACCGCCACCATACCGTGGTCCAGGAGTCACCACACCACAACAGGCAACGGCCATACTTGAAGCCGAGTCCAAAAATTGGTGCGACGAATCCGATACCTCAACATGGTGCGAATAGGACGGACACGCGATGAAACCATTTCATTCATTCGATGAGGCAGAATCATGGTGCCGTAAGAAGGGGCCTTCTGTTCTATTCTGGTATGGAAACCAGCCGGTAAATGGGACGTGCCTTTTCCTGGAATGGAAACCATTTACTACGATATTCCATCACGCTATGACCTAACTCGTTGGACATATCGAACCAAAACATCAGGCCCACTCTCACTCTTGACCCTTTGGCCCGCGTAAATAAACGCACGTCTCGTGCGATCACACACCAAATGCCCTATCGGTCATTACGACGGTAGGGCTTTTTCACGTCATCACATATACTACGATATCGTACTATCCATTTACGTACTATTCACATACGTACTAACGCACGACTATATACGCACACACGTATATACTCACTCATGTATATACATGGGGCTACTAATTAACTAGTAGTATTAACCATAGTTAACCCACACACGTTAACCATAGTTAACACGCCACATTAACGTTTCGCGGAAGGTTCCAACCAACAAGGTGCCGGGTGACGACCCCTGGAGGTTTAGGAGCGGGGCGGGTTCGAGCGCAGAGGCGACATGTCGCCTAGTGTTAGTTTCTATTCGCAAAAAATTTTTAAAAAAAAATATATAAATATGTAAACTCAAGGTTGACATGTGGGCAATAATATAAACTTGAGCCGCCGATAGTCACTTAAGTTCTTTATTTTCAATAAGATACAAATAATGGCGGCTAGCTCTAGGCCATTTTGGGCCTAGAATTTGAAATTTGGGGAGTCAACCCGGAAGGAACGAAGGGCAGTTGGATTGCTTGCTTCGCTCCCTCGCGGGCGTCTGTGGGTACTATTATTATTGCATACTTGATAAGGTAAAATTGATATAGAAGAAGATGAAAAAAATTATTCTTGCCCTTGTTCTTATCCTTCCACTAGCCGCTGATACATCAAATTTTAGTCGTTCAGTTGGGCAAGTTACTCTTCCTGAAGGTTTATCGGCTGTTCCTACCAGTTTAACAGCAGTATCGTCTGTCGATTCTTGGATCTTTCAAATTACTGTTAACAATTCCACCTCCGGTAGTGTTACTTTTACAGTCCAAGACCAGCAGGGGACACCTCAGCAGCTTGTAGGAGAAACAATTCCGGCAAATACAGTACAAATTATCTCCTTCCCTTCTGGTGTAAAAATGATTGGTGGTATTAAATGGGTAGCTGGGGCTACTGGCGTGATATCTGAAATTTTTGGTTCACATAAATAATGCGTTACTTAAGTTTTTTCATCTTAGCCATAAGTCTATTAGCCCAGACTCAACAATATCCGGCAGCTTCAGGTGGTGGAGGGGGAAGTGTTAATACCGTGGCCGGAACTAGTCCTATTACGGCCTCAGGTTCTACTAACGTAACAATTGGTATTGGTGTTCCTGTTAATCCTCAAACTGGAACGACCTATACAATGAATACGTCGGACTTAGGAAAACTTGTAACTTTTTCTAACGCCGGTTCGGTAGCCGTTACTTTACCCCAGTGTACATCTAGTGGCTTTCCTGATACTTGGTATTCTTATTTAGAAAATCGAGGAGTGGGTACAGTAACGGTAACGCCTACTACTTCGACAATTGATGGGGCCGCAAGTCTCGCCATTACAACTAATCAAGGATTTATAGTATCTTGTCGAGGTACGGATACAAATTATTACACCACTCGTGGAATTGGTAGTTCAAACACTGGAACTGTGACAAGTTTTAGTTCCGGTAGTCTTTCTCCTCTATTTACAGCCTCAGTAGCGACCGCAACTACTACCCCCGCCTTATCATTTAGTCTTTCAAATGCCGCTCAAAATACCTTTCTCGGAGGTCTTTCTTCGGGAGGTACTGGAGCCCCTACTTATAGAGCTATTGTGGACGCGGATCTTCCCGCTACGGCAGTCACCCCAGGAACCTACGGAGATTCGTCCCACGTAGGGCAGTTCACGGTAAATTCTGACGGACGAATCACGGCAGCGAGTAATGTATCTGTGACCGGAGGTGCAACTGCTCCGACCGTTATTACTCTCGGTAGTATTAGCGGTTCTAATACTCTTACTGCTACTTCAAATGTAGCTACTGAATGGACCGCGACTCTGACCGGAGCCATAACGTTTACTGCCGCCAGTATCACCACAGGACAAGACGTTTACCTAAATCTCACGACCAATAGCACTGGATTTTATGCTGTGACTTACCCCGCTGGAATGACCGGGATCGATATGTCTAAGGTCGGTCCTAGTCTTACAGTTAATCAGCACTGGGTTTACAATGGCTCAACCTATGATTACCAAAGCGGTGCAATTGTGACGGCTGGAGCCCCTTCTATCTACGACACCATTGCGGCTCCGACCTATACTGTGCAAGGTGGTTCATTGATTTGCTGGCCAGATTCGACACAGAACGTGATGGCGTGCAAGGACGCCTCAGGGAACGTAACAACGATGGCACGCGGCGACACCACAACGATAACGCTGGTCAACGGTGTTATTTCGGTGAATACGGGCGTTATTATGTCGCGTGCTAATGCACAGAACAATCCTGACAAGTATCTACTCGACGCCGGGTCCAGTGGAACTACTTATACCGTCTGTCCGAGCGTGAATACGCCGGTTGCTGGCCTTGCGATCACCGGGTACCAGGATGGGATGGACTTCACTTTCGTTCCCCATACGAGTAGTAGCGGGACGGTAACGATTAACGTTTGCGCTCAAGGCCCCGTTCCTGCTTACATGCTCTCCGGTTCATCCTTGGTTGCGGTCACCGGAACAGCGCCTACGAATCTAATAGCCGGGGTTGATTACAAGATCGTATATAATTCCGTGACTCCTTCGTTCGAAGTTACTCCGATGAACTCGGCTGGTGGGAGCGGAACGGTGACAACTACCGGCTCTCCAGCCTCGCCTAATTTAGCGGCTTTCTCCGGTCCAACTTCAATTACAAATGCGTCGGCGGATACGGTCAGCGGGGCACTTCAATGCGCCGATGTATCCGGTTCCGGCACTGCCCAATCTTGTAACACCGCCGTTACCTTCAATCCTAGTAAGGGCGACATGATTATCTACACTACAACGACGGCGAACACTGGGGCGCTCACGGTGACGGTCAATAGTGGCTCGGGTGGAACAGCGTCGGGAGTGTATAAGTGGGGCGGATCGGCGGCGGTCGTAAGCGGAGACATCACAGCGAATAAACCGTTCAAGTTGATCTATGACGCGGCGGGCCACTGGGATACGGACGACATCGGAAACGCTCCTAGCGGCGGAGGAATAACATGTACGTCCTGCGTGAACACGCAGGTTGCTTTCGCGACTGGTGCTTCTACGATCACGACTGATGCTGGACTAACCTACACCCATCCGGCTACAAACAAGAATCTTCTGACTATCATCAACGGTAGCGCAGATACTCAAGGAGATGCGGTGCTAGCGTTTAACGCGAATGGCGGCGGAACACTGCTAAGCATGATGAACATCGCCGGAGTTGGGGCGCTGAGCTTTGGGGGGTCTTTCACCGCTACAGTTCCGACAATCTATTCGAGCGCGGGTAGCATTTTAAACATTCAAGGCGGCCTCGCTACTCCAATACAAACGTTCATGCAGGGCACGCAAATCTGGACGGACGTGAATCCAACCAATAAATTTGAGGTTAACGCACAAGGTTCTACGCAAAGCGGCGTTCCTGCCCGCGCCATCCAAGCTAGCTCGGATATGATCTATCAGTACAGCAGTACAACGGCGTCTGGTGGCACAGCGGATCTTGGTTGGGCTCGAAATGCTGCTGGTGTATTAGAAGTCGATAATGGAACGGCTGGCACATATAGGGATCTTAAAGTACGACATATTGGTGGTGGTACGACTCCAACACTTGGTACGTGTGGTACTAGTCCTTCTCTTGGAACTGGAGCATCGGATTTTGCTGGTACTATAAATGTTGGAAGTGGAGTAACAACGTCTTGTACTTTAAATTTTGGAACTGCTTTTGCAAATGCTCCAGCTTGTGTAGAAAGTGATAATTCTACGGCGGTTACAGGTGATATTTCAGCAATTAGTACTTCTTCGGTAACCTTTAGTTTCTCGGCTTCGTTAGGTAGTGGTCAAATTTATTATATTTGTGCGGGGTTATGAGAAACGTATTATTCTTATTGTTATTTACTCTTGGACTCTCGGCACAGACAGTCTCCATCACCAACCTCGGCAGTGTAATTACCAGTTGGCCATTCTATCCGACATTCTCTATCACCAACGGCAGCGGCAACGCCATCGACCACGTTTGCGTGCTGGTGAATTACCAGAGATTTCAGCCGCGTGACTGCGCGCCCGCTTCAAACCTGTCGATTCCGTTGTTGGTCGGTATCCCCGGCGACGGCGACGCAACGTTTCAAGCGATTGCCTACGATGCGTTCGGGAATATCCTTGCCAGTGACAGCGTTCGCACGCAAAGTATCCGGCTAAGCGGCTTGCACAATACCGCCACGTCTATTCCGACCTCGGGCAGCGGTTCGCCATCGCTCGTTGTGTGGAACGGATTGAATATGGGCGGCAACTGTAATTTTGGAGTTTATGTAGACGGCAAGGACATTCCGAGCGGCGGCACGGATGATACTTGGACGGCTGGGGCGTGCGGTGGCAGCGGGCAGATGAACGGTACGCTGAAGACCTATCGAAACCTCCCGAACGGGATGCATCAAATTCGCTTCCGGTTGACCACACCAAATTTGTGTCCCGGCACGGATTTCGACTGCGACCCGTACCTGCTAAGCAATACATTCGTTGCCGCTAACGTGCAGACGAGTACACCTTGGCACGTAACGCTCACGAGCCCGAATCCGCATTGGTTGGTTACGGGCCGTCCAGTCGCCTTTACAACTACAGGCACGCTGCCAACTGATTCCGGTACGGGGAACCCTGCGCTATCTGGTCAAGTTTTCGGCTTCGGTACATCGCCATCAAACACATCCAATACGATTGTCTCCGGTAGCGCTTCAAGCGGAGTGATTTCCATAACGCTATCTTCAACTCCTTCCCCGGCGCTGACTGCTGGAGTATCGGTGGTAGATATTTTCGATTTCAAGACAAGCAACAGCCTTTCATTTGATGGCCGCTGCGATGGTTCATATACTGTGGCATCAGCTTCGGGAGCGAATTTCACGGTGAGCGCTTCGAACTGTCCGAACGGTGCATGGGGTACAGGAGTAGCAAACACGTCAGTAATAACGAATCCCTATTACGCTGGATTAGTAGATGGAAACACTGTTACTTTTTCACATACGCCAAGCGGACCCCCGATTCAGTGGAGCAGCGGAGGTTCTGGCACGCATACAGCCACCTACCTGATGCGCCCTGGCTACTGGCAGTCTTATCCAACAAGTTATTGGGACACCATCACCGCGCCAAACGGTTTTGCATTCGCCGCGTTTACTACCGCGAACGGGTCACATTCGATGGAGTTGCGGACGCAGCACAGCTACGATCATCTGTGCCTGACGCCCACAGCAACTTGTCCCTTGACGCAATCGGAAGCTCCGAAGATCGCCAACACGGACGGTTCGTTTACGTCTATCGCGGCAAACTCAGTCACTTATGCTTATACGGACGACGGCGGCTATACGGGTGTGGCAAGCGTCAATTCGACTACCGGTCTTGTAACGGCGCTCAGCCCCGGCTGGGGAACTCTGGTGGTAACCTGCTCGACCTGCGATTCAGGCAATAGTCTTCCACCGGTGACAGTGCGTATTCAAGTAGAGAACAACGCCACCTTCCCGCACTTCTCACGAACGAGCGGAATTATTTCTACGTACACTCCGGGACAGAGTTTTTTCCCGTATTCTTGGTGGGGGCTCTCTGCTATATCTGCAACTCCGTACATAAGCGATCTTTCACAAAGATTAGTCTGGCTGGGACCTTTAATGCGCGATAGCGCAATCAACGAGACACTAGAGCAAGCTGGTCCCCCGCCCTCAACCTACGATCCGGCAGTCTCAACCTGTAGTTCAGCGGTTCTACAGGCCGATCTGTGGTTACAGGCTTTTTCACAAGCATATGGCGTAGTGATGGCCTACGATGCTGAGTTCCTGGAATACCCCCCGGCCATGACCGCCGCGCTGGTGAACGGGACCACATTCAATCGGCTAGCCTGTCTAACAGCCTACATCTCGAACCTGTGGGCTCTCGGCTTTGTTTCCTCCATGTACGGGCCTGATGAGTACAACGAGCGAATTGCGTATGTATTTCCAAATCCGACACCATTAATCGGATCGCTCAATTTTCCTGGACCGATCACCGTCGCAGGCGGCGTCGCCACAGTAAATAGTTTTGTGGATATGTTCCAGGGCGGTAATTTCAACGCGACTACTGGCCAGGGCTCAGCCGTTTTTTATGCAGGCGCAACCAATACATGCTTGAATGGATGGCACCCAGTCACGGCGCATACCGACAATAGCACGTTAACCACGATCTCCTATACGTTCAGCACGACCTGTTCACCTGGAACTTATTCTTCCAGCACCGATCCCGCCCTGACAAGTCAGTGGATAAATAATTTTGCCCATGTTGGGCAGGGCGGAACCGGGGCCTGTGTGCTGCCTAAGTATTACGGCAACACGGATGCCGTCTATCAAAGCTGGAGCGCTATTTCCGACGTAGGGGACAACTTTATTGCCAGCAATTCCAGTCTCACAAGCATGGTGTCTAGCGGCAGCGTATTGACGGTAAATTATACAGGTCATGCGATCCAAGCGGGGCAATCGATTCATATTCTGAACGCAACCACACCGGGACTGAACACGGTAGCAGTAGTTTCGGCGACCGGATTGGCAACGAATAGTTTTCAGATTCCTACGACGGCGGCTTCTGGCACGTACAATTCAAGTACCGATGCTAATCTGCTTTTGACCATCGATTGCAACATGCCGAACAACTGGCTGGCACAAATTCAGTCAGCTATCCAGGCTGGCGGAACAATACCATTGATTCAACCGCTTCTCGGGGCAACCTACGACAACAATCTCACGGCGGTAAAGTATTGGAACCAACCTGCGGTTTCCAGTGCGTCCATCCTCTACAAATCTGATCCAGCGACTGGTTGTGGCTTAGTGCATAGTGACGGCTGTTCGGCATGGTCATTCGTTTATGATTTAGGATCTAATTACCAAACGAATGTAGTCGCTAGAGCTTTTGAATCTCCAGCACGAAAGGATCTTTTGGAAGTTACTCCTGGCCTGGAGTACCAAAAACTTCATCAAGGCTACGGCTACAATATCCTCACTGACCGTCCGTGGAATCTGACATGGAGACCCGAGCCTGTTGTTGCGGGATGGGAAGCAAATATAGGCTTCGGAATTTCGGGAGTGAAGGTATTCGGACCCTATCAGGGTAATCCAACTGACCAGTACAATATCGTCCAAGGGACGTTTGGCGGTTCGAATGCGATGAATGAGACATATCCTTCTGATCGCCTCTGGGCAGGGCTAGCTCGTGCCGCGCGCCTAAGTGAGACAGAAGCCAAATACATCTTACAGCCTCGGCTCAGTGCTCCCTACCTCGGCCCGTACATACTTACCAGTATCGCGGGCACGGCTGGAACTGGCTACGTCTATAAGTTGACCTGCCTCGCCGAGGTTCCGATCAGCATCTCAGGCACGGCCCTTGACGCTAGCCCGTTCGCCCAAACCATCGATCTGACACCGATTCGCTTCTCTGGCGGCTCCATGTACATGCACACGCTGACGCCCTATACATCGAGCTATAGCGCCGTCGCTGGTAACCCAACGTCGCTGGCGGTAGATCCAT
>Ga0210400_10001746_pt1 | contig 21201 bp, 9 predicted proteins | sample IncBWH26MmetaG_FD_155456 | JGI IMG/M metagenome (GOLD analysis project Ga0210400, IMG submission 155456) | Forest soil microbial communities from Barre Woods Harvard Forest LTER site, Petersham, Massachusetts, United States - Inc-BW-H-26-M | ecosystem: Environmental > Terrestrial > Soil >...
GATGGCTCGGACCAAAAGTCGAATAGCTGATCTTGATGCCAAAATTAAAGCGGAGGCAAGCGACGCCGATCAACTGGAACACCTTCGGCTTGCAACTGCGCGGCTTCGCATCGGGGTACTAATGAAACTGATGCGGCATTCCAACATCGGAACGACCGGGAAGTACGGGGATGCCTACGCAAAAGCAAAACTGCGCACCAATCGGAAAGTGGCAGGTCGGCTGTTACCAACCACATTCCGATCAGCGCGCCGCCAGGCAAGACAGTAGAAATGGAACGAGAGAACAAAAATCTGCTCTCTCGCAATTTAAGGATTCTCTGTAAGTTATTGAAAACTTGGTTGCGGGGGGTGGATTTGAACTCCAGGTCCGCATTGATTCTATGTAAGTTATTGATTCTCCAATTTGCGAAATTAGCTAAAACGGCAAAAACGGCAAATCTTTCTTACATTTTTCTTGCACATTACCTTTTGCACGGCCACCAACGCACCATCGCCCATTTCTTCCCTTTGCATTGACCAATAATGCGAGTTTGATGGCATCAAGATTCAAGCCCCACAGCCAGAACGTTCCCCATTTTTGATCCCTCAAAATCGGCACTGAATCAAGCAGTCTGGGGTCGGCCAGTTTGACGGTGCCGGAATAACGGAAGCATGAGCACCCTGGTACAGACTCTTTCTGGAGCCGGGCGGGCAGGAGAAGCTGGTTCTAAAGCATTTTTCACGACAGGGGAGCAAGAGCTGTTCGACTGGAGTTGTTTAGATCTGGACAGGGGTGTCCGTGGCTGGACAGGAAACCCGCTGTAATCGCTGCAGAAACAAAGGACTTAGCCGTGGTCATGATATTGCAATGTTAAATGGTTGGCAGCGAACCGATGCTGGCCGAGTTACCTCAACTCATGAACCTGCAAAATGAAAAAACAGGCATTCATCAACCAATAAAATCAGTTGATCCCCGCAGCAATTTGCGCGAGGGGACGGCTACAAACAACAACGTTCATTCGCCCCTGGCATAGGGCACAAAGAGTATCTGGACAGATCGAACCCGGGTTTGTTTCTGCAGCCCAGAGCCAAATTCTGCAACAACGTGAGGACAGACAGGGTCCAAGTGCGGTAGCTCTGCCCTGAAGAGGCGCGCAGGAACCCCGGAAGTCCAATAGTCGGGTAACAGCGATGAATTCCTTAGATTCCGCATCATGGTACGCAATTCATACGAAGCCTCGCCAAGAGGAACGCGCCTTTGCAAACCTGACAGCCCGGGGCATCGAGGTGCTGGCGCCGCGCCTGCCGATCAAGAACCAGGATTCATCATGGAAACCATTTTTCCCGGGGTACATTTTTGCGAAATTCTCGGTGGAGTGCATGCTCCAGAAGATTTCTTTTACCCGGGGTGTTACCGGAGTGGTGAGTTTCGGGGGAGTGCCTGCCATGATTGACGATGAGGTAATTGCTTCAATCAAGCAGAGGACCGATGCACGGGGCGTTCTGGTGCCGGTTTCAGAGTTCAAGCGAGGCGACCGGCTTCTGATCCAGGCAGGGCCGCTGAGAAATTTCATCGGAGTATTCGAGGAAGAGCTGCCCGCCTCGATGCGAATTCGCATTCTTCTGACCACGGTCGCATTCAGCGCACACGTAGAAGTCTCGCGGTTCGATGTGAACCGCGTATCAGCCCAGGCCTGAACACCGCCTGATTCGAAATGGAGATCCCGTGAGAATCACAATACCTCAAAAAGAAATCCGGGTATTTACGATCAGTCCGCGAACACTGGGCCTGGAGAAGTATTGGCAAGAGCTGCAGGACACCATAACTTGGAGCAGGAATTTTAACTGCACAGGGATACTGATCTTCACCGGCAACGATACTTACATCGAGCCCTGGCTGGTGGCCCAGACGATATTGGAAAAAACCCTCAACCTGTCTCCCCTGGTCGCGGTGAACCCGGTGTACATGCATCCATTCACGGCAGCAAAAATGATTTCGTCCTTTGCCCATCTGTACCAACGCCGCGTGTACCTGAACATGGTGACCGGCACAGCCGTGAGCCATCTTGAAGCACTGGGAGATTCAGTTCCGCATGACGAGCGATATCAGCGCCTCCTGGAATACATACAGATCGTAAAGGCACTACTGGAAGCATCCAGACCGGTCACATTCCACGGCCGATTTTACAAGGCTGATCATTTGCAACTGTACTCGGTCTTTCCGAAGGAGCTTCTTCCGGAATTTGTGCTGGCAGGGCAATCGCCCGCGGCCCGCAGCGTCTGCGATGCGGTGGGAGCAGTCGGGATGCACATGCTGCAATCGAAACTGGCCGATGCAGTCCTTGAGACGCGTGGAATTCACTTCGGCATCGTCACCCGGCCGGATGATGCGGCCGCATGGAAAGCCGCAGAGCGCTTGTTCCCGCCGGACAGCGAAGGCAAAGACCTGCTGGATTATTCGATGCGTAACACAGATTCGTCATGGAAGCGCCGGATGAGATTTGAAGCTGACCAGCCGGATGCAGCTGCTTCAGGCTATTGGCTGGAGCCATTTCGCAATTCCAAGGCCGATTGTCCCTATTTCGTAGGCAGCCATACTCGCACTGCAGAACTGATCGCAAAGCTGGTGCGTCGCGGAGTGGATACATTCATTCTCGATATTCCGGCCACCGAAGAAGAATACGCGCACGCAAGCGAAGCGTTCAGGCTCGCAGAATGCCAGTTGCGCTCTTCGTGCGAGCCAGCAGCAGCTCTCGTCAGCTAACTCCTAGGCGCATCCGTCAAACTTTAGTGACGCACACCATGAGCGGCAAAATAGCAGTTATCGGGATCAGCGGAACCTATCCGCAAGCGGAAAATCTGGAGCAGTTCGGCAAGAATCTTTCGCACGCTGTGGACAGCGTTCGCGAAGTTCCGACGCAGAGAAAAATCGACGTTGGACTGGATCCCTCGGCGAAATGCCAGGCGGCAGCCATGCTGGATCGAGTCGATCAATTCGACCATGACTTCTTCCAGATTTCGCTCAAAGAAGCTGAGTATATGGATCCCCACCAGAGGTTATTGCTGCAGTTGGCTTGTTCGGCGATCGAAGATTCCGGATACAGCCTGGGCAGTTTGCGGGGCACAAAAACGGCCGTGTACATCAGCGCTTCAGGCGGGGGCTACAGCCGGTTGATCCAAGGCTTTGAACCCACCGCCCTAATCGGGACCTTACCTGCGGCTCTGGCAGGCCGGATCGCCTACACGCTGGATTTACGCGGGCCAACCATGGTGGTGGACACGGCATGCTCCTCTTCACTGGTAGCGGTGATTCAGGCCTGCCGCAGTTTGCTTGCCGGCGACGCGGAGTTTGCCCTGGCCGGGGGAGTGAACATTTTCTTTCTTGAAGACCAGTTGGACAGCGCGCGAGTAGAGATCATTGCTCCCGATGGGAGATCGAAAGCTTTTGACGCCACAGCGAATGGGGCGGGATGGGGCGAAGGCGGAGGGTTGGTAATGCTGCGCCCGCTGGAGAAAGCGATCGAGAACGGAGATTCGATTCATGCCGTTCTCCACCTGGGGGCAATCAACCAGGACGGAGCGCGATCCAACGGCCTTGCTGCTCCCAGTCCGGATGCTCAGTGCGAGGTGATCCTGCAAGCCTGGCAAAACGCGGCAATCAATCCTGAGGACTTGTCTTACATAGAGGCGCATGGGACCGGAACGAAGCTGGGTGACCCGATTGAGATCGAAGGCATCACGAAGGCATTCCATCATTACACCGAGGCGCGGCAGTTCTGCGGCATTGGATCGGTAAAAACAAACATAGGCCACCTGGTAGGGGCGGCGGGTATGGCAGGACTCACCAAGATCATACTTTCGCTAAAACAGAAGCGACTCTTTCCATCACTGCACTTTTCGCAGCCTAATCCTTATCTCGATTTCGTAAATTCTCCGGTTGCGGTCAATACCGAGCTGCGCCCATGGGAAGTTCCGGCAGGCAAGAAGCGGCTGGCGGGGATCAGTTCGTTTGGCTTGAGCGGAACCAATGCTCACCTGATTGTGGAAGAAGCGCATGCAGAGTCCTATGACCTCCGCCAAGACACTGAACAGCAGCCTGTCGTAATTAAGCTTTCCGCGAAGTCGGCATCCAGCCTGCGCCGGTATCAGCAAGCCGTGATGAGTTTCCTGCAGAGCAGCGATGACAGTTTAGAAGACATTGCCTACACGCTTAACACGGGGCGTGATGATTACGATTATCGCTATGCGCAAGCAGCAGAGAACCGGGAGCAGGCGGTCACGCTGCTGGAGAAAGCACAATCCGAGGGGTTGAGGCCGGTGAGGAATTCTCCTTCGCTGGTGCTGCTGCTGGCGGGCGATGCTGCTGCCGATGACGAATACATTTCTGACCTGATGTCTCACCACGCTGCATTTGGTGAAGCGATGGACCGCTGCAAAGCTCTTGCAAATGCCAATACTCCGGCAGGGAAGCAGTTTACGTTCCTGTATGGAGTTTGCGAACTATGGAATTCGCTGGGCCTCAGTTTCAGCAACGTGATTGGCAACGGCATTGGCAACCTGGTGCTCAAGGTATTCACGGGCAAACTCAACCTAGAGGACGCAGGGCGCCAGTTCGCAGGAAGCGCTCTGGTATCCAACCTGGATACCGGCAGATTAAAAGAGGCGCTGCAGGCAATTGCGAAAGCAGGGGCGACGGTGTTTGTGGAGGCAGGCCAGAGCAGTTGCCTGAGCAGGGCCATCCAGAACCTTCCGCTTCCAAAAGAAGCCTCGATCATCTACACGCTTGCCCATCAGCGGGTGAAAGCAGTTTTTCCGGCAGTTGCGGAACTCTATCGACAAGGGGTCAATATCCGCTGGCACAAGCTCTATGAAAGAGGGCAATTGCGGCGACTGCAGGCGCCTACCTATCCATTTGATCCGGTCAGATGCTGGATAACACCGAAACCCGCAGGCAAGCCCGTGGCTGAAGCGGAGATGCAGGCGGATGCGACTCCGGCAGAGAACTATGGAGTACTTGCAGAAGAGGGCGATGTTTTTGAGAAGGGCATAGCGCGAATCTGGGGAGAGGTGCTCAAGCGAAAAGCACTGAGCCTGGAAGACGACTATTTTGAGATTGGCGGCAATTCCCTAGATGGAATGCAGGTGCTAAACCGGATTGAAGACGACTTCGGGGTGCGCCTGGAGTTCGAACAGTTCTATGAGTTTCCAACGGTGAGGACGATAGCAAAAGAGGTCGCGCTGCGCCACTCACAGATGAAGCCGCAACAGCAGCAACCGGAAACATTGAAAGAGCGCCCAAAGATCCTCTCTTCAGGCCAGGAGAGACTTTGGTTCCTGCAGCAGTTGGAACCGGACAGCGGTTTTTACAACCTCTGTTTCGGGCTTATAATCCGCGGAAATCTGAATCCCGATGCCTTGCAGTATGCACTGAATGAAATAGCCCGGCGGCATGAATCCCTGCGCACAGTTTTTCCCCAGGAAGATAATCAGCCGGTCCAGCGAATCCTGCCGCCGGGAGGGATAAGCATTCAAAAGCTGAACGTTTCAGCCGCATCCATCGAGGCAGCCAGAAAACAAGGCATCGAGAGGGCGACTGAAGAGAGCCGGCGCGCTTTTGATCTGGCCAACGGGCCTTTGTGGCGGGTGAGCCTGGCGCAAGTGACAGAGCGCGAAGCACTGGTGGCCGTCGCCATGCACCACATCATCAGTGACGCCTGGTCAATCGGGATACTGGTGGGGGAATTGTCTATTCTTTATAACAGCTACGCCAATGGACGGCAGGCAGCGCTGCGGGAGTTACCCATCCAGTATGCAGAGTACGCCCAAATGCAGCGCGCATTGCTGGAAAGCGAAGCGCTCAAAAATGAAATTGAGTATTGGAGTTCCAAGCTTGCCGGTGTTCCTGCGGCCCTGGACTTGCCGTATGACTTCCAGCGTCCTTCCAAACGCAACGCGCATGGCGCGCGCTTGATCTTCCACCTGGATGGCAAGTTGATCGATGGTCTGAAGGCCCTCAGCAGCCAGGAAGGCGCGACGATGTTTATGACTCTTCTGGCCGCATTCCAGGCGCTCCTAGCCAGGTATTCGGGCCAGCATGACATTTGCACAGGCACGCCGGTGGCGGGACGCAACAGCTCGGAAGTGGAAAACCTGATCGGGTTTTTCGTAAACACACTGGTCATTCGCACTGATTTTGCCGGCAATCCAACATTCCGGTCGTTACTGGGCCGGGTCCGCAAGACCACGATTTCATCTTTCTCACATCAGAAAGCTCCTTTCGATGAAGTAGTAAAAGCGTTGCACCTGCCGCGCAACCTTGACCACCATGCGCTTTTCCAGGTCATGTTCATGCTGCAGAACATCGATATGGAGGCGCCGCAGGTACCGGGCCTGGAGTGGAGCGTTACGGAACTGGATAGCGGTTCTTCCCAATTTGACATGGTGTTCTCCTTACTAGAAAACCAGGGGAGATTCTCAGGGCGGGTGGACTACAGCACAGATCTTTTCCGGGCCGCAACCATTGAGCGCATGGTGAAGCACTTTGAAACGCTGCTCAGGGGGATTGTGGATGATCCAGGGGCCCGGATCGGCGAATTGCCGTTGCTTACTCCGGAGGAACAAGATCTCATATTCAGCAAATTTGCCAGCAAAGAAATACTCCATGCGGAAGACACAGGTTTCTGCCATTACTTTGAGGCCCAGGCGCAACGCACTCCTGAAGCCCTCGCGGTGATCCATGAGGGCCGTCATTGGAACTATCGTCAATTGAACGAACGGGCAAACCAGATGGCCGAGTACCTGCACCAACATGGGGTTGGTCCTGAAACCGTGGCAGGAGTGGCGGTGAGCCGCAGCGCGGAGTTGATCGTGAGCCTGCTGGGAATCCTGAAAGCAGGAGGTGCTTATCTGCCGCTGGATGTTGATTATCCAGCAGAACGCCTGAGATACATGATCCGCAGTGCTAAGGCCAAAATCGTGGTAGTGCGGGAGCAGGAGCGAGCGAAGCTGGAATCAGAGGGCGCGCTGGACGGTGTTGAAGTAGTCAGCATCGACCGCGACCATGCCGCCATCAGTTCCTGCAGCCGCGCAAACCCTGCCGTGGGCGTGAGCAAGAACTCGCTGGCCTATGTGATCTACACGTCAGGTTCTACGGGAACTCCAAAGGGTGTAATGATAAGTCATGGCTCTCTTACCAATTTTGCGTTTGCCATGGGCGACGCGATGCAACTGAGGAGCGATGACCGCGTCCTTCAATTTGCTTCAGTTTCATTTGATGCTTCCGCTGTACAGATTTACCCTGCGCTGTTGCGCGGCGGGGCCGTCATATTGCATCCCACTCCCAACCGGCTTTCCAACCAGGAATTGCTGCAGTTCACGCGGCAGCAGGGAATCACAACACTGGATTTACCGGCCGCATTCTGGAGACAGTGGATTGAAGATCCGGCAGTGCGCGAGGGGATCGCGGGCACGGCCGTGCGGACGTTCATGACCGGGGGCGAAAGTGTATCCTGGCAAAAGCTCAAGCTGTGGGCGCAGTGGGCGCCGCGCGAGCCCCTCTTTGTGAGTTCCTATGGGCCGACAGAGTGCACCGTGACCAGCACAGTCTTTGTGGCGAGGAAAACCGAGGTCCAGGCAGCAACTCCGGAGAGAACCCACATCACGCTGGGCGCGCCGCTTGCGAATACAAGGACCTATGTTCTTGACCGGCATCTCCAACCTGCTGCTTCAGGTTGTCTGGGGGGCCTGTACATTGGAGGTAATGGAGTCGCCCGCGGCTACATTCAAGATCCGGAGCTTACAGCGAGCAAGTTTCTTCCCGATCCTTTCACTTCCACGCCGGGAGCACGCATGTACAGCACAGGCGACCTGGCCCGCTACCTTCCGGATGGAAGCATTCAGTTTGTGGGCAGAATGGATGAGCAGGTAAAGATCCGCGGGTTCAGGATTGAAATTGAAGAGGTTGAAGCGGTTTTGCAGAAATGTCCGGAGGTGAAGGAGGCCGCGGTGGCGACTAGAAAGGAAGCAGACGGCGGCGACCGTCTGGTTGCCTACCTTACACCCGTGAATGCTGAGACGTTCAGCACGCGTGCCGCAAGAGAATTCTTGCGGAGCCGATTGCCGGAGTTCATGGTCCCCGCGCATTTTGTCATTCTGCAGTCCATGCCCATGACGATCAATGGGAAGGTCGACCGCAATGCCCTGCCGGAGCAGGCGCAGAGCAGCACAACCATAACGCCGCCGCAAACGGCCACGGAGCAGAAACTGGCAGAGCTGTGGGGCGAAACGCTGGGCATAACGGAAGTCAGCAGAAATGAAAACTTTTTCGACCTGGGCGGACATTCTCTTCTGGCTACCCGGCTGGTTTCAAAAATACGCGAGGTCTTCCACCTGGAGGTCCCGTTGCGCGAGGTTTTCGAATTTCCAACAATCGTAGATTTCGCGCAGAACATGGAAAAAGCCTCAGCAGCGACAGAAAGCAGGATCAGAAGAGCTGCTCGCACGGAAGGGTTGCCGTTGTCGTTCGCCCAGCAGAGACTTTGGTTCCTGGAGCAGGTTGAGTCTTCAGCGGGGAAATTCAATATCCCCAATGTCGTCCACCTTCAAGGAGCGCTGAATATTGAGGCTCTGAAGAGGAGCATTACAGAGCTGGTAAAGCGCCACGAAACGCTGCGCACAGTATTTCCCATGGTCGATGGAGTACCGGCACAACGTATTCTCCAGGAAATACAAGTGGAAGTTCCGGTCACAGACCTGCGCGACTATCCTGAGAAGCAGAAAGCAATAACATGCGACAGGGTGGTTGAAGCAGAACTACACTTTCAGTTCGACCTGCAACACGGCCCATTAATGCGGACCCATTTGCTGCGGACGAAGCAGGATGAATATCTTCTGCTGCTGAACCTGCACCATATTGTTTTCGATGGTTGGTCCCTGGGAGTCCTGATCGACGACCTGGCGCGGTTTTACCGGGCATTTTCTGACAACAAGGAACCTGCTCTTCCGGAGCTACCCATCCAGTACGTCGATTATGCCTGCTGGCAGCGCGAGAGACTTACAGGAGCTTTGCTGGAGGACCATCTTAATTTCTGGAGATCACACCTGCGGAACGCTCCGGCAACCCTGCACCTGCCGCAAAGCAGAACAAAGCAGTTATCGACCGGCGGCCTGCGGCACCCTTTTTCGATCGCGCAAAGCACTACCGGCGCATTACAAAGGACCAGCAATGAAGAGCGCACTACGCTGTTTGTGACGTGCCTTACCGCATTTTCAATCGCGCTTTCCAGCTACACGGGGCAGGACGATATGGTGATCGGAGTTGCCGCCTCCAATCGCACACAGGTCGAAGTGGAACGCCTGATCGGCTGCTTTTTCAATCAACTGCCGTTGCGGATCCAGCTCGCAGGCGATCCAACATTTCGTGAACTGGTCAGGCGGGTGAGCCGGGCTTCGTTTGAAGCCTATGCCCACCAGGAAATGCCTTTTGATTTGCTTGTGCAGCATCTGCGGCCCGAGAGGACCAGCGCCAGTTCTTCGTTGTTTCAGGTTCTATTTGTGTACCAGAACATGCCTCTCGATACAGTTGAGCTGCCGGGGTTGACCCTGGCGCTGCCGGAGATCAACACAAATGAAGTGAAATTCGACTTCAGCGTATTCCTGAAGTCGGAACACGGCCGCATTGAGGGAGTGGTCGAAGTTTCCCACGGAATGCTCAACCCGGAAATTATTTCCAATCTGGTGAAGCATTACATGGATGTCCTCAGCGCGGTAGCTGAAAACCCGGACAAGACGGTGAAGTCGTTGGCGTCAACCGGCGCGTCAGAAGATGCCATTCCCGTTTACGCTTTTAACGACGATCTGAATTAGGCTTCCATGAACGTGCATACAGCATTGTTGACTTCTGCATTACCAATGTGCTGTTTCAGGCAAACCGCCCGCTTCGCGGGCTTTAACGTTCTTACTCACCGTTTAACCCAACAGCTTGCGCTGGAGGTTAGAAGAATAGTGCTAGCTTCGCTGGCTTTGCCAACTCTATAGAACATTATTATGCAGCATTCAATAGCCGAGCAACCGCGTGTGGAGCAGGTTGAGAAAGGCCTGGATTTCAGCCTTTTTTATTTTGACGGAAAAGGCGGCAGCGGCGATGAGGACAAGTACCGTCTGCTGGTCGAAGGCGCGAAATTCGCGGATGAGCATGGCTTCGAAGCTGTGTGGACCCCGGAGCGGCACTTCCACGCATTCGGCGGCATGTACCCCAATCCATCGGTGACGAGCGCAGCCCTTGCCATGGTTACGAGAAACATCTGCCTGCGCGCCGGAAGCGTGGTCGCGCCGCTGCATCATTATTTGCGGATCGCGGAAGAGTGGGCGTTGATCGATAACCTTTCACACGGACGGGTAGGCGTGTCATTTGCCTCAGGCTGGCATGTAAACGATTTCGTTCTCGCGCCGGCGCAGTATCCAAACCGAAAAGAAGAAATGATCCGAAGCATTCAGAAGGTGCAGCGCCTCTGGAGGGGGGAACCAGTGACGCTGGAAAATGGCGGAGGAAAGACGGTTGACGTGCAGATATTCCCGCGGCCGGTGCAAAGAGAACTGCCGGTATGGGTCACCTGCTCCGGGAATCCTGAGACGTTCGAGCTTGCCGGCCAGCTTGGCGCCGGTGTTCTCACCCACCTGCTGGGACAAACCGTCGATGAACTCAGGACGAAGATCAACCTGTACCGCGAAAGCCTGGCCCAACATGGCCATGCCAGCACTGGGCAAGTCACCTTGATGATCCATACATATATAGGAGAGAGTGTTGAAGCAGTGCGTGAAACAATCCGCAATCCTTTTTGCGAGTATCTTCGCAGCTCTTTGAGCCTGATTAAAAATCAATTGCAGAATGCATCCGGGAACAGCGCAATCCCCTGGCGGAAGTCCGGCCGCGGCGGGCAGTCTGAACGCGCCACGCGCCAGTATCGGGCGACAGATGATCTGGATTCTCACGAGCTCGTTGCGCACGCATTCGACCGCTACTTTGATACAGCGGCTTTATTTGGGACGCCGGAAAAATGCCTTTCCACTCTGGAGCTGTTGCAGGAAACCGGAGTTAACGAGGTGGCGTGCCTAATCGACTTTGGAGTGAATACCGATTCTGTCTTGCGGGGGCTTGAATACCTTGATTCGACCAAGAACATGTACGAATCCCGCAGGAAAACACGGGCAGCATCACAAATTCAGGACTTCAACGAAGACTTGTCGGCATAAGACAATGAGAAAGGCACTGGGAATTCTTGGGGGGCTGGGGCCTCTGGCTTCTGCGGATTTCCTGTTGTCCATTTACGAGCAAAACATTGGCAAAACCGAGCAGGAGGCCCCGACACTCGTGCTCTACTCTGATCCGAGTTTTCCCGACCGGACAGAGGCTTTTCTACAAGGTAAAGAACATCTGCTGGTTGGCCCGCTGCAAACAGCTCTGGAACGCCTTGACTCCTGTGATGTAACGCGCCTGACAATCGCATGCATCACAATTCACCATCTGTTGCCGCGGTTATCCGGAAAGATCCGGGAGAGAATCATTTCGCTGATCGACATCACTCTTGATGCAGTGGTAGCGAGCCAACGGCCTGCATTGCTGCTGGCGACAACCGGGACCAGGCACATGCGGATTTTTGAGAAAAATGACCATTGGCCTGAAGCAGTTCCGTACGTTGTTTTTCCCGACGATCAGGACCAGCAGAAACTTCACCAGTACATCTACCGGCACATCAAAGCCAATGCAACGTGTGGTCCGCTGGTCTCTTTTCTGGGCAGCTTATGCCAGAAATATGGCGTGGAGCAGCTCATTGCGGGTTGCACTGAACTCCACCGGGTAACGCGGGAGGCCGCCGCGGAGCCGGAAAGGCTGCAAGCCCGGATGATTGATCCTTTGATGATCCTTGCCCACAACTACCAGGAATATCTGAAAGAAGAGAGCGAGGTGTATGGGCGCCTCTGCAAGACCCGCACCTCTGCCAGCGAAGCACAGCCGGCCGCCAATTCTTTTACCACTGCATGACAACGCAGACAACACGAATCGCCTGCTTCAATGATTTCCATAAATTGCTTGTGGATGATCTGGAGTTCTTCCAGTACCCGGTGAACGATCTGGTGAGCCGGTATGGGTGGGAGTATATGAATGAGGCAGTTTCTATCCTGAATTCGCTGGAGAGTTTCGCTGCGCGCCATGGAGATAGCCTCGAGAAAGTCCTGGCTGGATACGCTGATTACGTCAGAAAATCGGCCATCGAATACCAGGACTTCCAAAAAAATGGCCGTTACCGGCAGACCGGGCAAGAAGAGCTGGATCAGATTCTGAGCGATCCTGCTTTTCATCTGAATTATCTTTACACGCTAACCCTGAGTACTCTGCTGAACCGGAGCCGCTACGAATTGTTCAAGAACTATCGGGCCGTAGCTGCGCCGCATTTTCCGCCGGGCGGCCGGGCGCTTGAGATAGGGTGCGGCAATTGCCTGGATGCAACATTTGCCAGCCATCACGCGCAGGTAGATGCCTACGAGTTGAATCCTTACAGCGCCTGCTGGCAGGAGATCCTCGACCTGGAACACCGGGTCGTGCTGCACTTAGAGTGGTACGCCTTTGACTCCGAGCAGACCTATGACTTCGTGACCATGATCGAGATTCTGGAACACCTGAGGGAGCCAGAACAATATTTGCGGGGCGCATACAGGGTATTGAAAAACGGAGGACACGCATACCTGACTTTTGCGGTGCGCATGCCTCAGATTGACCATTTGTTCCAGTTCGATTCCGTTGACGAATGCAGAGAGCTTGTTTGCAGGAACAGTTTTCGCATTGTGAACGAGTTTTGCACGATCAGCACGTACCGCTCTTTCGAAGAAAGCGAACGCTGGAAACTTGCCGATGATCCCCGGCACGCAGTGATCTATTGCTGCCTGGCGCAAAAAGACGCGTTCCAACCTGCAGATGATCTTGTAAGCGCGTTCAATGAGCCTTACGACTTTAGTTAGCCCCGCACTATCTCAAAGCCATCGCTGCACAAAAGGAACTACTGGAGTCCACGCATGAACCGACGTAATGTTATTTCCATATTTGCAGATACCGCAACCCGGTTTGCCTCTAAGGCAGCACTGAAATGGCGCGACCAGCAGGTCTCTTATAGGGAACTGGACGATCAATCCAACCGAATCGCGCACTGGCTGATCTCTTCAGGCGCAGCAGCCGAAGACCCTGTTGTGGTTGCGCTGGCGAACAGCATCGATACGATTCCCGCTTTGCTGGGGGTGTGGAAATCCGGTTGCGCATTTGTGCCGGTAGATTTGAACAATCCGGGGAAGCGGACAGAATCGATGATTTCCGCAGTGCAGCCACAATGGGCCATAGCAGAAACCCAGGCAGCAGAAGCCATTGCAGGCATGGTGAGTATTCCCCAAGGCCAGATCTTGTATATCGACCGACGGGACACCCTGCAAAATGTCCCTGACCTGGATCGCATTGCCGCCCGCAGTGCACAGGCGGGGCCGGACAGCGTTTGTTACCTGTATTTCACTTCAGGTTCCACAGGCACCCCTAAGGCGATCGCAGGCCGGCCGAAGAGCGTCGCCCATTTTATTGAATGGGAATCAAAATTTCTCAATGCGGGCGAAGACGTGCGGGTGAGCCAGTTCACTCATCCGGCGTTCGACGCATTTCTGCGCGACATATTTCTTCCACTCTGCAATGGCGGGACCGTCTGCATCCCGGACAGCAGGGAAGCCATGCTCGACGCCAATAAGCTTTTGCAATGGATCGACGAGCAAAGAATCCAGGTGATCCACTGCGTGCCTTCGTTGTTCCGTATGCTTCTGAACCAGAAATTGCGGCCGGAAATGTTCCCCGACTTGAGATTCATCTTGATGGCCGGCGAGGTGATCTCCCCCACGGACGTGAAGAGATGGATGGAAGTGTTTGGCGAACGGGTCCAACTCGTAAATCTATACGGCCCCACGGAAACAACGATGGTGAAGTTCTTTCACTGCATTACCCGGGCCGACGCGCACAGCAAATCGATTCCGATTGGAAAACCAATTGATGGCACCCGCGCCCTGGTCGTGAGTCCTGAAGGCAAAGCATGCCCGCCGAACTTTGCCGGAGAGATTTATATACGCACGCCCTACATGACGCTGGGATATTACAAGGCGCCTGAGTTGACGCGGCAGGTATTTGTCCCCAATCCTTTCGGCAAGGATCCGAATGACATTGTGTACCGCACCGGCGACCTGGGCAGGATGCTTCCAGACGGGACTTTTGAGTTTCTGGGCCGATCGGATTTCCAGGTGAAAATCCGGGGCGTGCGGGTGGAACTAGGTGAGATCGAAAATGCATTGCGGGCGTGTGATGGCGTAAAGGATTCAGCCGTGATTGTGGCGCGTGATCATAACGACGAACCTTACCTAGTGGCTTATGTGGCCGCTGATCCCCAGGCGCAGGTTGAAACGTTACGGGGCCAGATAGTAACAGAACTGCCGCCTAACTTCGTGCCTTCGGTCATTATCCGGCTGGATCAACTGCCGCTCACATCCAACGGAAAGGTGGACAGGAAAGCCCTGCCGGTGCCGGAGAAACAGCGTTGGAACCAAAGGGCATTCCGGGCGCCGGAGACATCCACGGAGAAAGACTTGGGGGCAATATGGAGCGACCTGCTGGGCATTGAGGGGATTGGGGTCGATGACGATTTCTTCTCGCTGGGAGGACATTCGCTGCTGGCTACCCAGCTTATGTCGCGCATACGGGCTGCGTTCGAGGTGGAAGTGCCGCTGGGAGCGCTGTTTGAGGGACCGACGATTGCAAAGCTGGCCAAGGTAGTCGAGCAAAAGCAGATTGAGGCTGCCGACGAAGAGGTGCTTGCAGAATTGCTCGAGGAGGTATCCGGAGTGCCGGAACAGAATGAGGAAGCTGTTAATCGATAGAGGCAGACCTGAATTAAGAGGCAACCAGCTATGAGCGCAATTTACGAACGGGTGCAGTCTCTTCCCGAAGAAAAGAAGCTCCTCATTCTCGAACGGCTGCGGCAACGCAAGGCCGGCAAAGCCGCAGGCCGGGTCATCCAGCGCTTTGAGGGTGGCCGGGAGACTCTGCCGCTTTCGTTTGCCCAGCAGCGGCAATGGTTTCTGCACCAACTTCAGACTGATAACTCATTTGATAACGTGCCCATGGCAGTGCGGCTGCAAGGGCCGCTGAATACAGCGGCATTGGTTTCCAGCTTGCAGCAGGTAGTGGACCGGCACGAAGTATTGCGCACCAATTACAGATCACGCGAAGGGAACGCATACGGATTCATCAATCACCATCCTCCCATTTGCATCCCGGTGGAGGCTATGACGGACACTCCCGCTGGGGAGAGGACAGCAAAGCTTGACCAGCGGATAGCGCGGGAAGCGAGCTTGCCGTTCGACTTGCAGAACGACCAGCTCATACGCGCCCGGCTCTTTCGCACGGGAGCGGATGAGCACGTGTTTGTTATCACGATGCACCACATCGTAAGTGATGGATGGTCAAAGGGGCTTCTTCTTCAGGAGCTGGCTACGTTGTACCGGGCAAGTGTTACGGGCCGCACAACCACTCTTCCTGAACTTGCGATCCAGTACTCTGATTATGCGTACTGGCAGCAAGAGATGCTACGCGGAGAGATTTTCCAGGCAGAAGTGGACTATTGGCGCAAGCACCTGGAAGGCGCGCCTTCGATGCTGGAACTCCCGTTCGATAACCGTGCCGGACTGCTGAATGAAAGCCATGCCTGCCGCCGGATTCACTTCAGGTATCCGGAAAAGTTGAAACAGGGGATCAACGATCTGGCCCGTCGCGAAGGCGTGACTTTATTTATGGCGCTGCTGGCTGCTTTTCATGTCCTGCTCGCCCGTTTCTCAGGACAATTCGACATTGTGACAGGCACGCCCAGTTCAGGAAGGACTTACATCGAGACAGAAGGGCTGATTGGCGTGTTCCTGAACGCGCTGCCCATCCGCAGCAACTTAAGAAGAGACCCGGCATTTCTGGACGTCCTGAGACAGGTAAAAGCCAATACCCTTGGCGCGTTTGCCCATCAAAATGTTCCGTTTGAGAAACTGGTGGAGACGCTTCAGCCGCAACGCACTCTCAAGCAGAACCCGTTCTTCCAAGTGGTATTCATTATCGAAAATGATCCTGTCCCTTCCTTCCCGCCCGATGAGCTCCAGTTCGAAGGCCTGAAAATCGACAAAGAAAACTCTTCCACGCCCTATCACCTGACCTTGTACATGGGAGAAGACGCGCATGCCCTCATAGGCGCCATTGAATACAGGACAGACACGTTTATTCCCGAAACCATTCATCGCATGGCAGATCACCTGAAGCAGTTGCTTGAGAGCATTGCTCTGAATCCTGAGGTGTCCATCAGTGACTTGTCATTATTCGACAAAAAAGAAAGAGAAAAACTGCTGGCAATTTGCCAGGGTGAGCAGTTGGATTATAGCCGGGCAAGAACTCTCCACCAAACCTTTGAGCAGCAGGTAGAACGGACTCCAGACGCTGTAGCTCTGATGTTTGAAGACAAGAGCTGGACTTATCGGGAGCTTGACCGCCGGGCGAATCAATTGGCCCGCTACCTGAAAGGCAAGGGAGTTGGAGCAGAAACGGTGGTGGGTGTGGCGCTGGGGAGAAGCCTGGAACTGATTATGGCGCTGCTTGCAGTTGTCAAGGCGGGCGGCGCGTACCTACCGCTTGATCTGGAATATCCCCCTGAGCGGCTGAAATTCATGGTGCAAAACTCCGGCGCCAAAGTTGTCGTGCTGGGGCAAGAGCAGATCCATACAACCGCTATAGGCCTGGAAAATGTACAGCCTGTTTTTGTGGACTCTCTTCAGGTAAGGCAAGAAAGCGAAGATGGAGTTGAGACTGAATCAGCCAGCGACAATCTGGCTTATGTGATTTACACTTCCGGTTCCACGGGAACACCGAAAGGCGTGCTGGGCACTCATAAGGGCGTGCTCAACCGCATTGCCTGGATGTGGCAGCACTACCCTCCGCAGCCGCAGGAAGTCTGGTGCCAAAAGACTTCCCTGAGCTTTGTGGATGCGGTGGCCGAAATATGGGGAGCGCTTCTGTCAGGAGTACCGCTCGTCATCGCTCCGGCTGATGCAGTGCAAGATCCCCGCAAACTGATGAAGGTGCTTGAAAACCATAAAGTCAGCAGAATCGTGCTGGTGCCATCGCTATTAGGAATGTTATTGGAACACGCAGACGAGGCAACGCTGGACCACTTGAAATTATGGATTGCAAGCGGAGAAGAGCTTGCTATCAGCACGATCAAAACGTTCAAGGAAAAGCTGCCTGGACGCATTTTGCTTAATCTCTATGGATCGGCGGAAGTTGCGGCGGATGCAGCGTGGGTTGACACTGCCAGGCAGCAGAGCACATCGGAGCGGGCATTCATCGGGCGTCCCATCTGCAACACTTCAGTCTACGTGCTTGACGAATCGAAGAACCCAGCGCCACTGGGCGTGATGGGCCAAATCCACGTTGCTGGTGACGGATTGGCCCGCGGGTATCTGGGACGGCCGGACCTGACTGCCGACCGTTTTATTCCTGATCCATTTTCAACGAACGGTGGCCGCCTGTATTACACAGGGGACCGTGCACGCCTGCTGAGCAGCGGCGATCTTGAATACCGGGGCCGCAACGACCGCCAGGTGAAAATACGCGGCCAAAGAATAGAACTCGAAGAAGTGGAATCAGCCCTGCGTGGGCATCCAGGCGTGGAGGAAGCTATTGTGCTTTTGGCCGGGGAATCCGACCGGGAATTGGCAGCCTTGATTAAGCCGAAGCCGGCTACGCACAGCGTAGCGGCTGAATTGCGCGAGTACTTGCACTCAAGGCTTCCCGGCCATATGGTTCCTTCCATTTGGAAATTGGTTGAGAACCTGCCTTTGCTGCCCAACGGAAAGTTAGACCGAAAGTCGCTGCCAGCGCTGCTTTCAACTTCTTCATCCCAGACTGGATCTGCCATCGACCCGCCGCAAGGAGCAGTCGAAGCGGCTGTTGCCCAAATCTGGGAACAGGTACTGATGAAAGGTCCTATCGGACGCAGCCAGAATTTCTTTGACCTGGGCGGGCATTCACTTCTCGCCGTGAAGGTGACGGCAAAAATTTACAAAGAGTTTTCCGTAGACATAACGCTTAGAGATTTCTTCGACATAGCCACAGTCGCTGCCCTGGCCGGGAGAATAGAGGAATCCATTCTGGCCGGGACAGACGCAGCCCGGCTTGAGGAACTTCTTGAGCTGGTTGAAAGTACCGACGAAAGCTTAGCTTAAAGGCCCCCTTTTCCCGAGTGACCAATATGAAGAACGTAACGCAGCTGGAGGACGCGCCCGCGAGTTTAGGTGCTTCGTCCCGCGCACATACACCGGACATAGAAGAACGCATACTGCGATTGTTTACCTGTCCCGAAGATGCGGTACCCCGGGGCGCAGAAACAATTTCAAATATGGTGCATGCTTTCGCAAATGAAACCCGAGTCAGTTCAGACGTGTCTTATGACGCTTTGACAAAGTTGTTCATGGAGAGCCGGATACCATTAGAACCTGAGGACATTGAACAGTATTTGTGTGACCTGGATAACCGGGTAGTGGCGCATTCAACGAACACGGGCTCGCCGCGGTTCGTGGGACACATGACTTCCAAGCTGCCCGGTTTTATGAGTGAACTGGCGAAACTGGTGGTTGGATTGAACCAGAATGTCGTCAAGGCAGAAACCGCCAAAGCCGCTACTCCCTATGAGCGGCAAGCCATCGCAATGGTCCACCGGCTCATCTTTGAGCAAAGCGACGAGTTTTACCGAGAGCACATCCAGAACACAAGCAGCACGCTGGGGGCGGTAGCTTCCGGCGGTACCCTGGCCAATTTGTTTGCGCTTTGGTGCGCACGCAACCATGTTCTGGGAGCAGGCAATGAATCGCAGGGGACAGAGACAGAAGGGCTAGCTGCTGCGCTTAAGGCCCATGGGTATATCGGCGCGGTCATTATCGGTTCGGCGCTGATGCATTACTCGCTGGAGAAGGCCGCAGGACTGATGGGACTTGGAACAGCCAGCCTGATCAAAGTTCCTGTGGATGCCTCTAATCGAGTCATTCCAGCAAAAATGCGGACTGCGATTGAAGACGCGCGGGCAAATCAACAGGCGATTGTTGCCGTGATCGGCGTGGCCGGGACCACCGATACAGGAGCCATAGATCCCCTGCCGGAAATCGCCCAGCTTGCACAGGAGTACGACATTCATTTCCACGTGGATGCGGCATGGGGAGGACCGGTTCTGTTTTCACGCCAGCATCGACACAAGTTGCAAGGAATTACCGGGGCGGACTCTGTAACCATCGACGGCCACAAGCAGCTCTATCTCCCGATGGGCATTGGGCTGACAATTTTTCGCAATCCCACAAAAGCCAGGGCTGTCGAGAAACAGGCACGCTACATTATCCGGCCGCGATCAGTCGATTTAGGACGGCGCGCGATAGAAGGTTCGCGTCCCAGCGCGGCGATTTATCTTCACGCCGGATTGAACATTCTGGGCGCAAGAGGATATGAGTACCTGATGGACCAGGGGATAAGCAAAGCAGCATATTTTGCCGACAGGGTAAACACGATGCCCGAGTTTGAACTGTTGGTGGAACCGGAAATCAATATTGTGGTTTACAGGTATGTGCCGGAGCAGCTGCGAGACAAAGCTGCGGGAAAAGCGCTTACCCCGGAAGATAACCAGCTGATCAATGATTGGAACACAGCTTTGCAGAAGATCCAGCGGCAGTCCGGAAACAGTTTCGTTTCCCGCACCGCGCTCAGCACGACATGCTATGGCCCGGAACCGGCCATAATTTCCCTGCGGGCCATTTTCGCAAACCCACTTACCACGTTGAGCGACATTGAACTGGTGTTGAATGAGCAGCTACAGATTGCGCGGAGCATGCCAGCCGGAAGCTTTTCACTCAGGCGGGCGGTTTAAGATGAACCCGGTTCAACCCCATCTTGACCGCTTGAAGAACCTGTCACCTGCCAAACGGGAAGCATTACTCAAGGCATTGCATGCCGAGCGGCTGCGGGATGCCGAGAACAGGAACGAACAGCGGCGTAAACGCACCGGTCCCGCGCGGTTATCTGTCGCCCAGCGTCACCTGTTCATGCTGGACCAGAAGTTTCCGGCGGTGCCGACTTATAACGTGCCGGTTGCAGTCCGAATCACTGGCGCGCTGAATGTTGCCTGCCTGGAAAGAAGCCTGAACGATGTTGTACGGCGCCACGAGGTGCTTCGCACGAGGTTCCAGATCGTCAGCGGGCATGGAGCACAATCTGTCGACCAGGATTTTTCCCTTGGCATCGCAGTTGAGGACCCAAAAACAACACCCGCAGCTATTCGCGCGATAGTCCTGGAGGAAGGGAAGCGGCCATTTGATCTCCGGCTGGGGCCTCCGATCAGGGTGAGGGTGCTGCGCATCAGCGAGCAGGAGCACCTGGCCATGATCACCCTGCACCACATACTGTGTGACGGGCAATCATTAGAGATATTCCTGCGCGACCTCTCGGCTTTTTATGCCGCCGCAGTCTCTGGGCGACCTGCAGAGCTTCCTGAGTTGAAAATGCAATACGCTGATTTTGTAGATTGGGAAGCAGGATGGCTGGAGACTCAAGAAGCTGTGCGGCAAATTGCCTATTGGAAAAAGCAGCTTCAGGGTTGTTCAGGAAACGAGCTGTCTTTGGACATGCCCAGACCCCCTGCTCCCGCGCCCGAGGGCAGACGGATCTATTTTGAGTTCAGTCGTGAGTTGCAGGAAGCCCTTGAAGTAGTGGCGCATGAGTCCGGCACTACATTGATGGTGGCTACTTTGGTCGTGTTCCATCTGGTTTTGAAGACCTGGGCGGGACATGACAGCATTTCCATTGGAGCGCCGGTGGACAATCGCACACAACCCGAGTTTGAGCAGATGATGGGCCTGTTCATCAATACGGTTGTGTTTCGCACCGCGCTTTCAGGAGAAGATACATTCAGGGAACTCCTGAAGCGCACGCGGGAAACCTTCCTTTCTGCGCATTCCCATAAAGATGTGCCTTTTGAGGCAGTGTTGCAGGAATTGGGATTGGAACACGATCCTCCGCGAAGACCTCTTTTTCAGTCCTGGTTTGTTTTCCAGGTAGTGCCGCCGCAGCGGCGG
>Ga0210400_10001747_pt1 | contig 21191 bp, 15 predicted proteins | sample IncBWH26MmetaG_FD_155456 | JGI IMG/M metagenome (GOLD analysis project Ga0210400, IMG submission 155456) | Forest soil microbial communities from Barre Woods Harvard Forest LTER site, Petersham, Massachusetts, United States - Inc-BW-H-26-M | ecosystem: Environmental > Terrestrial > Soil >...
AAAATTGTGCAGCAAGCTGCGCCGCAACAACCGGGGATCGCGGCGGGGATTGAACTCAATGGCCTTCTGAATGACCTCGTCCAGGGAATCCAGCTCCGCGGTCTCCTTCACAAAGTCAAAAATTCGTTTCGCGCCCTTCATCAACATGCTCGGCCCGGCATCGACCAGCACCAGGGCGGCGAGACGGTGGCTGTGATGGAAGGCATAGTTGAAAGCGTTAAATCCGCCCATGGAGTGGCCCACGAGCACAAATTGGCTGAGGCCCAAGTGATCGACAAAGGCCTCGATATCTCCGCGGTGAGCGTCGCCGCTGTAGTCGGCATCCTCAGCCCATGCGCTTTCGCCGTGTCCACGCTGGTCAATGGCATGGCAGTGATACTGCTGCCGCATGGTGAGGCACACAACATCCCAGGTGTGGGCATTGAGAGCAGCGCCATGCAGAAAGACGATGGGCCGGCGGCCGGCCGTACCCCAATCCAGGTAGTGAAGCCGCATTCCCGGCATTGCAATTTCGTGCCGCTCAGGGAGCACAATCTCCGCCTTAATGCCTGAGATTTCGGCCGCCAGCGCCAGATGCTCCAACTCCTCTGCTGGCTCCATGACCGCTTTCCGCATTTGTTGGCCTTCGTTCACTTGCCCCCCAAGTATTTTGCGTACTGGCTGGCTACGGCGTTCGAAACAAGGCGACGAGTATAACAGACACCCTGTTCGACTCTCCGGAATAGAACGAAACCGCCGGGCTCAAACCTTTCAGTGACGGTATAGCGCGCGCGCTCCCGGCTATTTATCTTGGGACATAACCGTGAAACGAATACGGGCAAACCGGATTCACTTACCCGCCCGCCACAGCCCAATGGCATTCTTGAGGACGGTTTCAATCCGTGCACCTCTCCGGGCAAAGCCCAATACGGCAACCATTTCGGAGATAATCTCGTCATCCGTTCGAAGTTGACCGTCGGAAGCGGCCCAATCGATCAGCTGTACCAGTTCACGGGAGTTGTACTGAGAAATTGATGGCTTCAACTGGATCGTGGGTCTTGGTTTGCGCTTCAGCGGCCGCGGTGCACGGCCATTCCCAATAGCGTTTGCATGATCGTTTCCGATGCTTGAGTGCGGTATCACGCCCGCATCAATGCGGTCTGCGAATCCAACGGCTGCCTGGAATGCGTCCAGGGCGCGATTGATCTCTTCTTCCTTCCGCAGAAACCAGTCTGTAGACCAAATCCGATGAAAGCGCCAGCCCAGATTCTCCAGTTGTTGCTGGCGCAGGCGGTCACGGTCCCGGGCGGTATAGCTTGAATGGTAGCTGGCGCCGTCGCACTCAATGGCCAGAACGAACCGTCCCGGCCTGTTGGGGTGTTCAGCAACCATATCAATGCGGAAGTGTGATGCGCCCACCTGCGGGACGAGCTTCATGCCATGGGCGGACAACGCATCGAAGATCTCGGCTTCAAAACCATTCAGCGGCTCGCTGGTGAGCGAAGCATCTCCCAGACGCTTTCCATTGGATCCAGCATACTGCAGGTAGTCCCGCAGCATCTCGACTCCGCTGCCCGGTCGTATGCGCGCGCTATCGATGTCAGTATGGCTAAAAGATGAAACTACGGTGAGTCTTTGCCGGGCGCGAGTAATCGCCACGTTGAGTCGTCGCCTGCCTCCTTCGGAAAGCAGTGGGCCAAAACGCATTGGCAAATTCCCGCCTCGGTCCTTACCATAACCAATGCTGATGATGATGGCGTCACGCTCGTCGCCTTGGACGCGTTCCAGGTTTTTTATGAAGAAACGTTCATGCTGGTTAGGGTCGAAGAATTCATGTAGGTCGCCGTTCCCGGCCAGTGCGTGGTCGAGCGCCGCCTGGATGCGGTCCATGTGACGGATTCCCATGGTGATTACCCCGAGCGTTTGCTTGGGGCGATTTCCAGCGTGGTCCAGAATGAGTTCAACCACTTTCTGTACTTCTGTACTTGCGCTCTGCTCCTGGCCGTCCGTTTCGGGCTCCTGCTGGACTAAGACATGGTCAATCGCCGGCGGTCCGCCAGGCCCGGGGAACGTCACGAGGCGGTCTTGATAGATGTGGTGGTTGGAAAAATTGATGAGGGCCTCGTCGCGGCTTCGATAATGCCAATCCAGATAACGGGAGCGAACGAATGGGAGCATCATGTCCAGAAGACTTTCGAATCCCTCCACGGCGGTCTCCTCTCCTTCTGTGGCATCATCTTCACCGGCCGCGAAGAATGTGGTGGGTGGTAACTGCTTATTGTCTCCGGCAACCACAATTTTTCTGGCGCGTAAGATCGCAGGGGCGGCATCCTCTGGAAGAACCTGGCTGGCTTCATCAAAGACCACGAAATCGAAGTACTGTTGGCTCCCATCAAGCAACTGACTCACCGAGAGAGGGCTCGCCATCCAGCAAGGGCACACGTTTGTAAGCACATCAGCAGCTTGCGCAAAAACTTTCCGCAGGGGCAGGTGTTTCCGGGTTTTGTTCGCTTCCTGGCGAATCAGATGCTCCTGATCGGAATGCGCGTTCATGGCTTCGATGGCGTGCAGGCCGTGCGCGCGGCGTACCCGGTCGGCTGCAATGCTGAGCCGCTCTTCATCGAGCCGCGCAAAGTCATCCACATAACGGCTGTGCGTCTGACCTTTAAACCCGCGAATTTCCGGGTCCTCCTGGCTGGCCGCATCGAGCGTAGAGCTAAACCATGCGAACTCGAACATTGCCGGCCAGTTTTTTGGATTCGGATTTATTTTACGAATCTCAGCAACCAGGTTGCCTGCTCCTGAATCTTCCAGGGCCTTCTCTATGTCAGTGAGCTTGGGAATCTCATGGGGTGTGACAGTGTCGGCCGCCAGCTTCAAGATCAAGTCGCCGATGTCGTCGATTGATGCGTGCGCGACTTGCCTCTCGGGGAGTATCGTACCCAGGGTGCTCATGTCCTGCAAGAAAGCCTTGAGCGCACGAATGTGCTGGTCCGCATCAGAGATTGGAGTGGGAAGGCTTCCGCCCAACGATTGCCATTTCTTAGACTGATCGGCCGCACGCGTGAGCTCGGTGAAAAGTTCCGCCGCGGTTGCCTTGCCTTGTGTTCGTAACGCTAAGGCGGTTTTTCGTGCTTTGCGAAAAGATGCATTAACACACGACGCCCACGCGGCAGACAGTCCACCCTGTTTGCCTGCCTGAAGGCCTTCCAGCAAATTGGAAAGATTTTGTTGATAAAGATCGGAACGGTATTGCGATAGAGTCCGCTGCACATCGGCAACGAGATCTGCAAGGTCACGGGCGCCATTGATGGAGCTTGGCCGGCGCAGCCCGGTCTGTTGCAGGATAGCGTTGAGCGACTCCAGAAAACGCGGGTGGCTCTCAGCGGTGATCCGAGACACCAGATCGAGGGCCTGTTGAACGGCTTTACCGTTGGGCAGGTTGCCGCCGGTCCAGGGTGAGGGATCTTTTCTTAAGAACAGCCCCACGAACCCGCGTGCCTCAGCCAGCAGGTCGCGCACCCGTTGCGCAGTCCGCGGATCGATCCGCTTCAGTTCCGCGCCTCTCCATCTGGTTCCGGCGGCAACCCCGTTGTGAAAGCGCAGCAGGGCACCCTGCATTTCAAAAACGCTCTTGCCGGTTGGTTCCCGGCGTTTGTGCATGCGTTCGACATGGCCGTTAAGCCGCGTGCGCCGGTCGACAACTTGTTTATGGATTTCCTCACAATTGGCCGGGATTGAATTGCGTACGATGTCCAGAGTTCTGGCGATTTGCCGCATTACACGCTTGGGTGAAAGATCAGCACCGTGTAAGTCGATCGCGAGATGGCTAAGGCTCACTTCCTCCAGCCGGCGTATCACAACATCAAGTGCGGCCCTCTTTTCCGCAACAAACAAGACGCGCTTTCCCGTCGCCGCCAGGCCGGCAATTAGATTTGTAATGGTCTGGCTCTTTCCTGTTCCAGGAGGGCCATGCACAACCGCATTCTGTCCGGCAAGTATGGCTGCAATCGCACACTGCTGGCTGGAATCGGCGTCCAGGACGTTGAACTCATTATCAGGGGCCACGTGATCGAGTTCTTGGGGTTCAACTCCCTGTTGGGTAGCGCTAAGAATCTTTCGCGCATCGTTGTCTCCGGCGATGGCCGAAATAATTTCATGCCCGGCGAGTTCATTAGCTCGCTCTTGCAGATCTTTGACCATCGCCATTTTCTGGAAAGCAAAGTTCCCAAGGACAGCAAAGTCCTTCACTTCCAACCCCGGTACTGTGGAACTACGTTCCGTGATTTCTTTGTAGACCAGACAGGGGTCAAACGGCGCATCTTCTTCGTCGCCAGCCAGTTTCAAGGTCAGATCGTCGCTGCTGATCTTAACTCCGTATTGGTTTTCCAGAACATGCAGTAGGACAAGATTGACCTGAACAGGGCCAGTCCTTTTCAGATGAAAAGATTGGCTGCTGCGCCCTCTGCTTTCCAGTGACGCCGGGACAAGCAGAATTGGGGCTTCCGCAGGACGACCGCCGTCCGTTGCCGGCCAGGTCGCCTGTCCCAGGGCAACGAAAAGTGTCTGTAGGCCTTTTTCTTCCAGGTTCACAAGGGCCCTGCGGGCAATCGTCCGAACCGTGTTGGATAGTGAATCGTCAGTCCCACTGGGCAACAGCTTTCGCAGGGAGACTTCCTCACCTCTTAGAAAAGTTGCGAGGGATTCGCTGGCTACGTTTGAAAGATCCAATGTCCCGGTCCTGGTAGATCGGTAGTACAGGAGATTGTTCCGGCGGGAAAGATCGATCAGCTTACGAATCCAGGACTGGCGGGCCTGGTCTACAAGCACCCGGCGCTGTGGCGGAATGACAGTACTAGGCTGCTGCGGAACTTCTCCCGCCCTGATTCGAGTAGGTATTGTGGACATCGCGCCTTGCGCACGCGTGCGCTCGAAACCAAGAGTATAACCCGATTTGCTAACAACATAGCCCCACGGTACCGTTCTTCAATTGTGCCGGCGTGACCGCGCAGCGCGTATGCTCGAAGAACGCTCAGGGCGTGCCCAAGTCAAGCGTTCTCTCCGACGACCTCGGGTCAGGCAGCCGGTGAATTATCATTATTTGCAGATTGTTTGTTGAATTTGACCACTGAGACGCCACTGTGACCATGAACCGCATCGAACTCAGCGATGGCACGGCCACCTGGGACCAGCCTGATCATGTGAAATTGCGGCGGATTCGTATACGGGCATGTGCCGGCTTTGCGGAGTCGGCCGAGCTTTCGCCAAGGAGGAGCATGCTTAAACGCTACAGAGAGATTTTCTATGGCTTCCTGTTCGGCATTGGAGCTGCATGCATTGATATGTTCATCGATGCCACAATGCAAAATAAGCCGTTCTTGCAAGTCAGTGCCGGAATGACTCTGTATCGCATGCTATTCGTTCTTTTCGGCTGTATATTAGGTTGGCTGTTGTGGCGAACGAATCAACGTGAGCGGCAATTCCGATCTTTGCTGGCCAACATGGAGCAACTTCGCCACGAAATCGGTCCACTTGCTGTCGTGATTCACGCACAGACCCAATCATTACTGGCGAAGCCTGGGTTACACCTGCCTCCAGATGCGGAAGCTATGGTCAGGGTGATTTATGAGCAGTCGCAGAAGCTGCAGTCCATTGCCAAGGAGCACTCTGGGGAACTGCGGATTGAAGGGACGGACCAATAATCGCCAAATTGCCCACCTTCAAGAATTGATATTGTTTGGGCCATACCCAGGTTATTGGGACGGATCGTTTTGAAAAACGGGTCTCTGCCGGCGAGCATATTCGTAAAGCGCGTCGTACACGGGAAATTGCATTGCCAGCCGCTCTTCATCGGACAACAACATTGCCGCAAACCCTTCGGCGATCGACCGCAAGCCAATACCTTCAGCGGCAACATGCTCCTGTCCTTTGACATCGGCCGCTCGCACGATTAGTGCCAGGCGCTGGAGCGCCGGGTCGGAGATCTTGTAATCCTCAATGATGGCCTCGAATGTGCACCTCTCGCCCCGGTGGTTCAACTTGATCTCAGGAATTCTTGGAGCGTCATAGGGGATCGCCTTCATGCTTTGGGCGAGGCTCAGGAGTTGGTCTTCTTCGACAAAGATAAACTCGGCGTCTTTGTCCACAAAACGTTTGATCAGCCACGGGCATGCGACTCGATCCACCTTCACATTTTTCCTTGTAATCCAATTCATCGGTTGCTCCCAAAACTATGGCTATTTTGCCACTCGCCTGCAGGCCCATCAAGGAACCACGTAGAGGCAAAAGCGATTCCCGTTTGTGTTTGATGACGTGTGCGCCTGCCTGCGATCTACTGGGGGAGAATAGTGAAGCGACGGAGGGTGCTCTGGTCGTGTTATCTTTGTGGTTACTGGCAATAACTAGTTTGGCCGGCACGCGCGTTCATCTCTGAAAAACCATGTCCATTGACGTTCTCAAAAAGCTCTTTGAGCAGCACTTCCACTCGCCGGTCGAGCGAGTGCAGCCGCTGCAAGGCGAACTTGGCGGCTCCGGGCGCAAAATCATCCGGCTTGCCGGCGAGAAATTCGGCGCAATCGGCATTCTATATGGCGTGCGGGAAGAGAACGTCGCCTTCCTCAATTTTTCGCGGCATTTTCGTCGCCACCATTTGCCGGTACCGGAGATTTATGCGGAAGATTTGGATCACGGAGCTTATCTTCTGGAAGACCTGGGCGACACCACGCTCTTTGAGCTTCTATCGACGAACCGTACCGGCGAGATCATTGCTCCCCAGGTGGTTGAAGCCTATCGCAAAGCTGTAGCCATCTTGCCGCGCTTTCAGGTCGAAGCTGGACGTGACTTGAATTACAAGGTGTGCTATCCGCGCGCCAGCTTTGACCGCCAATCGATCGCCTGGGACTTGAATTATTTCAAGTATTACTTTCTCAGGCTGGCGAACGTCCCGTTCAACGAACAGGCGCTGGAGGTTGATTTTGGACGCTTGACCAAGTTCCTGTTGAGCGCTAACCATGATTATTTTCTCTATCGCGACTTCCAATCGCGCAACATCATGCTGCGCGGTGGCAATCCGCTTTTTCTGGATTATCAAGGCGGACGCAAAGGCGCGTTGCAATACGATATTGCTTCTCTTTTGTATGACGCCAAGGCCGACCTGCCGCCGGAGTTGCGCCAGCAACTGCTCGATCATTACCTTGAGAACCTTGCGGGTTTTATCGAGCTGGATCGCACGGCGTTCATGCGCCATTACTATGCCTATGTTTACATTCGCATCATGCAGGCGCTGGGCGCGTATGGCTTTCGCGGATTCTATGAGCGCAAGGCCCACTTTCTGCAAAGCGTGCCCTACGCGCTGAAAAACCTGCGCTGGCTGCTGCATCACGCCGAACTACCCATCGCCCTGCCGGCGCTGATGAGCGCATTCCAGAACATATTAGGTTCAGACAGCCTGCAGAGCCTGTCCTTCGAAGCGGGAAATTTGTTGGTGCGGATTTTCAGTTTTTCGTTTCACCAGAGCTCTCCGAAAGACGAAACCGGAAATGGCGGGGGGTTCGTCTTCGATGCCCGTTGCGTCCCCAACCCCGGACGCGAAGAGCGTTTCAAGCGTTTGACGGGCAAGGACGCCCCGGTGATCGATTACCTCAACCAGCAGGAGAGCGCGCATCAGTTTCTGGCCGGCGTGATGTCACTGGTGGATTCGAGTGTGAGCGCTTATCAGCGCCGGGGCTTCAAGAACCTGATGGTATCGTTCGGCTGCACCGGCGGCCAGCATCGCTCGGTGTATTTCGCGGAGCAATTGGCGAAGCACCTGCGAGAGAGAGAGGGCGTGGAAGTGGTTGTGCGGCATCTTCAGTTGGAAAAGTTCGAATTGGAAAAGCTCAAACTTGAGCAACCGGCCCTGGAGAATCTGGGCCAATGAAGGCCATGATTCTGGCTGCCGGCCTGGGTACGCGCTTGCGGCCACTGACTGACAATCGTCCCAAGGCCCTGGTGGAAATCGCGGGCCGCACGCTGTTGGAGATCGCGCTCTCACGCTTGCGGGAATTTGGGGTTCGCGAGGTGATTGTCAACGTGCATCACTTTGCCGAGATGGTCGTCGACTACCTGAAAGGTCATGATGACTTCGGCATGCGGATTGAAATCTCTCGTGAGCAGGTCTTGCTCGACACCGGCGGAGGGCTGAAAAAGGCCGCCTGGTTTTTCCTTGAGAATTCCAATCGATTTGAACCGTTCATCCTGCACAACGTTGATGTCCTGAGCACCATTGATCTCGGGCGCATGGTGCAATTCCATACTGAAAATCAGGCTCTCGCGACCATGGCTGTACAAGAGCGCGAGACTTCTCGCTATCTGCTCTTTGACGAGCATCTTCAGCTTTGCGGGCGACGCTCCGGCCGCGACCAGAAACCTGAATTCGTGCGGTCTTCACAGCAGGTGCAGGCGCTGGCGTTTTCCGGCGTCCATGTAGTTTCTACCGGTCTTCTTGCGATGATGATGGAAGAAGGGGTTTTCTCTATCATCGACTCTTATCTGCGTCTCGCCGCTCAGGGAGAAAAAATCCTGGCCTTCAGCGCTGACGAGTATTACTGGCGTGATCTGGGCACGCCGGAGAGCGTGATGCAGGCGGTTCAGGACTATCAACAAAAAACTGTCCGCTAAAACCTATTTTCGCCGCGAATTTGCGCGAATGAACGCGAATCAGCAAAATACCATGAGTTTGCGGGACGGCAATGCCGCGTGACTGAACACAGGCGGCCCTTTCTGCGATTGTCGAACACATTTCGCCTGATATACCTCTTCAAGCAAAATGACCTACTACCTGTCGGGAAGGCTACTTCCTTTGCATATACAGGGACGTATATCTTACTGTGGGAGTATTTATGGCGATCGCACGCGTTTTTAAGTCCGGTAATAGTCAAGCGGTTCGACTGCCGAGGGAGTTTCGCTTCAAGGGCCGGGAAGTCAATATCTTCCGGCGAGGGAATGAAATTGTCTTGCAGGAGGAACCGAGCCCCATGGTCCGCGCATTTGAGCTGCTGGCTGATCTTCCTGACGACGTTTTCCCAATCGCAAGAAGCCATTAGGTCTAAGAGAAGAAACAGGAGAGCTTTGTGATCGGAAACATCAACCATCCAGCGTCTTTGATTGTAGTGCTGTTGATGCTCGCGACAGTTGCATCATCGCAAGTGAAGGTAACGGTTGATCGCAACACTGGTCGCGCGGCCACCCGTGATTTCAAGTTCAAGAGTGTGTCTTCTCCAGCTAAGGACCATGCTGCCGCCCACGCGAGGTTGTCTTTGGTTGTGGGGCAACGGGACCCGAATGGAGCGGGATTGAACGCTCTTACCGATGGCCTATTACCTGCGAGCGAAGACGATCCTGCGGCGAACTTCTTCTTTAATGCGGATACGGATGGAGGGCGTTTTCTTATGGACCTAGGGGGCGTGATCGAGGTTTCCCAGGTGAATACCTATTCCTGGCATTCCGAAAGCCGTGCGCCGCAGGTGTACAACCTTTATGCCAGCGACGGCAGCGACCCTAAGTTCAACCCCCGCCCTGATGCCAACACGGACCCAAGCGCCTGTGGCTGGAAGCTTATTGCGACCGTTGATACCCGACCGAAGCAGGGCGAAGTTGGAGGGCAATACGGTGTTAGTATTGCCGATTCCACTGGAGCGCTCGGCAAATATCGCTATCTACTCTTCGATTGCGTCGAAACTGAAACCGATGATCCGTGGGGAAACACGTTCTACAGCGAAATAGACGTGGTTGCAAAAAAGTAAGAATACCTGATTTCAAGATCAGTACAGGGAACGGCAAATAGCCGATAAGCTCCGGCGCTTGGCAGCCAAGGGCGACGCTATCCAGTTCAAGGATCGTCTTTGTCTGCGTCCCCGCGTCTCCCGCGGTAAATCTGCTTTACCTTTTTCGGTGTTCTCAGTGCCTCAGTGGTAGGCGTGGGGTTTGACTGCTATACTCGTCGGCTCGAAGGAGCCCCTATGTCAGATTGGACACGCCGTGATCTCTTGAAGACAGCTTTGGCCGCTTCCGCAGGGGCGGTCACGAATGCAGCTTTGCCATTGCCGGGAACCATTGATGCTCCGGGCGAAGGGGCCACGTTCGTGTCCCCTGGAACAGATGATGCGTCCACCTCCCCACGAGAGCGTCTATTACTTGATTTCGGCTGGCGCTTTCAGTTGGGCCATGCTGACGATCCGGCAAAGGATTTCGGCTACGGCGCTACCCGGCGCGAGTCTATCTTCGCCAAGTCCGGCTTGATTCTGCCGGTTGCCGGTTTAAGGTTCGACGATGGTGGATGGAAGAGTGTTGATCTGCCTCACGATTGGGCGGTGGAACTTCCATTCAAGAATGCTCCGCTTCTTCCTCACCATGGTGCCAAGCCGCTTGGCCGCGAGTATCCGGAGACAAGTATTGGCTGGTATCGGCGCGTCTTTGACATTCCAGCCTCGGATGCGGGCAAGCGGATCGCGGTCGAGTTTGATGGCATCTTTCGCCACGCGATCGTGATGTTCAACGGTCATTACATCGGAGAGAATTTCAGCGGATACTCGCCTTTTCGGTTTGACCTCACCGATTTCGCCAACATAGGAGACAAAAATATCCTGACCATCCGCGTGGATGCCACTCTGGGTGAAGGATGGTTCTATGAGGGCGCAGGAATTTACCGGCACATCTGGTTGACCAAAACCGCTCCGGTGCACGTGGCTCAATGGGGGACCTGTGTACGATCAGAGGTGCGCGGAAACTCCGCGGCTGTTTCCATCAGCACGGAAGTTGAGAATGAGAGCGAGCAAGACAAGGCGTGCCGGATGACGTCGCGCATTATGGACGCCGCGGGCAAAGTGATCGCCACCGCGCAAGCAAAGCCGGCAACCATTCCCGCCTGGGGAAATAGCACGTTCGAAGCGCAGGCCTCCATCGATCATCCCGCGCTGTGGTCCGTGGAAGAGCCGCATCTCTATCGCGTCATCACCTCGGTGGAGAGTGATGGCGGTGTTGTGGACCGCGATGAGACCACGTTCGGTGTTCGCACCATTCACTTCGATGCCGACAAAGGATTCTTTCTGAATGGCAAGCCGGTAAAGCTCAAGGGTACATGCAATCATCAGGACCACGCCGGCGTAGGCGCTGCGTTGCCTGACCGGTTGCAGTATTTTCGCATCGAGCGGCTCAAAGAGATGGGCTCAAACGCTTATCGTACCTCGCACAATCCGCCGACGCCGGAACTGCTGGACGCCTGTGATCGTCTTGGCATGTTGGTCATGGATGAGACGCGCATGATGTCCTCTACCCCTGAGGGGATGAGCCAGCTTGAACGACTGATTCGCCGCGACCGCAACCATCCGAGCGTGGTGATCTGGTCGCAAGGCAATGAAGAGCGCGAACAGGGTACCGAGAGGGGCGCCCGCATTGCCACGACCATGAAGCGCCTGGTGCGGAAGCTGGATCCGACCCGGCCAGTGACCATTGCGATGAACGGCTCCTGGGGCAAGGGCGTCTCGAACGTGGTGGATGTTCAGGGATTCAACTACGCGGGTTCGGGTGGCGGTAACGGGGCCAGCACCGGCAAGAACATTGATGATTTCCACCAGAAGTTTCCCAAACTGCCAACCGTCGGTAGCGAGACCGCCAGCGTCGAGAGTACACGCGGCATTTACACGAAGGACAGAGAGAAAGGATACGTCAGCGCGTATGACGTCAACTTTCCCGCCTACACGCTCAGCTCTGAGGGATGGTGGAAGGTCTTTGATGGGCGCCCATTTGTTGCCGGTGGATTCGCATGGACGGGCTTTGATTACCGGGGAGAACCTTCGCCCTATCAATGGCCTTGCGTCAGCTCGCACTTCGGAATCATGGATATCTGCGGCTTCCCCAAAGATATTTATTTCTACTATCAATCGTGGTGGGGAGCGAAACCGGTGCTTCATCTCTTTCCTCACTGGAATTGGAGCGGGAAAGAAGGCCAGGAGATCGATGTCTGGTGCTTCACCAACCTGGATGGCGTCGAGCTTTTCCTGAATGGCGCGAGTCTGGGATCGAGGACGGTTGAGCGCAATTCGCACCTTGAGTGGAAGGTCAAGTATGCACCCGGTGTGCTGGAAGCGCGTGGCTCGAAGAACGGCCAGATGGTGCTTACGGCAAAGCGCGAGACCACGGGTGAAGCCGCAAAGCTGGTGCTGCGTCCTGACCGGCAGAAGATTGCTGCCGATGCCGAAGATCTTTCCGTGATCACTGTGGAGGTAGTGGATGCACAAGGGCGTCCAGTGGCGACCGCATCGAATGAAGTCAGCTTCCAGATTTCAGGGCCGGGCCGGTTCATTGGCGTCGGCAATGGTGATCCAAGCTGTCACGAGCCGGACAATGGCAACAAGCGCAGCGCCTTCAACGGCCTGTGCATGGCATTGGTTCAGGCATTGAAACAACCGGGAGAGATTCGAGTAGAAGCCTCAGCGCCCGGCCTGGAATCCGCCTCAACGACAATACAAGCAGAGGCGGCCCGATTGCGCCCAGCCGTTAGTTAACCGATCTAAACATTCTGTTTGGGGCGTAACGCGGAATGTGCAGCGCCAACGACAAGACGAATCACTCCATCAGTAAATCGAGCTTCCACCTCCGCCAGCGATTTCACCATTGCATCGGCAGCGGTGAGCGCCTCCGCCGGGTAAGTCGTTTGCAGCGCAATCACCTGCATCCCGGCACCTTTACCCGCAGCTATGCCCGCAGGAGTATCTTCAAAGACCAGGCAGTCTGCGGCAGCAAAGCCCAGCAGCGCAGCTCCTTTCAAATATGGCTCAGGAGAAGGCTTCCCGTTCACCACGTCATCCGCGGTAATAAAGCGCTCAGGCATCGGAATTCCAACATGTTGCAGCCTGGCAACCGCCAGAGCAGGAGTGGCTGACGTGACAATGGTAAAGCGCGGGCGTGGCAAGCTGCGTAGCAGCTCGATCGCGCCCCGGATAGCGGTGATTCCTTCCTTATCCTCAATCTCCATCTGCTCAACTCTAAGGTTTTCCTGGTCGGCTTCCAGATCCGGCGCGATAATGCGCAACGTTTCGGCGCTTCGGCGTCCATGAGCATGTTCAATTACGTAACTGGGATCAAGGTTGTGCTCAAGCGCCCACCTGCGCCAGACGCGGGCCACGGCATTCCCGGAATCAACCAGAACTCCGTCCATATCAAACAGAATGGCTCTGCAATGAAAGATCACTTCTCAGAATAACAGGAAAATAAAAATCCGCACCGCGCGATCAGTGTCAATCCGCGTAATCCGCGGTAAGATTTTGATTCTGTCCGTGTGGTGCAGTCAGCATGATAGAATCGCGGCTCTCCATGCCTCCCGCATTGCGCCGCTCGATTGGACTTTCACACGCAACGGCCATGGTGGTTGGGATCATCGTAGGCGCATCCATCTTTATCCAGCCATCTGAAATTACTCGCCTCGTTCCCAGCACCGGCGGAATCATGCTGGTATGGCTGATTGCAGGCGCATTGACGGTATGTGGGGCACTGGTATGTGCGGAACTGGCATCGGTGTTTCCGCATACCGGCGGTGTCTATGTCTTCCTGAAAGAGATATTTTCTCCGATCCTGGGATTTCTTTGGGGCTGGGCGATGTTCTGGAGCGTGCACTCCGGAATCCTTGCAGCGATTGCCGTGATCCTGGCGCGCTATATCGCTTACTTCGTGCCTCTGGGAGAGCCTGCAATTCGGGCCGTGGCCATTGCCGCAATTCTCGTGCTGTCCCTGGTGAATTACCTGGGAGTAAAGCTAGGGAGCGCAGTCCAACTGGCACTGACTGCGGCAAAACTCGCGGCCATTGCTTTGATGGTGGTCCTTTTGTTTTGGTTTGGAGGTACGGCCCACAGGGAACTGCCGTTGCAAGCTGGACATGCGGCGGGCGCAGCCCTGCGGTCCTATGGGCTGGCGATTGCCGCCGGGTTGTTCGCATTTGGCGGATGGCACATGGTGACCTATGCCGCCGGCGAGACGCGCGAACCCGAGCGGACGATACCGCGTGCTTTGATGGCAGGCACGCTGATCGTGACTGCATGTTATGTCCTGCTGAACGCCGGCTACCTCTATGTTTTGCCGCTGGGTGAAGTTGCTCACTCCACGCGTGTAGCTGCGGATGCCACGGGACGCGTTCTGGGATCGCGGGCCGGTGGCGCCATTGCCATTCTGGTCGTCTTTTCCGCCCTGGGTGCGCTGAACGGCATCATCCTCGCGGGCCCCAGGGTTTATTACGCCATGGCCCAGGATGGTTTGGCGTTCCGCTGGATGGGCGCTGTTCATCCGCGCCATCAAACGCCTCATCTTGCCATTCTTGCCCAGGCGCTGTGGTCGTCGGTGCTGGTGGCCACGAACAGCTATCGCGAACTTTTCACGCGCGTGGTTTATACCGAATGGCTGTTCTTCGCTCTGTTGGCCTTCGGTCTCTTTGTTCTACGACGGCGGGAATACAAGCCCGTGTTCCTGGCTCGCGGCTATCCTGTCCTGCCGGTGATTTTTATATTGGCTTCGGTGGGAATCGTATTAAACGAGTGTGCCGCGAATCCACGCGGCAGCGCTGTGGGGCTGGGCTTGCTTCTGTTGGGACTTCCCGTGTACTTTGTCTGGTCACGCCGAGTCCCGAAAGAGGCCCATGCTGATGCCCATCATTGATTTTCACAATCATTATTACTCGCCTAACTATATTGAAGCGCTCGAAAAAGGTCCGAGCGCCGTGCGCATTACCCACGACGATCAAGGCAATCCTTCGCTGCATTATCCCGGTGACTACAACGTTGCGGTGCGCGGCCATCGTGACATCGATTATCGGGAGCAGGTGTTGCGGGATGCAGGAGTAGACACCCAGGTCATCACCCTGACCACACCGGGGACGCACATTGAGGAGACCGCCACGGCAGTGCGTCTGGCAAGTCTGGTAAATGATGCGTTTGCGCGCGCCGTAGCCGACAAAGGCGGGCGCTTCGTGGCTCTGGCGACGCTTCCGCTCAATGACCCTGCGGCGTCCGAGGCCGAGTTTCGCCGGGCGGTTGGACAATTGCACTTCCCGGGCGCCATGCTGTTCAGCAATGTCAACGGTGTGGCCCTCTACGATCAGCGTTTTTGGAAGTTATACGAGGCTGCCAACGAGGCTGGGGCAGTACTCTACATTCATCCAACCAACCCGGTGGGCGTGGAAGCCATGCTGGATTATTGGCTGATGCCGCTGGTCGGGTTCCTTATGGACACCACTCTGGCAACAGCAGGCCTGGTCTTCAGCGGAGTGGCGGAACGCTTCCCGAGAATCCGTTGGGTCCTGGGGCACCTGGGGGGAGCGATCCCTTATCTGGCGGAGCGGCTTGATCGCGGCTATCACGCTTTCAGCGAGTGCCGACCGAACATCTCCCAGCCGCCTAGCGTATACCTGAAGCGTTTCTACTACGATACGGTCAACTTCGATCCACGGGCCATTGAGCTTGCAATTGCTTTTGCAGGAGTTGACCGGATTCTGGCGGGCAGTGACTACCCTCATCAGATCGGCAGTATTGAAAAGATGCTGGAAAGCATTCACGCACTTAATATTCCTGAAGAGGGCAAGAAGCGAATTCTCGGTGGCAATGCCGCAAGCCTGCTGGGCTTGTAGCAGGCTTAAGCAGGGGTATAATTCTTTAGACGCACGATAGCGTTACTGCACAAGGTTTTCTCAGATGAGACAGCAGGCGAAGAGCTCAGAAGAGCAGGTCACATCGGATTCCAAAGATTTAGTGGTGTTTTCCATCCTCCGGGATTCCGAGTGCTCGGAATGCAAGCAGGAATTGCTAAAGGGTAGCTTGCTCAGCATGGAAAAGGGCAGGCCGCTATGCACGGAATGCGCGGACCTCGACCACCTCGTCTGGCTTCCCTCAGGGGACGCCGCGCTTACGCGACGGGCGAAGAAGCACAGCAAATTGTGGGCCGTCATAGTCAAGTTCAGCCGTGCGCGCAAGCGTTATGAACGCCAAGGCCTGCTGGTTGAAGAAGAAGCGTTGGCGCAAGCGCAGGAAGAATGCCTGGCTGATGAGGAATTGCGTGAGGCCCGGCGGGAACGCGACGCCCTTCGCCGTGCGGACGAGGATATGGAGCTTGCCCGCGCCATGCAAGCCAAATTGATGGAGATGTTTCCAGGTTGTCCGGCAAAAGATGCGGAATCCATAGCAAGGCACACCAGCGAGCGCAGCAGCGGACGCGTCGGGCGCAGCGAGGCGGGAAGAAACCTCGATGAAGAAGCGCTTCGGCTGGCCGCCATTGCGTATATCCGGCATCGGCGTACGAACTACGATGAGTTGCTGATGCAAGGTGTGGACCGGTCTGCGGCAAGGCTCATTGTGCGTGACAAGATTGACGAGATTGTTGAACGCTGGAACAGTCGGTAGCGCCGATTGCCAAGATTGCCATAAATGCCAAAATTGACATAAATTGAAAAGCCAAGACTTCTTGTTTCTCTGGTTTGGGCCTTGAGTTATGTGAATCACTCGACCGATTTGCTTCACGCCAGCAAGGGGCCGGAAAACGATACAATCGTTTCTTCCAACTCGCTTCGATGATCATCCTCCATGCTGCATTTTGTGACACTTCTCTCTTTCTCTGGGGTGAATCTTCCAGGGAGAACAGAGTTGTTTCCAAGAAACGCCGAAGGATTGCACCAGTAGCTCCTTTCGACCTGGGGGATTCAGGTCTGCTCGCTCTGGCTTCAGAGTTGAGCATTGGACCTATCTCCAAATCCCCGATTTCCAAAGTAAAGACCAAAGCCAAATCTCAGACTTCCGGTGTGCAGGAAGCAATAGCATGGTTGCCTTCCACCGGAGAGCAGCCCGTTCCTTCAATTACCGATGATCTTCCCGACAAAGATTCCTGCCGTGTAATGCGCGCGGAGCCGAAGGACCCCGAGGATCCTTGCTGCACGATGCGGTATCAAGGCGTTCTCACGAGGACGACCTGGTGCAACACAAACATACAGTTCAAACGAGAGAACTCCCTGATGCAGAATCGGTTGTCAAACATCATCGGGGTTCCTTCGGCTCCGCTCAGGACAGGCTCTTCACTACGCGCCCATCCGGCACGCTGCCTTAAGCACAATGATGCGCTTCGTTCAGGATGACACATCTATAATGCACCGACCAAAGAGCTCCCCACAATTGGTCCTCACACGCGCTTTTTAGCCCCAGTGTAAAAGGGCTGGCAGGCTACACCCACCTGGAACCGCTCTAATTCGACCACGACGTTGGCTTTCTGTTCCAACGATGCTTCTTCAACTCGGCAAGTAAGTTGCCATCCAAAGGCCCAGCCTCACTGATGGCCAGGTTGGCTCGCACATGCTCCGGCTTGCGCATTCCCACAATGACCGTACTCACGTCTGTGTTGGAGAGAACGAAGCGCAAGGCCATCTCCGGCAACGTCATTGAGCCTGGAAGAATTGCTTTCAGCCGCTTCACTCGCTCCAGGGTGGCGCTAAGGTTTTCAGGGTTGAAGTATCCGGCGCGCCAGTCGCCCTTGGCAAACTGCGTTTCGGCGGTCAATTTTCCGCCCAGGCTTCCCTCATCGAGCGGGACCCGCACAATCACCCCGATATTCAGCTCCCGGCAGACTGGAAAGAGCTCGTCTTCGGGATCTTGATCAAAAATGTTGTAGATGACCTGGACGGTATCTACCAAGCCGGTGCGGAGCGCTCGGATCCCGTTGGCGGGTTCCCAGCGGTTTAAACTCAAGCCAAAGGCTCGCACCAGCCCATCGCGCTTGAGCCTGGAGACGGTCTCTTGAAATTGCTTGTGATCAGTCCAGCTATCGTCCCACACGTGAAACTGGAGCAGGTCAATCGCATCAACCTGAAGCTTCTGGCGGACCAGGTCGGCATATTGGAAGACGTGCTTGGAGGGAAAAACATCGGTGTAAGCGTCTTTCGCAGAACCAGGCCACTTCCGGTTCAGCGGAGGGACCTTCGACGCGGCGTAGAGCCGCTTATTCTGGTTGCAACGAAGAGCTTCGCCGAGAAGCCCATCACTTCGGCCTTCGCCATAAGCCCACGCTGAATCGAAAAAATTGCAACCCAGATCGGTAGAGAACTGTAGAGCTTGCCGGGATTCTTCATCATTGGAGTCTGGCCAACTGCCCATACCCCAGAGCCCTTGCGCAATCTCGCTTACGTTGAAACCTGTACCACCGAGCTTCCGGAATTTCATGATGAACCTTTCCCCAAATGCCTGCGTTGGCGGGAGCACGCATGGTTGTCTCTTGTGGCTTCAATGCGCGTAAAAAATTGTACTCGATTTTTTATGACATCTTTTTATGACATCCGGGGCATGCGACAGTTCACTTGGGCAGCCGGGAAAGAGAAAGAATTTCCATGGCATGGAACAGGTTTCGATTCACCCGCGCATTCATTGGGAATCGGATTCTCTCTCGACTGCACCTCTTTGAGTCGCCCACGCCACAAATCCTTCTGGCGCATTCTTGACTCCGTAAAGATTTGCGCCTCGAAGACTCTGGATGCCTTGCCAGCGGACATCGCGCAGATCAGCAAAGCGCAGATCGGCGTTTGCGAAGGTTGCGTCTGAAAGGTTCGATCCACTCAAGTCAGCGCCCCATAAATCCGCATCGTCAAGAGTGGCGCGTTCCAGGAATGCTTCATGGAAACTGGCCTTCCGAAAATTAGCTGAGCTTAGATCGGCGTCAGAGAAATCCGCCCCTTGGAAATTGCCATTGCGGGCATCCGAAGCGCTGAAGTTTGCCCGCGCTAAATGGGCTTTGGGCAAAGAAACACCCTGCAGGAAGGCGTGAGAGACATCAATTCCGACCAAGGGGACGTGGTCGGCATTCAGTTGCTGCAGTGCGTCAATTCGTCCTCCATTTCCACCCTTTCCCTGGGCCGTGTTGATCACTTGCCAAGCCTGATAGTGCGTCTGCCGAATTCTGTTCCCGGATTCGTAGAAAAAGAGGATCACAGCTATCAGCACTGAAAAAGTTCCCAGATATTCCAGGACTTCCAAAAACCTCCAGTTGCTCAGAAAGAACGCCAGCCACTCCAACAGCCATTCCAACGCAACAAAAGGCAGCGCCCACGAATGCGTGAAGGTGGCCTTGCGATTTGCCCATGCGTCCGGCCTGTGTCTGGGTTCCCTGATGATCATGACTATCTCTCCCTCTCGCCAAAAATACTTAGAAACACATCATACGTGCGAGGAGAAATAGCCGAAAGCTGTCTTAACAACGCGATTTCCTGCAGCTTGCCGTATGGGCGGCAATCGTTCAAATCAGGGCAATCAGCGTCGTAGTTTGGTTCTTTTCAGTTATGGCAATTTGCTGTTGCGCAGCCGGCTGTTCTTGATTCCAAAGGTGAAATAGATAACCAACCCAATCGCCAGCCAGATGAACAGCCGCAGCCATGTTTCGCCCGGCAGGGTGAGCATCAGAAACAAGCAAATGACAATACCTAATATCGGAACCAGTGGCACCCACGGAGTCTTGAACGGGCGGGGCAGGTCCGGTCGCCGCACGCGCAACATCCACACGCCGGCGCAGACAATTACAAATGCCAGCAGGGTTCCAATGGAAGTAAGCTGGCCGAGCACATTAATTGGCAGTAAGCTGGCAAACAGAGCCACGCAGAATCCCACCAGGATAGAAGAAATCCAGGGTGTACGGAAGCGAGGATGGATCCTTCCAGCCCATGCCGGCAGCAGGCCATCCCGGGACATGGAGTAGAAGACCCGGGACTGTCCCATGAGCATGACCAGCATGGTTGTGGTCAGCCCGGCGAAGGTTCCCAGCATAACGACGATGCCGCCCCAACGCACACCGGTTGCCTGGATTCCCAGCGCTACCGGCGCCGCGGTATTGAGCTGGGGGTATTTCACTACGCCGGTCAGCATCCAAGCCAGGCCGATATACAGGATGGTACAGATGGCCAGAGAGCCCAGAATGCCGAACGGCATATCGCGTTGCGGATTCTTGGCCTCCTGCGCGGCCGTGGAGACAGCATCAAAGCCAATGTAGGCGAAGAAGATCACTCCTGCCCCGCGCGCCACTCCCGACCAGCCGAACTCCCCAAATTTTCCCGTGTTTGGCGGAACGAAGGGATGCCAGTTGGTGGAGGCAATATCCGGGTGGCGGAATAGAAACAAGGCCGCTACTCCTATGAAGGTCAATACCGTGGCAACTTTGACCATAACGATGATGGAATTGAAATTTGCCGATTCCCGCACACCCATCACAAGAATCGTAGTGATGATGGCAATCACAATGTAAGCGGGCAGGTCCAATATTCCTCGAGCGTGGGGCAGCGTGTCGGGATTTATTCCCGCCCGCCCCAACTGCATCCCTATCACCGCCAGCGGACTCCAGTGGTTCTGGAAATATACGAACACCGTTCCGGGTGTTCCAATGAGCTGCGGTGGAAGATTGATGCCAAAACTCTGGAGCAGGGCCACCAGGTTGCCGCTCCAGCCCGCGGCTACCGTCGCCGCTCCAAACGCATATTCGATAATAAGGTCCCATCCAATGATCCACGCAAAGAACTCGCCCAGCGTCGCATACCCGTAGGTATAGGCTGAGCCGGCAATCGGAATCATGGAGGCGAACTCGGCATAGCAGAGTCCGGCAAAGACGCAGCCCGTTCCGGCAAGAATGTACGAGATGATGACCGCTGGACCGGCGGATTGTGACGCCACCGTACCGGTCAGGACAAAGATCCCGGCGCCGATGATTGCGCCGATTCCCAGAGTCACGAGGTTGATAGGCCCCAGGGCGCGGCGGAGACTGTGTTCGCCTCCTTCGGCGGCCTCTTGTATCAGCATATCCAAAGGCTTAGTAGCTAGCAGACGAGACATTTCTTGGTCGTCCTCTCAGGTGAAGTGGCCAAATAGAATTCTGCGGTTGCAGGATGCTGTGCCAGCGCGTAAAGACACACGTTTCCTGGCGTCCGCGACGACTCCGTCGCGGTTCACACATCCGCCGAAACGATAGGGAACAGCTTCAGTAATGTGACCCTGGAACATTCTGGGCGTGACAATTTATTTCTGGTTGTTCCTGGACCATCGCGGACTCTGATCTGTGCTAGCATTCGAGGCAGTTCTATGAACGAACGCTCCAGTGAAGGACTTGTGTCCGGGCCGGATGAAGATCGGGAATTGATCGAATGCATCCGCAGCGGCCAGGTCGAGCTCTTTCATGAG
>Ga0210400_10001748_pt1 | contig 21191 bp, 18 predicted proteins | sample IncBWH26MmetaG_FD_155456 | JGI IMG/M metagenome (GOLD analysis project Ga0210400, IMG submission 155456) | Forest soil microbial communities from Barre Woods Harvard Forest LTER site, Petersham, Massachusetts, United States - Inc-BW-H-26-M | ecosystem: Environmental > Terrestrial > Soil >...
CTAGTACATCGTACAGTTAGTTCTTTATATTAACAAGAATTTCTGGTACGCTGGCTCATGTCTCGCATAGCCCTTCCCCTGCGACTGGATGCTCCGACCCGCAGCACGCTTGACAAATTGACCCGCTCGGCCTCGACGCCGCAGTCGTTGGCCCTGCGCAGCCGCATTATTCTGGCGGCGGCCGACGGGGCGAATAACCAGCAGATCGCTACGGCGCTCAAAGTCCCGGCAGTCACGGTTGGAAAGTGGCGCCGGTCCTTTGCTAGCAATGGCCTGGAGGGATTGCGCGATGCACCACGCTCCGGACGGCCTCTCAAGCATGATGCTGATACCCGGCACAAGGTGCAGACGCGGGTGTGTCAGCTGCCCCAGGATCAGAGCCGATGGACGGTGCGCACCTTGGCCGCCGAACTCGGCTTGCCCTCCAGTACGGTACACGCCATGCTGCGGGCCGCTAAGTTGCAACCCCATCGCATCCGCACCTTCACTTTCAGCCCTGATCCTGATTTTGAGGCCAAGTTGCTGGACATCGTTGGGCTGTATCTGAATCCCCCGGAAAATGCTCTGGTGTTGTGCGTGGATGAGAAGCCCAGCATTCAAGCGCTCGACCGGACGCAACCTTTGCTGCCCTTGGGGGCAAAGAAAATCCGCGCCTGGACCAACGAGTACGTCCGCCATGGCACGCAGACGCTGCTGGCAGCTCTGGAAATCGCCACCGGCAAAGTCGTCGCGCATATCCGGGACCGCCGGACGACGGTGGACTTCTTGAGTTTCATGGATGACGTGGTGAAGTCCTACCCCCAGGGGGAACTCCATGTTGTCCTGGACAACCTCAATATCCACAAAAATGAAGCCGCCAAACAATGGCTCCTGTGCCATCCACGAGTGCATTTTCATTACACTCCAACCCATGCCTCTTGGATGAATATGATCGAATGCTTTTTCAGCATTCTCACCCGCCAGGCATTGACCCAGAGTGTGCAACGCTCGAAGAAGGAATTGAAGAATTTTCTGGAGCTCTATCTAAAGAAGTACAGCCAAAATCCCACCCCCTTCACATGGACCAAAGGGCCGGAACACTTCCAACGCATCATCGAGGCAACGAAAGAGTACCAAGCAGCCCATCCTAAGCAACCGAAGGCTAAGAACAATACTATAAAGAACTAACTGTACGATGTACTAGTTAGGTAACTGCACAGATACTTCAGTATCTCGATAGATACGCTGAAAGCGCGAGATTCGGGGGCCGAACGACGGGTATCTGTCGAGATACAGCTCATTCTTCCCTGGGAGGTACATGATGCCGACCACTCATGCAGCACCAAGACTGATTGCCGGCAAGCAGCAAGGACGCGAAAAGCACTCGCGAAACCTTAGCACAAAGTTCACGTTGAACGAGAAATCCATCATCCTGGCTGCCGCTTCCAACACTGCCAAATCGCCGAGTGTCCACACTGTGATACCCGCCCCTGGCAGAGTTGGCGCGGCGGAGTTTCACCACCGCGCTCTCTCAGAACCGGTCGGGGCGCGAGTTCACTCGTGCCCCGAGTTCACTCGGGTCATAAGAAATTGAGAAAGGAGCTACTTCCGCTCTACCGAAGGCTTGCGCGCAGCTCCCGGTTTTGGAGCGGAGCGCCTTAACAAAACGGCCACACTATTTCGAAAACCGCTATAAATCAAACACTAATCTAAAGATGTACGGACAGGGGCAGGCATTCGCGGAGATGTTCCAATGTTATTGGCTCCAATGGTTCGAATCCAAAATCCCGGTCGGGCGTCGTTAGTTTCAGATATTCACTTTCCGAAGGAACGCCATCGTGGCCAAGATGCTTCCAGAGCCATCCGGAAAGCTTCGGAAGGACAGGCCATGCGATTAAAGAGAGACCCTTCAGCCACCAGTACTGCGCTTCTCCTGAAAAGAGGCTTTGATCGATCATCCATTGGTATATCGGCTCAGGAATATTGCGGGGACGAAATGATCCCAAGTTCAGAAAATTATCCTGAGTATCCAGCACTTTGGCAACGGTGCGAGTGATCCCGTCTGGTGCCTTTTGTGATTGTCTCGTGTTTGCAATGGCGGCTACAGCTTTAGCGATAGCCAAGTTCCATTGTTTATTCAGATTGTTCGCGGTCTTCAAAAAGTCGTCCACGCGGAAGTCGGTTTCGGTGGCGTCCGGGGCTGTCTCGATCAAATACAAGCGAACCGCATCCGATAAGAACGGAGTAATATTCGCGATGGCCGATGCCCAAATTGCATGGCCACGACTGGTCGAGAACTTCGAGCCTTCGAGCCGGTAAAAGTGGTTTAAAAGAAGATGGTCTGGTGGCCGATGATCCGGGTATTCTAGGGTTCCGCCAATGCAGGAGATAATTCTGGATACAGTGTTGTCGATGCCGAAGCTGCAAACCGTTACAACATCCGATTCGAAATGGAATGCGTTGCTCCCACCGAATCGGCGCGAATACTCCCGACCGTAGGTCAAAAGCAGCCCTAAGCTAGCGAAACCGGTGAACGCCACCTGGGGGCGTGGTTCTTCATCCACTGCGATGGGAATGCCCCAGGAACCGGGCACGGTCACGCGGAGGGAGGGTCCAGACCGGTCCAGGTACTGGCGGATTATGCGCCTGAAAGAATCCGGCATCGCCATCTCATCAATACAGTTTCGAAACTCAGCAATCTTCTGGATTTGCAGGAATATGGTACGAACCTTAATTTGTTCAACTGGACCTTCATTCATACGCGAGTGACTGTCGAGAACTTCTTCTGGTCTGTAGTGCGAGCCACAGCTTTCACACGAGTAGCCCCCTGCATCACAACCGCAGCCCGGACAACGCCCTTGAAGCCAGCAACCAACAATAAAACGTGACGATGTCGGACACCACAGAAACGATTCGCTACGGGTGACAAGTGCCCCGGCGGATTGCAACGCAGCCAAACTCTCCACTAAAGTCTCGCGATAGGTGTTGCTCCATTCTTCCGCCAGAGGATCGATGAATACGTCGATGTTGATATCAAGAGAGACGAGATCGTCAATGATTTCCTGCTTATAACGGGCAACAACATCGGTCGGATTGGCTTTTGACTGATATGCGCGCAGTAATATGTACGAGTCATAGGAGTCGATGGCAAACATCATAGAGACGCGCCCACCGCGCCGCTGGAGCGCACGCTTCAACACATCCATCTTGAGATAAGGGCCCGCGATGTGTCCTAGGTGCAGGCGACCATTGGGTGTCGGGTGAGACGGTAGCAACAGATGATCGCGGGGGACTGGACTACTTCTTAACATAACTTGCTCTCTCAATTTAATTTGTGGTTACAAACGATTCAGTTGGTGTGTTCCAGTAAGTCCATCGCTTGTTCCGCCATGCCGGGGGCTAGACGAAAGCCCGATCCAGAGCAGCCTCCCACGAATACGACATCTGGATTACCACCAACGCAACAAACGAGAGGCACACGATTCTCAGTATAACTATCGCAGAAAACACGGCCGCCGCGCTTATATGCGGCGAGTCCCGGTACATAGCGATTCAGTATAGAGGCGGCTGTCTTGTTCTCCTCAGAGTCAATTGTCAATTTAGAAGATAAGGGATCAACATCCCAAATAGGGGAAGGAAAACTGAATAACCAACGCCGCTCTTCGGGCAATGGCAACAGAAAGGCGTCGTGGTCACCAAATAAGATCACTGGAGCTGAGCCGGCAGGAGCAATCTCCAAGTGGCAAGCTGAGACCTTCTTGATGCGAATACCGTGGGGGACGACAGGCCCGTTGCGATTATTTAGCCAAGGGCCAAGAGCCAGCGCAAGTCGACGGGTTTCAACTGGGTCGCCAGCGGAGATGGAGAGATTGATCGAATCCCGGGCTTTGGTCCATTTGCTCAACTCGACTCCCTCCCAAATCACGAACTGTCTGTTTCTACGGCACAGATCTCGAACCCGGGTGACTATGGCCACTGGCCAACCCTGCCGGACGGGAAAGGGGCCCAGGATCGTCTCTCCATCGGAAAATTGCAGGGCAGGCATAAGGCTGCGAAGGGGATTCACCTCTGATGGACTAGTGGCTGAAGGACGGCCGGAAACGAACCAATCCAATCTTTCGTCCTGATTTTTTGTGGCAGTTATGTACCATCCGAGAAGCTCACGGATGGGTAACGCTCCTATGTCAGCCATGAGTTCGTCGAGCAAACGCGCGCTGAGGGAGGCCAGAGTACGGTGAACCGGGGTGCGCCCATATGGGGTGATGAGGCCGCCAGAGTATGCGCTAGCACCACCGCCGAAGAGCGAGCGATCAAACCAGAGTATGCGCCACTCCGGATGTCGCCTGCAAGCCCGCCATGCGAGCATGGCGCCAACGATCCCGCCGCCTACAATCGTAAGATCAAAGCAGTCTTCACTCACGCTTCCACCAAAACGAAAATACCGTTAAATCTTCGGAACTTTCGTTCACGATCTGGTGGACGCGTAACGTCTCGAACTGTACGGCGTCTCCAGTCTTGACCGCATATTCGCCACCATCATAGATTAGTCGTCCATTACCCGAGAGAATCACCCACACTTCAAGCACTTCGTGCTGGTCCTTGCGGGATATCTGGCCGGGGTTCACCGTGAACCTCGAATAGCTGAATGGCAAGCTGGGGGGAACGCTCGTCGAGTCGAATAGCCGGATCGAACCATATTCGCGTGGCTCAGTCGGCTTGAATGGTAACAGAGGGGTAGCTGACGCCGGGAAGTTCATGTTTAATATCCTTCTCGCTCGTGATGACCGCGGTCGCGCGCCGCGCCGCGAAGCGCATGAATGGCCAAACGGTGTTCCTTTTTTAGTTTTTCGGCGATGCGGGGGAAAATCCTTAAAGATGTGCGATCGGTGCAATACCGCTCCTCTTCCAGTTCCATCTTATCGATATAGTCATGGAACGCCACAATCTCGGCCTCGCGTTGTTCCAGCCGTCCGCTGGCGATACCCGAGCCTACGATCCGATCATAATAATCATTGGGAAAAGATGTATCCTCCTTGATCGCCAGCACATACCTGTATTCGTAGATCAGGGATCCCAGATAAAACCGTCCAATCGACGTTAGTTGATGGCAAAAATCTTGTCCATCGGTTGAGGACATGATTTGGGAATGGTCGCCAGCTTCAACCAAGCCTTGGGCGCGAAATAGATCGAGAACTCGCCTGACCCGATCCTTGGTGTAGCCCAGCAAACAGAGGTTACGTGCAACATCTTCATAGAGGGCGCGATTGCCATAATGGTCAAGACACTGAAGCACTCGGATTCGAATCAAATTGTTACCAGGCTCCTTCGGTGTTCCGTCTTCAAATAGGTTGATGGCCATAGCCTGGGGATCCATCTCTCCCGAGAGGTAGGCAGGTCCACTAGGACGCAAGAGACATTCAAGTACATCATATTTCGAAAGTACGCTCCGGGTTAGTTCTTCAGGATGTGAAAGGGTCTTAACACTGAAAACATGGCGTACGCACATTAGGAGCCGGCGCCGATTCTTGCCGGAAAAACCCTCGAGAAATTCGCGAACTGAAGGATTGAGCAGCGCGCCGAGTCGTTCAGTTAAGACACGAAGATAGATAGTTGGGCTCATGCCGTAGCTGCCGGACCTGATCTTTTCCGAGAACTTGCGATCCTCATACTTCTTAAGTATCCGACGAACTCGCAGGTCGACGAGACGCCTAATATCAGGCCCTTCAAGCCTCACCAACGTGAATGATTTCGCTGCGAAAGGGTCTTCCTCATAAGCCAAGCCAAAATTGCCCCGTCTTAGCGTGATAATCAGTCGGCATTCATTGGAGAACGCTTGCCCCATGCCTTCAGCGATCGTCTTTTGAATGAAATCGGTACTGACATGGTGGTCGACATTGTCGAAGATAAGATAGATCTTTCGACCGAGCTTTTCCTGGATATACCTGATCCGGGCTTTATTCCACTTTTCTAAATCATCCCCTAACCGTTCAAGTGCCTTATGCTTTGAAACGAAAGCTTCATGAGCATCGATTTTGCTCAAGTTTTCAAAATACAGACGGCGAGCAGGATAGAGATGGAAAAAGACTTTTTCAAGAATGGTGGGATCGTCATTCGAATGGAGTGTTTTAGTCAGTTCTTCATCAATCGTCTCAACGACAAATGGGGGAATGGCATTTGTGTCGGTTCTAACTCCCTTGAAATCGATGAAGATGGGAAATGCTTCCGATCCCAGCAGGTTAGCGAAAGTGTAATGAACTAGTGTCGATTTTCCCACACCGACATGCCCAATAATAATAATCGGCTGCTGGGGAGTGATCTGATCGCGGATAAGAGCTGTATATACTTCCAAACTCATGCCGCTACCTTCTTTGATGCTCGATGTAGCGAACACCTGTGAAACGAGACCATTGGGGTCATCCAATTCGAGATATGGAAACTCGAAGATCTCACGCATTTCTTCGGTCGAGTGATTTTCGCCAAAAACTTCTTCGATAAGGCGATGCAACGCCTGTAGAACTAATGGAGCATCAGAGGAGAATCTGTTGATAAGGGCAGGCTGATCGAGTTCGCTCAGTCGCTTGAACATGAATCATCTCCCGGCACGAGATTAGGATTAAGTATCTGGATGCTATGCTTGAGAATGCGATCTGACAAGGAACCAAGGCAACTCAGATTGGGGAAGCCGGGGCCCTGCATGAGGCCAGCGAGCATAGGAAGATAAAGTTTAGGTTCAAGATTCATGACGCTCAGGTCTTTGGCAATCGCCTTGGTACAATTCGCATAAAAATCTTTTTTACGGCGTTCTGTCGCAGCATTGCAGTAGACCGGGCCAAGGTCAGGCCCATCGAAACAAGAGCAAAAACTAAACGGATCGAACCCGAGAGCAACAATGACACAATCGTAGTCTTCGGTCTCTTCTTTTCCTGTTCCATTTTCGTCTTCTGTGAATCGCTTAATCGTGACCCGCGCTTTCTCGCCAGTTGAGGAGATTCGAGTGACCTCACCTTGCAGGAAGTGAACATTCTTGGCTTCGGTGATGAGTTCGATGGCCTTTCGAGAAAGGACTCCCCGGTCCGTTCTCTCGATTAGCTCTTCCCGAAGCGAGACGTGCAGATCGCACCAATCCTTGGGATTGGAGAAGTGCCGGTTCTCGTGGTACCCTTCGCCGCGCGTGTAGAGCGTCCCCCTGCGACTGATGATGTTAATTGTCCACTTCTCAGAATCAGTCATTTTCCACAAGGCCGACGTGATGGATGCCGCTGTTTCACCCGCTCCAATTACTGCGATTTTTTTCTCCTTGTCCCTATAGCGATACCGGATATGATCCAGGTTTTTTGACGTCCAAAAACTCTCTCCGTCCAAAATCATGTCGTGAGTCGCCTGGTTTTTAATGCGCTTCGGCTCTCCCGGCCCGGTGAATACGATAGCATCGCAGACGAGTTGTTCCCTAGGGGAACCCGCAGTGTCATCGGCAGCATAGTTAACAATCCATTGGCCGCGATCCTTGCGCACCGTTTTGATGATACCTCGACGAAGATCTCGATTAAGGTCTGACTCAAACTCAAGTTGAAGCTCCTGAGCCACCCATTTCAGATAATCGGCCCAGTCGCTGTGGCGTGGAGCGGGTCTGCTGCGATCTAGCCAGTCGGCGTAGTTCCGGCGAGCGATCTTGAACGAGGGCCAGGAATATCTAAATAGAAATTGATCGACAACCTGCTTCTGAGGCACTTCCCAACATTTATATTCCGAATCGTAGGGAAACCCAATGTCTTTCTCAGGCGGCGTTCCCAGCGCCTGCGCGCCGTCAGTGAATCCGTGACTTCCGCCACACCAATTGGCGGCGACTTCAGATTTCTCGATAATACATACTTCAGGGACTTTGAAACCAGCTTGTTGCAATTCCTTGGCTTTGGCATAAATTGCTAACGCCTTTGGCCCGCAACCTACTACGACAATTCTCATGTCGAAGTCTCTCCTTGAAGAAGACGATATATGCAATAGCTGCCGGAGGAACCCCCATAACCCTTCGTGCTTTCAAGCCTCGTGTTGGGTTTCATTTGCCACAAATCTAGACGCTGCTGCCCCCATCAGGATACTCCCTTGCAAAATCGAGCGTGTATCCTAAAGCTGATGGTTTAGCAACTGCATCTCATCATACCCTGGCGAAGCGAACTATGCGGGCAAATGAATGAAACATGAATGGCTTGCGGAGCCTACTCAGTGTCTTCCGGCTGCTTGAAAACTGAAGAGACTATAAGATTAGGCCCTGGATCTGTCAAACGAATTGTTAACATTTTTCATTGCCGATTCCTGTTTTGGAACTACCTAACGCGATTGGTGCCGTCAGATTAACACACCTGACAGTCTGATGATCAGCGTAGAGCATCATTATTGTTTTATTCTCACTGAGCCACATTTGAGCAAGTCCGCAAATCTTTTCGGCGATTTGCACGAATGCGCACTGGCCGAGAGATGACTTTTCGGCACGCGATCGTGTTTGTTTAGCTATGACTTCAGGTCGTTGGGCTGTAAACTGGCATTAGGAGCGAAAATGCCGGTTATCAAACCAGTTTCAGCAGTCATAGAATCGACCGTTCTTGAGGGGACTTTCGTCTGCCTTGAGCCTCTCAAACCTGAGCACGAGGCGTGTTTGTGGGAGGCAGCTAAAGATGAACTAGAAGATATCTTTCAATGGATTCCCTATCCCGTTCGGACATTAGAGGACTTCAGGAGTGCGATGGAAAGAGCCATGGGAGAACAGCAACGGCATGAATCCCTGGTGTTTGCCACGATAGATCGGCGCTCCGGGCGCATTATCGGCAGCACCCGATTTATGAACATCGACTTCGCGAATCGGCGAGTGGAAATCGGCTCCACTTGGATCGCGCTAGCATGGCAACGGACGGCAATCAACACCGAGGCCAAATACCAGATGCTGCGTCATGCCTTTGAACACTGGAGATGTTTACGGGTGGAACTGAAGACAGATGCCTTGAACCAGAAGTCGCGCAACGCCATCCTACGTATTGGAGCCAAAGAGGAGGGCATCTTACGGAAGCACATGATCACATGGAGCGGACGTGTACGGGACACCGTGTATTTTAGTATTCTGGACAATGAGTGGCCTGAAGTTAAGCTTGAGCTCGAAGCCAAATTGAACCGCGGTTGAATGGGGCTTTGTGTGCATGTCGCGGACTTCCCAATGATGGCGAACACACACACAATAGCTCAGCCTTCGCTAGTTGACCTTGAGACTTTCACACCCCCATTGCTATCCACAGCGAGATGGGCGGAAGTCCAAAAATCGCTTGCAAATTATTGAAAATATTGGTCTGGGTGAAGAGGATTTGAACCATCGCCTCTGGATCAGGCGAAAGCTGGACTGCTGGGAAACAGGCTTGAAATCGAAGGCCTGCAAAAGTATTTCCCGGCGAGATTCAAAAGATTTTGAAGATTCGCTGCTTGCAACCTGCACGACACTTGCTGTGTCGCCATGCATAACCGGAAGGTCACCGCTCATGAAATCGACGAATCGAAATTTCGCAATCTGAACGTTGCCCTCCCCTCCATGAGGTCCTTTGTATTTGTACACCAACCGGCCACTAAGAGGCCCATCTTCCACCGATGCCCGGATGTCAGCAACATTGGATCCACGCTAGCTGGATGATTTCTCTCATCCAGGCTGCAATTTTTCTGCCGTGCAAGACCTCGCCGACTGTAGAATACTTTCAAAATCAAATTGCAGAATGGGGGAACACATGCGTATTGCTTGCCGGCTATGCGCGTTCGTGGTTTGTATCATCCTCGCCGCTTATGCTCTTGCTGAAGGGGGCTCCTGGGACAAGGTTCGGTACTGTGGGGGAACACTACAGACCGAAGTTGACCCGAGTGACTGGAACAACCATCTGAGCGTGTCTTCGGATCAGATCGTTCTTCAGCTCGGTGATGGAAGCAAGATCGAAATTCCAACCAAATCGATCACAGGATTGAGCTACGGCCAGCAGGCGCACGGGAGGATCAGTTCGATCACAAAGGTCAAAGTGCCGGCCTCAGAATCGGAGTCGGTGATATTTGGGCTGCGCCGAACCCGCCTGCATTTTATCGGCATTGAATACAGGCCGCCGGACGGAAAGACCTCGGGGCTGCTGTTGCAGGGCAACAAGGATAATTACCGCGCCATTATCAAGGCCCTTGAGAATGCCACAGGCTCTTCTGTGGCGGTGCTGGAAAAAGATCGTGAGTACCTGACGGAAACGCCAGCCGCCAAACCCCCAGCCACCAAACCAATAGACGAACCCAAGCCTCCGGCTGCCAAATCCGCTCCTGAGCCCAAGAAGACCCCAGAGCCAGGCACTGCCACGAGCGGCGGCAAGGGCAAGGCCGCTAAACCCGGAACCCTTGCGATCAGCTCCAGCCCTAAGATAGCCAGCCTGACGGTGGATGGCGTTGCCATGGGTAATACGCCTTCCTCGCTCAAGCTTAGCCCGGGACCGCACAGCTTGGCCGTGTCATTGGCGGGATATAAGGATTGGGTAACCTCCGTGGTCATCGAGGCTGGCGAAACTATTTCCGTGAAGGCTGAACTGGAAAAGCAGTAAGAATTTGGTAATTAAGTAATTTCGAAATATCGAATTACAAGTTGCGGAAAAATCAGTACTTAGCTGGGGAAATGGTAGAGCACATCGTGCTTTGAAGGGATGGCTACGCCGTCTCGCGTTGCAGGCCTGAAATGCCAGTTCCGCACCGCCTCAAGCACCTTTTCTTCGACCCCGTAGCCGATGCTCTTGAGCAGCCTGGTTTCAATCACATTGCCCTGCGCGTCAATGGTGACCTCTACAACCACGTCACCCTGAATACCGTAGGGAACCGACGACCGCAAATTCGGCGGATCGGGGAAAATGGTCGGTATGGCCGGTCTCACATCAGCGCCGGTTGCGGGGCCATCGGACGCCGAGCCGAAAGGCGAACCGGCGGTGGCTGCAATGGTTTCAGTCTCGTGGGGCTTCTCCACGGGATTGATCTTTCGTTCCCGCTGCTGCCTGACTCGCTTGGCTGCTTTTAAGAACGTGAGTGCTTCTTTTCTGGACGCCGCGGCAACCGTCTGCTGCAACGAAGGAGGCGACAGGTAGACAAGGGCTGTCCCCCGGTCTCCTATCAAAACCGAGTTAGGTTTCACAAAAACCGGCTGCGTGCGTCCCCAAACCAATACCCCAAGAACGAAGCAATGGAGAACAATTGAGATGGAATGCCCGAGATTCCAACCGATACTCTCCGCTGGCTGTTCTTGCTTCAACATTTGGCTCTCCGGCTAAGATGGATGCGGCGGAATCAATGGCCTTCTTTCCTCACTATTGGACGATTCCGGTTCCCGCTTGTCACCCAAAAAAGCCAGAAGCTTATGATATTCCTATGGTTTACAGCAGTCCATGTACTTAGAGCATAAGGTTTTAGTTGAATCTGGAACCTATTTGAAAGTAGTATCAATGAACCCAGAAATTCAGGTAGGCCATGAGCTCGGCGCAAGTGAATTCGTGAACCACTTCTTAGTTCACGAGTTGTGCGTCCGTTTGAATCGTTTGTTTGAATGAACGATGCGCCCGCACAGAAAATAGAAGAACTACGGCCCGGAACCCGGAAAGCCTGATTCGAAATTGAAAACCGGGTACCCGTTGAATTCTTGCGAGTCATGCCCCTTTAATTGGGGTTGGAAGCTACAGCGGGCTAAGGCGTGCAAGGAGGGACATGTCAGTCTCCAGAAGGAGAAAACATCCACGCTATCGATGCAGCGGAGGAGTTGAGCTTCGACGTCTGGAAGGCGGACCGCCCACCTGGGCCAATCTGAGCGACGTGAGCCTCACGGGATGCTACATTGAATCGACTACGACGCTCCCCGCCGGCACCATGGTGCTATTTCAACTCCGCACGCACGACCTGATAGTAAAAGGCAAAGCCCTGATAAAGACCTCCCATCACGCAGTGGGCATGGGGCTGGCTTTCCTGCACCTGGGGCCGGAAGACCAGAACCACCTGGAATTCCTGATTGGGACACTGACGGGATCACAGGAGATGCGCCCGGAAGAGCGCCGCGACTTTGTGCCTGCCGATCCCCCGCCCCAACGGTTCCCTTCCGCAGTGACGGCTCCACCTCCTGCTGAGGCGGGTCCTGCCGGCACCCCCGACGAGCCCTATGAAGAGCCCACTATCCCCGCACAGATCATGCGGACCCTTACCGAGTTGAATGAACTGGAGCAGCACCTGGTCAAGGAAAAAGTTGATCCTAGAATCATCGCGCAGTTTCACGACGCCATGGAGCACACGCGCCAGACTGCATGGACAGTCCAGCAGTGGATCGACCTGCAGGCCACCGGCGGCGACCCCTTTGGCGTCCTGCCTCAGCTTGAAGCCGAGCGGATGCACCTCCTCATGAAACTCTCCAAGAACGTGATCGCCGACATTGACTCCAGCAGCATCAACGAGTTCACGGAAGGACTCGGCGAGTTGCACCAGACCATCCAGCAACTGTATAAGACCTTGACGAAACTATTCTCGAATAGTCCGGAAGATCAGGACCCAGGCGCGAGAAGGTCCTTCGGCGCGAAAAGGTAAACCAGCAGTTAGCAAATAGCAATTGGCAAATAGCCAAATCGTCCGCGGCCCTAAAGGGCCGCTCTTCCACCAGTGCGAGTCTTAGCGTCTCTCCACTGCCAGGGCCACAGAGTTCCCTCCCCCCAGGCACAGAGCGGCAATACCGCGGCGGCCATTGCGGCGAATGAGTTCGTAAATCAGGGTGACAAGGACGCGGGTTCCGCTGGCTCCAATCGGATGGCCCAGGGCTACTGCGCCTCCGTTCACATTGACCTTGGCGGGATCGATTCCAAGTTCCTTGATCACCGCCACGGACTGCACCGCGAAAGCCTCGTTGATCTCATACAGATCAACCTCGTCGGGCTTCCAGCCGGTCTTTGCCCAGATTTTGCGGATGCCCTCCACAGGCGCCATCATCACCCACTGGGGCTCCACGCCGCTGGTCGCCTGGGCCACAACGTGTACCATTGGTTCCGCTCCCAACTGCTTGGCCTTGTTGGCTGTGGTCACCACCACCGCAGCCGCGCCGTCATTCATGGTAGAAGCATTGCCGGCGGTTACCGTGCCATCTTTTTTGAAGACCGGCTTCAGGTTGCGCAGCGCCTCGGGTGAGGTGTCCTCGCGCGGCCCCTCGTCTTTTTCAAAAAAGGTTGGAGCTTCGCCCTTCTTCCTGGCCGGGATTTCAACTGGAACAATCTGGCTCTTGAGACGGCACTCCTTCCACGCCTGCACAGCCTTGCGATGCGAGCCGGTGGCATATTCATCCTGCTGCTCGCGAGTCACACCGTATTTCTCGGCGACATTCTCGCCCGTCATGCCCATGTGATAGTTGTTATAGATGTCCCACAGACCATCGTTCACGACCGAGTCAATGATCTGGGAGTTTCCGAGGCGGTATCCCTTGCGCGCCTGGGGAAGCAGATACGGAGCGTTAGTCATGGATTCCATCCCGCCCGCCACAACAACTTCAGCGTTTCCGGTCTGAAGGGCCTGCGTGGCCAGAGCCACCGCCTTGAGTCCCGATCCACAAACCTTATTGATAGTCATGGCCCCGACTGTAGGCGGAAGGCCGCCATTCAATGCCGCCTGGCGCGCAGGGTTTTGCCCAAGCCCGGCAGCCACCACCAGGCCCATGATGCATTCGTCTACCTGGCCGGGATCAACCTTGGCCCGCTTCACAGCTTCGCGCACGGCCATAGAGCCAAGTTGTGGCGCGGAAAAGCCCTCAAGGGCGCCCTGAAATTTGCCGATCGCGGTACGAACTCCGCTGATGATGACTACGTCTTCCATAAGAACTCCTTGTGAGATTCCAAACCGTCCATTATAAGATGAGGGACGGCGCGAATGCGTCACACTTTCTATGGAACCAGAATCGCAAGTAGCCACGCCTCCCCCGCCAATGCCACTTAGCCAAGTCCCGGACCACCGATTGCTGGCCCCGGTCTGGCACACCATCTTCATGGCCGTACTTGTGGTGGGCTTTTCTTACATGGGAGCTCATTTGCAAGGTCCTAAGCCTGGAGCAGTCTCACAAAAAGCGCTGATCGTTCAGTACGTAGTAACCATTGCCTTTGAATTATTTTTGCTTTTTCTGGTCTCGTGGGGGCTGCGGCTCAATAAGAACAGAATGCGGGACTTGATCGGGGGCCGATGGAGCACGCCCGAAGACTTTCTTCTTGATGTTGCCATAGCGGCGGGCTTTTGGATCGCTTCCGCCATCGTTCTTGCCGGCATTGGCTATGCGCTCGGTCTCGCCAATCCATCTCACGTGAAAGAAGCTAAAAAACTCGCGGACATGATCGCGCCCCAGGGCGGCGCGACGCTGGTGTTATGGATCGGTCTCAGCATGGTGGCCGGATTGGTGGAAGAAATTCTGTTCCGAGGCTATTTCCAAAAGCAGATCGGCGCGTTAGCCGGCAACATCTACTTTGGACTGTTTGGCTCTGCGATTATTTTTGGGGCAGGCCACGGTTACGAAGGTACTCGGCGCATGGTACTCATTGCGATTTATGGAATGCTTTTCGGGATACTTGCAATATGGCGAAAGAGTCTTCGGCCCGGCATGATGGCCCATGCTTGGCATGACGCGTTCTCAGGAGTCATGCTCCGGGTGTTGTCCAAAAAAGGCGGCCTCTAGCATTCAGAGACGACTTGGAACTCTGGAGCCGGGGGCTGAAACCAGAAATGACATCAATTTTTTTCTTGACTTCGATTTTTAATAACTCTATACATTCAACATTCGCAGTTGATGAGGTAAATCACTGCAGATTCCATGAAAAATGGAAAAGGGAGAATAAAACAATGGTAGCTAAGAAAGCAGCGAAGAAACCCGCAAAAAAAGCCGGCAAGAAGAAATAGCAACGTCTTCTGCCAAAACCAACAGGGGGACGCGAAAGCGTCCCCCTTAACTTTTGCGGCTGGTAGACAGCCCGTTCAGACGTTGCCCGCGCCCAAGACCTTCTTCTCAATCTCCGGGAACAGCACCTTCTGCTCCGTCCCATTGCCGGCGAGGCTTTCCACCCGCAACTCCACCTTGGTGAGCAGCTCTTTCCCTTCACCAAATTTTGCGGCCGCGTTCCGGATATGCTGGCCCACCGTGTCATAGGCTTTATTGAATTTTTCCAGTTCAATCCCCAATGACTCAATCTCGCGCACAATGATCTCCGCCCGTTCGTTCACCTGCATTCCCTTCAGCCCGATCAGTATGGTTTGCAGATAGGCGTAAAACGAATTGGGTGAGACCGGAATCACGCGTTTATCAAGGAAATAGCGATAAAGCTGATTGCCTTCATCATCGCGAATAATGGTCTCGTAGTAGACATTTTCGGCAGGCACGTACATCAGGGCAAACGGAAGAGTCCCTTCGGCCGGGCGGATGTATTTGACCGCAATCTCGTCGACGCGCCGGCGGACGTCTTTGAGAAAATCGCGCCGGGCGGATTTCTTCTCGTCGTCAGTGGCGCCTTCAACAATGCGGCGAAAATTTTCCAGCGGGAACTTGGAATCAATGGCGACGTTGCCCAGGGGCAGGAACAGGATGGCGTCGGTAATTTCGCCCGAGCGGAACCGGTACTGCAAGGCGTACTGGTGTTTGGCGAACACTAGGCCTAAGAGGTTCTCCAGTTGCTCTTCGCCGAAGTTGCCGCGCATTTTGGGCGCCCGCAGCACGTGCTCAATGGCGGTCACCGACTTGGAGAGATCGGAGAGCTGCCGGGCCTGCTCGGTCATCTCTCCAACCTGCTTCTGCAGTCCGGCAAAGGTGTTCTGCACGGAGGCCATGCGTTCGCTGACTGCCTGCGCATTGGAATTCATGAGGTTACTGCTTTGGTTCAACTGGTCGGTCACCTGGCGGTTGATGGAGTCAAGCCGGCCACCCAGCTCCGAGGTTGCTCCAACCAAAGAAGACTGCACATTCGACGTCACAGATTGCAGCTGCGACGAAAAGATGGAAGCGACATTCTGAATGGATTGCTCGGTGGTTTGCCGAAGCTGCTGGACGTCGCTGCGCAACTCTTTGACCGTAGGGTCTTCGGCCACCGGCTTCCGCATGATCAGAGCGATCACGGCGACGCCCAGCAGCAGGACCAAAACTCCTAAAACAATCGTCACAAACCTGTCATCCTTTCACTCCGGCCGCTCTTACCTCGGACCCAAGGGCCTTTATGGGAATCAATACGCGTTGCTCGGTCGCCGGACATAGCCGCTCATAGTCGCACCAGCGGCAGTGGAGACCCGGCTTGGGATCAAACTCTCCGGCGGCAATGCCTTCAGCAGCTTCGCGAATCTTCTGCCGGGCCTTATCGAGCTGCGCCGCCGTGCGCACCGTCGCCACTTCCTGATTGCCTTGCACATTTAAAAACACTAACTCCTGCGCAACATAACCCATCTCTGCCGCACCCATGGCATAGATGGAGAGCTGAAGAGACTCGTCAGCGAATTTTTGCGTCTTTGCTGCACCGGTTTTGTAGTCAATGACCTTGACGGCATTGCTTTCCGGCCAATCACCAACTCGATCGATCCGGTCTATTCTTCCAATAACTTTCAGCGTGCCCAGCCGGAACTGAAAAGATGCCTCAGCCGCAACCACGTTTACAGAGTCACGGGGACGAGACCGCACCAACTCGGCCAGGTGCCGGGCTCCCTGCTGTTGATACAACTCCCGCTGCAACGGATCTTCGATCACGGCCTTTTCAAATTCTTTTCTGAAAGCAGCTACAACCTCTTCAGCCCCCTGCTCAGGCGCGCCGGGGCTGGGATCATAGTAGTTCTTCAGCACTGTGTGTACGGCATTTCCATACTGGACGGCCGCCGCTGCTCCTCCGGGAATCTTCCAGTCCCGCTCCAGCTTAAATTTCAAAGGACAGGTGGAATAGCTCTCAACGGCATTAGCGCTCAGCGCGACATCCGTAGTCACAAATCCGGGGGGCATCAGCATCCATAAGCCAACAGGAGAACATTCTGCCGCCGCCGGGGCCATGCCAGGCTGCCTCGGATCGCGTCTTCGCAAGGCTCCAGCCAGTTGCCTGTCGGAAAGCAGTGGCCGCAAAAATCCCGGAGGAGTAGGGTCCTGTCCGCGTCCTGGGCGCGAATGCAAGATCAGCCGGTCCCGGGCACGGGTTACCGCCACATAGAACAGCCTGCGTTCTTCCTGGTCATGAATCTCCTTACCGTCTCCTATCACTATGGAGCCGCGCAGGGCCGCTGGAAACTCGAACAGGGATTCACGAGGCGGCAGAGGGAATGAACCCGAAAGGACCCTCAGCACCCATACGTACGAAAATTCCAGCCCTTTGGCGCCGTGGATGGTCATGAGCTGAACTGCGTCCGGGTTATTACGGGCGGCCTGCTCCAGTTGCTCTTCCGAGAGCAGGGGAACGGGAAAACCCGCCTCCTCAAAAATTTCCAGGTATTGGAGAAAAGCGGCCAGGGAGTTTTCCCGAATGAACGGCTTTTCTTCCCATTCACCCACAAAGCGCAATATTGCTCTTAAGGCCAGATCTTCTTCCGGAAGGCCAAACTCCTTGATGAGGTATGAGAACGCCTGGGAGGTGCCGAGTTTCTGTCCGTACACAAAGCTACGGGCTTTCTCCAGGGCCGCGAACACACGTCCACCGGCCTCCAGCGTCTGGAGAATACTCTTGAATGGACTTTTGTTATTGGCTGCAGCGAGTTTTGCGCGCAAATGCTCCGCCACTATGCCAAATCTGGGGAGAGCGCATACTCGGAACAGGCTTTCCGCATCAGTATCTTCGGCAACCGCCCGGGCAATCGCCAGCAGATCACGAATAACGGGGGCATCCAGAATGTCCATCCCTTTGACCATAAAAGGGATTTCACGGGCGGCCAGCTCTTCCATCACCCTCTCTCGATTCCAATGGGCCCGATAAAGCACGGCCATGGTCGTTCGCTCGCGGCCCTGTTTCTGTTGTCGAAGAGCGAGTATCTCTTCGGCAATGTCCGATGCCTCCTGGCGGTCTGAGCTATCGGACACCGCCTCAACCGGTTCGTCAAAAACCAACCGTCCGGCTTCGGCATCGCGACGGTCCCGGCCTGACTGGAGAAGCGTCCGCTGGAAGTTTGCGCTGAGACCTTGTGACGAGACCTCAGGGTTAGGACGAATGGCGGCATAGGCCACCTTGAGAATGTTGCTCCGTGAACGCTGGTTCTCATCGAGCGCGACCCCTTTGGTTTCCGGGAACCTTCTCTGGAAATCCTCAAAGGCGGCGCTGGAGGCCCCTCGGAACCGGTAAATCGCCTGGTCCGGATCGCCTACGGCGAAAATGTTTTTTTCGTTTCCGCCAAGCAATTCGGCCAGGATGATGTTGCTGGAATTGCAGTCCTGAAATTCGTCAATCAGGATGAACCGTGCGCGGCTGCGCTCCTTTTCCAGGAGTTCCCGGTCGGTCTGAAGAAGACGTACCGCCCCGCTGATCTGCATGCCGAATGTACCCAGGTTTTCCTCAGCCAGCAGGCGCATAGCGTTGGAATACACCCGCGCTATTTCCCGCCAGCGATCCAGAATCTCCTCGGCTCCCAGCGCCTCCACATCTTTGGATTTGCAGTTGCGTGGCAGCTCCATCGCGGTATGGAGAGTATCTACATACGCCTGGAACTGTTCAGGCCCAATCAGCTCTTCATGGCAGCGGTCAAAAAAACTCCGCAGGTCATTCAGGAACTCGCCCAGATCCGCAGGCTTGATGAATCGCTCCAGATCGAGCCTGTGAATCCTTTGCCGCAGCAAAACATGAAAATCTTCCGGCGTAAGGATGTGAAAGCCTTTCCCGCTGCGCTTCAGGATGGCATGGCAGTACGCATGGAATGTGCCGGCAGAAATAGCGGCGCGCCGTCCCAGCCGCTTTTCCACGCGCTGCTTCATTTCGCGGGCGGCGTTCTCGGTAAACGTGATCGCCAGTATCTCGTCAGGCCGGGCATATTCGTTCTTGACCAGCCAGGCAATGCGCTCCACCAACACGGTGGTTTTTCCGGTTCCAGCGCCGGCCAGCACCAGCATGGGGCCGTGAACGTGCTCAATGGCCAGCTTCTGCTTCGGATTGGGGATGAATTCGCCTGCCACAAGCACCAAAAAGTACTGAGATGCATTATGCGAAAATAAAGCGAAAGGGGCAATCGGAATTTTGACTTAGAGGCTAACAATCTACCACGCCGCAATCAAAACCAAATGCTAACCACAGAGGACACAAAGGAACACAGAGAAAGGCAAAATCAAAACCTCAACGCAGAGGTCGCGGAGGAAGAGGCAGAGGGAATCCACGAAATAAGTCGGGACCTCGGGGCTGTATCAGGGCTGAATGCTGAATGCTGACTGCTGACTGCTGATTTACTAGCCGCTCAATTCCGCCATCGCTATCGCCACTGCCACTATTGCCGCAGTCTCAGCCCGCAGAATCGTGGAACCCAGTGACGCTGAACTCCAGCTTCTCTCTTGAAAGATCTGCAACTCTTCGGCGGCCCATCCGCCTTCCGGCCCGAACGCCATGGTGACAGGCGCTCGGGCTGACTCCAGAACGGATTTTAAAGTGGCGGTTTCTTCCATCTCGGAGAGAACAACACATCGGCCTCTGGCCTCAAGAATCGCTTTCTTCAAATGTGATGGCTCCAGTATCTCTGGCGCAGTAAGTCGCCGCGCCTGCTGTGCGGCTTCATGGGCAATCTTGCGCCAGCGCTCCACGCGCTTCTCCGCTGCTTTGGCCAGATGCGGCTCTGTGCGGCGGGCAATTGCGGGGACAATTTGAGCCACACCCAGTTCCGTCAGCTTTTCAATGGCCCATTCAAGGCGGTCAAACTTAAAGATCGAAAGGATTACATTGATTTCCGGCAAGGCCACGCTCTCCACCAAAGCTCCCAACGCGAACTCCACCGCTTCGGCAGTGATGGAGACGATTGTTCCCGAGCGCACGGCATCCTGAGTCGCGATATCAAACTGCTGGCCGGCCCTGGCCCGCAGAACACGGGCGAGGTGGGCGGCGTTCGTCCCCAGGAGATAGGCCCGGTCACCCTCCACACGATCGGCAATCCAACGGCGCCGGGTCATAGCCGCCTGAGCAGTACAAAAGCGCCAAGTGACAAACCAAGGTAAAGAATCCCAAGCAGCCGATTCTGGAAAGTAAGGGCCTCGCGGGAATGAAACTGTGCCTGGAAAAACAATTCAGCGGTGCTAAGCACGGAGAAGATGATCGCTACTTGCATCCAGGGCTCGTGACCACGCCAAAAGAGGAAATACCCCAGGCCGAAGAGAACAGTGCTCGCCAGGAAGAACAAACTCATTTTCTTGGAGCGGATGAAGGATACCTTCTTCATGAGCTTACCCTGCTGCAATTCCGCGAGGCGGTTTGCCAGGAGTAACCGTGGCAGGGCGGCAAGGGCCGCCGTGACGATCACAAACCACAGGTAGACTCTACCCAAAGATATCTTTCACCTTCTCGAACAGCCCGTGCGGTTCGGGTTTGTTTTCCACGGCAAAGGTGGTCCCCAATTCCTCCAGGAGTTCACGCTGGCGTTTGGTAAGCTTGCGCGGAGTCTCCACGCGCAACTGTACATGCAGGTCGCCCTTACCCCCGCCTTTGAGTGAAGGCACACCCTTGCCGCGCACACGGAGCACCGTTCCTGTCTGCGTCCCTTCGGGAATCTTGAGTTTGTGTTCGCCCTCCAGCGTGGGGATGGTGATCTCCGTGCCCAGGGCAGCCTGGGTGTACGAAATTGGAACGGAACAAAAGAGCTCTTTGCCCTCGCGCTCGAAAAACGGATGCGGCTTTACGTGCAAGACTACATAAAGATTACCTGGGGGACCGCCGCCAATTCCCGCATCGCCATACTCCTGGTAGCGGATCTTGGTAGCGTCCTCTACGCCCGCAGGCACACTGACATCCACCATTCGTTCGCGCATCACGCGGGTCTCCCCTTTGCACTTGGTGCATGGGTCGGTAATGGCGCGCCCGGCGCCATGGCATGTGGGGCAGGTGCGCGCAATGCTGAAGAACCCCTGCTGATATCGGACCTGGCCCCGCCCACCGCAGGTAGAACACGTGACCGGACCTTTGCCCGGAGCGGCGCCTGAGCCTTTGCATTGCTCACAGACTTCATAACGGCGAACTTTCACCTGGGTCTTT
>Ga0210400_10001749_pt1 | contig 21190 bp, 21 predicted proteins | sample IncBWH26MmetaG_FD_155456 | JGI IMG/M metagenome (GOLD analysis project Ga0210400, IMG submission 155456) | Forest soil microbial communities from Barre Woods Harvard Forest LTER site, Petersham, Massachusetts, United States - Inc-BW-H-26-M | ecosystem: Environmental > Terrestrial > Soil >...
CTTACGCAATCGCGCCGTTCGAGCGTCACACCTCGGCGATGCAGCACTGGCCGACAAGTCTCTCAAGCAGCTCCAGGAGATGCTTGCCGGTACCCGTAATCGGGTCGTGCAGAGTTCCTACAACGGTGCCGCTGGAACCTTGCTGATGGATCAGAAGAAATTTGACGAAGCGATCGCCTGTCTCGAAGAAGATCAGGACAATCCCTTCACCATGGAGCTTCTGGTACAGGCTTATTATCAGACCGGCCAGATTGACAAACTTCATCAGACTGAAGCCAAATTGCGAGGCACAAACGTCGCCACCATGGAGCAAGCTCTGGTAGTTCCGGCTGCACGCCTCCGCCGCCCGCAAATCTAAGAGGCGGCGGGAAACAATATTTTGTGCTGGATGCCGCAGCGGTCTCCCTCTGGGACAGGTAGAGGGTTTTGATCTCAACTTCAAGCCGCTGAGGCATTTTCTCGGTCACGACCAACTTTTTCCACGGCCTTCTAATCCGCCCCAATCAAAGTTCGTCTATACTGTCTCCTCTTTCACGACAACGCCAGCAAGTGCGAAAGCCTCGCGATCGAGTCTCGTGCTTGCAGATCCGGGATTTTTTGCACAGTAAGAGCTGGCGGAAAGGATTAGCGAACTCCAAGAATGAATCGAACAATAAATTCTAAGAATGAACGTCGTACCCGCGAAAGAGTCGCGACGCGGGTGCCGGTGCGCGTTCGCAGCGCGCAGGAGAACACCGAACTGAATGCCGAAACCCGGGACGTAAGCACGAATGGCGTATTCCTTTACACCAAGTCCCATATCGCGGAAGGCTCAGAGGTGGAGTTAGTCCTCATTCTGCCTCCGGAGTTAACCGCTGGGGAGAAGTGCTGGGTGTGCTGCCATGCCCAGGTCGTGCGCGTGGAACAAGGGCCTGGCAACGATTTCGGAGTTGCGGCCCAGATCCAACGGATGAACATACTGCCCGAAATCCCTAACTAAGACCAATGGCACCATTCTTGGTGCACTGGCATCGGCTTCTTCGCCCGCGGAAAAGGTCTTTCGACCCTCCAGTAATTTTCCACACGGCGTGGCGATGCTAGAATTCTTAGAAAAAGCTTTCATTTGTACCAGCCTTGGTGCAATAATAGCGGCCCAAGAATTGCTCTGGCCAAACTCAGGATTTCAGGTGGCCTAGTCATGTGGATTGAGAAACTCGCGGACGGTGTGGTCCAGGTGCAAACTGCTATCGGACCGCGGTATTTAATGCCGTCATTCCTTCAACGGGTGTACTTCGTTTGGATGTTCAGGCACTTTCCCATTCTTCCTCACGCCGTGCTCAGCAACGGCCAACAGCGGATGATCGATCGTTTGTGCTCCGAGCAGAGGTTCGTGTCGATGGCTTACGCCGACGGACTTGAGGACGCTCCTGTGATTGGCACTGTCGAGAAACGACCAAGAATGGGGCCCGATTCCTTGCCGCCGCGTCGTCCGGTGGTCAGCGAAAATCCAAGCGGACTGGCTGCGGAAGTAAGGCAGCGTTCGTAGACGCCGCGTCGTTTGCCGCAATGCGGCCGTTGGCTCCGCGCGCGTGAACTGCTTCTCCTTGTGCCTGCCACTATTCGATCCGCCGACTCGTGTGTGATCGAATAGCGTTCAATCGATTCGTGTGTCGTGCGCCAGCTAAACGCGTCGATTACGCGTGCTGCGGAAAATGTTACAATCACGAATTGTCCCGCTGGCAGATTCCCCACTGTGGGCGCGTAGCTCAATTGGCAGAGCAACTGACTCTTAATTCCCGCATGAAGGCGCGGCAAATTAGCAGTTAGTTGTTACTAACAAACAACTTATCAACCATCGTCCCGCACAGAGATTGTCAAAACTGCCGTTCAAAACGCTCAATGCGTTCAATGACTTACGAACATGCTCTTTTTCGTGCGACACAAAAGTCCCCACATTGGATTCAGGTCTAGGTGCAGCTAAATGGGCAGCGTTATACTACTGCTTAGCAACCCGTCGCGGCTGCGTCAAGCTTCGGCAGCGCACGTCCCGTGGTGAGGTCGTATAGAGATTCGTGAACGCGACTCCCGTGACCCGAATCCGAATAATTTTCGAGGAGTTGTGAGATGGCGTCAAAAGACAATTACGGGCTGCAGTCTGAAAGAATAGTCCAAGCGGTCAAGAGCCTTTGCTCCCGTTGCTCCGTCACATTCGATTCGAGCCGAGCACCGAAATGGCTTCGGTTTCGGATCGATGACGGATCGATCATGCTCACGAAGGCCAACCCGGACTTTCACGTGAGCGAGGTCGCAGATTGGTCAGACGACAAACTCTACCAAGTGATCGAAGCTGTCACGGACGGTTTAGTCAAGAAATCGGCCTAATTACTATTTGTTTCTCTTCTTCGTGGGCCAGCCTTCGCCAATCGCATCTGAATATCCAAACTTAGCCAGGTTGGAAGTTACGTTCGTCTGTCGAGTGGTGTCGCCAACTTCGACTGTAAGCGGTCCTCTCTCTCGATACTGTTTGCTCTCTTCTTCTTCCTCCACCTTGAATTGGTGAAGCCCTTCAAGCAGCTTGTCCGCGGGGGTTACATCGGCGATTCCCATATTGAGTTTCGCTAGATCATTTTCAGATATCCCGCTAGCCAGGCGCTCGTCGTCGATGCCTGTGTAATGCCCGCTTATCAAGCCAAGAAGACGAAACCGTGTCCCCTTGACAGGATAAAGCAGGGTCACACCCTCCTTCCCAGTAATTGAACGTAGAACGTCCATGTAGACCGGCGAACCGCTCAATCCGCCTAACGACCGAGCCTCCATCAAATACAAATCGGACAACGTGCCGCGCTTCGTCTCAACCTTTTCGTCGCGGAAAGCTGCGACGTTGCCGATGCGAACTATTGGGACATTGCGAGTCTTGCCTTTGTGAGGCCAGAACAGACCCACAGAGAACACTTCATCTCCCAGTTCGATTTCCGTGTTCTCCTGTTTGAGACTTTCCGCGGTAATAAAGGCGTCGGTCGGCCAGCCTGTGTGGTCCCATTCTTCATAAATCGCTAGTTTTAGAAAAGATGCGTCCACAGTGGGATCAGGATGCTCTTTCCAGCGGTCGATGCTCATGCCGTCAAGCCACTGTGCATCTCCGCCCTTTAGATTAACCCGAATGCGAAACGTCCTGACCCCCTGACTCCTCAGCCTCTCGATTACATGAGCAGCGGTGACCAAGTATGCAGGGCGATATTTCTTGGCCGCTTCCTCCGACGAAGGCACATTGATTACCCAGAAGGCAGACCCGCAGACATACATCTCCCCGGCTATGTCCTGCCCGATGAATACAACCGTTTTTCTAAAGTCAGCCGGGACGAAGGCCACGTTCCACCCTGGGTCATTCCACGTACGTATGGTCATTCCACGTACATAAGTTGGCACGGCGGGAACCGATGAGTTTTCTGCCACTCCGTCTTTTGTCTTCATCCAGTGGCGGAAACGTAAACGTATTTTCCGTTCTGCTTGAATCTTCGCAGACTTCTTTTTTTTGCTTGATTCTGCATCGCACCAGAAAGCGTCGTCAGCGGGTAGTGATGCCCCATATCAGCTAATCTCTTGCGAATTTCACCAAGCCCCTTTGGACCCTTAAAGAAATCCTCGTCTTTGAGAGCTTGCACAAGATCGGGAATACCCCCGGAGCTGTGATCTTTGCTCTGCTGAGGCTTGCTACGGTGTGCTTTCGATTGCACCTTGGCGCTTGAACTTAACCTCTCAACGACAGTTGCGACTTCCTCCGGTGTCCCATGTACTTCGACGCTAATTCCGTCGATAGTAGTAATCTTTGCGTCTGCCATCTTAGACCTCTCAATTTGTTAATAGATTGAATATTTCCAGACCTTTTTTGTTCCTTCGCTCACTTGGGTGCGCCGGAGCACTCGCCTACGCACCAGTCGAGTAACAGGAGTGCTCAGAAAATTTTGGTCGTAATGCCATCCGCGTTCCGCCAGTGCACTCTGAATCTCTGCCAGCGATCGCTGCTCGGCGAAGAATCCTTCATCGACGAGACTTGTAATCCGCGAGGTAGTCCCGCTGGCACTGCCGCTCTTCACTACTCTCCTATCGCTCGCGGACTGTGATCCTCTCCGGTCGGTCAACTGCTCCGGTTGGGGCGATGCGTCAAGCAGCTTTCGCAGTATCGTCTCGAATGCCGCGATTTTCAAAGGCCCCTCAGACATTTCAGCAACGGCAGATTCAGCAGTTTTACGTGCGGTTACGAGAGTTTCGACTTCCATGGAGATGCTCCCTGAGTTCTTTGTCGATTTCTTATTCATGTTTATGCATCCTTCGCGGCTGCCCATAAATCGTTAAAAAAAGACTGGAGTAGGTTCTTTTCCTTTTGGGCTAGAGTTATTACGAGAGCGGGCGAATTGGAGGCAGCGTCCTTAATTGAGGGTCCCAGGACATAGCCCACGTCATCCACAATCATGAATCGATCGTGGAGATGCTTATATTTCTTTGCAGCAAACTTAGGATATTGTTGGCTGAATCGCTTAGCTCTCGCTTCAAAAGTTCCTCGATCTTGGGCGAAGATCAATTTGATCGTATTGCTTGGCGGTATTACATCCAGAACGGTGTCGAAAATTGTGTCATCGACCCAGGAATCTGCAATCAGGACCTGAGTCTTGGCTGCGGCGAGGGTTTGACGCAGGAACTTGTCGAAAGTGTGAGTGGCCTTGCGATTCACGATCATCAGAGAGCCCGACTTTTTCAGGTCTCCGGGGGTAATATCGGGAACTAAAGCGATGAGGTTTTCAAGTCCAGCATCTGTGACGCATAATGTGCCTTTCTTGCTCACAACAGAATTCACCCAGCCTTCCCTCTGCGCCCGATCATAGAACGCAGGGTTGTATTCGGCACCCAGAACCGATTTAAGCCAGTGGGTCTGGATCTGGCTCGTGGATACCTCAACGTTTGTTTTGCCGTTCGATAGCAGGGCTGCAACCGCAAGAAATTTCTGATGACCTGTCATCTTAGGCAAAGGTAGGTCGCGCAGAAACGCCTTGTCGTTCTTAGTGAAATCCATTTGCTAGTTTTCCTTAAAGATGTCAGCCCACGAAGGACGCAGAACATAGAATCCCTTCCTAGGACTATTCACCCATCCGTTTTCTTTGGCGCTGTTGCTATAAAACCGGTTGAAGCGACCATCCAAGAGGGAAGATGATGTCATTTTGTTCCAATGCTGCTCTATGACATTCAATGGAACTTCGGTGCCAACTCTTCCCTTACTGACGTACGCCAACAGGAGAGCAAATTTCTGAGGTCCGCTGAACCCACGAGCATGTTTCTTTACGAAGGCCCGAATGTTGGCATCAAAGTCGAGTTTGGTGCTTCGGGCATCCTGGCGAGAATCGGACGATCCCTTTCCGGCTAATATGTTGGGTTCGCGTCGAATCAGTGAAATGCAATGGTCAGCGAGAGACTTGATTGTTTCCAGGTCATTCACGATGTCACCTGTAGTTTTGCTATTTCCTTTTCGCATATAACTTTTTCCCGCCTTCTTTGAACGAGACCAGAGGTCCATCCCGCTTCGATAACCGCTTGAGAGCCATGTCCACTGCCTGTGCGCTGTAGTGGTAATCGTTTTTCTCAAGCGCAGCCCTGCTGTCCGCCAAGTTCCGTTTTGACTTGAAAAATCCCTGTGTGATGAGCGTCCGTAAGCCACCGGTCGGCCCAACCTCTGCGTGCCGTGCCTTCGTGCTCGCTCCTTTTCCACCAAAAACCGCCGCTTCCAAACGCGTCAGTCTTTCATCGGTTGACCTCATAAACGGCTGGTCCATGTGACCTCCCTCGACCCTCAGAAGAAAATAAAAACTGATCGCCAGTCAGCTTAAGAACTGATTATATCATAATTGCCAAGAACTACTATCCATCCCGATACTGCCGTCACTGACCGGCCAAGATGCGGCTCCTACGATCTCTTTCCGAAACGACACCAGACGTTCACAGCACCAGCCAGCTTTCTGATCGGCACGAAATCCAATAAATTGCATATAGAATAGAGCAGCAGCTATGACGTTACGGCTCGCCTGCGGTCTGGGTGTGGCATGGACTCGGCAAAAACCTTGGGTTGTAGAACATCTCAATCGGGTGACGGATGACGAATTACGTGAATATGGTTTCGCACTGTTACAGGCACAATATTAGTACATGTAAACTAGACGACTAAGTATGTATGTAATATTATGTAAACAACACAGTTATATTAAAAAAACGGTATACTCGACGATTAGTCATGGTTATATTGTGCGGCTACAGGAATGTAAGATGCTGGATACTGCCGCCACTGACCAGGCAAGATGCGGCTCCTACGATCTCTTTCCGAAACGACACCAGGCGTTCACAGCACCAGCCAGCTTCTGATCGGCACGAAATCCCAACAAATTGCATATAAAATAGAGCAGCACCTATGACTTTACGACTCGCCTGGGGTCTGGGTGTCGCATTGGACGCGGCAAAAAATCTTGGATGTGGGCAAAGAGCCGGGAGGGTATGGTCGAGGAACTTGCCTTTGGGCAACCGCCTATCTTTTCGACATGATAGAGCATTGCTTAATCGTTGTTCCAAAAAGCCTATGTAAATAGCAGAAACAAAGTAACATAACTATACGCGTGCCGGATTACAGTACCTAATATGTGCGATGGGCGTGCATGTTGGCACTCTAATACGACCGTCACTGACCGGGCAAGATGCGGCTCCTTCGATCTCTTTCCGAAACGACACCAGGCGTTCACGGCACCAGCCAAATTCTGACCGGAGTGTACAACTACGAAATCAGTTACAGTCGAGAGCCCGCGTCTGTTGCGCCCGCCCTCTCCTCGACGGCTCATCGATAATGCCGACTACTTCCGTCGTCTTCCGAGCCATGCCATACGCCACTGGGCCGTAGCTCCCCTCCGCCATTCACCGCCTTTAACCCACTTCTTGGGCCGGGTACAATTTCGGGATGAGCTTAGAGGAAAGATGTGCGATCTGTGGCTGCCAACTTCATCGTTCCGGCGAGTATGCAACGCCGACAATCGGTGGGCGATCACACGCAACGGACCACCACTACGTTGCGGAGCGGTTCTTCGGACGCTCGAAGAATAGACGGGGAACCAAGCGGGAAAGCATATTCGAGGTGTGCCCTTGGGGATCTGAGAGAAAAACCCAGGCATACTGCTACGAATGCCATGAGGAATTGCTGCACAACCCCGTGCTCCTTCCAGACGATGTGAGCGTTTTCGCTCGGCTCGTCCAGGCGCGTGGCTTGGCAGAGGATCACAAGCCCGAAAACAGAAAGAAACTGGCAGGAAGGATCATTCTCATGCACGACGTGATTTCAGCGGGACTCAAAGTGCTTTTGGAACAAATTTCCCAACAAGACGCCACTTGACCGCCGCAAGCATGATCCTATTTTCTGACCTACTCCTTGAACCTTAACCCATGTAGTCGGAGAGCCCGCTGCAAATCGCGATCTTCGGGGCGGATGGACTCCGAATCCTTTACAGTGATTTGAAATGGCTCGAACAAAGCCCAGTTCTCCAAATCGTGTCCATACTTCGATCGATAGTAGATTCCTGCCGACCCCTCAGAGAACACGACTCGCGACACTAGTTGCGTAAGATTTCGCGGGGCCGTCATCTGCAAAACAGAAGCGTCCAAGTCATCCAAGCCAAACTTCACCAGATGACCTGCCAACACAATCCGCAATCGCCCGATCCACTCACTACTACAAATCTCGGCGTACTCCCCGCCGGCCGTTGCTACTCCCATCATCCGCTTTTCGGTCCATTCCAACGGTACTTCCCCAAGCGGAAAGTAGTCATCCTCTCCCTCAATCTCAGCTAACTCAGCCAGAAGTCTCGGATCAACGCGGAATCGCCCTAGCGTTTCGAGAAAGCAACCAAGCCTTTGCGAGGATGCATACAGAACACGGTACATTCCTTCGGGATCGTCAAAACGATTGCCGAAGGTTCCGTCTGGTCCCGCGGAGGCCCAATCGGGAACAGACCAGGGGTCAGGCTTCCTCCCCAATCGATAAATCACGCCGGGGACTTTCACGAATGACTATCCTCCGGCTAAGAATGCGCGCGCCGCCCCAAGAATCTCCGGACCCACGGCCTCAACATTCTCTTCTCGCAAGAGCCGAACCGGCACGCGATCATTCAACTCTGGATTCAGACCCGTAAACCAAGCCTGAACCACGCGTGGCCCTTCGTGATCGCTAATCATCTTCGCCAGCCGATAGGCAAACCGCAATCGTTCTTCAACTCCCTTGTATGGCTCCGAGCCAGCGATCCAACGCTCTACAGCTCTTGCGTCTTTGACCGAAGCGATGTAGGCCGTCAATTTCTTCCCCAAGATCCCCGTCAGCGCACTGACGAGTTTGGAAAACTCCATAGTCGTCGCTTCCCGGTAAGCCAACAAGTCTGGTCGTGGCGGCGTCAATACTGCCATCTTTTGAGACTCCCTAACCTCAACGCAAGTGTATCACAATAGCGCTTAAATAACCATGTAATGACTATAGAATAGCACAAAGGAGACTTGCTCTGTGTAAACGAATGAAAATGAACAACACACCATCAATTCGGGATTCCGGCACCTCGGACGGGCCACTTGACACAATGTTACCCATTGGGTAATGTAGATATTGCAGCATGAGTTACCCGTAGGGGAACGCATGGACATTTATGTTCGCGACGAAAATCTACGCAGCGCGATTGAGGACGAAGCAGTCTGCAAGCGACGGTACGGAGCAGACATGGCGAAAAAGCTCATGCTGAGAGTAGCTGCACTACGGGCGGCTGATTCACTTGCTGATTTTTGGCCTCCTAAATCAGGACCTGAGCGCTGCCATGAATTGAAAGGAGAGCAAGCAGGCACGTTTTCGGTTGACCTAAAGCAGCCGTACCGCCTGCTTTTCCAGCCTCATGCGGAGACACCGCAACCAGACCGTTCTGGTGAACAACAACGATGGAAGTCCATCACGGCGATTGACATCTTCGGGATCGAGGACACTCATGAATAGCGCTCACCAAACTAGCTTTGAACCGAACGCTGTTCCGCACCCCGGCGAGACGGTTCTTGAATATCTCGACTTCTACGGGTGGTCGCAACGCGACCTCGCCCGCCGCACCGGTCTTACGCCCAAGACGATCAGCGAGATTTGTAACGCGAAGTCGCCAATTACCCCACCCACGGCTCTTGCCTTTGAGAAGGCTTTTCAACGGCCGGCACATCTATGGCTGAACCTGCAGCGTCACTTTGATGAGTCTGAGGCGCGCAGACACCAATTCGCCAAGTCTCTGCACTGGGGTGAGTGGGTCAGAAACTTTCCGCTCAAAGAGATGAGACGCCTAAATTTTTCCCTCCCAGAAGGACGCTCTGATACCGACACGTTATTGAATTTTTTTAGCGTGTCGTCCCCCGAAAGTTGGAATTCCGTTTGGAAGGCTTCAGCGGTTGCGTACCGACAGACTCGGGCCTTCAAGACACGAGAAGAATCCATCGCAGTATGGGTGCGAGAAGCAGAACTCGTCGCCAGAGAATTGAAAGTTGCAGACTTCAGCGAAGAGCGGTTGATCTCGTCCCTTGAGGAATTGAGACAGTTAACTAGAACACGCGCGGACGAGATCATGGACCCGATTCAAAAGATTTGTGCAGATGCTGGCATCGCAGTTGTCTTGGTACCGGAGTTACGTAATACCGGTATCAGCGGATGTGCCAGATGGCTGACCGAGAAGCGAGCTCTTATTGGCTTAACGCTCCGGTATAAGACAGACGACCAGTTTTGGTTCACTTTCTTTCATGAATTGGGACACATCCTCCTTCACAGGAACAAGCGCTCTTTCGTTGTTGACAACGCGGCGGAGGATCTGTCGGATCACATTGTTGATCCTGAGATGCAACAGTACGAAGCGGAGGCGAGTCGTTTCTCGGCGGACACGCTCATTCCCCCTCGTGCCCTCGCTGACTTTATACGAAAGAGCGTCTTCACGAACGATTCCATTCACGATTTCTCGGAAATGATGAAAGTGGGTCCAGGAATCGTGGTCGGTCGGTTGCAGCATGAAGGCGTCCTGGAGCGACACCAAGGTAACTCGCTAAAGCAGAAGCTTAACTGGAGACTTGTGGACGAGAGGTGAGCAGTATGATTGGAAAGATTTTCATAACACGCAGCGGCTACGATCCTCAATTGGGTAAGCACGTGAAGGATCCGTATCTTGGCCCTTGCCCGACCTTAGGTGCCTGCCGCCCCGACATTAGAAAACAACTAGAAAGAGGCGATCACATTTTTGTGATTTCGGGAAAGATTCCGGAGTTCAATCAGTTTGTGATGGGGGGCTTTGAGATCGAATCGAAGGTTCCGGCCATTGAAGCATACCGAATGTTCCCCGATTTGCGACTCCGCAGGCTCGATGACGGACAACTCACGGGAAACATCATAGTGACCGCTGACGGTAGACAACACGAACTGGACGATCATAATTCATTCGATCAGCGTATTAAGAATTACGTGGTAGGCACGAATCTCATTTCGCTGACAACGCAGGACGAGATTTCCGAGGGAAGAAGACAAACACTGGACGCATTGCGTGACATCCTTCAGAAGAAAGGGGACTCACCCTTTGATATCGTAGGACGTTTCGGAACCCGACTGACCGAGAAGCAGGTTATTCAGTTGCGAGAATGGCTAGAAGTGCTGAAAAAAGCGTCAAGAAACTAGCAGTGAAAGTGGCCGTTGAAACAGTTCCAAATCGTCGGGGATCCGTGCAGGAGGATGCAAATGATGAAAGCGAAAAATGTCCGAAGTCGACCAATGGGTGCCGCCTCACACTCCCAGCAGCAGACCCTTTTCTCGGGTGATGAATCAGGAGCCAAATTGAGTTCCACGTCCAACGAATGCCAAGTTGTTGCAGTAGGCAAACGCAGAGACGGAGGTACGCGATATTGGTGTCTCCGACACAGGGCCGACGCGACGGCAAAGTACGGAAGGCCTTCACCCACGTGCCGTGCCTCACACATACCACCGATTACTTTGAAGGAGACACTTGAGCTGGACATCGACAAATATAAAGGTGGGATTGCTCTTTGGGGCGCCGTCCCCGCCGTTTACGACACGACTAGGCTGCCAATGGATCGGGGTATTCACGTTCACGCACGTGCCACACCGGATGCGAAGAAGGAAATGGACTGCACTTTCCGCGGAGTGAGAATTCTGAGTGAACATCTATCCAAAGACGGGATTTTTGTGTCCGAACTTGACGCCATTTATTACATGGTTTCATCAATTTTCGGCTACGAGATGAGACACGTCACCTGCTCATACTGTGGCTATCCCCATTTAGATCGGGACTGGTTCAGTGTGCATCCGCATCGCCGACATCTGTGTGCTGGATGCGGCAAGCACTTCAGGGACAGTGCAATCTCTATTGGAAATCCGATTCTGGGTGTGCGCGATGCTTGCGGCGTTAGAACGCACAAGCCAAGACTCTCGACGAAGAAACTTGATATTAGGCAGGCCGATTTTCCAGGAGGAATCCAGATATGGGGTTCCAATCCAGCATTCATTTGGACCAGCGACCGCAACGAGGAAGCGGGTATCCATGTGCATGCATTTCGCGAACCTGGGAACGAACCCGATCCAGATGAAACGTACGGCGAAGTTACCATAGACGGTGAAAACTTGGACCCTGAAATGGTGCGTACTCTGATGGCACAGAGCGCGCTCCCGTCTCTCAAGAGCCGAGTCCAGTCAATCGACTGCCCGTCTTGCCGCGAACCGCAGTTCAGTGTTGGGGAACGCGCATTTTCGCCCACAGCAGTGCATAGCTGCACTCGATGCGGCCACCAATTTGCAACTTCAGGGAGATTACGTAAGACTATTCCTAATCCCCTTCCACGCATTCTGGCGCGGCTTGCCGAGTGGGCTCCGAGAAAACCCCAACACCACGACCTCGAATTGATACCTGAGACGCTTTAGTCATTTTCTGTGCGTGTAACTTGGAAATATGGGAAATCAAGAACGATTTCGGGCTTACCTTGACGAAAGCGAAAATTCCTCCAGCGGCATTTACGTTGTGGGCGGGTTTGTGGCTGAAGCGACAGTCTGGGACGCATTGGAACCCAAATGGCTGTCATGTTTGCCGCCTGGGATTACATCGTTCCACACAACCGACTGTTTTACGGGGAACAACGAATTCGATGGAGTCAGCATTAGTGATCGCAGCGTCTTGTTGAATAAGCTTACAGAGATCATTGTCGGCCACGAGATTCGGCTCGTTGGTTACGGGATAGATGCCAAGACTTACGGGAAACTTGCGCCCAAGGCCAAGGAGAATGAATTTCTACGCAACAAATATGCCGCGCCTTTCGGTGGAGTTGTTCAACCTGCTTGCGAAGCGATGGGTAATTTGCCGACTCCCGAGACTGTTTGGAACATCTTAGAGAACGGCGAGCAGTGGGAGCAGTGTGCTTTCTTCATTGAAAGCAATGAATACAGCGCGAGCGCAAATCGGACGATTGCCGAGCTGAGAGCTTCCACGGACCTATGGTTTCGAGGCCGAATCGGCACCGAGACCTACGGCGCAAAGAGCGGTCCAGCGGGGATCACTTTACTTCAGGTCGCAGACTTCGGGGCGTTTCTGGCTGCCAAACACGTCAGTAAGGCTCCAGAGGGGAAAATCCCATGGAAGGAACTCTATGAGAAGCTGAAGAACGCAGACCACGTGTACCGCACAGTGCAAGCCGACGAATACAGCCTGAAAGTCTTGCACCAAACCCACGAAGAACTAAAGAAAGAAGCGGCTGAAGGACGACACTATTGGGATGACATCTGAGTCCGAGTTCTTGAGGCCAAGCCGTGAGATTTAAACTCGTTTCAAATCGGTTTCGAGCTTAGCCGACTGACCTTCAATCGTTCTCACCCGGCCGTTTTTTCCTCGCCTTTACCTGTGCCCAAAACCCGAAAGAGCCGATCTAATATAAGTCGATTCCTCTCTTGCAGAAAATCAGGAAAAGATGAAGGTCGCCACAGGCTCTCGTTCTTGGGAATCAGATGCCGATCAAGGAAAGCTGACTCGCGAGTCCGTATCCACTCATCGAAAGGTTGGGCCTTCTTTTCCATGTTTTCCCGAGCATTTAGCAATGTCAGGTTACCTAGCTGATCACAGCCCGAGCGGAATTGCTTGAGATCCTGCTTAAACAAATCTTGAGCAAATATGTGATCACAGTGGTGCGGTATAGTTCCCCAGGCTCGCTCATCAAAGAGCAGACTCAGCCCCAAGACGCAAGTATTGTCTCCGTACTCTATGTCCAAGATTTTCTTGATCGCGTTGGGATCGGCTGTCGGCAACCTTCGCGAGTCACGCGCAGCGTTATCTAATTCGCGAACGGGGAAAAGCCGCCCGTGCTCACCGTGCTTCATAATGACTCCTCGCATTTTTGTGAGGATCGAATCCGAGGATCCTCCGAAAATGCTGTTCAATAGTGCCATTATTAGCCAACGCCTAACCAGCATTGCATTTTGCGCATCCGTCTGACTGTCGCTCCTCAGTCGGACGTCCGCATTACGATAGAGGTAATAAGCAATCGGAACTAGCGCGTTAGCGCTCGTGAGGTTAAGGCCATTTATTCCAAACCAATTCGCAACCTCTACTGTTTCCTTAAGCGCCTTCTGAATGTCTGACCAATATGCCTCAATCTGCTCGCAGGTCTGTCTATTGAAGCTTGAGATTCGATACGCGACTGGTAAATCTAGTAGTACAAGACAGGACTTCAAGACGAAGTCTTGCTTGAGGGGCTCCCTACGCGAATCGGTGCCGCGATTCAGAATGACATTGAGCTCATCGACGAACGTGGTCATCTCGGCTCTAGCGTCCCGGGATTTCCAATGAACCGTAAGGTTAGAGAGTAACAACTCGGGCTTGCTCAGCGCTTCGCCACCCGAATTCGCTCTGACAAAAATATCGAGCATGCGTTCTTGGTCGCCATGAGCTTCGGTGTGGTAGCAGATCGGAAGATCTGAGAAAACAACGCGGTGCAGAGCCTTGAGGTTTTCCTCCGCTGTTTCCAGCTCACTGTCGGAAACGTGAAAAGCCTTGAGCCGCGAGATAGTCTCGTCCAGAAGCTCTTCGAAGTTCGTTTTGTATTTAAGTATTCTACCCACTTCGAACCAGTACGATCCGCGAGTTACCGTTGCCGTGTTCAGCCGAAATTCAAAACCGAAAGAAACCTCCCCCTCTTCGTCAGGGACTTCCCCGTTTCGTAGGAGATCGAGATGCAGTCTTTGGACCTCGCCCGTTCTGGCATATTTCTTCTTAATCTCGTAGGTTCCTCTAAGGCCGATGAATAAGGATGTCAGCCGCTGCTGGCCATCCAATACAAACGCAAGATCATTTACGCCGAAAACTCGCTCTCGCGCATTGTGCTTGCCAAAATCAGATGCCGAATCGATGAATCGATAAACCTCGAGATCCTGCCGAGCAACCTCGGGCACACGCCAGAGCAAAAAAGCGCTGATCGGGTATGAGCGCATCAGGGAGTCGAAAAGTTTACATATTTGTTCGGCGCTCCACACGAACTCCCGCTGGAGTGCAGGAAGAAACCATGACGTATTCAGACGTGGCAGGACGCTGCAGATGGAATCCGCAGTGTAACTCATGTCATAACTCGGACGCTCGGTTGCGGTCGCCATTGTCACAAACCTTTCATTGGGACAACACCCATGCCATTCTAGTTAATGAAGTCCGCTACTTACTTTCGGCCCTCGCTTTTAATGCGATCGAAGCTGCCCCAATCCGCCTGTCGCTTCGACAGCGCGATGTATATCGCGTACAGAGATCCTCATCGCTCTTCCTCGAAACGCTTGCGAAAGTACTCGAATTTCTGGTCGATCAATTCTGGAATCTTCACCAATGTGCCCTGCTCGTCTCTGAAAGTTCTGTTGGGATCGCCCCTAAACGAGAGCCAGTTAAAACTTGTCACAATGGCGAACCTGCAATCACTGAGCAAGACTTTTGCGTGTGTGTCTCCAAAGCGGCTGATCCAGAGATTGTCATGCGTTTGCATGAGGCGTTGAAGGGCGGTAAGGGCACCCTTGTCAGTCTTCTCTTCACTCTCGTCTCCTAAGCCCCAGCTGACGTATACCTTGACTCCATTTTGAAGGAGTCGCTGCAACTTCTTTATAAATTCGGCATTGACAACGGCCCTAGTGATCCAAGGAGAGTTGATGACGAGACGGCTAACCGAGTTTTCGAGCGCATCCTGCAGAAACGCCGGATGTTCGTGCACATAGAGAAAACGGACGCCGATTCTGTCCAGATCTGTTTGGGAGCGCTTGTACTCTTCTTTGGCATAACTAATTCGTTCCTCTACTTCCCGTCGATCACTCTCAGCCTCAGAACGCTCAAGCTGTTCCTCAAGGGTAGCAATCTTTTGTTCGGCGGCAGTTCTACGCCTTTCCAACTGCTCGACAACCTCTGAAGCGGGCGCAGCAGTTGCAGCCTTCCGAATTGCAATTACCTCCTCGGCCTCCGGCGAAGGCTGCGTCAACCGCTCTTGCAGCTTGAGCTTTTGGGGTCCCCCGCCTCGGGCAAATGCCTTTTCGTGTTCAGGCGCTAATTTCCCGTCGATGGCAAACCCCAATTGAATTTCACGTCCCACGTCTGATCGATATACCAAAGCAACCGCTCGCAGAAACATCCGCTCGCAACGATCGATTGCCTTGATGGTCAATACGTCTCGCTTATAATCTGACGTGCTTGCTCGGGAACGAACAATCTTCTGAATTTCCTGTATCCGCAGATCTTCAACTTGAGGACGCTGTTGTTGCGTGGCAGGTATTTCAAACAACCCTTGATCTGTAAGATCCCGGTACTTCATCAGGGGCACGGCACCATACCACGCGACATCGCGGATAATTCCATCGAAGTAGATTTGAAACGTACGCTCTTCAGGTTCGACTGTCTTCGCGAGTTCGAGAGACTTCCTGCCCTTTTGGGTGAGGCGCAGAGATTGGCTCCGGCTACCTGGCACAGCCACAAGGCTCACTGACTCGCTCAGCGCGAGATCTGCAAGTGTCCCATTTACGATTCTTTCCTGCAACCCAAGAAAGCCCGAAACGTCGGGCGCACTTTGTAGCCCTGCGTCGACTGCCTTGAGCACGAACTCCTCGATTGGAGGGATTTTCTTGTGGGCTAAAGTCAAGGCACGAACAGTCAAGAGATACACCGGAAGGCCAACCTCGGCATAATCGGCCAATCGATAGCCCGTTCGATACTGGTACCGTTGTGCCACCTGTTCTGGTGTCATTTTTGTGCCTCCCTGATAATGCACTGCTCGGGATGGCTTTCGATGTATGAAACAATTTTCCTGAGTGGATTCTCGCCCTTTGCGTCACGGCAAAAAAGATGGTCACCAACAATAACCAAATACTCTCTTCCACGTGACAATGCGACATTTAGTCGCTTTCCTTCTCGAAGAAATCCAATTTGACCAGACTGATTGCAGCGCGTAACGGAATAAACCGCAATGTCAGCCTCACGACCCTGGAAGGCGTCGACAGTATTACTATCAATATCCAGTGATTTCAGTTCGGTGAGCACCGGCGCAAGATTGCGGTCAATGTCCTCCTTGTGCTCGCGGTACCCAGATAACACAGCCACCGAAAACCGCCGTTTGTGTAAAGTGGCCAGATTGTTCAAGTTCTTCAGTAGCTGAAGGATTGCTCTAGCTTCGCATGGATTGGAAAAGCTCTGATGCTTGGGTACCTCAAAACGATCCGATATCCGCGCGGTAGTGATCCACGTCACGGGCCGAGGAAGAGCTATGGAAAGCGTAGTGTCCACTGTGCGCGGAGCACTTTGGAGCCGGCCGTCGTAAAAGCACTCACTGATTAGGTTCCCAATTTCGGGTACCATTCGGTGCTGCATCAACAAAGCCTTGCGGCATTCCACCGGCAAAGCGCCTTCCAGACGATCAAACAACGTCTTTCTCAGATCGTCGAGAGTGAGCCCAAAATCTTCTAAAGTTTCAGGGTGCAGCATTTCATCTTCCACGAACGGGGGCAGTTGCTTGGGGTCTCCGACCAATATCCAACGTCGAGATCGCGTCAGGGGAACCAGGGTTTCGGTCGGAGTTGCTTTGCTAGCTTCATCAACAATGCAAAGATCAAACTCTACGTCCTGTATGCCCTTAATGCTCGCAATCCCGACGCATGTACCGGCGACCACTTGTGAGGTGGCGAGCAATGCCGCTTGAAAATCAGAACTCTTGCCGAAGCGTGTTTCCCACTCTGTATACGTGTCTACCAGTTGTTTAAACGCCGTGCTCTCCGACGTTTGTGGCGAGAAGGTCTCGGCCCAGCTTTCCAGCTCTCGTCCAGAAAGCTCCAGGATTTCTGGAAGCATTGGATCTGCGCCACTGAGTTCCTCCCTTAGCCTCTTCTGTTCCCTTCGGAGAGCAATAAGCTCCGTCTTCAGCCGAGCGCTTTCCTGCTGAAGTTGTAGCACTTCTTCGGACGACCCCTGTTTGCGTGGCTTGTCGGGCGCTTCCGTCAGGAGAGGGTTCGTACCGATAAGGTCATGAAGTTGCTCCTCTCTCTCCCTAACTGCGACTTGACGGTCAGCTATGGCATTAGTGCTAAGACTCAGCCTCCTGAGGCCGCTTGCGATTTCAAAATACTGCTGCGAAATACCGCGCTCGCGCGCCCATCGTTCGACGAACGTCCGTCCCTGTTTCAGAACATCCTTTCTCCAGTCGTCCATCTGATTTTCGAGTAATAGCCCCGCAATGCTCTTCGCGATTCGTTCATCTTCTAGCCGACCTATCCTAACGATCTTGATTGCCTTGTCGATCTTCAGCAAACGCTCAACAGCGTTGTCGAGCGCGACATGGGTCTGCGAAGTCAGAAGAATTCTCGCTTCAGGGTTATTCTTGAGTGTCTGGAGCACTACCTCCGCAATGAATGTAGTTTTTCCCGTGCCCGGAGGACCCTCGACAAGCAGGAAATCCTGTGCCCGAAGTGCCGCATGGACTGCGTCTTTCTTTGCATCGTCGAGGTTTTGCTGGACGAAAGTTATCTCGGCGCTTACATCTGGAGGACGATTGCGCTCGGGGTGCACGACCAAGCGACGAATGTCGGGGCGAAAGGCTCGGTCATATCTGACGGCATCCAACGCTGCTTTCTGCCTATCTAACGCGATCTTGGCTCGCGAGATGTCTAGCGTGATCTCGCCTGAGCTCGGCACATCCTCTGCATCAATGTCCGAATATCTATCGGTAAGGTAAAGACTCAGCGTGTTCCCTACAACTTCTTCAACCACTCCTGCAATGTAAACCGTGTCGCGTGCGCGCACTTGCCTCGGTTGACCAACGATGTCGCCATCGACAGGATTGGACAATGTGAAGACTACGCGAGTCCCAAGAAGTCGCATTCCGCTATACTTCAACGGCTGGGCTTTACCTCTCTCCGTCTCCTCTTTAGCGCGAAGCATTCTGTCCCATACCCTAAACAACTCCTGCTCGCGATCGGCAAGCTCCTTCTCGCGAAGCTCAGCTTGATGCTTTTCACATTCCTCTCTAAGTTGCAAAATAATCTGCTTCGATCTCAGATGTTCAACAGGGAGCCCAAAGTGCAGATCATAGTTCGGAACGTATGCCGTCTCGCGTCGTTTCTCAATTAGCGTTGGAGAGAGTTTCCATAGATTCAAAATCACAAAATGCGCATCTTTGTACTTGTCTATGACAACCTGATAGTGGAACTCCGTTCCGTATAAGGAATATTGTCCTTCTGGTCGCGAGTTGTCGGGGGCGACGTAAGGTGCAAAGCCAAATACAACCAGGTCGTGCTGCAATGCATTCTCGATTTCGTTCTGCGACTCGTGTGGGAAGCTCTTGCGAAGGTTTGTGATTGCTTTCTGTGTTAACTGTAGGTACAGAGTCTCCTTCGGTGCCCATTCCACCTTGCGACGATCATGGATTTTATCCAGCTCCGTTAGCAGGATCTCCGCGTTTAGAAACCGTTTGGTTGGGTCTACAGAGATGGATGCCGCGATGATATCAAAAACAGTTTGAGGTAAATCAACTTCTGCAAGCGCCTGCGCTAGATCCTCGTACGTTACGAGTTTGACAGGCGTCAGGCAGGTAAGGACCAAAGCGCCATACGCATGTACGTCTCGGGTGTACGTGTGCTCGCCGTCGTCTTCCTCAGGCGGCGCATATGGCCTCGACACGAATTGATTCAGTGTTAGGCCTGGCTGGATCAGACTTCGTATCTTGGAAATTCCGAAGTCTGCTAATTTGGGATTCCCCGCTGAACCGACCAAAACATTTTCAGGCTTCAAATCCCTATGGATGATTCGCCGCGAATGTGCAAAAGCTAATGCCTCCAGCACTGGCCTACCGATGTTCGTATAGAAGGAATCCCAACCCTCAGGCGGATGCTTCCTGATGTAAGATGACAGGTCCTCCTCGACCCATTCGAGCACCAAGAAGAATTGATCGCGTTCGGCATCCAGGCCGCTATCGTAAAGCTCAACGATGGACGGATGCTTCAGGTCAGTCAGTGCTCTTGTTTCTCGCCTGAACGCTTCGATGATTATTTCTGGCTCTAGGCTCGCCTTCCTGAAAATCTTTACAGCGACGTCACGTCCGCGCTCCAACATGTCGTTGCCACGATAGACATCCGCCATTCCACCTGCGATTGGTTTTGGCTGCAGTGCGTATCTTCCTCGGACAATATCGATGCCACCAGTGCTAAGAGCATTAGCCATTCAGCCTCTTCTTCTAAGCTGCCAAGGTCCGCCCAACCCGTCTAATTCTACGGAAGGAGCCCGTCTACCGTCTCGCATCCACTTTCCTTGGCTTGATGATGTCACCAGCGTCCGTGACTATTTTCCTAATTGTTCTGGCGTAACAGAATCTCCACCACGTCTTTAGGATGGCGTGAAACGTCAGCCGTCCACTCGCCGAAGCCGCCGTGCCCATTCACCGCCCTGACCCACTCCGATAGGAATTCCCGCTTGGTTTGCTGTTGCTGATCGTCTTGACCTTTCACTTCCAAAATCAGCGTTTTGCCGTTTGTGAGCCGAACTAGATAGTCTGGCCGAAATTTGTGAATAATCCCCTTGAAAGAGTACGTAATTTCAAAACCGATGTGGTCGTTCTTCGCCCAAGCCCGCACGTTCTGATTGCGATCAAGCTCAAGAGACTCATTAGCCTCCCACCGACTGTCGTAAACGCACATGTTTATGTGTGAGCGTTTGGTGTGCTCACACGCCTTGCCGCTGTACCAGGGCAGCATGTCGCCCGTGGAGCGGATTGGCCGCTCTGTGTCGAACACCGGCTCCAGCGTAAGAGCGTTCTCAAAACGGATCGCTTCCCAAATGTGCTGGACAATCTTGGTCATGTTCAGTGTGATGACGATCCGTCTCCGCTTGTCGTCTTCATTAAACAGCGGTGGATCGACTACCACTCTTCCGGTATCAATGTAACGCTCCACCAACCGAACCAGTTGCGCAAGAAGGTATTCTCGGCTGCCCTTCCAGGTCGGAACCATCAGGTCGTAAACTTCGCTCGCAGTTTCAAACACGATCCGCTGCATTCGGAACCGTCGTGCCAGCTCTTCCAGATGAATTTCCTTCAACTTAGTGAAATCTGGTTTTCCGTCGATCATTGGAGCCAACTCTGCGATCATCGGTGTCTGGTAGGCGTCCAGCACAAGTCGCTTTACCTTATCGGCATCCAGGGATAGCTGCGGCCGGTATTCGTGGTCGATTCGGATTACGTTGGGCCAGGTCATCTCATACTGTGCACGTCGCTCGGCCACAGGCTCAATTCTGGTCTTGCCTGTGGCCGGAGGTGGCGGCGGAGCATCGGCGCTACCTTCGTGTGGAAGAAACGTGAATGGAACGCCAAATATGTTGACGTACTCTGGGCGGAATAGACCGGTCACTTCGTCAACTTCATACGACGTTCGCCGGAGTCCCCGACCCACAACCTGCTCGCACAAAAGTTGGGACGTGAATGCTCGTAGTCCCATGATGTGGGTAACGGTCTTAGCATCCCAGCCTTCTGAAAGCATCCCAACGGAAATCACGTTCTGAATTTGCTCACCGGGCTCCCCTTCGCGTCCAATCGTATCTACTGTTTTGCGAAGCAACTCGGCACGGTCCTTCTTCGTCAGCTT
>Ga0210400_10001750_pt1 | contig 21188 bp, 20 predicted proteins | sample IncBWH26MmetaG_FD_155456 | JGI IMG/M metagenome (GOLD analysis project Ga0210400, IMG submission 155456) | Forest soil microbial communities from Barre Woods Harvard Forest LTER site, Petersham, Massachusetts, United States - Inc-BW-H-26-M | ecosystem: Environmental > Terrestrial > Soil >...
GGGCAGCGTTTCCGGCGGCACCGGTCGCTGTTCTGGGGCCGCCTCCAGGCCACTGCCTGGCCTAAGCAGATTCACTGGAGGCCGCTTCGCGGAGATATGGATAGGTGAGCGCAAGGACGGATGGGTCGGGGTAAGTGGTTAACCTGCGGCGGATTTGGCGTACCCGCGTACACTATCGACACTGAATGGACTAGGCTGTTGGAATAACCTAGGTCCGCCGGGACCATCGTCGGAATTCCAGGGAGGGATGGGAATGCCGCTGAATCTTGAAGATAGGCCGGTCTCGAAGGGGCTGCTGGCCATCCACACTTTCGCCGTCGATGCGCCGCTGAGCGGACGCAGTGCAATCGCCGCAGTTCCGCGTTACCTCCTCCCGGCCATTGGTGCATTGGCTGGCTGATGCCATCATCATTCCTGGACCTCGCGGTGGGTGGGTCGCGTGTTCCTCTTTGGGAGAGAAAAATGATTGATCAAACCCAGACGAGTTCGGCAAAAACGGACGGAATTAGTCACGTCGTACTTTTGCTGCTTGAAAATCATTCCTTTGATCAAATGCTTGGAGCACTACAACAAGTAAATCCCGATGTTGATGGCGTCACGCCAGAACTCGCAGCCACAAGATCCAACTTGACCACCGCAGGAGTGGCGATCCATCAGCATGAAACGACGGAACGGCAAATGGCGTTCGATCCTCATCATGAGCATATAAATGCGATGGCTCATATCAAGGATCATAACAGTGGATTTGTTAGCGACTTCCAGAACGCATACAAGAGCCAATTGTCTCAGGCTGATTTGCAGGACGTCATGGGTTACTACCCTCTGGACTTCCTGCCTGCCCTGCACCCACTCGGTCGGGAGTTCACCATTTGTGATAGGTGGTTTGCGTCCTTGCCGGGCCCCACGTGGCCGAATCGCTTCTTTGCACTTTCCGGTAGTTGTGCGGGGCAGCTTCTAATGCCGTCGGGTAAGGAAATGCTGCAATTGCACTGGTATACGGAGCAAAGTCAGCCGACGATTTTCAGCAGAATGACCGAGCGCGGAGTGCCGTGGAGGATTTATCACTATGACTTTCCCTGCTCCTTGGTGCTGACGCAGCAGCGGCAGCCTGACAATTTGGCGCGTTATTCCGCAATCGACCATTTCTTCAGTGACGCTGCAGGCAACGAGTCCAGTTTCCCCGCTTTCACGTTCATCGAGCCACAATATTTCGGCGTGGCGCAAAACGATGACCACCCTCCTCACAATGTGATGAAGGCAGAAAAGCTTATCGCCGATGTTTACAATGCGATCCGGTCTAACCCCGATCTCTGGGCAAGCACTTTACTAATAGTCGTCTACGACGAGCACGGCGGATTCTATGACCACGTGGACCCTCCGCCCACGATCGCGCCGGACGAAAAGACTGCCAGCTGGTCCTTCAACCAACTTGGCGTTCGAGTACCGGCACTCCTCATATCGCCTAGGGCCAAGAAGCGGGTTGAGCATACTCAATTCGATCATACGAGCGTTCTTAGGTATCTTCAGGATAAGTGGAGTCTCGGTTCACTCGGTTTGCGCACGTCGCGAGCCAATAGCATTGGGTGCGCAGTGAGTGCGAATGAGCTCCTGCGGCAAGACACTACGCCCTTCATAAGAGTTTCGAACGCGGATCTGATTTCGGAAGACGTAGAAGCCGAGAAAAATACAACCAATGCCAATCAAGACGCGCTACACAACTTCGCCGACTACCTGTACCAAGAAGCGGACGTTGGTATGGAGCGCGCCGTTGATTTGGCTGCGGACGCCGCTAAGTTTGCAACCTTGTGGGTCTCGGCCACGCACTGGTGCGGCCGGCAATTGACGAAGCTGGGTGCTTGGTTCAGTGCGGGTATGCGCAAAGCCCAGCAGGACCGGCTGACTCGGACGAGGAATGCCTTTGCGCATCTTAAAGAGGCGAGAGGGTTGAAGGCGCCTGGATCTCAATAGCCGCAGGCCATGGTGGGTATAAAACAGCTAAGAGTGTTACCACGACTGTTTGCCGGCTTGGTCGTGAGCGTATTACTGGCGCGGCCCGCCAGCGACATTTACCGAACGAGTAGCCCAAAGGTTGTGCTCGCATGATCCCCAATGAAGTAGCGCCTCCTTCCGCGACCCTGTCCGAGGTTTGCGCTCTTTTGACGAGCGGAAATGTGAATGAAGCGAAGACTCTGCTTCAGGCAAGATACCCGTTCGTCGCGCCGGAACTCTCGAGACGCGCCTACACTCCTCAGGAATCTATGGGTGTGTTCGTGCGCGACGGGTTTGTCGACCGATATTCCGGTGCCCGGCTGGTATTTCCGGGAACGTTGAGGCTCATTCATCGTATCGCGCCTCAGGAATTCCCTTTTCAGAAGAATTGGAAAATGTCGGAAACGCACATTGCGTTCTGGGATCTGTTTCCGACGATCGACCATGAATATCCGATCGCGAGGGGCGGGAAAGACGCGCCTGAGAATTGGATTACGACTTCTCAGCTTAGAAACAGTGCCAAGGCGAACTGGACGCTGGAGGAGCTGGGATGGAAGACGCATCCGGCCGGCAAGCTATCGGATTGGGTTGGTCTTACGTTGTGGTTCATTGACTATGTGAAGCTGCACCCTGAGCATCTGTTGGAGGATCCGTACCTTGCAACGTGGCATAGGGCGGCGGTGGAACACGAATCGCGTCTGATCTAAAAACCTGAGATAGGGATTCAAAGATAATAAATGAGCAACCATTTCAAGTGGTTTCTAACGATACTCGGCGTGATTCTGGGTTTGCCACTCGTCTTTGGTTGGTGGGTCTTAAACACCGATTTCCGCACGCCGGAACAAATTGCGGCGGTTCAAGCGGCAACGGCCAAAACCGATGCTGACCAGGCGATTAGAGAGGCGAATCGATGTGATCTTTCGATCCCACAGCACGCATCTTCAATCGAATATGACGCCTTCGCAGCCGTCAGAAGCTCGATTGAGCTTAGACTGAAGGCGCCAGCGACAGCAATATGGGATCACTGGACGCTCAGAGTTCCCGGATCAGCATTGACGGCCAATGGATTTGAGGACATTGCTGACAAGGCTGATGCTACCCGCGTTTGCACCTTCTTCGTGGAAGTCACTGTGGACTCTCAGAATAGCTTCGGCGCAATGCTTCGAAGCAAGTGGCACGGACGCTACTGGCCGTACAAACATAAAGGCGACGACGGATGGTCATACGTTGTCGCAAACGTTACGAAGGTTGGTGGTTAATTGCCCGACCGCCACCATCAGGCCGGCGGGGCATTTGCACATGTCGCGGTGGAAGTCCCTCACAAAGAAGACCCCTGGGAAGCATCGAGCAAGTAACGCCAGCGGCCGGTCAGTGACTCAACTACATAGCCACTAACCCAGGCGCCGGCACGTAATTGCGCAGGGAATAGGCCCCAGGCGGCGACGCTGAGGGTTGCGGTCCGTTGACGACGATGTTGGCCGTTCGTCCGGCCTGGATGATCGCGGCGTCGTGAGCGCGATTGCGCACAAGCCATCGCTCGAGATGAGACTCCGAGGCGAGCGGATCGCAAGCTTCCTGAGAGGCCGAGAATCTTCATCATCATGTCAGGTGAGCCGCAACATGCACGGCGTGTCCACTCGCATATTAGGCATCATTGGCGTCGTTCTGCGGTAGGAAGTCATGGATCTTATCCCCGTGCTCATCCGCCGGCTGGCGCCGTGCGGTTAACTTTGGCCCCACGAAATGTGACGCCGGTCGCACTTTGCTGGCTCGGGTGTGGGGTTAGATCACATCTTTTTAGTACAGGCGCCCGAAGCATGGTAATAATTCGAGCTGGATCGGCGTGCGATCTGGCGTTGGAAGATCAACAAAAACGACAGTTTTCACGTCCGGCCGTTAGCATAAACGGACAATTTAGGGAGGATAGTTTGATGAACACGGATTCGAAATGGCTAACATCTCTTTTTGGCGCAGCGTCGAGCCTGGTCGCGATGTTGGCTCTGTTTCCAAGTGTCGCCGCTGCCCAAAACCTGGGTACGTATCAAATCACGGGCGGAGACTTTTCAGGGACCGGCGCGCCTCTGCAAGGCACCATCACGGGCAACGGATTTGCTGGCACGCTCATGGGGTATCCGTTGGTTATGTATGCGGGCGGGCAGCTCGGTAATGGCGGAGCTTTTGATTTTTCCATGGCTCTCAGTCCACCAGCGGGGCGCGATCAAGGCCTATACATGTCGATTGGCGTACCCGGCGATTTAGCGCTACAGGGTTTGGTGCCCATCTATTATTCGAGTCCGTTATTTCCTTTTATCCAGGAGAGCGGAGGGATTACCACTCCCCTAATAGATATTACTGGCGCAGGAACTTTCAGTGCGCCGTTTACTATGTCAGCTGAGGTTGCGTTCGGGGCGCCGGGTACGACCGTACCCGAAGGGTACGTGGACTTTGTAGGGGCTGGCACTGTTACTGTGGATGTTAGAGCTCCTGATTGTAGTAGCGGTGCTTGTGGCCCGCTAACATTTGCCGACGTGGACTTTAGTTTTCTCTCACCCTCAACCCCCACCATGGCCCCCGAAATCGATCCCGGCTCCGCAGCAAGTGGGCTTACTCTGCTGCTCGGAGGACTTTTGGTATTGCGAGGACGGCGCCGGCATCCGGTGGCAATGACCGCAAACCCCGCAAGCCCGCCCGCGTCCAGCGCAGCCAGCGGGTGACGTACTGATCCCAGAATCAGGGCGCCTTCGGGTGCCCTGATTCTGCTGCTCATGGAGTCGTTGAAGACGTTCGTGTGAACGGCGAACGGCATCGTTAAAGCGACGCTCCGATATGCCCACAGCCGAAATGCGCGTCAGTCGAAATTCAATCACACAGCTGGGGCTGGTACCGCGCATCGGCATCATCGCCGCCGTGTTGATCGTTGAAATCCTGCTCTTTTCGTACCTGATCCAAGAGACCGCCCACTCGTCCACGGATCTAGCTGGAGTCGTGCGCCGCATCCAGCACTGGACCTTTCGCTGCATGATTGCCTATGCGGTGTCCTTTGCGATGCTGGTCTACCTGCGCGGCACCGAAACGCTCGCGGCAGTGTCGGCGACTGCCGCGAACACGCCGGTGCGAATCCGCTGGGGCGTGGTGCACGTGGTGCTGTTGCTGCCCTTCGCCGTGCTATCGGCAGCGCTGTACGGGGACCTTCTGGCATGGCCTTTTCCGCTGCTCGCAGTCCTATGGCATGCCTGCGGAATCGCCGCGGTTGGCGCGCTGCTTGCCGCCGTGGCGCCGCGGCCCGTTTGGACAAACGCCTTGCGGCAAACTTCCTCGATTCCGGTCTATGCATTGTTGCCTGCGATCGCCGCCGTAGCGGCGATCAAAGGAAGTCAGCTGCTGTGGGCGCCGGCCGCAAAGCTTACTTTCCATCTCGCACAGACGCTGCTGCGCCCACTCGTGCCCTCGCTACATAGTGATCCCGCGACCTTGACATTGGCCACGACCCACTTTGCGGTGACGGTATCGGACGAATGCTCCGGCCTGGAAGGCGTGGGTCTCATGCTCGTGTTCTGCACAGCGTGGCTGTGGTATTTTCGGCGCGAGTACTATTTTCCACGGGCGCTCTTGGTAGTGCCGGCCGGCCTTGTGCTGGTGTTTCTGTTGAACGCGGTTCGCATCGCCGCATTGGTGCTGATCGGCGACGCAGGGCACGAACGGATCGCGATACTCGGGTTCCATTCGCAGGCCGGATGGATCGCATTCAACTTAGCGGCCTTCGGCGTCGCGATCTTTGCCAGACAGAGTTCATGGCTGAATCGAGGTGCCCGCCAATCGACCGTGAGCGCAGAGAATGCAACCGCGGCTTACTTGATGCCGTTGTTGGCAATCTTGGGGGCGGGCATGGTGGCCCATGCGCTTTCAGCGGGGTGGGATTGGCTCTATCCGGTGCGTCTGATCGCTGCGGCAGGGGTGCTGTGGGTTTACAAGCGCAGCTACCGATCCGTCGACTGGAGGTTCAGCTGGCGCGCGCTCGCGGTGGGGAGTCTGGTGTTCGTTGTTTGGGCGCTGTTTGCGCATTTCCTGACGACGGCGGTCACTGAGCCTGCTGACCTGTCGCGACTGCCGACGCAGGTGCGAGCTGCATGGATCTGTTGCCGTGCGGCCGCCGCGATCGTCACCGTACCGATTGCCGAAGAACTGGCCTATCGAGGATTCCTCATGCGGCGTTTGGTCAGCCAGCGTTTCGACTCGATCGCGTTTTCCAATATACGCTGGCCGGCGCTCGGTCTAAGTGCCGTCGCATTCGGAATCACACACGGCAGCCTGTGGCTTCCCGGAATCTTGGCCGGACTGGCCTACGGTCTGCTGGCAATAAGGACCGGCAGGATCGGCGAGTCCGTGGCAGCTCATGCGACAACGAATGCACTCCTGGCCATCGACGTTCTGCTCTTCGATCAATGGCAGCTTTGGTAGGTGGATATCAGCGACGGCCGCGAGGCGGTGTCTGCGACTCGGACGCAGCGCGCGTTAGTTGACCGCGACGGCGCAGCTATACGATGCCGGATGGCCTCCTGACGAGCCTTGTGAGCAGAGGTAGACCTTGCCTTTGCATGTGACGTTCCAAGTACCGCCGCCGCCAAAACCGGGATTGACGTTTGATATCTCGTTGTCGTTCGTGGCGCATCCGGTGAACCCGGCGCTTCTGAGCTTCAAATCATCGGCCATTAGTGAGGCACAACCGGTCAGAAACAACACTGCCGCTAAAACGCAAATCCGCACCATGTTGGTCTTCCTTGATTGTGAGTTTCGAAACGAATTCGGAGCGGAGATTGTAGCTGGAGAGCCTTCGACTGCGCAGACCCTTACGGGAATCTTGGGGCTGATGCGGCATTTGAGTAATTTGCAGCACAAAGTGACGTGCCAGCGACGTGTTGATCTGGCTATTTGGTTGGACCGCGATTCGGTTCACAAGAATCCATCAATGCCTCTATCCCGGACTCAAGAAGATCACGAATCCGGAAGTTTACGTCGTGAACGCCCGAACGCCTGCGGAGTTCATGGCAGTACTGAAGCGATTGCAGGCGCGCGGCGATCTTGAGTGGGTGGAACCTACTGTGATCTATGGGTCAGGTAAGACGGGCGGTTCGATTCAATAACTGACGCGCTGTTGTAAGTGGCTGATTATTCAATAGTTTAAAATTATGGAACGGTACGGTTGCGTTGCATTACAGGTGAGCGTACCGTGCAGGGGTTCGAATCACCCTTCACGAGGAGCGAGCCATGGTGAAAATTAAACAGGTGATCTTCGGTGTTGCCGCAGCCGCGGCAATTGCGCTTGCTCCAATCGCACCCGCAATGGCCGATGGTCACGGCTTTCGGCCGGGACACGGATTTGGAGTCGGGCGTGGTTTGTTAGGCGCGGCGGTCGCGCTCGCGACGTTGCCGTTGGTAATCGCGTCGAATGTCGTCGCGGGTGTCACGGCTGCACCGTATCCGTCGCCTGGATACGCCGCTCCCGGATATGCAGCTCCCGCGTACGGTTACGCGCCCCCCGTTGCTTATGCGCGGCCGTACTACGCGCCGTATCCCGGGTATTATGCGCCGGGAGTCGCGTATGGACCGCGCGGTTATTATTCACCGCGCCCGAGCTACTACGGTCGCGGGTATTATCGTTCGGGTGGCAACGCGTATCCGCGCAGGTAAGAAAGAACCCGTCAAGCATGTGAAGGCAGTCAGAAAGAGTGGCCGCCCGCCGCGTGCGGACGCGCTTAAGCTGCGCGAGCAAATCTTAAAGGCGGCCACGGAGCTGTTTTTAGTTGAGGGGTACGGTTCGACTTCCATTGAATCGGTGGCCTCGCGCGCCGGCATCTCCAAGCGGACCTTTTACGATCGATTCGAGGATAAGGCGGCGCTGTTCGCCGCGGTCGTTCATTCCATCATCGAGCACATCCGTCCCCCGGCAGATGTGCCCTTGCTCGCCGGTGCTGACTTGCCGGAGATACTGCGACGACTTGCAGGACTCATCTTGCAGGCTGCGCTGTCCCCCCAAGCGATTGCCTTGCACCGACTGGTAACCGGCGAATCGAGCCGATTTCCGGAGCTTGCGAGTGCTGTCGAGAACGACGGTGGTCAAGCTGAAGCGACGGCGCTCATCGGCGGATTGCTTTCGCGGGAATTGCCGAAGATCAAATTGACTCCTGAAGATGGGGTGTTCGCCGCCCAGCAGTTCATCTATATGGTGGTGGCGGTGCCGCAGCGTCGCGCGACTGGGTTTGGAACTCCGATGACGCCATTTGAACTCGAAGTGTGGGCGAGCAAGGCTGTGACTCTGTTTCTGGAAGGGTTCAAGGGTCTGCGCAATTGAGTACGGGCGGCGAAGAGTATTGCTGCGCAACGTGAATACAGTCCGAGCAACACCATTCATAAAAGCTGTAGAGCAGGCGGATGTACAGCCAGCGGGGGAAGTATTGGCAAGTGCGTTCCGCGGTTATCCCTTCTTTGAGTACTGCTTAGGCGACGCCGACAACTACGAGCGTATGGCGCCGCGGATGTTCGCGAGCTTCGTTAGATGGACGATGCTCTATGGGAGAGCGTGGACGACAAACGATCTGAATGCGGTCGCACTGCGACGGCCACCAGGGACCAGAAGCATCGGATTCTGGAACGCCTTGCGTTCAGGCCTCGTGTTGACTTTTTTGCGGATGGACACTGCTACGAGGCGACGATTTGGCCGCGCAGCTCCGATCGTCGAAGCGACTCACGAGTCGATCATGGGCGATCAACCACACTGGCATTGTTGGATGATGGGCGTACTAGCGGCTCGCCAGGGCACGGGCGTTGGAAGACAACTGATGCGGCACACGTTCGAACAAAGTGATCGAGCCGGGTTGCCGTGCTATCTGGAAACCTTTAGTGAAGGCTCGGTACGTGTCCATGAAAGCCAGTTGTATTCGATCCGAAAAGCGGTAGCAATTCCTGAGACACCGCTTACTCTGTACGCCATGGTACGGCCTCCGCAGTGAGGGGCAGCGGCGGTGAGGCGGTTTCCAAGTGATGCTCAATATGCCGGCGAAGTGTACGTGGATACCCTTGATTTGCGGCGTACTGGTCGTGCTTCTTGCCGGACAGACTCGCTCGCAAGCCGCTGATACACCCACTGGTCTCCAAGACTATTTAAAGAAAGAGATGCGTGAGCTTCGCATTCCGGGCATGCAAGTGGCCGTGGTCCGGCACCAAAAGATCGTGTTTCTCGCGGCTCTGGGGATTGCGGAGGTTGGGAATGCCGTGCCGGTCACCAACAAGACCGTTTTTTCAATTGCATCGGCCACCAAAGCCTTCACGGGTGTAGCGCTGATGCAGCTGGTCGAGGACGGCAAACTTGAATTGGGGGCGCCCATATCGCGATATCTAGTCGGGCTGCCCGTGTCCTGGCAGAAGGTCACCATACGCCAGTTGGCCACTCACATCTCGGGGCTTCCCAATGTGGTTAACAATGACACCGGCGAGCTGATTACCGGCGTGCAAATCGCGTCCGCGGGGGAGAGCGATGTGGATGCCGCGTGGAGCAAAGTTCAAACGCTGCCGATCGAATCTTCTCCCGGCGAGAAATACAGTTACAACCAGACAAACTACATCTTGTTAGGCAAGGTGATCGATAAATTGGGTGGAGAACCGTTCACGCAATTCATCAAGGAACGTCAGCTCGATTCAGTCGGCATGCCGAACACGGTTTACGCGGATGACAATGACGTTGTCCCGCACCGTGCGCGGTCCTATTCGAACATTCGTTACAGCAAAGACGGACAGATGGAGCGCACGTCGAATTTGACCGAACAATACGTCCGGTATCCGCCGCAGTTTTTGACTGCCGCTGGGCTGACCACCAATGCTGAAGATCTCGCGCGTTGGATCATCGCGCTCGAGCAGCATCGCCTGTTGAAGGAGGCGTCCAGTCTGGCAACGTTGTGGACACCGAGCATCCTCAACGACGGCGAGAACGGTACGTGGGGACTCGGCTGGCCGATATTTGCCCGACCCAAACACACCAGCTACGTGCCATTCGGGGGCGCAAAAGCTGCGTTTGCCATGTATCCAGAAGACGATGTCGCAGTGGTCATCCTGACGAACTTGCAAGGTAGCATGCCAGAGCGCTTCATCGATCGAGTCGCGGGTTACTACATTCCAGGCTTCCCGGAATAGAAACAGCGAAGCGAGGCGGAATAAGATTGCGCTTTTTGGTCCGGCTTGTCAGTCTGTGACTATCTTAAGCAAGGGGAAAGAAATGCGCCGACTGTTGCTCGGGTCACTGTTTGCCGCAATCGCGTCCTTTGCCGTTGCCGCGCCGACGTCGAAGGAGCAGCTAAGCACACCGCCCGCCGGCGCGCGCCACTTCACAATCAGTTCGACGGCCGGCAAACATGGCGACATTTGGTCGTGGACGAGGCCTGACGGACGCGTGGCCTATCGCATGTCGATGTCCCTGCGGGGTTGGGTGACCGAGGAGGACGAACTTGTGACCCTGGACAGCGATCGCCGGCCTACGGCCATCGCGATCCGCGGCTACACCGATCAGGGTGACGCATCTGAGGATTTCACCGTCGACGGCTCTGGCATCGCACACTGGAAAACGGTTGTCGATTCCGGCTCTGGGCCCTCCGGAAGCCGACGCTACAATACGTACGGCGGGCCTTGGCTTGCCGGTGAAATGGATGTCGAGGCGCTTGTCGCGGCGCGCGATAAGGGGATCGACCTGCTGCCCAGCGGGCACGCCAGCATCGCCTTCGACCAGTCAGTACAGATCGATGGTCCGCACGGGCCGAAGACAGTTAAGCTCGCCTTCCTCCGGGGCTACGGCTTTTCGCCCTCACCGGTTTGGCTCGACAGTGACAATCATTTTTTTGGCAATGCCGGAGTGATTTCGCTGCTGCCCGAGGGGTACGAAGCGAGTGGCCCCCGCCTGAAGGCGCTGCAGGATGATGCAACAGCGGCCATGGTGCGCGGAATCGCACACCAATTCTTAAGCCCCGCTAATCGGACGCCGACGCTCGTCGATCACGTTCTCATGTTCGATTCGGTCGTTGGGCGATACCTGCCCGACCGCGCGGTTTTGATTGCCGATGGCAAGGTTGCTGCTGTCGGTCCGGCGGGATCGATCAAGCCGCCGCCGGGCGCCGTCCTGATCAATGGGCGCGGCAAGACACTGACGCCCGGACTGTGGGATTCGCACCAGCATGTGGGGGACGATTGGAACCTCCTGCAAAACGTCGCGACAGGCATGACGAATTATCGGAGCCCCGGCTCTATGATCGACGATGCGCTGAGTATCTATAAGCGTCGCGCCGCCGGCGACCTGCTCGCGCCCGACGGAAAGATCTCCGTGATCATAGATCGCAAGGACCCGCTGGCCGCGCAGGGCGCGCTCACGGTGTCGTCGGCGGAAGAGACAATCGCCGCTGTAGATAAGATCAAGGCGGCGGGCCTATGGGGTGTCAAGTTCTACACGTCGATGAACCCGGCGTGGATTGCTCCGGGCGCCGCCGAGGCACATAAACTCGGCCTGCATGTGCATGGCCACGTGCCCGCGGGCATGCGCCCGCTCGACGCGGTGCGGGCGGGCTACGACGAAGTTACGCACATTAACTTCATCTTGATGCAAGCGATGCCGCAAGATGTGGTTGACAAGTCGAATACCGCCGCGCGGCTCGAGGGCCCTGCCCGGTACGGCAAGGACGTCGATCTTGATTCCCCGGCGATGAAGGCTTTCTACGAGGAGCTCTCGAGGCGACAGACAATCATCGATCCTACGCTCACGGTATGGGAGCCCCTGATGACCTCCGACGGCAGCGCCATCTCGCCGGAATATGCGCCGTTTGAGGAGATCGCGCCGCCGTCTGTCACCCGCAATTGGAAGATCGGGGGCTATCCTCTGTCCGAGGGCCTCACGCGCGACGACTATCGCCGAAGCTTCGCCAAGATGGTGCAGCTTGTGGGGAAGCTCCATCAAGCGGGTGTCCGGATTGTCGCTGGCACTGATGGGTCGGGACTTGAGTTGGTGCGCGAACTGGAGCTTTACCGGCAATCGGGCTTAAGCAATGTGGAAGCGCTGCAGACCGCAACCATCATCCCTGCCCGGATGACCGGCATGGCAGATCGCACAGGATCGATCGCGCCTGGGAAGACGGCCGACATCATCCTTGTGGATGGGGATGTCTCGAAGGACCTGGCCAACCTTCGCCATGTGGATACTGTGTTCTTGGACGGCTATCGACTGGGAGGAAAGGCGCTGCGGGAAGCGAGCGGTCTGAGCGGAATGCCGAAGTGATGAGGCTGCTATTTGGGCTTGGGGATACGTGAAAATCGTCGTTGGGAGTTTCGCGACACTATTGGAATAGCGGCCAAAGCCAGGGGCGAACCTGTGACTGCATTTGTCGCCACCATAAAGATTCGCGGCATCAATCCGTACATTCTCGTGAGTGCGGTCCGAGCTGACACCATAAAGACAGGCTGGCGCAAGCCGATGCCGGTCTTGGTGCGAGTCAATGGCAAACCCGAGCGCCAATGGCGCATCAACATGATGCCGGTCGGCAATGGAGCTTTCTATTTGTACCTGCACGCCGACGTTCGCAGAGCCTCTCAAACGTCGGTCGGGGATCGTGTCCGAATCGAGGTTGAGTTCGATTCGCGCTATAGAAACGGACCTCAGCATGCGATGCCGATCTGGTTCCGACGGGGGCTCTTGATGAACCGGCGCGCCAAGAAGAATTGGTTGGCATTGACCCCGAGCCGCAAAAAGGAGATTTTGCGGTATTTCTCACAGTTGAAGTCTCCTGCCGCGCGGGCGCGTAACCTTGCCAGGGCGCTGCAGGTTCTTTCGGGTATGGCTGGCCGATTCATGGGTCGAGCGTGGGCTGACGGGTCGTAAAGCCTTGTGGTCAACGTAACCTGCGCCGCAAGGAGCAGGGACGGTGACTGCGTTATTTACCGACTTCTTTTGTGGAATTTTCTGTTTTCACTTCTTGAGTGCGCGATAAACCATCTCCTGCGAGATCACTTCGGGCGGGCGCATCTCCGCTCGGCTGCGCTGGCGGTTCATCATGCCGACGAACAAGAGATCGTTCTCAGGATCGACCCAGAAGAAAGTGCTGAAGGCGCCGCCCCATTCGTAGGTCCCGCGTCCCACCGGGCGACCGGCGCGTTCTGGATCTAGGCAGACCAAGCCGTTCATGGCGTAGCCGTTGCCATGTCCGACGACGTAATGCAGGATGCCGCGCCGGGTCTTCAGAAACTCGTCGGAAAGGAGGTTCGACAGCATCAGGTCGACCGATTCAGGCTTCAGCACGCGCGCCTCGCCCAGGCTACCGCGGTTCAGTAGCATGCGGGCGAATCGGGCAAAGTCCATCGCAGTCGACTTGAACGAGGTGCCGCCCATCGGAAAGATGGACTCCAGGCGTTCCTCCACCGTCGCGCCGCGCAGGCGGCCGGTCTGCGCATCGATTACATGACCACGGACCAGGCGGCGGTTCTGCTCGTAGCTCAGAGCGAAGGCGGTGTCGCGCATGCCTAGGGGATCGAAAACGCGCCGCTTCAAGAACAAGTCTAACCGCTCGCCCGTCAGTCGTTCAACGATCTCCGCCTGCAGGTCAGTGGCGACGCTGTACTCCCAGCTCTGGCCCGGCTCATAGGCGAGCGGCAGGCGAGCGTAGCGCCCGATCAGTTCAGTCAGGGATCGGGCGCTGGACCAGTTCGTGATCTGCAGAAACCGAGTCATTTCTTCGGGCGTCTTGCCGAAGGAGAAGCCCGCTGTGTGTGTGAACAGCTCGCCGATGGTCGGTTCGCGCGTCGCGCCACTGCCTGGCAGGCTTGCGATGTCCCTGAATTCGGGAAGATGCAGCGAGATCGGATCGTCCAATTTCCACTTGCCCTCTTCGTGCAGCAGCATCATGCCGACTGCGGCCAGCGGCTTGGTCATGGAGAATAGGGTGAAGATCGAGTCCGGGTGCAGCGACATCTTCGTGTCGATGTCGAGGTAGCCGGCAGTGTGGCTCATCACCAGCCGCTCACCGCGCGCCAATAGGGCAACTACGCCGGGAAACTCGCCGCTAGCGACCAGCGTGTCAAAGTAAACCCGCAATTCCTGCAAGGGCTCGACCGCGAAACCGGCCTCGCCTGCCGCAACTGGCTTGAACATGAAGTCAACCACGGTCAATTCTCTCCTCTCTGAGCCAATTTCCGGCTCTGTGTTTTAAACAGTACCGATGTTCCAAGTGTATTGGCGCTTGCGTGGGCAATGCGGGATCGACTCCACGCATCATCCATGGGCTCCGTCGGAACACGGATACGGGGCGAGCGAAACCCCGATAGGAAGGGCGGACGTAGCGGGCGCGCTGACGGACGCGGACAATCGTTCATCAAAGGCGGCGAACGGTAGTTGGGCGAGCGTATCGCGCACATGACGCCGGCCCAGCATTTCGAGGCTCGTGCATCCCATCAGAGCCATGCCGCGCTCGATCTCCTCTCGGAAAATCTCGATCGCTCGAGTGACGCCCCGTTCACCGCCAGCGGCAAGACCGAACAGATACGGTCGGCCGATCGCGCACGCGCTGGCTCCGAGAGCAATGGCTTTCAGCACGTGGGTACCACGGCGCACGCCTCCGTCGAGGATCAGGGAGAGCGATTCGCCCACGGCATCGCGAATCGATGCCAGCTGTTCAATCGGTGAAATGACTCCGTCGAGCTGCCTGCCGCCGTGATTCGAGATCATGACTCCCTCGCAGCCCAACTCGGCGGCGCGCCGCGCATCGGAGGGCGACAATATGCCCTTCACGACGAGCGCTCCGGCCCAGTTCAACCTGAGCCATTCCAGATATTTCCAATCGATCGAGCGGTCCATCTGGCTGTTGACGTACTCCATGACGCCGGTTCGCCGCCGGCTGACTGAAGGTGCGTAGCGGGTAACGTTTGCCAGATCGAACGGCCTGCCGAAGAGCTTCGGTAAAACCCAGCGCGGATGGGCCGCAAATTGGAACAGAGTGCGTAGCGTGAATCGCGGCGGCAACGTCATGCCCGTGGCGATGTCACGCTCGCGATTTCCTGCCAACGGGGTATCCACCGTCAAACAGATCGCGACATAACCAGCGGCCTGCGCTCTTGAGAGCAACTCGAGCGTCAGACCACGGTCACGAAAACAGTACAGTTGGAACATCCGCGGACCGCCTGCGGTCGCAACGTCCTCGATGGTCGAAGTCGCCATCGTCGACAGGGTATAGAGGATCTGGTGCGCGGCCGCTGATCTGGCTACCGCCATTTCGCCGTCGGCATGGAAGAGCTGCGACATCCCGGTGGGTGACAGCATCAGTGGCAACGGATATCGGTGCCCCAGGAGTTTCACTGAAGCATCGATGTGAGCTACGTCGATCAGTACGTCGGGAACCAGGGCGTACCGTTCGAACGCAGAGGTGTTGCGCGCCGCAGTCCACTCGTCGTCCGCACCCCCTTGTAGATAGTGCCAGATGGGAGCGGGCAGGCGCCGGGCTGCCCGAAGTTCGAGATCCGCAATATTGCGGGCCGCGATGGTCGATCGACGCGGCGCCGACTTGGAATGCGGCACGTTAAGTTCTCCCGGAAGCTGGCGGTTTCTCTCATTGAAAACTTTTCCTATGAGGAAATCAAGTTCTCTTCCTGGCACGTCGCGGCGGGCGACCAGCCGGCTTAGGGGCATGCGGCGGACTGCGGGTCACCTGGAGTATCGGTGCGGTGTTGTTCTTGACCATCTCGGATGAACGCGGGATCAGCACGGCCAGTATCGTGCACGTGGCATTGCCTACCTTGGTGTGGGCATGGCCCATCTCGGCGTCGAAGTAAACGCTTTCTCCTACCTTGAGACGTACCGGGGCGTATACGTCCGTGTGAAACTCTAGTTCGCCCGACAGCACGTAGTTGAATTCCTCTCCCGGGTGTCGCGTATAAGGCCCGTATGCGTTGATGTCTGAAATATGGATTTCGGCGACCAGCGGCTGCACGTGCTTTTCCAGCAGGTCGGTTCCATGGAAGTTGAGCGTGTAGACGCCACCTTCCACGGGAACGACGTTCTGTGCGCGTGTAACGCTCCTACGAACGCCAAACTTCTCGCGCTTTTCCGCGAGCGAAGCCGTGCTCGTGTCCTTCGGCGCCTCTGCGAGCAGGGCCGCCATGTCTACCTTCAACAGCCGGCTGATGGCGTCGAGGCGCTGGAAAGTGATCGGAACCAGGCCATTCTCGAGCTTGGAAAGCGTCGAGATCGCGACGCCCAGCTGCGCCGCTGTTTCCGTCAGCGACAGTCCCAACTTCTGTCGGCGCTGGCGAATCGCGCGACCGATGCGGGCTTGAACAGGATTCGCCGGACCGAGATCCATAATTTCCCTCCACGAAAGGACAAGCTATCGTAACCGGCCGCGCGCCGCGTAACCAGAGGGTCTTAGCAACTCTCTGCCCACAGATTTCATCGATTTTTATGCTGCGTTCGCCATGAAGCTTGCGCCCCGACGGCTTTTGTGCTCCTATTTTCTCCAGGGGAAATGATTTCCTATAACGAAAGGGGGTAGTATGGTCTGGGCACTTCGCATCCCGCGCGCCGCCATTGGATTGGTCACCGCCCTGACGGGTTCTTTGATTTCGGCGCCAGGATTGGCTCAGATTGCAGGCTCCGGGGCTGGCTCGCCCACTGATCGAGCGGATATTCAAGAGATCGTGGTGACGGCGACGCGCCGTGAAGAATCGGCCCTGCAGGTGCCGGCATCCCTCACCGTTCTTGGCGGGGATATGCTGGACCAACTTGGCGCAAAATCCATTCAGGACTATGCGCCGCTCGTGCCGGGTCTACAGGTCGCCGAGGTAAAACCGGGCTACAGCCTGCAAGTTCTCCGGGGCATCACAACCGGGGTTAATGCTACCGGAGCGACCGTAGCAACCTATTTCGATGACACGCCTACGACTGGAACCTCGGTGTCGAGTCTCGGTTCGACCAGTACTCCGGATCCCGACTTGTTCGATGTGCAACGGATCGAAGTACTGAAGGGTCCGCAGGGCACTTTGTACGGCTCAAGTTCCATGGGCGGCCTGATCAAGTACGTGACCAATCCTCCGAATCTGACGAAATTCGAGGGGAAGGTGGAAGCGGGCTATGAGGGCGTTTCGGGAGGCGGCAGTGGAAATTCTGTACGCGCGTTGGTTAATGTTCCCTTGATCTCGGATGTACTGGCGCTGCGGGCCGATGGGTTCAGAATCGCGTTTCCCGGATACATCAACAACGTGTTTCGCAGCGAGAGCGATGTCAACACGGCGCTCTCGGTGGGTGGACGCGTTTCTGTGCTGTGGAAGCCGATCGATGGGTTCAGCGCGCGCCTGACTTCGTACTATCAGCGGCTCAACTCGGATAATCCAGGCGCCATGGATGTTCAACCGTTGACTCTGCAACCAACCTCAGGAGATCTCAATACGGCGGAAAAACTGCCGCAGCCCACGTACTCGAAGTGGTTCGTCAACAACCTGGTACTGAGCTACGATTTCCCCTGGGCAAATCTTTCCTCATCGACCAGCGTCGAAAAGCAGTACACCCGCAATTCGCTCGATGCAAGCAACTACTACGGGTCTCTTTACGGGGGCGTGGTGGGCGGCAATGCTGCTCTGGTCAGAGTACTCGCTAACACGACGAAGAGCACGGAGGAGGTGCGCCTCGTTTCACCGGGGGGCGGCACGATAGAGTGGATAGCCGGCTTTTACTATACCCATGAACGCGCGATTGCCCCACAGTTCGTCGACCAGTACGAGGCCGTGGGCGCGGTGGACGCGCCGGTATTTCCGAATCTGGTGACAGTGACAACCGATTCCTTGTTGCGTGAAACTGCCGCGTACGGCGATCTGACCTATCGCTTCAGTCCGTCCTTCGATGTGCAGGCGGGTATTCGTTATTCCCACATCGCGCAGGATTACGTGCAGACAGACTTCACGTTCGCGGGCGCGCCATTGATCCCCGATCTGGCCGGCAGCGCCACGCTGTCAAAGAATACCTATCTGGGCGTCGCGCGTTATCACTTCGACCGGGACACCATGCTGTACGCCCGAGTCGCGACAGGCTATCGACCGGGCGGTCCGAACGACGTCATTCCGGGGGTGTCCTCGGCCGCGGCGACCTATCAATCGGACAGTTTGATCAGCTATGAGTTGGGTCTCAAAGGGGCGCTCGCCTCCGAGCGGTTCGACTATTCAATCGATGCCTTTCGAATTAACTGGAAGAATATTCAGGTTCAGGGCGTGGATCCCGCCACCAGCTTCCTGTTTTACGACAACGGCGGGAAGGCGCACAGTCAGGGCATCGAATTCGAACTCGGCTACCACCCTGTGCGAGAACTTCGACTCGGTGTCAGCGGATCGTTCGACGACGCCAAGCTCGATCAGGACATCCCAACGCCTGGCGTCACGGCGAGTTCGGGCAACCGGTTGCCATATGCACCCAGAGTGTCCTATGCGGGGACGGTCGACTACGAGCATCTCTTGACCAGCACCATGCGTGGATTTGCCGGTCTCACCGTGGCCGGCGTCGGATCGCGCCGCGCGTACTTTGCCGATCAGACCGTGGGCCTCGCGCCTGTAGGTATTGTGAGCAAGACTGGCGATTTACCGGCCTATGCGACATTGGACCTCCGCGGCGGAATTAACTGGAATAGCGTTACTCTCTCCGGATACGTTCGAAATGTAACTGACAAGCGCGGAGCGGTCGCCATGTATGGGGCCGTGGCCGGGGCTAACCTCGCTACCGGTACGGTCGGTCCCGCGGCGCTCACAGTCATCCAACCGCGCACAGTTGGGGTCACCGCTCGATACGAGTTCTGATTTGACCCCTTGCGTCAAATGGCGCGAGAGGTCTTCTCGCGGTGAGCGCTGGTCTGTTTTCAGGGCGTTTGATTGACTCTCTATGCCGGGCGAACACCTTGGTGAGCGACACCGTTGCGAACGTCAACACACGGGCGTAACGCATGCATTATTCGGGTGACCAGGAGAGTCACGCCGGGCTTGAACGCAGCAAGGATTATTCGGCGCTTCGCGCCTCACCCTTCGCGGTCGCCCTGAAGGGCTTACCCGCCGCTACGCGCGTCGTAGTGCGTGCTCAATGGTCGGGCTGGACCGTGAACGAAACAGACGCGCGTGGCAGGGACTGCAAAGGGAAGCAGCCGCGCCGGACCGCAGCCGAGCATGGATAGCGGAGCGTTAGAAGTGTGAACGGCCTGGCCAGACGTAGGTGCGCCGATTATCGCGGTTTGAGCGGTTTAGGGCGGCGTACTGATAGGGCGGAGCGGGCTTGCACAATAGTCTATGACTCGCTCATCGACGTTGTTTGCGTGCCCACGGGCACAATGCACAGAACGACGCCGTCAAGCACCAAGGCAATGGCGTACCGGCCATTGACTTGAACCAGCTTCGACGAACTCCGTGCACGACAATCTCGACGGACAGTGTTTGTGGGCTGCTGCGCCGAGGCGACAATGGTCCCTTGCAGCATCTCCATCAATAGCGCGGGATCGCGAGCTTCGATGGCTCGCCAATACAATTCAACGTAAGCGTCATCGACATCGGCCGATGACTCGGCGCGGTGTGCACGCGTTCTGGCTCGATGCAGAAATTGACGGGAGGCGGCGTTGCTTTTACCGACGATGCGGGCGATCTCGTCGTAATCGAATTCGAACACATCGCAGAGCAAGAGCGCTGCCGCTTCAGCGGGGCTGACGTGGCTCAGCAAAAGACGCAGTGCGGCGTGACATTCTGACCGGATCTCCAGCAGAGATTCCAACGATTCTTCGGCTGGCAGTTCGGTCTCTGCGTGCCCTGATTCCAACCGCTTGCGCCGCAACAGGTCGATAGCAACGTTCCGCAAGACGGTGTGCAGCCACGCGGGCTGGGCCTCTCGCCGCTCTGGAAATGAGGCCAAGGCGCGGACATAGGTGTCCTGCACGGCGTCCTCGGCGTCCGCACGGGAAGCAAGGAATCGCTGCGCTATGCGCATCAATCGTTCTCGGTTCGTAGCCATGGGCGAACTTTGCCACAGAGTGGGGCGTTTGGGATCACCTGTCACAAAGCCAGGGACTCGTTCGTTAAGTGAGGTCAGAAGGAGAATTCATGGAAATCACCCCGCCGACAGCGCCGATCGATCCACGCAGTGCATTCTTGGAGGAAAAGGCATTCAAGTCCCGTACCGTGCTCATTTTCGGCACCATTACGGATGCGACCGCGGCTGAAGCGGCCCGCCGGTTGATTGCACTGGATGCCGATTCAGCGGAAGCCATTGACGTGATCGTCTCTTCGCCCGGTGGACACCTGGAATCGGGCGACACCATTCACGACCTGATTCGATTCATCCGAGCTCCGGTGCGGATGATCGGCAGCGGCTGGGTCGGCAGCGCTGCGACCCACGTCTACTTGGCGGCGCCTCGCGAGCGGCGCTTCTGCCTGCCGAATACCCGATTCTTGATTCACGAGCCGAGCGGCGGTATCGGCGGGAAAGCGGCCGATATTGCTATTCAGGCGCAGGAATTCGTACGGGCACGCCAGCGCATCGCCGAATTGATCGCGCGAGAGACGGGTAAGCCTCTCGAAATGGTATTGGAGCACATAGAACGAGATTATTGGCTGTCCGCCCAAGAGGCTATCGACTACGGTCTCGTCGGCCGAATCGTCAGGGGACGCGACGAGCTGTAGCGTGAGAGGCTCACGAGACCGGGAAGAAGTCGGGGGGATTGTCGTCATCTGCCGACGACGAGGAAGATCTTATTGAAACGCAGGGCCGGAATGGCGAAAATTAAAGGGCTCCAACGCGAAACCCCCAAAGCGAGTGTTGCCGCAGCCAAGTCGGTCGGTTCGGGTGCCTGAGTGCCTGCCACAGAAGCTTTAGATCGTTGCGGCTCATGCGCCAGAGTCGAAATATCCTGCGCATGGTGTCCTCACTTGGATTCGCCTATTCGTATTCGACTGCGGGCATTGAAAGTCGTTCAGCCGGCAGGGTGTAGTGATTTGCGGTAAATCGCGAAAATGACGACCGATGCGTCGGCGAGCAGCGCCGTGAGCACAGAGAGTGCGCCGATCGGGAAATGAACCGAGAAGGGAAATGGGTCAGGATTCGGGCCAACAGCGGCCGGTGGGTGATCTAGAAAGGCTGCTCGTATGCTGCCGCTCGTTTCTTGCGGTAG
>Ga0210400_10001753_pt1 | contig 21180 bp, 18 predicted proteins | sample IncBWH26MmetaG_FD_155456 | JGI IMG/M metagenome (GOLD analysis project Ga0210400, IMG submission 155456) | Forest soil microbial communities from Barre Woods Harvard Forest LTER site, Petersham, Massachusetts, United States - Inc-BW-H-26-M | ecosystem: Environmental > Terrestrial > Soil >...
GCCGCTGGCCGAGGAGCTGCTGTTCGGACGGCTGGTGGGCGGCGGCAATGTGCGGGTCACCGTGGCCGAGGATGAGTCCAAACTCACCCTGGACGTGCAGCCTTCACAGCAGGTGGTGCCGGCTTAGCCAGGGCCGCTAGCGGCCGCGGTAGATGATCCGGCCCTTGGACAGGTCGTAGGGCGTCATTTCCACCGTCACGGCGTCCCCGGTGAGGATGCGGATGTAGTTTTTGCGCATTTTGCCCGAAATATGCGCTGTCACGACGTGGCCGTTCTTAAGCTTCACGCGGAAGGTTGTATTGGGCAAAGTCTCGACGACCTCGCCCTCCATCTGAATCGCATCTTCTTTAGACATTGGGGCGCGGATATTGCACAAACACCGTCGCCATTGCAATGTGCTCGCGCAGCAGACTCTGAAACTGCGTCCGGGAGATCAGCCGGCTGCCCATGCTTTGCAGATGCCGTGACGGCAACTGGCAGTCAATGACCACGATGCCCTGGGCACGACAATGTTCGACCAGCCGGGCCAGGGCGGCCTTGGAGGCGTCGCGTTCCCGGCTGAACATCGATTCGCCGAAGAACACATTCCCCAGACGGATGCCATAAAGGCCGCCGACCAGGCTGTCCTCCAGCCAGGTCTCGAAGCTGTGGGCGTAACCCAACTGGTGCAATTCCAGGTACGCGGCGCGCATTTCCGGCAGCAGCCAGGTCCCGGGGCTCTGGGCCCGGGGCGCCGCGCAGCCATCGAGCACCCCCTGGAAATCGTGATCGATGCGGTCGATGAAGCCGCGATTGCGCAAGGTCTTGGCGAGGCTGCGGGTGAGGCGGAATTCCGCCGGCATCAGCACGGCGCGCGGATCCGGCGACCACCACAGCACCGGCTGGCCCGCGGAATACCAGGGGAAGATCCCGCGCTGATAGGCGGCCAGCAGCCGCGCAGTGGACAGATCCCCGCCGGCGGCCAGCAATCCGGCCGGATCATCGAGCGCGCGCTCGGGCGGCGGAAAATGATCCGGCGGATCCGATGGCGCCAGCCAGGTGATCGTTTTCATAGTTCGCGGCGGTAGGGCAGGTGCTCGCCGACCTGGGTCGCATAGGCATCCACCGCGGCACCCTCGCGGACCAGGTAGTCGCGCACCGCGGAGCGGAAGCGCCGGTCGCCGATGTAGTGCGCCGACCAGGTCAGGGTCGGGGCAAAACCGCGCGCCACCTTGTGTTCGCCCTGGGTGCCCGGTTCAAAGCGGCGGATGCCGCGCTCGATGCAGAACTCGATGCCCTGGTGGTAGCAGGTCTCGAAGTGCAGGCTGTGATACTCGGCGGCCGCCCCCCAGTAGCGTCCGTACAGCGCCTCCTGACACCAGAAAAATATGGCGGCGGCGACCGGCCTGGACTGGTGGATGGCGATCTTGAACATCAGCGCATCCCCGAGGGTGCGCGCGATTTCACTGAAGAATGCGCGCGACAGGTACGGTTCATGGCCATGGCGCAGGAAGGTGCCGCGGTGAAAGTCGTAAATGGTATCCAGCAAGGCGGCGTCGATGTCGGTGCCGAAGCGGGTTTCGAAGTGGATGCCGGCTTCCTGGACCCGACGCCGTTCGCGGCGGGCCTTCTTGCGCTTCTCGGCCGTGAAAGTCCCCAGGTACTGCTCGAAGTCCGTAAAGTCCTGATTGGTCCAGTGAAACTGGCAGTCCCGCCGCAGCAGCCAGCCGGAATGCAGCAGCGCCTCGCGGCCCGGCTCATCGAAAAACAAGGCATGCGCCGAGGACAGTTGGCGCTCGGCCGTGAAGTCCTCGATGGCCCCGGCCAGCCGGTGGCGCGTGCGCGGGCCGTCCAGATCCGGCCGCACCAGCAGTCGCGCCCCGGTGGCCGGCGTGAACGGGACGCAGATGGACAGCTTCGGATAGTAGTGGCGGCCGAAGTGCGTGTAGGCCTCGGCCCAGGAGAAGTCGAAGACAAACTCACCGTAGGAATGGGCCTTGATGAAGGCCGGGGCCGCGGCGGCGAGCCCTGCGGCATCGTGCAAGGTGATGTAGGCCGCCGTCCAGCCGCTCGCCGGCCCGATGCAGCCGTTGTGCTCGAGCGCGGCCAGAAACTCATGGCGCAGGAACGGCACATCGGTGCCCGCCAGGGCATTCCAGGCTGCTGGGTCCAGTTGATCGATGCTGCTGTGCTGGCGGGCGAGCATGTTCCCTAGTCGTGGGCCGCCGCCCGGCTTTCCAGGAAACGGTCCGCATCCAGGGCGGCCATGCACCCGGAGCCTGCCGAGGTGATGGCCTGCCGGTACACATGATCAGCCACGTCCCCAGCGGCGAATACGCCCGGAATGCTGGTCGCCGTGGCATTGCCGGCGGAGCCGCCGGTGACCTGGATGTAGCCATCATGCATGGCCAGCTGACCGGCAAAAATCTGGGTGTTGGGCGAATGGCCGATGGCGATGAATACGCCGGTCACCGGGATGACCTTGTCATGTGCGCTGGTGGTGCTGCGGACCTTGAGGCCGCTGACACCCTGGCCATCATCCAGCACTTCCTCGACGGCATGATTCCACAGCAGGCTGATCTTGCCGGCGCGCTCCTGCGCAAAGAGGCGATCCTGCATGATCTTCTCGGCGCGCAGCTTGTCGCGGCGGTGAACCAGGGTCACATGTTCGGTGATGTGGGACAGGTACAGCGCTTCTTCGACCGCGGTGTTGCCGCCCCCGACGACCGCGACCCGCTGGCCGCGGAAGAAAAAGCCGTCACAGGTGGCGCAGGCGGACACGCCGCGCCCCCGGTTGCGGTCCTCGGAGGGGAGTCCTAAGTACTTGGCCGTGGCCCCGGTCGCGATGATCAGGGCGTCGCAGGTGTAATGCTGCGAATCCCCCTGCAGCCGGATCGGTGACTCGCCCAGGTGCGCCGTGTGGATATGGTCGTTGACGATTTCGGTGGCAAAGCGCTCGGCGTGACGGCGCATGCGTTCCATCAGCGCCGGGCCCTGCAGGCCTTCCACATCCCCGGGCCAGTTATCCACTTCCGTGGTGGTCATCAGCTGCCCGCCCTGTTCCACGCCCGTGATCAGCAGCGGCGCCCGGTTCGCCCGGGCGGCGTAAACGGCGGCGCTGTAGCCGGCAGGACCTGAGCCCAGAATGATGAGACGGCGGTGCCGTGTAGTCGACATGTATAATCGTCCTCAAGAGCTACTTTCCGTGGCCCGCAGCAGAGCGGCACACGCCCACAGATATTAGCGCGTCGGCTTGTGGCTTGGGTCCCTGGGCTCATGAAATCAAGCCCCTGCGCCGCCCCGACACCGCCATTTTCATTCAGGAATACATCTTTGGTTGAATCGACCGCACCAGCCCGGGGAGCCCAGCGATTCTCCGCCGCCGTGAGCCGCGGCCTGCGCGAAAGCGCAGTCATCGCCCTTGCCGTCGCGGGCCTGGTGCTGCTGGTGGCGCTGCTCACCTACAATGGCAGTGACCCGGGTTGGTCGAAAGATACCGGTTCGACCCTGATCCACAACCGCATCGGTCCGGTGGGCGCTTGGGTTTCGGACCTGCTGTTCTATATTTTCGGCCGTCCCGCCTTCCTGTTCCCGGTGATGATCGGCCTCGTGACCTGGAGCCTGTTCCGCAGCGGCCGCACCGAGCAGGCCTCGCGCGCCAACACCCTGGTGCGCGTCGCCGGGTTCGTGCTGCTGCTGGTCGCCAGCTGTGGCCTGGCGACGCTGCACTGGTCGGATGCCGGCATGCCGCACACGGCCGGGGGCGCCATCGGCGATACCGTGGGCCGGGGCCTGCAATCGGGCCTGGAATTTCTGGGCGCCACACTGCTGATGCTGGCGGCCTGGATGGCGGGTGCATCGCTGTCGCTGGGGGTGTCATGGCTGACGGTCATGGATCGGCTGGGCGCCTGGAGCTGGGGCGCCGTGGCGCTGGTGCGGGCCCGGATCGCCGCGCGCCGCGAGGCGGCGGAGGGTCGCGGGCGGCGCGAAGCGCGCAAAGTGAATGTCGAGACCGAACAGAAGAAGGCCGCGACCCGCAAACCCACCCGCATCGAGGCGCCGCCGGTGGCGGTGGTCAAGAGCGAGCGGGTGGAGAAGGAGCGGCAGGTGCCGCTGTTCGCGGCGGCCAAGCCCGGTGAACTGCCGCCGCTGAACCTGCTCGACGATCCCCCGCCGCACAAGCCGCTGTACGCGCCCGAAGCGCTGGAAGCCATGTCGCGGCTGGTCGAGATCAAACTGCGTGACTTCGGCGTCGAAGCCGAGGTGGTGGCGGTGCAGCCGGGTCCGGTGGTGACGCGTTTTGAACTGCGTCCCGCCCCGGGCGTGAAGGCCAGCCAGATCACCGTGCTCGCGAAGGATCTGGCGCGTGCGCTGTCGGTCATGAGTGTGCGCGTGGTCGAGGTCATCCCGGGCAAGTCCGTCATGGGCCTGGAGATCGCCAACGAGAAGCGCGAACTGGTGACGCTGGGGGAGATCCTGCGCTCCAAGGCCTACGATGATGTGGCCTCGCCCCTGGCCCTCGCGCTGGGCAAGGACATCGCCGGCCAGGCGATGGTGGCGGATCTGGCGAAGATGCCGCATCTGCTGATCGCGGGCACCACCGGCTCGGGCAAATCCGTCGGCATCAATGCGATGGTGCTGTCGCTGCTGTACAAGGCGACCGCCGAACATGTGCGCCTGATCATGATCGACCCGAAGATGCTGGAGCTGTCGGTCTACGAAGGCATCCCGCATCTGCTGGCCCCGGTCGTCACCGACATGAAGCAGGCCGCCAATGCGCTGCGCTGGTCGGTCGCGGAAATGGAACGGCGCTACCAGCTGATGTCCGCGCTCGGGGTGCGCAATATCGCCGGTTTCAACAAGCTGGTGCGCGAGGCGAATGACAAGGGCAAGCCGATTCTGGATCCGGTGCTGATCCAGCGCGCCGCCAACGATCCATCGATCGATCAGTCCAAGATCCCGAACCTCGAACCGCTGCCCTACATCGTCGTCATCATCGATGAGCTGGCCGACCTGATGATGATCGTCGGCAAGAAAGTCGAGGAACTGATCGCCCGCCTGGCGCAGAAGGCCCGCGCCTCGGGCATCCATCTGATCCTGGCGACCCAAAGACCGTCGGTTGACGTCATCACCGGGCTCATCAAGGCCAATATTCCCTGCCGCATCGCCTTCCAGGTCTCCGCGAAAGTGGATTCGCGCACCATCCTCGACCAGATGGGCGCGGAGACCCTGCTGGGACACGGTGACATGCTGTACCTGCCGTCGGGCACCTCCATGCCCACCCGCTGCCACGGCGCCTTCGTCTCCGATGCGGAAGTGCATCGGGTCGTCGAAGCCCTCAAGAGCGCGACGCCGCCGAATTATGTGGAGGAGGTGCTGTCCGGCCCCTCGACCCCCATTCCGGGAATGCCGGATGAGGAGAATGACGGCGCGATGCTGGGCGGGGATTCCGAGTCCGATGCCCTGTATGACGAGGCGGTGAAGATCGTCACGCAGGAGCGCAAACCCTCCATTTCCTATGTGCAGCGCCGCCTGAAGATCGGCTACAACCGCGCGGCGCGCCTGCTCGAGGCCATGGAGACCGCGGGCATCGTCGGTCCGCTGCAGTCGAATGGCGCGCGCGAAGTGCTGGCGCGACCGCCGCCCGGAGGCTCGAATTGAGGGCCGTGCGTCGGATCGCATCCCGGATCGGTTTGCTGGTTGCCTTCAGTCTCGCGCTGGGCCTGAGCGGCGCCGTGCTGCATGCGCAGGCGGCCCCGGAAGCCGCCCACACCGTGCTCGACACCTGGCTCACTGGGCTTAAGTCACTGCGTGCGCAGTTCACCCAGACCGTCAAGGATGCACAGGGTCACCAGACCGATCAGACCAGCGGTGAGCTCCTGGTGCTGCGTCCCGGCCGGTTTCGGTGGGAATCGCATGATGGGACGGACACCGCCAGTGCGCCCACGGCCGACTCCGGCCAGGTCCTGATCGCCGATGGCCGCAATGTCTGGTTCTATGATCGGGACCTGCAGCAGGTCACCGTCAAACCCGTCGATGCGGCCCTGTCGGCGACCCCGATCATGCTGCTGTCGGGCGGCGCCGATGTGCGCAAGGCCTTCGAGATCAGCGATGCGGGCGAGAAGGACGGCCTGTCCTGGCTGCGCGTCAAGCCGCGCGGCGGCGAAGCGGATTTCCGCCAGGCCGTGCTGGGATTTGCGGGCGCGGAACTGAAGCAGATGATTCTCGAGGACAAGCTCGGGCAGGAGGCGACGCTGACTTTCAGCCGCTCGCAGCGCAATGCGCCGGTCACGACCGCTGAAGTGTCGTTCACACCGCCCAAGGGTGTGGATGTCATCGGAACCGCGCAGAAGTGAACGGCACAGAAGGACGGCCGCAGCTGGCGGCGCTTTGGTGGAGCCTGGGCTGGGCGATGGTGCTGTTCATCCTCTACTCAACCCTTGCGCCGTCGCGCTATGTGCCGGACCTTCATATCTGGGACAAGCTTGAACACGCCACGGCGTTCTTTGGCATGACCTTCTGGTTCGGCGGACTGGTGGCGCGGCGCAGGTTCTGGCTGCTGGGCATCGTGATGTCGGCCTTCGGCGCCGCCATCGAAGTGGCGCAGGGGACCATGGGCTTAGGCCGTGACATGGATATTCATGACTGGTATGCCGATACCTGCGGCATCCTGCTGGCACTCGGCGTGCTGCTGACCTGCGTGCCGCGCAGCCGCGGCTCATGGCTGCAGTGGGTCGAGAGTCTCATCGGGCGCTGACATGACGCCCGAGCTACCGGACAGCAGCCTGTCGCTGCGGCCGCTGGCCGATTGCATGCGCCCGCGCACGCTCGATGAGTTTGTCGGCCAGGCGCATCTGCTGGCGCCGGGCAAGCCGCTGCGCCAGGCGCTGGACGGCGGGCGCCTGCACTCCATGGTGCTTTGGGGACCGCCGGGCACCGGCAAAACCACGCTCGCGCGACTGATCGCCGGGCGGGCCGCGGCACAGTTCCTGGCGCTGTCGGCCGTGATGGCTGGGGTCAAGGATATCCGCGCCGCGGTGGAGCTGGCCCGCCAGGAGCGCGCGGCCCAGGGCCGTCCCACGGTGCTGTTCCTGGACGAGGTGCATCGATTCAACAAGGCGCAGCAGGACACCTTCCTGCCGTACCTGGAAGACGGCACGCTGACCTTCATCGGTGCGACCACCGAGAATCCCAGTTTCGAAGTCATCAGCGCGCTGCTGTCGCGCGCCCGCGTCTATGTCCTCAAGGCGCTCGGCGTCGAGGACCTGGTGGGTGTGTTGCAGGCCGCATTGAACGATGCCGAGCGCGGGCTGGCCGATCAACAGCTGCGGGTGCAGCCCGAGGCCCTGGATCTCATCGCCCGCGCGGCCGACGGGGATGCGCGTCGCGCGCTGAACATGCTGGAACTGGCGGCCGGCTTGGTGGGCGCGCGCGGCGGTGAACTGACCCTGGCGATTGCCCAGGAGGTCGCCAGCGGCGGCCGTCGCCGGTTCGACAAGGGCGGGGACCAGTTCTATGACCAGATCTCGGCCCTGCACAAGGCGGTGCGCGGCACCGATCCGGATGGCGCACTGTACTGGCTGGCGCGAATGCTGGACGGGGGCTGCGATCCCCTCTATGTCGCCCGGCGGGTGGTGCGCATGGCGGTCGAGGACATCGGACTTGCGGATCCGCGGGCCTTGAGTCTGACCCTGGATGCCTGGGAAGCCTATGACCGGCTGGGCAGTCCCGAAGGGGATCTGGCCATTGCCCAAGCCGTCGTGTACCTGGCCTGCGCCCCGAAGAGCAATGCGGTGTACGTGGCGATGGCGGAGGCGGTCCAGGACGTGGCGCAGTTCGGCACCCTGGAGGTGCCGGCGCGCTTGCGCAATGCCCCCACGCGCCTGCTCAAGGAGCTGGGGCATGGGCAGGGCTATCGCTATGCCCACGATGAACCCGACGCCTATGCGGCCGGCGAACGCTATCTGCCCGATGAGCTGCCGGATCGGCGATACTACCGGCCCGCGCCCCGTGGCCTGGAGATCCGCATCGGCGAGGCCTTGTCCCGCCTGCGGAACAAAAAATCTGACGAGAAAGGTTCGACGTGATTGACCCGAAACTGATGCGTGCCGACCTGCCCGGCGTAGTGCGCAATCTCGCGCGCCGCGGCTACGTGCTGGATGAGGCCCGGATCACGGCTCTCGAGGAGGCGCGCAAGCGGGCGCAGATCGACGCCGATCGGGTGCGGGCCGAGCGCAATGCAAATGCCAAGGCCGTGGGCCACGCCAAGGGCACGGGACAGGATGCCAGCGCCTTGCTGGCGCGCGCTGAAGCGCTGACCCACGAGCTGACCCAGGTGGATACCGCCCTGCTCGCGGTGCAGACCCAAATGGATGCGCTGCTGCTGAACCTGCCCAATCTGCTGCACGAGTCGGTGCCGGACGGTCGTGACGAGACGGCCAACCAGCAGGTGCGCCGCTGGGGTGAAGCGCGACAGTTTGATTTCAAGCCCCTGGACCACGTCGCCCTGGGCGAGGGGCTGGGCGGCATGGACTTCGAGGCGGCGACCCGCATGGCCGGCGCCCGCTTCGTGGTGATGCGCGGGCAGGTCGCGCAGCTGCATCGCGCGCTCGCGCAGTTCATGCTGGATCTGCACACCACCGAGCATGGTTACACCGAGATCTATGCGCCGTACCTGGTGAATGCGGCGGCATTGCTCGGGACCGGACAGCTGCCGAAGTTTGAACAGGATCTGTTTTCGATACGCGGCGAGCAGCCGTTCTATCTTATTCCCACGGCCGAAGTGCCGGTGACCAATCTGGTTCGTGAGCAGATCCTGGGCGCTGAAGTCCTGCCGCTGAGGTTCGTCTGTCACACGCCGTGTTTCCGCTCGGAGGCGGGCTCGGCCGGCAAGGACACCCGCGGCATGATCCGCAACCATCAGTTCGACAAGGTCGAGCTGGTGCAGATCGTGACGCCCGAGAATTCCTATGCGGCACTCGAAGAGCTGACCGGCCACGCGCAGACGGTGCTCGAGAAACTGGAGATCCCCTATCGCACCGTCGCGTTGTGCGCCGGGGATGTCGGCAATGGCAGCGCCAAGACCTATGATCTGGAAGTGTGGCTGCCCGCGCAGGACAAGTACCGCGAGATCTCCTCGTGCAGCAATTTCGAAGCCTACCAGGCCCGGCGCATGCAGGCGCGCTGGCGCAATCCGGCCACCGGCAAGCCTGAACCCGTGCATACCCTGAACGGCTCAGGGGTCGCGGTGGGCCGGGCGCTGGTGGCGGTGCTTGAGAATTATCAGAATGCGGACGGCAGCATCACGGTGCCCGCTGTCCTGCAGCCCTACATGCGCGGCCTTGCGCGCATCGTGAAACCATAAGGAAAGCGCTCATGAGCAACACAGATGTTGTGTCCCACCACGTCGAGAATCGCATCGCCTGGTTGAAGTTCAATCGGCCCGACAAGCGCAATGCCATGAGCCCGCCGCTCAATCGCGCCATGCTGAAGGCGCTCGAGGAGCTCGAGTTCCGGGACGATGTGGGCGTGCTGGTGCTGACCGGCGAAGGCAGCGCCTGGTCCGCGGGCATGGATCTGAAGGAATACTTCCGCGAGACGGCAGCGCAGGGACTGAAGGGCACGCGCAAGGCGCAGTCCGAGGCCTATGCCTGGTGGCGGAAACTGCGTTGGTACCAGAAGCCGACCATCGCCATGGTCAACGGCTGGTGCTTCGGCGGCGGCTATGGCCCGCTGTACGCCTGCGACCTGGCCATTGCCGCCGAGGAGGCCACCTTTGGCCTGTCCGAAATCAACTGGGGCATTCTGCCGGGTGGGGGCGCCACCAAGGTGGCCACCGACCTGATGAGCTATCGGGACGCCATGTACCACACCATGACCGGTGAGGGTATTTCCGGCAAGAAGGCCGCCGAATGGAAGCTGGTCAACGAGGCCGTGCCGCTGGCCAAGCTCAAGGAGCGGGTCGTGGCGATCTGCGAGATGTTGCTAAAGAAAAACCCGGTGGCCCTGAAGGCCGCCAAGGACGCCGTGCGGCGCGTGCATGAGATGACCTTCGATAATGCCGAGGACTATCTGATCCGCGCCCAGGAGGCGGCCGATTCCTTCGACAGCGAGGGCCGCAAGGAAGGCATCCGGCAGTTCATCGACGAGAAGAGCTTCAAGCCGGGACTGGGAACCTACGACATTTCGCGCAAGGCCAAGTAACCGGTAAACTTTGAGGTCATGCAGGAAGGGTGTCCGAGCGGTTTAAGGAACTAGTCTTGAAAACTAGCGAGGGAGCAATCCCTCCGTGGGTTCGAATCCCACCCCTTCCGCCATTCACTACGGTGGATTGGCTGCCGCCAGCGGCCGCACTCGCGCGTTGAGTTCATCCAGAAATCGCTGGCTGTACAGGATGAAGGCGTTGTGACCGCCGCCCGGAATCACGACCAGCACCTTGCGCGGTGCCGAAATAGCCTTCAGGTATTCGGCCGCCAGTGGTGTCGGCGCCGCCGTGTCGTTCGAGCCCTGGAAGAAGAATATCGGCACCTCGAATCGGGTGCCACGACTCTCAGCGTTGTAGCTCATCGCCTCGGCCACGAGTTTACCCCGATGCTGCGTTGCGCCCATGATCAGCTGATAGCTCTCGCGCAACGAGTACCCGGGGGCAAATAGAAAGTCCGTTCCCATCGAACCTTCCGGCTCGGAGGGGTGGGCGCCTGCAATGCGCTGCTCGAGAGTCCGCCGTGCGGGATCCGCATAAGGTGGCGGCCCGAGCGCCAGGAGCTGTGCAGTTGCTTTTTCATCGTGTGCGGCTCGCACCTGCTGCAGCAGCATGTCGTAACTGAGGACTTCAGCCCGCCGCATGTCGACGGCCTGCCCAGTGCCCACAAAGGCAAAGAACAGATCCGGGCGACGGCGCGCCATCTCCAGAGCTATGGCACTGCCCCAGGACTCACCCAGGACGATAACCTTGTCCTGATGAAACCTGGCCCGGCTGAGGTCTGCGACCTGAATACCATCATTGATGATCTGATCCATGCCGGTGGTCGTCTGGTCCGCGCCGCCATTGCGCAAATAGGTTCGCCCGGCCCCGCGCTGATCCCAGCTGACGATCGTGAAGTCCTTTTCCCATGGACGCATCGTCCGATAGGTAAAGGGAATCATCGACAGGGCAGGTCCGCCGTGGACAAATAACAGGATCGGGTTGCGGCGGTCTTCCCCGCGAATCCGGATCCATTGAGGCAGTCCCCCGATATCGGCATACAGGCCCTCATCGATGCCGTTGGGCGTGTGAATGGCCAACGCTTCACCATTCTGGTGTTGGCGGTAGGCCCGGTAGCCGAGGCCCGCGCCAAGCGCCAGGCCGAGCAGCACAACGATGCCGGTCAAGGTGAGCCCGACAAACTTGAGGATGCGCATGATGTCGCTGCGGCGCGGCTACGGTGCCAGCGGCCAGTACACCTCGGTTCTCCAGTCGGCAGGGTCCGGGTGCTGGCCTGGGTCGGTCACATAGGATTCCCAGGGTGCGCCGGCCGCTCGAGCGCCATTGGCCTGCATCCACTGCTCGATTGCGGCATAGGTTTCCGGAAGCTGCTCGTAGGGGCCGGCGTGAATCCCGACCGCGACGGGCCCCGCCGGCAGGGTGCCGGATTGCATTTCCCCTTGGCCGGATGCGGGCATCGCGAGTGGCATCGCCGCTTCGACCGTCCACAGTCCCGGACCCACCGACAGATACCGGGCCACCGGCCATCCGGCGATGGGCAGGCCGCTCTTTGCGCCATGCGCGAAGAGCTTGCCGAAACACTCGGCGAGCATCGGCCGAAGCTCGGGGCGCGGAATGCTCCGGCGGATCAGCAAAATGGCCTGGCCCGGGTACTGCTGGCGGGTGACCGATATCGTGGGCATGGGCATTCTCCTGGTTGGAGGGTGCAAGGGCAGGTGGAACAGCCGGACACACGGACCAATTCCCGCCGTGAACTTTATATGTTTGGCGCGGATTGCGGCCGACGCCTGCGGTGATGCCGTGGCGCGATAGCGACTCGGCGTGCAACCGAACTTTCTGCGGAACGCGCGCGTGAATACCTCGTGGCTCGAAAATCCCGCGCCCAGGGCTATCCCGAACACCGACTCCTGGGATCCGATGAGGCGGGCCGCAGCCTCCTCGAGACGCAGGCGCTCTATGAATCCCCGAGGGGTTTCGCCCAGAACCCTGGAAAAATCACGGTGCACCTGAAAGCGGGATCTGCCGGCCTGCCGGGCAATACTGGCGAGCGTCAAACTCCCGTCGAGACGACGCCGTACGTCCCGAAGCAGATGCAGGAGTTCCAGATTGGGCATCACCCCATCAATGATAGGAAATCCGCCCGCAGACTTCTTGATGTTTCTTGCGTCACCCAGGGTTCATGGCGTCGGTAACTGTGCCGCCTTGCTGCGCATGTCAGCGGCAGTGAGACTGCCGGTGGCCAGCGGCTGGCCCAGATCAAAGACCCGGGTGCGGGCGAGTGATCCGATCATCACCGGATCAAAGCCGATTTCCCGGATCAGTCGCTCGGCGACGGCCAGGGCGGCGGGGTCATCCCCACCGATGGGAATGGCGAGCCGGTTCGGCTGACGAAAGCCATCGCTGGCAAGGGAGGCGGCGCCGATGCAATTGAAGGCCCGCACCACCCGGGTGTTATGCAGCAGTTCGGCCGTGGCCACGCCGGCGCCCATCTTGAGCCACTCCGCTGCCTGCGCACCGTCGCGTCTTTCCGAGGGATTGCTGGTATCGAGGATCACCTTGCCGGCCAGTTCCGCGCGCAGATCCATGCCGATCTGCGGCATGGCGCCATACGGAATGGACACCAGCACCACTGAACCAAACGCGGCCGCCTGTCGGGGCGTGCCCGCATGGGCACGTGGACCGAGTTCCGCCACCAACGCCTGCAGTTCCTCGGGATGGCGGGTGGAGACAAACACCTCATGACCGGCCTTGACCCAGGCGCGCGCCAGCGCGCCGCCAATCCGGCCGGTGCCGATGATGCCGATCTTTTCGGGCGCGACGGCGTCCGCCGCGTGCGCGAGGCCCGAGCCGACCACTGCCAGCCCCAGCGCCAGCGTGACTGTAAGAATCTGCAGCGTTTTGCGCATGGGCGTCGGCCTCAATAAGGTGGTGCCGCAGGATGTGGCCGAGCGCCGGAGCTGTCAAATCCGGCCCGATTTCAGCGCGGCGATTTTCCTAACGCCGCGCTCACCCCACCCTCACTAAAGTCCTGCCCATTGCTGCGAGGAGGCTGTCGTGGACGTCATATATGTATTGGCTGTCGTCGCGTTGTACGCCGTGACTCACTGGCTGATCTGGACCGTAGATCGCCTGAGGAGTCCGCAATGACCACGATTTACCTCATCAGCGGGCTGCTCTGCGTCGCGCTGGCTGCGTACTTGCTGTACGCGCTGATCAAGCCGGAGAAATTCTGATGACCGCCTCAACCCTGACCATGCTGGTGGTGTTCTTGGGCCTGGTGTTGCTGTGCGTCAAGCCGCTGGGTCTGTACATGGCGCGCGTCATGGACGGTGCCCCCATCTGGCCGCTGCGTGTCGGTGCGCCGATTGAACGGCTGGCCTACCGCGCCGCCGGCGTGGATCCGGCCGTGGAAATGGATTGGAAGCGCTATACCCTCGGGCTGCTGGTGTTCAACACCGTGGGCGCCTTGGTGGTGTATGCACTGCAGCGGCTGCAGTTGTGGCTGCCCTTCAATCCCCAGGGGTTTGCCAATGTCTCGCCGGACTCCTCTTTCAATACCGCACTGAGCTTCATCACCAACACCAACTGGCAGGGGTACTCGGGCGAATCGACCATGAGCTACCTGACCCAGATGGCGGGTCTTGCCGTGCAGAATTTCATGTCCGCGGCCACGGGCATCGTGGTGGCGTTTGCCTTGATTCGCGGGCTCGCCCGGCACAGCTCCGCCACCATCGGCAACTTCTGGGTCGATCTGACGCGCACCACTCTTTATGTGCTGCTGCCCATTGCCGCGGTGCTGGCCTTGGTGCTGGCGTCGCAGGGCGTCGTGCAGAACTTCAGCGCCTATAAGGATGTGACCACCGTCGAGGCCCTGACCTACCAGCAACCCAAGGTGGATGCTCAGGGCAACCCGCTCAAGGATGCTGCGGGCAATGCCGTGCAGGAAACGGTGACCACCCACACCCAGACGCTGCCGATGGGGCCGGTCGCCTCCCAGGAAGCCATCAAGGAGCTGGGCACCAACGGTGGCGGCTTCATGAATGCGAACGCCGCGCATCCCTATGAAAATCCCAATGCCATTACGAATTTCCTGGAAATGCTCGCGATCCTGCTGATTCCCGGCGCCCTGACGTACACCTTCGGTCGCGCCGTGGGGGATACCCGCCAGGGCTGGGCGGTGCTGGCCGCGATGGTCATCCTGCTGGTGCCGCTGGTCGGGATCGCCGAGTACTACGAGCAGGCCGGCAATCCGCTGATCGCGCACCTGGGCGTCGACCAAAGTGCCAGCACCCTGCAGTCCGGCGGCAACATGGAGGGCAAGGAAACCCGCTTTGGCGTCGGCGCGTCGGCGTTGTTCGCCTCGGTGGCCACCGCGACGTCCACCGGCGCGGTCAATTCCATGCACGACTCCTACACGCCGCTGGGTGGTTTCGTGCCGCTGTTCCTGATGCAACTGGGTGAGTGTGTGTTCGGCGGCACTGGCACGGGCCTGTACTCGATGCTGGTATTCGCCATCGTGGGCGTGTTCATTGCCGGATTGATGATCGGGCGCACACCGGAGTATCTGGGCAAGAAGATCGAGGCCTTCGAGATGAAGATGACCTCCATCGCGATCCTGGTCATGCCGGCGCTGGCCCTGGTGGGTACCGCGGTGGCCGTCTCGGTCGCCTCCGGGCAGGCGGGTGTCGCCAATCCCGGCGCCCATGGATTCTCGGAAATTCTTTACGCCTTTTCCTCGGCGTCCAACAACAACGGCAGCGCCTTTGCCGGACTCTCGGCCAATACGCCCTTCTATAACGTGGCTTTGGGCCTGGCGATCTGGTTCGGACGCTACTGGCCGATCGTGGCGGTGCTGGCGGTGGCCGGCTCCCTCGCGGCCAAGAAACGCGTACCGGTCACCTCCGGAACCATGCCGACCCATGGTCCGACCTTTGTCGTGCTGCTGATCGGCACCGTGCTCCTGGTCGGCGCCCTGACCTTTGTGCCGGCGCTGGCGCTGGGACCCGTCGTCGAGCACCTGATGCTCTGGCACTGACGGCTTGTATTGAAGGCAAAATCATGACGCATCCAAAATTGTCCATGTTCGATCGGTCGTTGCTGGGGCCCGCCGTGGCGGACAGCTTCACCAAGCTCGATCCGCGCGTGCAGTGGCGCAATCCGGTGATGTTCGTGGTCTACATCGGCGCGATCCTGACGACGGTGCTGGGCGTTCAGGGGCTTCTCGGCAAAGGCGAAGCTCCGGGGTGGTTCATCTGCAATGTCGCCGTGTGGCTGTGGTTCACACTGTTGTTCGCCAATTTCGCCGAGGCGCTGGCCGAGGGACGCAGCAAGGCGCAGGCCGCGGCGCTGCGGGGCCTGAAGCAAAGTGCCGCCGCCAAGCAACTGGCGGATGCCGCTGACAGAATGCGCTACACCACCGTCCCCGCAACGCAACTGCGGCGTGGCGATGTGGTGCTGGTCGAAGCCGGCGACTACGTGCCGGCCGATGGCGAAGTCATCGAAGGTGCGGCATCGGTGGATGAAAGTGCCATCACCGGCGAATCCGCACCGGTGATCCGCGAATCCGGCGGCGACTTTTCGGCAGTGACCGGCGGCACCCGCCTGCTCTCTGACTGGATCGTGGTTAAAGTCACCGTCAATCCGGGCGAGACCTTCATCGATCGCATGATCGCGATGGTGGAGAGCGCCAAGCGTCAGAAGACCCCGAATGAGATTGCGCTGACCATCCTGCTCGTCGCATTGACCCTCGTGTTCCTGTTTGCCACGGCGACGCTCTTGCCGTATTCGCTCTATAGCGTTGCAGTCGCGAAGCTGGGTACGCCGGTGAGCATCACGGCCCTGGTCGCGCTGCTGGTGTGCCTCATCCCCACCACCATCGGCGCATTGCTGTCGGCCATCGGCGTCGCGGGCATGAGCCGCATGATGCAGGCCAACGTCATCGCCACTTCCGGACGCGCGGTGGAGGCGGCCGGGGATGTCGATGTGCTGTTGCTCGACAAGACCGGGACCATCACGCTGGGCAATCGCCAGGCCGCCGCGTTCATGCCCGCGCCGGGCGTGACCGAAGAGGAACTCGCCAGCGCCGCGCAGCTGGCCTCGCTGGCCGATGAGACCCCGGAGGGCCGCAGCATCGTGGTACTGGCGAAGCAGCGCTTCAACCTGCGTGAACGGGATCTGCGCGCCCTGGGTGCGACGTTCGTCGCCTTCTCGGCCCATACCCGCATGAGCGGCGTGGATATCGGTGCGCGCCAGATCCGCAAGGGCGCCAGCGATGCCATCATGAAACAGGTGGAGGCCGCCGGCAGCGTGTTTCCGAAGGGGATCCAGAACACGGTCCAGGAAGTGGCGCGCCGCGGCAGTACGCCGCTGCTGGTGTCCGACGGTGGACGGGTCCTGGGCATCATCGAGCTCAAGGATATCGTCAAAGGCGGCATCAAGGAGCGCTTCGGCGAGCTGCGCCGCATGGGCATCAAGACCATCATGATCACCGGTGACAACAAGCTCACCGCGGCCGCCATCGCGGCCGAGGCGGGGGTCGATGATTTCCTGGCGGAGGCCACACCGGAAGCCAAGCTGCGACTGATCCGTGACCATCAGGCGCAGGGGCGACTGGTGGCCATGACCGGCGATGGCACCAATGATGCGCCGGCGCTGGCCCAGGCCGATGTCGCCGTGGCCATGAACACCGGGACCCAGGCGGCGAAGGAGGCCGGCAACATGGTGGATCTGGACTCCAATCCCACCAAGCTCATCGAAGTGGTCGAGACCGGCAAGCAGATGCTCATGACCCGCGGCTCGCTCACCACCTTCAGCATCGCCAATGATGTGGCGAAGTACTTCGCCATCATTCCGGCGGCCTTCGCGACCACCTATCCACAGTTGAATGCCCTGAACGTGATGCATCTGGCGAGCCCGTACTCGGCCATCCTCTCCGCGGTGATCTTCAACGCGTTGATCATCATCTTTCTGATCCCCCTGGCGCTGAAGGGCGTCAAGTACCGCGCCTTGGGCGCTGCGGTGCTGCTGCGCCGTAACATGCTGATCTATGGCTTGGGCGGCATCATCGTGCCATTCGCGGGCATCAAGATCATTGATCTGGGACTCGAACTGGTCCACCTGACCTAGAGGTTGATTGTCATGCGTTCACTCCTGCGTCCCGCGATCGTGCTGTTCCTGTTCTTTACCGTACTGACCGGCTTGGTGTACCCGCTGGCCATCACGGGTATCGCCCAGGTGGTCTTCCCCCACGCCGCCGCCGGCAGTATCGTGTCCCGGGACGGCAAGCCGCTGGGTTCGAGCCTCATCGGCCAGAATTTCAGCGATCCGAAGCATTTCTGGGGCCGTCCTTCGGCCACCACGCCCCAGCCCTATGCCGGTACGGGTTCCACGGGATCGAACCTCGGGCCGCTGAACCCGGCCCTGACCGATGGCATCAAGGGTCACATCAAGGCGCTGCGCGATGCGGATCCGGGCAATACCCGGCCGGTGCCGGTGGATCTGGTGACGGCATCGGCCAGCGGGCTGGACCCGGAAGAGAGCCTGGCGGCGGCTTTGTACCAGGTGCCGCGCATCGCCCGGCTGCGAAGCCTCGATCCGCTGGTGCTGCAGACGCTGATCAACGCCCATGCGCAGGGCCGCTGGCTGGGTGTGCTGGGCGAACCGCGGGTCAATGTGCTGGAGCTGAATCTCGCCCTGGACAGCCTCGCTACCCCGTCCGCTAGCAGGTAGCCTTGGGCATATGGTGGAGCGACCGGACCCGGATCAACTGCTGGAACATGTCCAGGCCGAGGAGGCGCGGTCGCGGCGTGGCCGCCTGCGGATTTTTTTCGGGTCATCGGCGGGCGTGGGCAAGACCTACGCCATGCTCGAGGCGGCGCGCGCCATCCGCGCCACCGGCACCGATGTGGTGCTGGGGTACATCGAACCGCATGGCCGCATCGAGACCGAGCGGCTGACCGAGGGCCTGCCGCGACTGCCGACCCTGAACGTCCGCTACCGGGATCTGACCCGCGCCGAATTTGATCTGGATGCGGCGCTCGCTCGGCATCCGGCCATTCTGCTGGTGGATGAGCTGGCGCATTCCAATCTCGTGGGCGGTGAGCCGCCGCTGCGCCATCCGAAGCGCTGGCAGGACGTCGAGGAGCTGCTGGAGGCGGGCATCGATGTCTGGACCACCGTCAATGTCCAGCACCTGGAAAGCCTCAATGATCTGATCGTGCAGACCACCGGCGTGCAGCAGCGTGAAACACTGCCCGACCATGTGTTCGACAAGGCCGATGAAGTCGAGCTCATCGACCTGCCGCCGGATGACCTGCTCGCGCGACTGCGGGCCGGCAAGATCTACCTGCAGGCGGATGCGGCCAATGCGGTCGAGCGGTTCTTTCGCAAGCCGAACCTCATGGCGCTGCGCGAGATCGCCCTGCGCCGGGTCGCCGATCGGGTGGAAGCGGCCGCGCGGGATTCGGCGGCCTCCGATCGGACCCCGCGCTCGCGACTGGCCGGCGATCGGGTGCTGGTGGCCACCGGGCCGGATGCCCAATCCGAGCAGCTGATCCGGGCGGGCAAGCGCCTGGCGGACGCCCTGGATGCGGACTGGACCGTCGTCTATGTCGAGACCCCGGCGCTGCTCAAACTCTCTGAGGTTCAGCGCAACCGGCGCATCGAGCTGCTGCGATTGGGTGAGTCGCTGGGCGCGGAGACGGTCACGCTGGATGGACCGACCGCGGTCGAGGCCCTGTTGGAATACGCCGCGACCCGGCATGTCACCCGCTTGATTGTGGGGTCGCCCAAGCGCCAGGGCTGGCGCGCCTTGCTGCGCCGTTCGACCGCCACCGAGCTCGCCAAGCGGGCCCGCGGCTTCGATGTCATCACGGTCGCCGCCACCGAATCGGCCACCACCGAATTGCGCCGCGGTCCGCTCGGATCGGAGCGACTGGCCTCGCCGGTGCGCTGGAGCCGGTACGCCTGGGCCGTGACGTTGACGCTCATCTGCACCGGGGCGGCGTTCGTCATCTACCCGCATGTGGATACGGTGAATCTGCTGATGGTGTACCTGCTGGGCGTCACCGTCGCCGGCCTGCGACTGGGGCGCGGGCCCTCGGTGCTGGCCTCGGTGCTGAGCGTGGGCTTCTTTGATTACTTTTTTGTCGCCCCGCGATTCAGCTTCGCCGTGTCCGATGCCCAGTACCTGCTGACCTTCGCGGTGATGCTGCTGATCTCCCTGGTCATTGCCACGCTGATGGCGAGCGTCCGTCAGCAGACCCGGGTGTCCGGTGCACGCGAACGCCGCACCTCACTGCTGTATGCGATGAGCCGGGAGCTGGCCGCCACCCGCGGTACCGCGAACATGTGCCGGGTGGCGGTACGGCATGTGGCCGAGGTGTTCCAATGCAAGGTGGTCGTGCTGCTGCCGGATGCCCTGGGTCGATTGCACTTTCCGACCGATGCGCCGGGGGAGACGGCGTTGCGCGGCGCGGATCTGGCGGTGGGGCAGTGGGTGACCGATCACGGGCGCCAGGCGGGTCTGGGCACGGACACCTTGCCGGCGGCGCCGGCTTTGTATGTGCCGCTGGGGGATGCGCGTCGACCGCTGGGAGTCCTCGCGGTCCTGCCCGAGAATCGCCGCCGCGTGACGCTGCCCGAGCAGCACCATCTGCTGGAAACCTTTGCGGGTCAGATCGGCCTGGCGCTGGAACGGGCGCTGCTGGCCGAACAGGCCGAAGCCGCCCGGGTGAGCGCCGAAGGGGAGAGTCTGCGCAATACGCTGCTGGCCTCGATCTCACATGATCTGCGCACGCCGCTGGCCGTGATGGCCGGCGCCGGCAGCACCTTGGCCGAACACGGGGAGGCGCTGGATGCCGCCACCCGCGCGACCCTGGCGCGCTCGATTGAAACCAAGGCGCGCGAGATGTCGGAGTTGATCTCCAACGTGCTTGATCTGATGCGCTTCGAATCCGGACAGCTGCATTTGCGCAGCGATTGGCAGACCCTCGATGAACTGGTGGAATCGTCGCTGCGCCGGCTCGAGGAGCCGCTGGCGGGCTACAGCGTCGAGCTGCGCCTGCCGGCGGATCTGCCGCCGGTGTATGTGGATGCCAGCCTGATCACGCAGGTCTTCACCAATCTGCTCGACAACATCGTGAAGTACACCCCGCCGGGGACGCATATCCAGATTGCCGCGCTGGTCGACGGCGGCGGCACCGGCCGTATGCGCGGCGCCAGCGTGCGCGTGACGGTGGATGATGACGGTCCGGGACTGCCGGCGGGTGATCCGGCGCGACTGTTCGACAAGTTCCAGCGCGGCCGGGACGAGGGCACGATCGTGGGGGTTGGCCTGGGTCTGGCGATATGCCGGGCGATCATCCGCGCGCACGGCGGGGAGATCGAAGCGCACGCCCGACCCGGCGGGGGCACCCGGATCGAACTGACGCTGCCGACGGCGGAGCCGTCGTGACGCAGGCCATGCATCAGCTCCTGGTGATCGAGGATGATGCGTCGATTCGCGAAGTCCTGCAGGCGTTGCTGGGTTCGGTGGGATTTCGGGTCATCGAGGCGGGCACCGCGGCGCGCGCCGGCATCGAGGCACGGGCCCACAAGCCGGATCTGCTGCTGGTGGATCTGGGCCTGCCGGATGGCGATGGCCTCACCGTGATCCGCGAGGTCCGCAGCTGGTCGCCGGTGCCCATCATCGTGCTCTCGGCGCGCACCATGGAGGACCAGAAGATCGCGGCGCTCGATGCCGGCGCCGATGATTACATCACCAAGCCCTTCAGTGCGGCGGAACTGCTGGCGCGGGTGCGCGCCGCGCTCCGACGCAACGTGCGCGCGAATGACCAGGCGCCGCTGCTCACCTTCGGCCCCATTGCCGTGGATCTGCACCGCCGCGAGGCCAGCGGACCGGCCGGCCCGGTGCATCTGACGCCCTTGGAATTTCGGGTGCTGGAATGCCTGGCCCGGCACAGCGGCATGATTGTCATGCAGACCCAGCTGATCCGCGA
>Ga0210400_10001754_pt1 | contig 21173 bp, 14 predicted proteins | sample IncBWH26MmetaG_FD_155456 | JGI IMG/M metagenome (GOLD analysis project Ga0210400, IMG submission 155456) | Forest soil microbial communities from Barre Woods Harvard Forest LTER site, Petersham, Massachusetts, United States - Inc-BW-H-26-M | ecosystem: Environmental > Terrestrial > Soil >...
CATTGAATTTTCCATGCTGATAGACCACGGAAATGATCGGCTCGGCCAACATCATCAGGCCGGCCGTCGCGGGCAGCGTCAGGAGCATTGCCCACCTCATCGCGCGCGCCAGCTCGCTGCGAAACGCATCCATGCGTCCCGCCACCACCAGCCGCGACAGCAGCGGCAATGTCACGGTGCCCAACGCAACGCCGAATATCCCCAGCGGCAATTGCATCAAGCGAAATGCCGCTGCCAGCCAGAAAATCGCGCCGTCCTCCAGCCCGGAGGCAAAGATGGAATTGATCAGCACATTGACTTGCGTGGTGCTGGCGGCGATCACGGATGGACCCATCAACAAGAGCACCGCCTTGACGCCCGCATCGCGCCAGCGCAAGTCCGGGCGGAACCGATATCCGAGACGCGCCAGCGACGGCAATTGCACGGCCAACTGCAGCGCCCCGCCAATGACGGTGGCGAACGCCAATCCGATCAGGGCGCTTGGCCCGAAATGCGGGTCGATCCAGTAACCCAGCAGCAAGCCGCCGATGATGGATCCTATATTGAAAAAACTCGATGCCATCGCGGGCACGCCAAACACATTCTTGGCGTTCAGCATTCCCATCACCAATGCGGCAATCGACACCAGCAGGATGAAGGGAAACATGATGCGCGTGAGATGCGCCGTCAACGCCGCCTTGTCAGCATCGAAACCCGGAGCCAGCAGGCCGACGAGCGAGCCGGAGAACACCATGCCGAGGACGCACAGCGCACCCAATACCAGGGCCGTCATCGTCGCCACCTTGTTCGCGAGGCGCCACGCAGCCTCATCGCCGCCCCGCGCGATGGTTTTGCTGAAGGTCGTGACAAAAGCGGTCGACAGCGCCCCTTCGGCGAACAGATCGCGCAGCAGATTGGGAATGCGAAATGCGACTGTGAACGCATCCAGCGCGCGGCCGCCGCCGAACAGAGCGGCAAAGATCAACTCTCGCGCCAAGCCGAGAACGCGGCTGCACATCACGGCCAACCCGATGATGCCCGCCGCCTTGGTATTCAGGCGCTCGCTGCGTTCATCGACGGGTATCGCAGCAGCCGCGGTGGGCGATTCGTCGCTTTGTGATTTCGGGCCGGTCACGGAACCCGTAGTCTACATGACGCCGGCCGCCGGCCAGCCCAAGCGGCGCAGCCGCGGCCGGATGACAAACTCGCGCTCGGCGCCGCCTATGCCGTCAGGGCTGCCTTGGCCTTCGCGACTTCGGCGATGACTTCGTCGGCAACGTTGCGCGGAACCGGTTCGTAATGCGAGAACTCCATCGTGTACGACGCACGGCCGCTCGTCATGCCGCGCAGCTGTCCGATGTAGCCGAACATCTCCGACAGCGGCACGATCGCAACCACGGCGATATTGGTGCCGCGCTCCAACTGGTCCTGCACCGCGCCGCGCCGCCGATTGATGTCGCCGATGACATCGCCCAAATAGTCTCCGGGCGTCACGGTTTCCACCTTCATCACCGGCTCGAGCAGAATCGGCGCGGCTTTGCGGATTCCCTCGCGAAATGCCGCCTTGGCGGCGATTTCAAAGGTCATCGCGTTGGAATCGACGTCGTGGAAACTGCCGTCGATCAGGGTCGCCTTGAAGTCCACGGTCGGATAGTGCGCCAGAACGCCGTCTTCCTTTTGCACCTTCAGACCCTTCTCCACCGACGGCACGAACTCCCGCGGTACCGAACCGCCGACGGTCTCGTCGACGAATTCGAAGCCGCTGCTGCGTGCGAGCGGCTCGAACACGATCCACACTTCGGCGAACTGACCGGATCCGCCGGTCTGCTTCTTGTGAATATATTGTTCGGTGATCTTCTTGGTGATGGTTTCACGATAGGCGACCTGCGGTTCGCCCATGGTGCCCTCGACCCCAAACTCCGTGCGCATGCGATCGAGCGTGACTTCCAGGTGCAACTCGCCCATGCCGCGCAAAATGGTTTGGCCGGTCTCGCGATCGGTTTCCAGGTGCAGCGAAGGATCGGCGCGGACCATCTTGCCCAAGGCAGTGCCGAACTTCTCCTGTTCGGCCTTGACCTTGGACTTGACCGATACGCTGATGACGGGTTCTGGGAATCGCATGCGTTCCAACACAACCTCATTCGCCGCGTCACACAGCGTGTCGCCGGTTTCCGTATCTGCCAAGGAGACCAAAGCAATGATGTCGCCGGCACGTGCCTCTTCGACCGGGATGGCCTCCTTGGCGAACATTTCGACCATGCGACCGATTTTTTCGCGTTTGCCGCGAGTCGAGTTCATGACCGAGGCGCCCTTCGTCAGAACGCCCGAGTAAACGCGGATAAAGGTCAGCGCACCGTAAATATCGTTGATGACTTTAAACGCCAGCGCCGAGAACGGCTCATCGTCCGAGGTCTTGCGCTCGCCGATCGGATGTCCGTCGGCATCCACGGTCTTGATCGAAGCCACGTCCGTCGGCGCCGGCAGATAGTCGACCACGGCGTCCAGCACCTGCTGCACTCCCTTGTTCTTGTACGACGAGCCACAAAGCACCGGCGTGAAGGCCGAATTCAGTGTTCCCTTGCGCAAACAGGCGCGCAAAATGTCGCCGGACGGCACAGTGCCGTGCGTGAGAAAAGCTTCCATGGCCTCGTCGTCCTGCTCGAGGCAGGTATCGACCAACTCAGTGCGGAATTTGTTCACGTCGGCCAACAGCTTGCGGTCGCTCGGCACGCTGATGTGCAATTTGTCCGCCAGGTCCGCGGTCACCTCCAGCACCTTCCATACCGCATCCTTGTCGTCGGAATCCCAGACCAGTGCCTTCATCTCCACCAGGTCGACCATGCCCTTGAAGTTTTCTTCCGAACCGATCGGAAGCTGCACGGGCAGAGGCCGCGCGCCAAGACGCTTCTTGATCATGTCGACGCAGCGCAAAAAATTCGCGCCGCTGCGATCCATTTTGTTCACGTAGCAAATTCGGGGAACGCCGTAATTATCGGCGAGCCGCCAATTGGTTTCCGATTGCGGCTCGACGCCGGCGACGCCGTCGAACACCACCACTGCGCCGTCGAGCACGCGCAGGGAGCGATTTACCTCGATGGTGAAATCGACGTGTCCCGGGGTGTCGATCAGATTGATTTTCTTGTCGCGCCAGAATGCGGACACTGCGGCGCTCTGAATGGTGATGCCGCGCTTCTGTTCCTGCTCCAGATAATCGGTCGTCGTCGAGGTTTTCAGATCCTTCGTGTCATGAATGTCGATGATGGTGTGCTTGCGGCCCGTGTAATACAGGATGCGCTCCGTCGTCGTGGTCTTGCCGGCGTCGACGTGGGCAATGATGCCGATATTGCGGATATCGGAAAGCGGTGTGGTGCGGGCCATGGCGAAAATTCCGTAAAAGTTTGAAGGAGGCCTCGAGGGCCGGGTCAAAAGCCGCGCATTTTGCCACGACTTCCGGGTGGTTGTCGAAAAAAGCACATTAGCGCCCCGCAGGCCTCTGGAAAGGCCCTGCCTGCATCGACAAGGAAGCCGACGGGGCTACTTGACGCTGTATCCGCGCCCCTCGAGGCACGCGGCTTGCGCTCGAAGATAGTTGGATCGGTTGCCGGGCGCCGCCCCGCCCCTGGGCTCCGTGGGATCAAAACCCGTCTGGCCGACCGCCCAGCGATGGCACTCGAACTTATCCTTGCCCAACTGCTCCTCGCTCTGCCCATTCTTGGGGTAGGCAATGAGACCCGAGGAAGCCGTCGCCCCGCCCGCAGCCACTTCACCCGGTGCGCCAACCTGATTCTGGACCTCCGCGGGAGGGGCAACCGTTTCATATTGGCCCACACCGGGATCCCAGCGGTAATAAGTGTTGTCGGCGTAATAGTAGGGAACGCCGCCCCACCAATAGGTCGAGTAGTAATAGGGGAGCGTGGCGAAATAAAGACCGAGCCCCAACCCGCCCCAACCCCAGGGGCCCCAGCCACCGTACCAGCCGCGATAGCCGCCATACCACCCGCCACGCCAGCCGCCGTAACCGCCACGCCAGCCGCCGTAACCGCCACGCCAGCCGCCGTAACCGCCATGCCACCCACCGTAGCCGCCGTGCCATCCGCCGTAGCCGCCATGTCCACCGCCCACATGGCCCCCCCCATGTTGTGCGAACGCCGGAGCGCTGGTCGCAAGCGCCATGCTCGCGCACAGCGCGAGGGAGAACGATCGGATCTTGGAAAGGTTTTGCATGAGAGCACCCGCAGGCCCTAAATAAATAACACCGCCATTCTATAAGACTTGCGCAAACGGCGGCAGTTCAACAGTATGCAACGCGGGGAAAACGGCGCCGTTGACTGGGGACGCAATGGAAAATGGGGATGGTTCAGGTTCATTAAGCCGACGCCAGCTGCTGCAAATGATCGGCGCCACGGCGGGCGGTGCCGCGATGTACCAAGCGATGAGCAGCCTAGGGTTTGCCGCGGCATCGCCGTATGAGGGACCGATTGATTTACAGGGCGCGCCGCGCGGCGCCTCGGTCCTGATTCTCGGCGCCGGCATGGCGGGCTTGACCGCCGCCTATGAGCTGCGCAACGCGGGCTACAAGGTTCAATTGCTCGAGTACAACGCCAGACCGGGTGGGCGAAACTGGACGCTGCGGGGCGGCGACCGCTACACGGAAATGGGCGGACATACGCAGCAATGCGAATTCGACAAGGATTTGTACATCAACCCAGGCCCGTGGCGAATTCCTTACCACCATCACGGGATGATGCATTACACCAAGCTGCTGGGTGTGCCCCTTGAGCCGTTTTTTCAGGTCAATTACAACGCCTATTTGCATAGCAGCCAGGCTTTTGGGGGCAAGCCGCGACGCTATCGAGAAGTCAAAGCGGATTATCAGGGCCACATCGCGGAGTTGTTGGCAAAAGCCACCCGCCAGAATTCGCTGGATGCATCGATAACCAAAGAAGACCAAGAAATGCTGCTCGAGTCGCTGCGCCAATGGGGTGCGCTCGACAGTAATTACGCCTATACGGCAAGCGGCGCGAGCAGCGATCGGCGCGGCTACGAAAAAAGTCCGGGCGGCGGTCTGAGCGGCAGACCCATCCCCTCGAAGCCGATTACGCTGCACGATGTACTCGATTCGGGCCTTTGGTCGGGCGTGGCCAATGGCGACACCTTTGATATGCAGACGGCGCTCTTTCAACCCGCCGGCGGCATGGGCCGGATCGGCGAGGCATTCGCCCGAGAGCTCGGACCGGTAATCCGCTACAACGCCAAGGTCACGGACATTCACCAGGACGAGCGCGGCGTCACGGTCGCTTTCACCGACAGTCGCGAGCCGGGTGCGCAGCAAACGGTACGCGCCGACTGGTGTCTGTGCACCATTCCCCTGCCCATCCTGGCGCAGATTCCCATGAATGTCGGTCAAGCCATGGCGTCGGCCATTTCAGCGGTCCCCTACGCCCCCGCTATCAAGGCAGGATTGCAATTCAAGCGCCGCTTCTGGGAGGAAGACGAAAAAATCTTCGGCGGTATCACCTACACCGATCTGCCGATCATGAATATCGGCTACCCCAACACCGGCTTTCAAAGCGGCGGCAAAGGCGTGCTGCTGGGCGCCTACATTTGGGGATTAAGAGCCATGGAATTTACGGCGATGACGCCGCCGGAGCGTGTAAAGAGAGTCGTCGATTACGGCAGCCAAATCCATCCGCAGTACCACCAGGAGTTCGAGAACGGTGTGGCCGTGGCCTGGCATCGTGCGCCGTTTGCGATGGGTTGCTTTGGGATGTGGACTTCCGATACGCGTGCCAAACATTACGACGACTTGTGCCAAATCGACGGACGAATCGCCCTCGCCGGTGAGCACGCCTCGTTCCTCGGGGGATGGCAGGAAGGTGCCGTCACTTCGGCGCTCGACGCCATCGGCCGACTCCATCAGCGTGCCGTCGCACAAGGTGAAAAGGCATGAGGAACGATGCATTAAGCTTCGCGCTGCTGTTATGGGTCGGGGGAGTTGCGCTGAGCGCACACGCGGACAGTCCCTTGTTTACGTCGCGCGCCACCTTAAGTTCCATGAGCGGTGAGCAGATCTATGATCATATTTGCCAGGGATGTCACATGCCGGGCGGCCAAGGTGCCACGGGCGCCGGTGCATTTCCGAAGCTCGCCGCGAACAAGAACTTTGTGTCTTGGCGATTTGTAGCATTGACGGTGCTGAATGGACGCAATGGCATGCCGCCATTCGGGTTTCCGGAGGGTCAGGACATGCGATCGGGTCCGTCGCACCTGACCGATGCGCAAATCGCGGACGTGGTGAACTATGTACGCAGTCATTTTGGCAATGCGTACAAGGCCGAAGTCACCGCCAAACAAATCGCTGCCCTGCCCCATCCGGCGGCAGAACTTATCGGGCCCCAATAGGATCAATCCAGAATCGGATGGACGATTAAACTCGGATGGAGCGTTAAACTTACTGGAATCGCGCAGGTACTCACAACTATCAGACCGATTATTGGGCCAAGGAAAGTCGGGAGGTTCTCATGCGAAGCATTCTCGGTATTTTCGTGTTTACGACCGCCTTCGCGGTGACGCCCGTGGGCGCCGCACTGGCGCACGGAGGAGGTTCGATGCCCTCGGGCCCAGCGGGAATGGTGACGGCTACGCCGCGCAGCGGCTCGGAACCTGCAAAGTCTGCCTACAACGCCGGCGTACGCAACATCAAAAAAGCGCAAGAGTACGATGCGGAGGCGGCCAAAGCATCGACGCCGGAGAAGGCTGCCAAAGCGCACGACAAGGCGCAGAAGGCCTACCATGATTCGGTCGGATCGTTTATCGACGCGGTCGGCGCAGACCCGAAAATGTACGAGGCCTGGAACTACCTCGGATTTGCCAACCGTCACTTGGGTAATTACGACGATGCATTGTCATCCTATGCCAAGGCGCTTGAAATCAATCCCAATTTTCCGAACGCGATCGAGTATCGCGGCGAGGCTTATCTGGGCTTGAATCAGATCGAAGAAGCGAAGCGTGCCTATATGGCACTGTTCCGCGATTCGCGGCCGCTCGCCGATGAACTGATGGCGGCGATGCATCGCTGGGCGGACGCGCGCAAACAGGATGCTCAGGGTTTGTCGTCTGCAGACGTCGAGGCCTTTACCAAGTGGATGGATGAACGCGCGAGCATTGCCTCGCAAACTGCGTCGCTGGCCATTGGCGCGGTGCAACCGTGGAGAATAGGGCTCCGGTAAATTCGCACTCTATTGACTCGGGCCATCCTGGCCCTCGCCCCGCGGGCGCCGTGCGGGCGTCGGCTCCGGCTTCCTGCCTCCGCGTTCATTGGTTTGGCACCGGCTGTCGGTCTCGTGGCAGGTATCGGTCTGGCGGCGGGTGGAGGGATCAATTCCGCATGCTCCGCCGATGGAATTCCGCCCTCAACCTACGAGTGGCGCCTGCCTCCCGGATTTCCGCGGCCGGCGGTGCCGGCAGACAACCCGATGTCCGCGGCGAAGGTCGCACTGGGTCGGCGGCTGTTCTTCGAATCTCGCCTGTCCAATCCTAACCGATACTCGTGCTCGAGTTGTCATCGGCCTGAGCTTGCCTTCACCGACGGCCGTGCACACGCGGTGGGCGCAACTGGGGAGATCGTGAGACGCAGCGCCATGAGTCTCACCAACGTCGCCTACAATCCCGCCTTCACCTGGGGCAACGAGAAGGTGCGCTCGCTCGAAGCGCAAATGCGCCAGCCGCTGTTCAACGAGCATCCGGTGGAGATGGGTCTCAAGGAGGACGGCGCATTGGCCGTCGATGCCTTTGCTCCCGACTCCGGTTACCAAGCGCAATTCGCAGCGGCGTTTCCCGATGATTTCAAACCGCTGTCGATGGATCACATCATCAAGGCGATCGCCGCATTTGAGCGCACTTTGATCTCCGGACGATCGCCATTTGATCGCTATGTATTCGATGACGACCGTACCGCGCTATCGGATTCGGCAAAACGCGGCATGGCGCTGTTTTATTCAGCTCGAGTCGGTTGTGCCCGCTGCCACTCGGGAATCAACTTCGCGGGACCGATCATCTACGAGGGACATGAACGCGAGCAGGCCCTCTTTGCCAACACGGGGCTCTATGATGTCGATGGGCACGGCGCCTATCCCGCGAGCGATCACGGACTCATCGAGGTCACGCATCGCGCCGCCGACATGGGAAAGTTTCGCGTGCCTACTCTGCGCAACGTGGCGCTCACCGCGCCCTACATGCACGACGGCAGCTTGGCGACGCTCGAGGACGTGCTCGATCACTACGTGCGCGGCGGCCGCGGGAATCCTCATCAGGACGCCCGGATTCGACCCATTGCGCTCTCGCCGGCGGAGCGCGCGGATTTGTTGGCGTTTCTGGCGAGCCTCACGGACCGCGAGTTCGTCGAAAATCCTGAATTTGCCGCGCGAAAGTAGCGCTTAAAGCGCGTTTTGTTGAACCATGTCGCGGTAAATGGAGCCGGGGCAGGAGACTATCGCCGGCCATGAAGCCCGCCAAGCCAGTGTCGGAAGGCAGCCTCGGCACTAAAATGATTTTGGCCGTCGCCTTGAGCTATCTCATCGATGGCATTCTGCTCACGGGATTTGCGATTTCGGGCACGATCAGCGCCACCGTCCCGATGGCCTATACCGCCCTCGGCCTGTTCGACAGCTGCATATTCTTTCTGCTGCGCGCGTGGGCCATCAAGTACCGGCGCGACAATAGTAATTTTGCCCTGGTTCAGGTTATCGGCTCCAGTTCCATCCAGTTGGTGTTCGCTGCGCTCGTGCCGCAAATGGCATTCTATTTCTTTACGGTTTTGTTCATCGTGTTTGGCTGCGCCAGCCTGGAACTGTCGAAGAAACAGTCGGCGATTGCGTGGCTTGGCGTGGCCGTCGCGGCGGCCGCCGTGATGTCCTCGATCGATGCCAGAATATCGATCCCTCAGGGCACAGCCCTGGTGCGAGGACTGGTCTGGCTGTGCTTCGTGGCGACGTTGGGCCGCTGCGTACTTTTGGGCGTATTCGGCCGGGGGCTGCGACTCCGCCTGCATGACCGCCGGCAACAGCTGCGCGATTCGATTCATCAGCTCAAGGAACGCGACAAGTCGCTGGCCAACGCGAATCTAGAGCTGAAACGCCAGGCCACCCACGATGCGCTGACGGGAATTGCCAATCGCGTGCTGTTCGTCGAGCGCTTGAATCATGCCGTCCAAGCTCGGCGGCCCTTCGCGGTGTGTGTGTTCGATTTGGATCGCTTCAAAATCATCAATGATTCCTTGGGTCACGGCGCGGGCGATGCATTGCTCAAACATGTTACCGAACGGCTGCTGTCGATCGTGCGCTCGAGCGACACGGTCGCGCGCGCCGGCGGCGATGAATTTCTGTTGCTGCTGCGGGACTTGAACTCGGTGGAGGAAATTGAAGGACTGATCATGCGCTGGATGTCGGCGCTGTCGCAACCCTACCAGCTCACCGGCCTGGAGCTGCACGTCAGCCCCAGCATCGGCATCGCGCGCTATCCAATCGACGGCACGGCGGCGGAAGAGCTGTTGGCGCGCGCCGATGAAGCGATGTATTTCGCCAAGCGAAGCGGCCGCAAGACGTTCCGCTTCTTCGACGCCAGCGTGATGGGCTTTTCCCGCGAGCGCCTGGAAATCGAGGCGGAACTTCGCGGCGCGCTGGCGAAACGTCAGCTCGCGCTGCACTACCAGCCAAAGATCGACATCGCGACCGGCGAGATGCGCAGCGTTGAAGCATTGATCCGGTGGCATCATCCAACCCGCGGTTTGGTATTGCCCGGAGAATTCATTCCGATCGCCGAGGAAAGCGGCCTGATTCTGGAAATCGGCGACTGGGTCATTCGCGAGGCCTGCCGGCAGGCCGCGTTTGGCAGCAGCGCGGGCTGCCCTTCCTGCGGGTTGCCGTCAACGTCTCGCCGCTCCAATTCCGGCAAGCCAACTTCGTCAAGAGAGTCCATGCGGCGCTCCAGGAGCACTCTCTCGATGCGACGTACTTGGAAATAGAATTGACCGAGGCGACACTGATGAGCAACGCTGAAACATCGGTGGCGTTGCTCGAACAATTGAGCGAGCTCGGCGTGGTGGTCGCCATCGACGACTTCGGCACGGGTTATTCGAGCATGAGCTACTTGCAGCGGTTCCCGATCGACAAGCTAAAGATCGATCGAAGTTTCATCAGCGAGGTGGCGTCGAACGCCGACGATGCCTCCATCGTTCGAGCGATCATTTCGCTCGCCCATGGACTGCGGTTGAAGGTGATCGCCGAGGGCGTGGAGTCCGAGGAGCAGCTGGGCATACTGCGCCGCATGGGCTGCGATCAATACCAAGGGTTCTTTCGCAGCGCCGCGGTGCCGGCCGCAGACATCGAGAGATTCGCGCGGGACGACACCGGGCGCTTGAAACATCAAGGCGAAACGGACATCGATCGCACGCAGAGCAAGCTGTTCCGTCTGCGCGAAGCTTGATAAAAACGTAAACCTCCGCCCGCGAGCCCGTAGAATTGGCGCGTGAGTGCGCTGTCCCCCACCACCGAGATCCTGGCGAGCACGCGGCGGCAAGGTTTGCTGTTGGCCGGCCTCGGCGCGGTCGGCTTTTCGGGTAAGGCGATCATCGTCAAGTTGGCCTATCGCCATGGCGTCGATGCCGTCACGCTGATCATGTACCGGATGCTGTTCGCGCTGCCCCTGTTCTTACTGCTGGCATGGTGGGCCGGGCGAGGCCGGCCTGCGCTGACCTGGCGCGACGCGAGGACCGTGCTGGGCCTGGGATTCTGCGGCTACTATCTCTCGAGCTTTCTCGATTTTGCCGGACTGCGCTACATCAGTGCCAGCCTGGAGCGCCTGATCCTGTACCTGAATCCGACGCTGGTGCTGGCCTTGGGCGCCTTGCTGTTTCATAAAAGAGTGACGCGCGCGCAAATTCTTGCGCTGGCAGTGAGCTATTGCGGAGTCCTGTGCGTATTCGGACGCGAGATGTCCTTGCAGGGCGCCAACGTGCCGCTGGGCGCGACGCTGGTTTTCGCCAGCGCCGTAAGCTACGCCATTTATTTGTCGTACAGCGGCGAAGAGGTAAAGCGGCTTGGCGCGCTGCGCCTCACGGGCCTCGCCACCACCGTGGCCTGCCTCATCTGTATCGCGCAATTTCTGTTGCTGCGCCCGATCGGCAACATGGCGGTGCCCGCCCCGGTGCTGTGGCTGTCGATCCTCAACGCGACCCTGTGTACCTTTGCGCCGGTCGTGATGGTCATGATGGCCATCGAGCGGATCGGCGCCTCGCTCACCGCGCAAGCCGGGACCATTGGCCCCCTGTCGACCATCCTGATGGCGGTCATTCTCCTCGGAGAACCCTTCACCGCTTGGGTGGCAGCCGGAACCGTGCTCGTTTTGGCGGGCATTTGGCTGCTGACGAAGGTGCAAGCGAATACGATAGCGGATGTCAGCCAGTGATCGGCTCGCGATTTCCCGGCTATGAAACGGTGCCGCGCGCTGCGAAAGCGGGTCTTATCGTCGTGCACGGCATCGCAGAACATGGCGCCCGCTACCGGCACGCCGCCGCGGCGTTGGCGGCGAATGACATCGCCAGCTTCGTCTACGATCAGCGCGGCCACGGCGAAAACCCCGGCACGCGCGCGCATGTCGAGGACTTCGCCGACTTCGCCAGCGACTTGCAATTGATCGGCGAAGATTTGCGGCAAAGATTCCCCAAATTGCCGCTGTTTGTCTGGGGGCACAGCATGGGCTCGATCGTGCTGGCGCTTGCGGCGACTCAGGGCCTGAGTTGGGCCCGCGGCGCCATCACGACGGGCTGCGCGCTCGATGCCATGCCGAAACTGGATGGGATCGCCGGCAGCCTTTTGCGAATGGCGTCCTCCTTTGCGCCTCGTCTACGCATCAGCCTGCGCATCGATTCCACCGCGCTCACACAGGTATTGGAAGAACAACGCAGGCATATGAGCGATCCGCTGATTCCGCGCACCGCAAGCTTGAGACTGCTCTACGGTTTTGCCCTGGCCTGCCGCACCTGCCGCACGAATGCCGCGAAGATCACCCTGCCCTGGCTGGCCGTGCACGGCGCAGCAGACAAAGTGTGTCCGATCAGCGGCTCGCAAAGGCTCATCGGCTCGCTCGGTTCGCGCGATAAGCAGCTCGTGACTTATCCGGAGCTCCTTCACGAAGTCCACAATGAAGATGAGCGCGCTCGCGCCGCGCTGTTCGACCTTATGTCGCGCTGGATACTCGAGCGAGCCTAGAGCCGACAGCGTCCTTGGCATACACTGTGCTTCGGGTCCATTAACAACATCTATACAGGGAGTCCTCGCATGCATTTTCCGCGTTTACTGGCCATAGCCTCTTTGGCCGCTCTCACCGCTGCGCCCGTGATGGCGGCAGTACATGATTTGCCCACCGCCAGCGCCGAGAGCGAAGGCATGTCGGCTGAGCGCCTCGCCCGATTGAACGCCGGCATGAAACAGCTGGTGGACAATGGCCGCCTGGCAGGCGTGGTCACCATGGTTTCGCGTCATGGCAAAGTGGTGGAATTCGATGCGGTGGGCAAGCGCGACATCGCGGCCAATGCGCCGATGCAAAAGGACAGCATCTTCCGCATCTACTCCATGAGCAAACCCATCACCGGCGTCGCCATGATGATTTTGTTCGAGGAAGGAAAGTGGCAGCTGAACGATCCGGTGGCGAAGTACATTCCCGAGTTCGCCAAGTTGAAGGTCTACTCGACCGACGCCAACGGCAATGTCGTCTTGAAGGACCAAAATCACCCCGTGACCATGCGTGAGCTGATGTCTCACTCCGGGGGCTTCACCTATGGGTTTTTCAGTCAAACGGCCGTCGATAAAATGCAAATGGAGGCCGACCTGCTGAATCCCAACAACACCTTGGACGAGTTCATCAAGCGCGTCGCCAAACTGCCGTTGAATTCACAGCCTGGCACCGAATGGCATTACAGCATCTCGGTCGACATTCAAGGCTACATCGTCCAAAAACTCTCCGGCATGCCTTTCGAGGAATTCTTGGAGAAGCGAGTTTTCAAACCGCTCGGCATGAGCGACACCGCTTTCTATGTGCCGAAGGAAAAGCTCAATCGTTTCGCGGAATTCTACAGCTACGACAACGACGGAAAGCTCAAGGCCGTGGGAATCAAAGAAGGATTGAATCACGACTTTGCGGCGAAACCGACGCTCTCCTCCGGCGGCGGCGGCTTGGTATCGACCGCCACCGATTACATGCGATTTTGCCAAATGCTGCTGAACGGCGGGCAATTGGACGGCGTCAGACTGCTCTCGCCGCTGACGGTCGAGCTCATGCGCACCAATGTGCTGGCCCCAAACGTGCCGATTCTCGCGCCTGGCGCGGGATTCGGTTTGGACTTTGCGATCTATACGGATCCGGTTGCGGCCGGCGGGTATTACGGCAAGGGCTCGTACTGGTGGGGCGGTGCGGCCGGCACTTGGTTTTGGATCGATCCGGTCAACGATCTGATCGTGCTCGGCATGATCCAACAGGCAGCGGGCACGGGCGCCGCGGCAGTCGCGTCGGTCCCCGATGTGCGCGGCCTGTCCCACGCATTGACGTATCAAGCGGTTCTTAAGTAGACCGCGCCAAGTCATCGCGCTAAGGCCCTGAAAGCCGGTGCCGCCAGTCGGCGGCACCGCTTTCCTGGAGCCTCCTGGCTGCCCCGACCCTCCTGGCTGTCCCGACCCTCCTCGCTGCCCTGCCCGCCTAATTTCGCAAGCGTGTGACAGGCGACCGCGTTTGAGCCGCCTGGGCGCTAAAGAGCCTCCCACCTGCGCCGATACCGGGGTTAAGGACAGTCGTATCCCTGCGGTCCCGGAGCGCCCATCATTTCTTCCAAATCACCCGCTTTTGCGCGGCTCCGACAGTTTGCCAACGGCGCTCGGCGTTGGTTCGCCGGGATCTGCACCGCGGTGGTGGCTTTTCGCCCCATCGACATGAGCGAGCAAGTTCACGCCGCCGCACTGCTCGCGGAACAGGCCGAGCGGCAAACTCTATTGTTGTCGAGACTTCAGCTGGCGACGGAAACGGCCGGCATCAGCATTTGGGAAAAGGACCTCGTCAGCGGCGATCTCATCAATGACGGCAGCTTGTGGCCGTTGTTCGGCATGCCGCCGTCTGCCACGCTCAATCCAAAAGACCTCATTCATGCGGACGACCGCGCCCAAGCGGCGGCCGCCATACGCGCCCTGCTGGCGGATCCCACCCAGAATGCCATCTTGCCGCTGCGCCACCGTACCGCCAATCCGCGGCCCGACCCCCAGTACGTCCAAACGCACATGCGCGTGTATCGCGACGCGGGCGGCACGGCAATTCGGATGATGGGCGTGACCTGGGATGTCACCAAGGAAGTGCTGCACGCCGCCGAATTGGAGAGCAAAGCCGCGCAGGAGAGCGCACTGATCGAACGCCTGAACGTGACCACCAAGGCGGCGGGTATCGCGCCTTGGGAATTCGACATCAAATCCGATTGCTTTTCCTGGCACGGAACGCGGCCGCCCTGCTTCGGCATGGATCACGTGCCGTTGAAGGACTATTTTCGAACGCTGGCGACCATCGTTTTGCCGGAGGACCGCGGCATTTTGCTCGAGACACCGCGAAAAGCAATTGCCAACAAATTGGATTTCTACGATTACGTTTTCCGCGTCAGGGGCATCGATGGCGAAATACACCACATGCAGAATTACGCACGAATCATGCGCGATGAGCAGGGTCAGGTCCGCTACATCGTCGGCGTGACATGGGACGTTACCCGGGACGTGCAGATGACGGAAATGCTCAAGAGCCGTGCGGATGACGCTCACGCCGCCAGCCGAGCCAAGAGTCATTTCCTTGCGAACGTCAGCCATGAAATTCGCACGCCGATGAACGGCATCATCGGCATGACCGGTTTGCTGCTCGACACGAGGCTCGACCGCACGCAGCGCGACTACGCGGAAACCATTCGATCCAGCGCCGATTCCCTGCTGACCGTCCTCAATGACATCCTGGATTTCTCGAAAATCGAAGCCGGCAAATTGGAACTGGAGTCGATCGAACTCGATTTGCGCGCCAACGTCGAGGACGTCGGTTCAGCGATGGCATTCCAGGCTGCCACCAAGGGGCTGGAACTGATCGTCAATGTTGAACCGCAAATCACCGGACGCGTGCTCGGCGACCCGCAACGCTTGCGCCAATGCTTGGTCAACTTGGTCAGCAATGCGATCAAGTTCACGCAGGACGGTGAAATCGTCATCGAAGTGCGCGATCGGACCGGCGGCGGGCAACCGCTGACCTATTTCGAGGTTCGCGACACCGGCATCGGAATAGCCGAGAAGACCTTGGATACCTTATTCCAGCCCTTCGTGCAGGCAGACTCCTCGACGACCCGTCACTTCGGCGGCACCGGCTTGGGGCTGTCCATCGTGCGCCGCCTGGTAGAACTGATGGGCGGCGAAATCGGCGTCTCGAGCGAAGTAGGCGTCGGATCCAGATTTTTCTTCACGCTGCCCTTGATGCCGGCGCCGACAATCGCACCCGAACGCCGCGTTCGCAATGACGCCGGCGGCCGGATTTTGATCGTCGACGACAATGCGACCAACCAGCGGGTCTTGGGCGCGCAACTCGTGCACGGAGGCTATTCGGTAACGACGGTGAGCAGCGGGATCGCGGCGCTGGATGAGCTGCAAAGCGGCACGGCGATGGATCATCCTTTCGATATGGTGATAACAGATTTTCAAATGCCCGACATGGACGGTGCAATGTTGGGCCAGCGCATCATCCAGATGCGCGAACTCGCCAATACACGCTTGGTCATGCTCACATCACTCGATCGGCACGACGATACACCGCGACTGGCCGCGCTGGGCTTCGCTGCCTACTTGACCAAGCCGGTGCGCGTGCGGGAATTGATCGATGCGGTTGCCCGGGTCATGAGCGGCAGCCCGCGGCAGTGGCAAATGGATACCCAGCCGATGATCACGCTCAATATGCTCAGCCAACCCCCGGTACAGCAGGGGTTTGACGGTCACGTGCTGCTGGTGGAAGACAACTTCGTCAACCAAAAGGTCGCGGTCCGGTTCCTCGAGCGATTGGGATGCACCGTGGAGGTCGCGAGCAACGGTGCAGAGGGCGTGGCCGCCTGCCAACAAGGACAATTCGACATCGTGTTGATGGACCTGCAGATGCCGGTCATGGACGGCATGACTGCGACACGCAAGATTCGCGAGTCGGAGACCTCGAGCCATACGCCGATTATTGCGCTGACGGCGAACGCCATGACGGGCGATCGGGAACTGTGCGAAGCGGCCGGCATGGACGGATATTTAACCAAGCCCATCGAAGTGGAACGGCTGCGCAATATCCTCGCGAAATTCGGCCTTGAAAAGACGGATGCCGCAATCGCGGGCAGCGTTGCGGCCGACCTGCCGGACCAGGGTTTAACGGCACCGGTCGACCTGCGCGAGTTTCAGAGCGTCACCGAAGGCGATCAGTCATTCGCGCAGGAATTGGTGGCCGCCTTTGTCGCGAGCGGTGAACGGCAGCTGGCCGAGATGGCTGCCGCAGTTGTGCAAAACGATCGCGCGGCACTCGCTAAGGCCGCGCACCAGTTCAAAGGCGCGTGCGCGAATATGCATGCGCAAGCCCTGAAATCGCTCGCGGAACACATGGAGATCGACAGCGCCACAGCGGATGCACGCGCGCTGGATCACGGCAACGCGCTGTTGCGGCGCGAATTCGACCGCGTCAAGCAATTCCTAACCGATCCCGCGGTCGTGCCTCAACCGGCCAAGGCAGCTTCTTGAGAGCCTAGTAGCGCCAGCTCTTGAGGTCTGCTCCAGGGGGAGCCGAAGCTTTGATGCGCTCGAGGATCTCTGGCAGGTATTGAAAGTTGTAGTGCAGCCTTGATAAGGCATTGGGCTGCTTCGGGTCTCCATTCCAACAGTGTTCCGCGCGATCGCCGTATGCCACGGAGCCGCCGTAGGCCGGCTTGAGCGATTCGAGCCGCTCCTGCCCGAAATAGACCGAGTCCGTCAAATAATAGTTATCGCCATTGCCCACATAGAGATGAATCTTCCCTTGCAGCTTCGGCGCAAGGCTCTTCCAGTCGCGGGCAATAATGTACGAAAGATCAAAATGATCGCGCCAGTAGGCCGCTACCGAAGCATCGATGGCGCCGGTGAGCTTGTCGAAGATCGGCTTGGGATACCCGTCCGACCCAACCGGGCTGAACACGGCTTGCCAAATATCGTATTGACCGCCTGAACGGCTATGATCCCCCTGCGCCAGTTCCATGTAGTTTTCATCCCGCTGCGTGGCAAAGACCTCGCCCAAATAATTACGGAACGCTGGACGCTCCACGGCTGACGCCTCGCCCTTCAGGGTATAGGCGTTGGCATCCTGGTAAAGGTTGACGATGGTGTAGGCGCGGAAGTCGATCGGATCCGGACAGGCGGCGAAGGCGCCGTTGTACATGTCGGGATAAAACACTTGTGTGGCGAGTGCCTCCCAGCCGCCGGTCGACCCTCCATAGGTGAAGCGCGCCCAACCGGCTCCAATGCCGCGGAAGCGCCGCTCGATTTCTGGAATCAATTCCTTGTTGATGGCATCGCCGTAGGGCCCGAGATTGGCAGAGTTAACCGCGTAGCTGTCATCGAAGTACGGATTCGCGTGCTCGATCTCGACGACGAGGAAGCGCGGAAAATCAGCTGAAATCCACTTTTGGTAGAAGGCGTAGGCCTCTTGCTGCTGAATGCGATTGTAGCCGGCGAGATGAAAGCGCTCGGAGAAGTCCGGCTTCAGATCCGGCTCGGGCGATGTGGTGCGAAATCCCGAGATATCGTCGGGATAATGGCCATGAAACACCATGAGTGGAAAGTGCGCCTGCGGATGGGCGTCAAATCCCTTCGGCACCAGGATGTGTGCGCCTAGGAAAACATCGCGGCCCCAGAAACGCGACAACAGTTCGCTGCGGATGCGGATGTGCTTGACGAACTCAGTATCGGCCTTAAGTTGGATGGGCTCGATTTGGCTTTCGAGAATCAGCGCGGTTCTCACTGGGTGAGACGCATCGATATGCAGCTTGATGGGCAGCGAAAACAAATTTCCGGGTTTGCGTGCCCACTGCTGCCCCTCGCCCTTATCGGGGGGCAGCTTGAGCGTGCGGCCGTCGGCGAGGCGATAAGTTTCGTAGCGATTCAGTACGGCTTGAACGTAATAGTCGCCGGTCGGAATCGCGGACAAATGCGCGGCCGGCCAACCGAAGGCGTTGTCGTTGAGCAGCGCCTCGGCGCCCGGCGCAAGGCTATCCACGTTCAGCCCGAACAAGTAAGGACTTGCGAGCGGTTCGTTGGGCTCGACATGGGTGCGCGGTTCGCGCGTCATGTCGCGACTCAATAGCAGAATGATTCGCCCGTCGAGCGGGCCGCTGTTTTGCGAGGCCGGATAGCTGATTGCAAACTCAGGTCCCTTGGCGGGCGCGGCGGCGGCGCCAAACGCCACGAGCGTGATCAAGGCAGCAAGACCGGCGTTGCGCATCGAATTTTCCTTTTTTTAAAGAAGACTTAAAGTTTTTGCGGCTACTTTGCGTCGATCGAAAACACCAACAGCACGTTGTTCGCCGCTCCGCCAAGCGCTCCGGCATATCCTGAGATGAGGTACATCATGCCCCCCGCCAACACGGGACCCGCCACATCGAGCGATCCGCCGCTCTGGTCTTTGACGCCGTTGATGGTTTGATATTTCTGCGCCGCCGTATCGAAATCCCAGACTATGGCGCCGTTTTTCACGTCATAGGCACGCAAGTGGCCGTCGATGGTGGTCGAGAACACCAACCCAGGAATGACGCTGGGCGCGGCAGATTGTCCAATCAGACAGCGTCCGCTGTAGCTGCAGGGGACTCTGGGCGCGGCGGTGTACCAGTGTTGATTTCCGGATGCCGGGTCCAAGGCATACAGGCCCGCCTTGCCTTTGGGCGGCGGCATTCCTAAGTCGGCCACCGCGACGTACAATTGTTTGCTGTCCGCTGCCATGCCCCATTCGATGCCCCCGAGCGCACCGCCGTTGCCTACCTTGTTGCGCCAAACGGTCTTGCCGTTGTCATCAGGATCCATTCCAAATGCGACGCCCGACTTCTGGCCCGCGAGAATGATGTCTTTGCCGTTCGGCAGCCTGAACAGTATCGGTGATGCGCCGAAATCATGATCCGGCCCCACTACCGTCGGGCAATTGACGGTGCCGCTGCGATTGCAGCCCATCAAGAAGCTGTCGTTTTCGGTGACTTGATTTCTCCATTTCACCTTGCCGGTCGCAAGATCGAGCGCGATGATCGCATCGGAGCCGTTCTCCTTCACGTCCGTGTAGGTGTCGCCCGTGCCGATGTAAACCAGCGCGCGCTTTGCGTCGATGGTCGGCGCGGACCAAACGGCGGCTCCCGCGGGACCGTACATTTGAGTGCCCGCGGAATTCTTCACCGTAGGCTGCGGCTCCTGCTCTATCGCATAGGTTTTCCACACCAGCCGGCCAAGCTTGGCGTCAAGCGCGGCCAACCCACCTCGGGCCGTGCAACAGCCATAGGACCCGACGCCGCCGGCGGTTTCCTCCCATGACGAAATGGGCACATAGAGCAACCCCTGGTACAGCACCGGCGCGCCGGTCAGCACGCCGCGCGGATGCTTTTCGATATTCATTTTCCACTGCAATTTTCCGCTGACTGCATCGAGTGCATAAACGTTGCGTTGGAAATCGCCGAAGAACATCGAGTAGCCGCTGGGCGCTGCGCCCTTCAGTTGTCCGATGACGGGCGTGGTGCGCACGCCGGCATCGGCATCGAAGCGCCAATGCATGCAACCGGTCTTCGCATCGAGCGAATACACGCGGCCGCTCGAACTGGTCAGAAACAGCCGTCCGCCCACAAGGATCGGCTGACCATAGCGGCCGCCGGTATAGGTCATGGACCATTTCACCTTGAGCCGTGGCACATCGGCGCGGGATATGCCTGGATCCGGTTGGGAGCGCGAATTGCGCGCATCGATGCTCCATCCGTTCCAACCCGGACCGGATAGGCTGAATTTCCCAGCCGCGGCGCAGACGGGAGGATCGGCCGCTTGCTCCGTCATGCCATCGGCGCCGAGATAGGTAGCGATCGCATGAATGTCCTCGTCGCTCAAGTCCGCGGCCATCGGCTGCATGACCCCGCTCTTCAGCGCCGTCGCGATGTCATCTGGAAAGTGTCTCGCCAGCGCGGTTTTGGGCGGCGCCCGATCGATCGCGGGATCATGACAGGAGGCGCATCTTGCTTGGAATAAGGCAGCACCGTGGGCCACGACCGCGGCAGCGGCTGAGGTGGAATCGGTACTCGCGGGCCGCTCTGCGATCGCCTGGGCGAATGTAGCGGGCGCGCTCGCCAGCGAAATGATGAAGATCGCTATCTTAAGTCGCATATTCCCCCGCACGGCGTTTTTGTTGGCGGATCCAGCCTCGAGGCCCCGCTCTTCGTGGGCATGGACTTCAGCGCATTGGCGGCAGAAGGTCAACCGCGTTCGGCACGTGAGAATTCACTTCCTCGGCAATCTTGGCCGCATCCGCACCCGCGACGGGATAGGAATTCGACCACGAAACCGTGCCATCGCTCACCTTGGCGATCTTCACCGAGAGAACCTGTGCCGCGGCGCCGGTACCAATGGATCCGCAAAGAACGTAGTTCGAGTGGTTTGATCGGCCGCGTTCCACCGCGGATTTTGCATCCTCGCAAGGCACGGACTCCGGGCTCAATCCCACATGGCCGCGATGCGCGATGGCGATCTTGCCGTAGACCAGCGCAAAGGCGGAATCCGCCATTTTTGCCGCTTCGGTATTCCCAACCGGCGCCGTGAACGGTATTGCCAGAAGTGGGCTGCGCGCCGTCGGCGTTTCTGCCGGATCATCAGAGGTAATGCGCGCGATCTGCGCGGCAAGCTGCGAGATATCCTTTTTGTCGAGACTGCCATGATATTTTTCTGAGATGGCATGAAGCTGTTGCTCATCACCGCGCGAGATTCTGGATGAGCGGTGATCATCCGAGCTGCAACCCTTGGACATCAGCGCAATGCACAGCCACACGTAGACAATGATCCTGACCCACCGTGGCAATTGATTGAAGAATATCCAAACCGACCGCAATGCCCAGCCGAGCA
>Ga0210400_10001756_pt1 | contig 21165 bp, 13 predicted proteins | sample IncBWH26MmetaG_FD_155456 | JGI IMG/M metagenome (GOLD analysis project Ga0210400, IMG submission 155456) | Forest soil microbial communities from Barre Woods Harvard Forest LTER site, Petersham, Massachusetts, United States - Inc-BW-H-26-M | ecosystem: Environmental > Terrestrial > Soil >...
ACAAGGCTTGGTTGAGAAAGGCAAAGACGGCAAACTGCCGAAAGACGCCGGACCCGTAACCTTGGGAAGCCGGTTGCTCTCGTCGCAGTTTCCAGCAGCCTACGAGGCCATCACTTATGGTCGAGGAACATGGCTGTTCCACATGCTGCATATGATGCTGTTGGATGCCGCGCGAAAAGATCCCGGACATTCCGCAGGGGAGGATCCATTCGTCCATTCTCTGCGAAAACTCCGCCAGCGATACGAAGGAAGAGCCATCAGCACGCGCGAACTGTTGGATGTTTTTGCCGAAGATCTCCCGCCATCGTTGCGCTATGAGGGAAAAGTGTCGCTGGATTGGTTTCTGGATGGATGGGTGAACGGCACTTCTTTGCCTAAGCTGGAGTTGCAAGGCGTAAAGTTCGCAGCGAAGGCGAACGGCGTCGCCGTGACTGGTGTCATAAAGCAAAAGGATGCGGAAGACAACCTGGTAACTTCGGTCCCGATCTATGGAGTGGCGCCGGGCAAAACGCCAGTGTATCTAGGCCGCGTGTTCGCCGATGGGGCCGAGAGTTCGTTTCACTTATCGGCGCCAGCGGGAACGCACAAACTTCTACTCGATCCCTACGGCACCATCCTCACCAGTCCAAAATAGCGGCAGCCACACGAGATCTCAGACCGTGTGCGGCTCCGATCCGTCTCCCACAATGGAACTAGCTAAATGAAATGGTCCCGGATCGGGCGATATCGTGCGGAACAGCAGCTTGCGTTGAACCGCTCTCCTCACAGGTAACTGATTGTCTCCTTACCCTTTGAGTTCAGTGCGTCGCCGGGGGGGAATGGCATTTGATCTGCTGAGTAGCAAATGTCCGTCCGGAGTGAACAAATTGGATTGTGACGCCCATATCGAAGAAGCGCGCCTCGAAAGTGGAGCAGCGGCCGCTGGGATTGAGTCACTATCTGCCTTCGAGGTGATGCGCAGTTCCGCGTCGTCGGATACACACTACTGGAGAGGGAACGAGACAGTCTTACTGGTGGAAGACCAGGCATTTGTAAGGCAGGCGACCGCCGACGCCTTGGAATCGGCTGGGTATCGAATTCTGCTGGCCGGAAGCGCGGCCCAAGCCTGGACAGTTTACCGCCAGTGCTTGGAAGCGGTGGATCTACTTCTCGCTGACGTGGTCATGCCCGGAACCAGCGGCCGCGAATTGGCGGCTGAATTTGCGATCCTGTGCCCCCAAGTCCGAATTCTGCTGATGAGCGGCTATGTCGAACAACTGACCTCCTGCAAGTCGGGGCCTGATCGGAAGCAATATTTGGCGAAGCCATTCTCGATTCCCATATTGTTGCAACGGGTGCGCGAAGAGCTGGACGGAAGTCCCCTCGATTTTGGAACAGTTGCTTGACTCGCACTAGCCTGACACCCACTCTAATCTTCAGGTTCGGTAGATTGCCCGGACCAGGCTGTGAACTTCGTCCATGTAGGAGTCCAATTCGAAAGTCAGGCGCGCCCAGTCAAATTCCTCGAGAGTCGTGGAATGTTGGGCCAGGAGGCGAAACCCAGATTCTTCGATCAAGTTGACCTCCCGCTCTTCCACGTAGCCATAGTTCAACCCACTCATGCGGCAGAGCAAATCCGCCAACTGGACTAAGGCGACTAATCCTGTGTGCTTGGCAGATTTTTCCGGAGAGTGGTGATGGCTCACCACCTCGATCAATTCGGGTGCCAACTCCCATCGTTCCGCAAGCAGACGCCCGCTATCGGCATGGGTAAAGCCCATGGATTTTTGTTCAGCCTCGTGCAAAGGGATACCCTCCGCTTTCCCGAGCTCCCAAGCCGCGCGGAATTCCCTCGGCAGCACCCAGAGGTTGACGATGATTCCCAAGTCGTGAAGCAGGCCGGCGAGATAGGCTCTTCCAGGATCGCCGAAATTGATTTTGCCTGCGAGATGGCGGCAGACCAGAGCACATCCGAGAGAATGTTCCCAAAAAATTACTGGATCCATGCTCGTCTTATCGCTCGGCAGCAGGTTCAACACGCCGCACGACATTGCGATATCGCCAACATGATGGAACCCCAGGCTGACTACCGCTCCGCGCAGCGACTGCACATTTTGCGAAAGGCCAAACAACGGCGAGTTCGCCATTTGGAGGCACTGCGCAGCCAACGACTTATCTTGAGAAATGAGATCGGTGACCTTTTGAACATCGAGTTGCTCCACCGGCTGCTGCAGGTAGCGGAGGAGGGGAGCAAGAACGGCTGGGATGGTCGGGATTTGACGCAACCCTTCGAGCCGCTGCAGCAAAACCTGTTTGGTTGCGGTCGCTGCGCTCATAGCGTTTTCCCTCCAACGGGCGCTCGCTCACCCTTTACATAGGCGGTCGTTCCTGGCAAGTGGACTAATCGAAAATCGTCATTCACCCCGTACAGAGACTCGGAGTGTCCGAGAAACAAATAGCCGTGCGGCAAGAGATTGTTGAAGAAGTGTTGAATAACACGCCGCTTCGACGCCAAATCGAAGTAGATAAGTACGTTGCAACAGAAGATGGCATCCATGCTCTTCATGAATGTCATGCGCGAATCGTCCGACAGATTAAGCCGGCTGAAGTTGACATCGGAGCGCGCCACCGTGTTCACTCGCAGCTTGTCGCCCTCTGGAGTGAAGTATTTATTACGGTAGACGGATGTGACATTGCGGGTGCTGTAGTTGCCGTAAACGGCTTCCCGGGCATGCGCCAGCGAGCGCTCGTTGAGATCAGTCGCCAGGATTTCCGTGGACCAATCCTTGAGCAGGCCACCCGCGTCTTCCAGCAGCAGCATGCGGAGCGTGTAGGGCTCTTCTCCCGTCGAACATCCGGCACTCCAGATGCGCAGCCGGTGGATTGGGAGATTCGCCTTGGCCTGAAGAATGTTAGGAATTACGACACGATGCAAAGCATCGAGCTGCGGCTGGTTGCGAAAGAACGAAGTTTCTCCGATGGTGATCTCGTTCAGTAGCGCGATCAGTTCTGCGTGCCGGTTGGGGCGATTCGTAAGGCAGTCCGCGTACTCGCACAGAGTTGGCACCTTGAGTTCGTTCATACGGCGGTGGCAACGCTCCCGCAACAGGCGCAGCTTATTGTCAGGATGGAAAATACCTGCTGTCCGGTAAATCACTTCGCGAATGCGCACCAGTTCGGGTTCGGGAGGCCCGTCCATGTCAGGACCCGGGCGGAGTAAAGCTGCTGTGGTCACGCAAGCGCCTTTCGGGCTGGCAGGGCAATATGGAAAATTGCTCGGCGATGGACACACCCAACCATGAACTTCATCGGCATAGTGCGTGGGTGCTTTAGGTCGGAGACAGAACTTGGAGAACGAATTATTTCCTCGAACGGCGCAGCGGCAAGAAAAACGGATCAGTTCGAAGGAGTTGTCTTGACGCCAGCATCCGGCGCCGCAAGTGAAGCAAGCTTTGCCGCTTCCGAGGCCAGGATTACGATATCCACCCGACGGTTCTGCGCTCGCCCCGGGGCGGTGAGATTGCTCGCGACGGGGTGATATTCTGCGTAGCCTGCAGCTGAGAGTCGTTCTGGCGCGAAGCGGTGGCCAATGATCAGGACGCGAACCAGTTCCGTGGCCCGATTCGTCGAGAGCTCCCAATTGGAAGGCATCTGTGCGGTATGAATTGGGACGTTATCGGTGTGCCCTTCGATGCGCAACCTGCAGGTGCGAATCGCCAGGATCGACGCAATCCGATCAAGCGCCGGCAGAGCCTCGTGTTTGAGGGTTGCCGAACCGCTGTCGAAGAAACCGAATTCGCGCAGGCTCACTACCAAGCCATCCGTCTCGCGGTGCAGAGACACTTGATGACGGGCGATTTCGCCATGAAGTGCTTGCTCCAATTCGCTCCTTAACGTGGAAATATCCGTCTCATCGGAAGCAGCCGTCAGAGAATCGCTGGGAGACGAAGCGATGCGCCCCAGTTCAGCCGCGCGCTCCACATTCTGAATCGCCTGTACGGTGCTGAAAGGCATTGGGTCGTTAAGATCCAGTGGAATCTGTGTGGTGGACGCCGGGAAGACCCCCAAATCCTGAAAGGCAACCTGGATGGCCAGAGCCAGTTTCCCAACTTTCCTCTGATCAACCTGCGAAGAAGCGTAATTAATGTAAACATCCACCACGTTTGTTGTCGTGTCATAGGACAGGTTCCAAACGTGTTCGATTATCATGGCGCGTGAGACTTGACGTCCGGCGTTTCGCATGAGGTATTCCAGCAGCAGGAATTCTTTCGACGTGAGTTCAATCCTTCGTCCGGCGCGTTCGGCGCGGTGTTCCACGCGATCGAGTTTTAAGTCTTCCACCTCGAGCACGGACTCGGACGGCAAGTGACTGCGGCGCAGCAGGGCGCGGATGCGCGCCGATAGTTCGCTGAACGAAAATGGTTTTGGCAGATAATCGTCGGCGCCGGTGTCGAGGCACTGCACGCGGTCTTCGACGCGGCTGCGCAGGGTGAGCACCAGCACTGGCAGACTTGGCCGCTTCAGGCGCAGATGGCGCAAGACGTTCACTCCATCCATCCGCGGCAGACCCAGATCGAGAATGACCAGATCGTAATCGACTTCGCTTCCCATCGTCCGCGCCTGCTCGCCATCTTCGGCCACATCCACAGTGTAGTGTTCCGCTTGCAAACCTTGCCGCACAAAGCCAGCCAGCGCGGCATCATCTTCCGCAATCAGAATTCTCATAAGCAGACCTTAATTACAGAGCAATTCTAATTAGAGGAAGCTCAGTTGAAACGGAAACCGATCCGCACCAAGGTGAGTGTTTGCAGGAATGGAGCGCAGTTCTCAAATGGAACTGGAAGTATGTCAGATCGCACTGCTCTTCTCGATACTTCGCTCAGGATCACAGGTCGGCTTTCGACGCGCGTCCATCGGACAACAAGAGTCAAACGCCCCCGCTCGCAAGCAGCTTGGCTGCGATAGGGATGCTTCGACTTCGCGGTGAGGATCGCTTCGCTCCCTCACGGCTTCGCTCTGCATGACATTTCGATTCGGCCTTGCTTCAGAATGACTGGGACTCTACATAAGAGGTTTATAATCCCCGCGTCAGATGGGCACTCACTTTCGGAGGATCTAATGCGAACCAGGCTAGCCGTGATCCTGCTGTGCGTGTTATCGGTATCGAGCGCCCTCGCGCAGACAACAAAGACTACGAGTGGGTTTTTCAAGACTTCCGACGGCGTCAGTATCCACTACCTTGAGGCTGGCAGCGGCCGCGCGATTGTTTTCATTCCCGGATGGACGATGCCCGCCTGGATCTGGGAGAAGCAAATCAACGAGTTCTCGAAAAACTATCACGTCATCGCGGTCGATCCCCGCTCGCAGGGTGAGAGCGACAAGCCTTCCTACGGCCATCTGCCCGAAACCCGCGCCCGCGACTACAAAGAACTTGTGGATCAACTTGGGTTGAAGCATTCGGTCCTGGTCGGCTGGTCGATGGCGTGCGGCGAACTGGCGAAGTATGCCGAACAATTCGGCACCGATAATATCGGGGGGATTGTCCTGGTCGATGGATTTCTCTCGGAGAAGGCCAGCCCTGAGATGGTTGCCGGCATTTCGGGCTGGATGAATCAGCTGCAACAGGATCGCCGAAAGCAAGCCGACGGCTTTGTCCGCAGCATGTTCAAGAAACCGCAGACTGAGGACTACTTAAAGCGCGTGATTGATGCCACCATCCAGGTTCCGGCCGATACCGCGGTCGTCCTCATCTACAACATGATTGCCGTAAAGGATTTCTCAACCGGCCTGGCCAAGATGAATCGTCCGGTACTTTTTGCCTACCAGCCTGAATCGGAACCTAGCGCCGACTATCTGAAATCAAAGCTTGGCGACAAGCTGCGACTGGAACGATTTGAAGGCGATGGTCACGCCCTGTTCGTCGATGAGCCGGAGAAATTTAACCACGTGCTCGAAGAATTCCTGCAAAGCCTGCCTAAATGAATGATTGATCTCCTAATGTCCGCGCCACAAATGGCTCTGTCATCCTGAGGCCGCGTTCTTTGCGGACCGAAGGATCTCTGTACTCGCCGGCAGTATCGAGGGCCCGGCGGCATCGGCGTTGCCGACAGAGTACATAGGTCCTTCGTTGGGAGTCCTCGGCGAAGCCGAGGACTCCGTTGCCTCAGGATGACAGAGGCATGCTAGATGCTCCTCTCCCCGCCGCGCAGCAGGTTCCAGGCTTCCCGGTACTTCTCGTAGAGATAGCGGCTGCGCTTTGGTTGCCGCACGGGACATAGCATCAGGTCATTGCTTTTGGTTTTCAGGACGACGGAGGAAGGGAGGAGATACCAGACATTTTGCGGGATCACGTAGGCTGCGAAGAAGTCAACGTTTTTTGTTGTATAGCGTTTGCCTCTGCGGCTGGGCCTGAAGGCGCACACATAACCGTTAGCGACCTGGTAGCTGGTCGACTTCACCTGCATCCTGAGAAAGTGCCGACCGTGCTCAACGCCGATGTCGTAGAAGGATGAATCTCCCCATGGCTTCAACACTCTGAAGCCCTTGCGGAGTGCCTGAGCTATGAACTGAGCTTCTACCCACTCGCCGCGCTTCTTAAAATTCTTGAAGCCATCGCATTTGGCCATGTTGTGTCGCGCCTCATCTCGCTCAAAAGAAAAGGCGCGGCCCATGGGCCGCGCCTCGTTTTCTTAAAGTTTTAGCTTATATTTCTATTATATCAAGCCGAGATGGGTGCATGGGACATTTTTTGAAGTTTATTTGATTAATGGTGTCAGCGGCTTAGGTGAGAACAGGTGGGTTTTGCCTCTTGACAGGTTTTCGGGTGCACTTCGGAAATAGGCTGCTCGCGACACGCCCGGGTGACGGTGTGCCGGGGCTTTGCACAAGACCCTCCCAAGGGGCGCTAATTGTGAAGCCAAGGGTTTTGTGCAAGAGCCTAACCCCTTGTTTCAATCGCTGAAAAGGCTATCCTTCATGGGACCAAGAATGGACTCTTGGCTCTGTGGAGGTGCGTGCAATGGTTAAGCGTCTTTCTCAGGCAGCGGTCTCAAGGAGAATCGGCTGGTGCTTCGTTATTGGTTTCATTGTGGATGGCGATGCTTTTTATTCTTTTGGGAGTTGAATATCGAGCAATTGACAAAGAGCATTTTGAAACTTCCAAGGCCCAAATAGGGACCCTAAATGCAATCGGCAATGGATTCAACGATGCTGCAGCTAAGAGTCAGAAAAACTTTGATGACATGCTGGGAGAAGAAAGATCGAATTTTGAAACATTGATGTCTAGCAATCTTTCGGCGCAACGTCAAGAGAGGGAAAAACTAGCCATCCTTGTACGCAGCCAAACCGATTTGCTGAACCGACAACAAGAGATGATTGACTCCGCCAACGGCCATTTGCTTCCGGCATCCGATGAGCCTGTTCCCGCCTTGGCGTCCCTCGGTTGCGACGTTGACATCTTGAAAAGAGTTCCTGCTAATGCAGATTACTATGTGCTGAAACTTAATGAACTTACTTTCATTGTGTGGAAGTTCCCGTTCTCTCCTGCAACTGTCGAGCTTTGGCCAGACAGGCCGTATCAGCCGGGCGATGTTGGATTAGATTTTGATATCATCCGTCTCACTAAAGCGCCGAACGGCGATGTAGTGTTTGCTTTGGATATACGAGATAGGAGCGGAGCAATTCTCGTTCAGTTTGATGAGGACGGGTTTCAAGTAGGACCCCAATTGGTTAAGCGGCACCCGAATAAAAGCACTCTAATCGCGACGGACTCTCTGGGTAACGAGGAATTGAAGGTCGTTTATGAAAGTAAGCATTTTATGCGCGTAAACGCTCACATACTCGTGGACGGAAATCTCCTTTTCAACCCGTCGCGCTTCGGTCATTTGTGTATGCCTAACATGACGATTCTTATGGACAATCGCCATATTAACTAAGGCGCTGAGACATTGGCTCAACGCCGAGTCCGTGCATTTCGTGAATGGACACCACAGCGTTATGACAGAGGATTTTGCAGAGCCGCGCGTTCTGCCAACCTGCGGCTGAAACCTCAACCAGAGTCTTTCCAGCGGAAATCCATGAGCTGCGCCGAACCCTATCCGTCAATTCTCTAGTGCCCCACCTACAGGGATAATGAGAAGACGACAGTCTGGCAATGACTCTGCGAGGCCCGAGGGCTGCCCATTAACGCCGGGACCACACTCCGATGAAGTCTCTGATCGCGCCCGGCATTTGTCTGGCGGCGGTTGCGGTGCTGCTGCACACGGGACTGGTCGCGCCAGGCCCGGTGCTGATCTCTTACGCATTTTACGGACTGCTGATTGCGGGCTTGCTGCTGGCGTGGAGATTTCATTCCAGCCGCATCTTCTTTGGGCTGCTGGTGCTGTTCCTGGCGCAACAGGCAATCGCGTACTTCTCCCAAGGACGCGTTGTGACGAGCGGACCGGGGAGCATTGCTCTGGCCGCAGTGGGACTGCTTTTGCCACTCAACTTTGTTCTGCTTTCGTTTGAACAAGAGAAGGGATTCACCTTCTCCAGTGTTGCGCCGGCCAGCGTGTTGCTGTTCGTTGAATCGGTGATCGTCGCAGTGCTGTGCCGCCCCGAGCCGTCCATCGGCGCGCAACGGGCTTTGCATCGCGCTATCGCGGCGGCGCCGTTGCCATTCGCCACTGTGCTGGCATTCTCGGCAGCAGGGGTTATCTTGCTCACACGCTATCTGCTGTTTCACAAACCCGTGGAGAGCGGACTTCTTTGGGGGCTGGCAGCTTCGCTTCTCGCGCTCCGTTTTGGAGGAGCGGGACGAATTCCCACAGGTTACTTCGCGGCTGCGGCGTTCATCCTGGCAGGGGCGATCGTCGAGACTTCTTATCTGCTGGCCTATCACGATGAACTCACCACACTGCCTTCGCGGCGCGCTTTTCACGATGCGTTGCTTCGGCTTGAGCCGCCATATTCCATTGCGATGCTCGACATCGACCACTTCAAGCGCTGCAACGACACGTATGGTCACGATACGGGAGATCAGGTGCTGCGTATGGTCGCGTCACGACTGGCGCGGGTAACTGGTGGAGGACAAGCTTACCGTTGTGGCGGAGAAGAGTTCGCCATCGTCTTTCCGGGCAAGACTACGAAGGATGTCCTGGATCATCTGGAAGAGTTGCGGGCACGGATCGAAGCCAGCAGCTTTCGTTTGCGAGGGAATGATAAGGATCGCCGTCAGGAAGCGCGCGGGCCGGACCGTCGCGCCTCGCGCTCGCGAGGTCGCACTGGCCATGCTATCCGGCAACTGTCGCGCGTCCCCGCTGCGACGGAGATTTCAGTGACGGCCAGCATTGGCGTGGCAACTTCCAGCCAGCAGAGTTTGCCGGCGGAAGAAGTGGTTCAGGCCGCGGACAAGGCGCTTTACCGCGCCAAAGCCGGCGGGAGAAATCGGATTGAAACTGCTGCTCCCGGGCGAAGGCGCACGCGAGGTAAGACTGCGGTCACGGCATAACGGGCCCAATCCCCTCAGGGGCTGATTTAACTTGCTGGTTAAATGGCACGAAAGAAGTCGTGCCCTTCCCAAACCACCTGGAACGCACTCACATGGGAAATCATGGGAACGTCGGGCCCGGAGCGCCGATTTAGGGCGGGAAGCAAGACGCTCCGGGCTCGTACGTTTTCGCAAGCACCACAGGCCGTGCGGTCAGCCCGCGGCAGAAGGTGGGATTGAGTTGATCCGTCCGGTACCAGCGCAGGCCGGGCATTTTGTCCGGATAAACGCAACGCCCTCGGACTTTCCACGGATGTCCACGGGCTTGGCGACAAATCCGGTACCGCCGCAGCGCGGGCAGTCCTTCGGAGTCACTCGTCCCCCTCAGTTGCACTGAGTTTTGCACCAAATCAGGAAAGTCGCGGCAAAAAGTGTTTTGTGTTACGAAACGCGAACAAGCCGTGGAGACGGACCTCCACCAGTATGTGCCGCGCCGGCGATTGCCGGACTTGAATCCTCGCTGGGACCGTGACCGGTCCCACGGAGCGCGGGCGGAATGTTATCTTCATTCGACTAGCCGTCGGCGGGTGAACAATATCGATTTGGAGCGCTCTTTATGAAACCCTCGGGATCCGGATTATTTTGCCATCTGGTTGTTGCCGCTTCTTCTCTTCTCAGCTATTTGCTCTTCTGTTCTCTGGCCGTTTTGCCCTTAGCGGCGGCGGAGCCTTCGACGCGAAACATAGATTCAGGATGGCAGTTCCGGGCAGTTGCCAATACGGACCGGGCTCAAGTGAAGGAGTGGCATCCGGCGCAGGTTCCGGGCGTGGTCCAGACCGATCTGCTGCGCAGCAAACTGATTCCCGATCCCTTCGAGCGCGATAATGAATTTCACCTGCAGTGGATCGGCCTTGCCGACTGGGAGTATCAAACCACTTTTCAAGTGGATGCGGCGACGCTGGCGCACGACCATCTGGACCTGGTTTTTGATGGACTGGACACGTTTGCGGACGTCTACCTGAATGAGCAGGCGATTCTGCACGCAGACAATATGTTCCGGCGCTGGCGGATTCCGGCGAAGGCGCTGCTGAAATCGGGGCCGAATACGTTACGGATCGTGTTCCATTCTGCGGTGGAGAAGATGATTCCCTATGCCAAGTCGCTGCCGTACATTTTGCCGTCGATCTCAACCCACAACTACGGGAACGAGGAGAACATTGCGACCGCTCCTTACACACGCAAAGCGCCTTACAACTACGGCTGGGATTGGGGACCGCGGTACATGACCGAGGGGATATGGCAGCCGGTTCGGCTTGAGATCTGGGATGCGGTGCGGATTGAAAATTTTCATATTCATCAACAGAGCATTACTGCGGAATTGGCTAATGTTATAGCCGAAGTGGAGATTGAAGCGGGCAAGCCAGTGACGGCCGTTGTTACTGTGGCTCACGATGAGACGTCTGGACCGCAGACCGCTGATGGAAGTCAGACTGTGCAGTTGAATGCGGGGATGAATCACATTTCGATTCCTGTGCGAATTACGGCGCCGAAGCTGTGGTATCCGGTGGGTTACGGAGCGCAGAGTAGATACCGGTTTTTCGCTTCGATCCGAATCGGGCGTGAAGTGGCGGGACATGCGGAGGCGAAGACGGGGCTTCGATCCATTGAGTTGCGTCGCGTTGCGGATCAATGGGGGAAGAGCTTTGAGTTTGTGGTGAATGGGATTTCCGTGTTTGGCAAGGGAGCGGACGTGATTCCGTTCGACAGCTTTCCGAACCGCGTGACTCCGGAAATCCATCGCAACATTCTTCAGGCCGCGCGCGACGCGCATATGAATATGGTTCGGGAGTGGGGCGGCGGGTATTACGAATCTGACGATTTCTACGATATTTGCGACGAACTCGGGATTATGGTGTGGCAGGAATTCATGTTCGGCGGAGACATGGTTCCGGGCGATGTGGCTTTTCAGGAAAACGTGAGGCAAGAAGCGATCGACCAGATCAAACGGCTGCGCGATCATCCGAGCATTGTGATCTGGTGCGGAAACAATGAGGTTGAGACAGGATGGTGGCACTGGGGCGATCGCCAGGAATTTAAGGCGTCGATCTCACCGGACGCGCGGGACCGCGTTTGGCAGGATTACGTGATCATGTTTGCCGACATTCTGAAGAGTGCGGTCACGCAATATGCGGATCCGGTACCTTATACGCCGAGTTCGCCTAGCGCGAATTTCGAAGAGATTCCGGATAACCAGCACAATGGCGATATGCACTATTGGCAGGTTTGGCACGCGCAGGCGCCGGCTCCCGATTACACGCTGCAATTCCCACGATTCATGTCGGAGTTCGGATTCCAGTCTTTTCCCGAGATGCGTACAATTGGCACGTTCGCGAAACCTGAGGACTATGACATTCGGTCCGCGGTGATGCAGGCACACCAGAAAAATAAGGGCGGGAACGAACGCATCCTCACTTATATGCTGCGCGAATACAAGGAGCCGAAGGACTTCGCGTCGTTCGTTTATCTGAGTCAGGTGCAGCAGGCGGAGATCATTAAGATCGGCGCGGAGCACTTGCGGCGGCAGCGGCCGCGGACGATGGGCTCGCTTTACTGGCAACTTAATGATTGCTGGCCGGTGGCGTCGTGGGCGAGCATCGATTACTACGGACGGTGGAAGGCTTTGCATTATTATGCGCGACGGTTCTACGACGATGTGGTGGTGTCGCCGTTTTTGCATGACGACAAGGTGGATGTGTATGTGGTATCGGACAAACTGCAAGCGCTCTCGGGGACGGTGCACATGCGGTTGCTCGATTTCTCGGGAAAGAATTTGATGGAACAGAACAAGGATGTGCAGGTTCCGGTGCAGTCGAGCGCAATTTATTTCAGCGTGGATAAGGCGGCGCTGGCGGAGAAGGGCGACTTGCATCGTAGCTTTCTGGTTTTTGATTTGGAGATTGGCGGGAAGAAAGTATCCAGGAATTTGGTCTTCTTTAATCCGATGCACGATCTGGAATTGCCTGTTGCGCCGAAGATTGAGACTTCTCTGAACAAGACTGGCGAAGGCTATGCGGTTACCGTGCAGTCGGCACAATTGGCTCGTAGCGTTTATTTATCGTTCGGCGATCTGGATGTGCAGAGTTCGGACAACTATTTTGATTTGCTTCCGGGAGAGCCTGTTACTTTGCAACTGAAGTCATCCGCTGTGCTGGAGCAAGTGAAGGGGGCGATGAGGATCATGTCGCTGACGGAGGCGTTCAACTAGGAGAGGGGCGTTCAACTGGATTCTTAGGGCTTGCCAAAGTAGATGAGCAGAGTCTGACGAGCGTACTCGTCGGTAGGCGCGGCCGGGATGGCGATACGAATCGTTCCTTGTTTGGTGAGTTCTGCGTTTTCTACTGAGGTGATTTGCGACGGGTTCCAGACTCCCAGTTCGTACTGCTGGCCTGGCCGGCCTGAGACCTCGATCGCCAGCTCGGTGCGGGCTGGATTCCATTTTTCTGAGATTACGCGGAGGGCGCGGCTTGTGCTGCCTAGCGGCGGAAGTCCGTTCGCAAGTGCGAGGCCGAAGTCATTCTTGGTTCGGATGACGAGGTGGTTTGTACCGCTGGAGACGGCGATTCGCATCGACACATGCTGATCCTCGTCATTCGCCTGCACTTTGAAAGTCAGCGGCTTGCCGTTCAGTTCGACGGAGATGATGTGTGCACGCAGGCTGAATGCGGGTGAGAACTCTATCGAGCAATCTCCAGTGCCCGAGCGGGTTACGTCAAGAGCAATGGTGTCAAGCGTCTTGCGATATTGAAAATCAACGCTTGCTGCGCCCAGGGGAACATTGCTTATGGCGAACGTCGTCCAATCAGTTGGGATGTGAGGGGCGAGTGTGATTTGATGATTCAGCGCGTCCGTCTGCAGGCCGAACATGCCGCGCAGAATGGGGCTCACGACCATGGCAGCCGACCAGATCTGGTGCGGCGAACTGGTGGAGAATGACTGGTAGTAGTCGCCGGACAAAACTTCGGTGTCGTGGCCGAGCGATCCGTCCATGGTCAGCAGAGCATTGACGCGAAGATTCGAATAGGCAGGGAGCGCGCGATGGTAGTGGTATTCGCCTACGGATGCCCATCCGGTGAAGAGCGGCCAGACGGAACCGTAGTGATATCCCGAGCCGTCGTAGACTTTCGAGTGCGACGAGATGATGCGCATTCCCCAGTCGGTCTGATGATCGGCCTCGGCGAGACGCGCGATCGTTGCTTCCGCATGAGTGGCTTCGGGGAGCTCGAACCACATGGGTACGGTGGATAGCACGCTGGCTTCATCGACTTGCTGATTTTTCTGATCCAACGCGAATGCGTAGATGTTCTCTTTTGGAGACCAGAATGCCTGGTCGAGCGCGACTTGCCTGCGCTGGAATTCGGAAAGCAACTCTTTCTCTACATCCGCCTTTCCAACGAGGCTTGCGAGATGAGCAAGCGCACGCAGAGCTTCAGTGCCTAGCGCGCTCTGGTAATACTCAGTCATCACGGGAAGCAGCGGGCCGCCTTCCACCCAGCCATGCCCTACTCCGAAATTTCGGGGAAAGCCCTGCTCATTGTAGGTGGATCGCAAGAACTGGTAAGCCTTCCAGACTCTCTCCCACGTATCGTGGGCGAATGCGACATCGCCGCTCTGCGTCACATAGTCATTCGTCGCAATAATGAAGAGCGGTGTAGCATCAGCCGAGACGTAAGGATAGGGAAAATCTTTGAACCAGGAAACAAAACTTGCGCCCTGCGCAATTTCGTGCGGAATCTTGCCGTCGTCGCGTTGGTACTTGCTGATGAACTCGATCGCGGTTTTGGTCGTGGCGAAGTCCCCTGCCGCATTGAGTGCAAAAGAAGTCCAGAGCGAGTCGCGGCCGAAAAACCAGGCGTATCCTGGACGCTGGCTTGTGCCTGAAGTTCGATATCCCGCAACCAGCCCCGTCCCGAGATACGGATTGGCCACCAATCCTTGGATCACACTAACGCGCGCCCAATCGTAGGCCTGCTGCAAGGCGGGGTCGGGCAGTTCAAGGTTTATCGTATGCGCGAGGTAGTTGCGATAGTACTCGGCGGAATCACGAAGCAAATCGGCGCAGGAAGCTGCGAGATGCTCGTAAGTTTTAGTCGCCTCGTCGCGCCCTGCTGTGGAAGCGGCAATCACCAGCACCTTGGTTTCGCGGCCCTTCTGCGTTACACCGAGCCGGAACGAAGTTTCATTGGAAGACGAGTAGTTTGTCTCGTAGGCAAGGTGCGGTTCGTCAGCTGTTGGAGAGCCAACCATCGCGGCGAACTTTTTCGTTTCTTCGCCGAAGTAGACTGCGTGATGAGTCGCGTCCCAATCTTGAAATGTTCCACCCATTGCGGCGGGCCATTCCAGGGCAAAGTCGCCGACGAAACCTGCTTCTATTTCCAGAGGCTGTTCGGTTTCAACTTCCAGAGAGATTACGGCGCCCGCCTCGTTCACCGGAACAAATAAGGTTTCGCGAACGCGGAAGGAGTCTCCGCTATAAAACAAGGTCGCCGATGACGGGGTGACGGTCAGGGTGCGGGCAAGAGTTTCCGCCGGGAGAGCACGGTTCGCAACGTGGAAGGTGAGATGGAAATCGCGAAAGATCTTTAGCGGATACGCCCAGGCCTCGAGGCGTCCAGATTCGCTGCCGAATAAACCTGCGCGGGTGCCGACGACGGGAAGAAACTCCCAGGTACGGACCGGCCGCGAGAGCTGCATTTGCTGAGATTGAGCGTTCCCACATTGTGCCAGCAAGATCGCCAACACGATCGCAAGCGACGCCCGATTCGCAAAATGCAGTGGAAAGGCGCGGCACCCGCCGCGGCGTAGCGGGCCAGAACTGTCGTCCTGCGGTGTTCGCGGGCTTGCAAAGTAAGAGTTCACTGAATATAAGGATTAAGGGGCGAATTTTAGCACGATCCGAGTTGAGCAGGAACCAACCTCTTGTCCTCTTCACGCCGCGTATTTCTGAAATCTCTGAGCCGGTCCGGCCTCGTCGTGTCGCTGGAGAGCCTGCTAGGAGTCGCGTTTCCTCGATGGCTGCGGGCGCAGTCCACGCTCAAAGAGAAGGACGGGGCAAAGAAAGAGTCTTCAGAAGCCAACGACTTGGGCGTAAGTTTTTTGAATGTGGCGCGCGAATCCGGCCTGAACGTGAAAACGATATTCGGCGGCGAGCACAAGAACAAATATTTGCTTGAAACTACCGGCTGCGGCGTCGCGTTCTATGACTACGACAACGACGGCTGGCTGGATATTTTTCTGGTGAATGGCTGGCGGCTCGAAGGATTCCCAGCGGGCAGCGAACCCACGTCTCATCTTTTTCGCAATAATCGTGACGGCACGTTCACCGATGTGACAGCGAAGGCGGGCGTCGGCCACTCGGGCTGGGGGCAGGGGGTTTGCGTCGGCGATTATGACAACGACGGCTGGGACGACCTGTTCGTAACGTATTACGGGAAGAGTGTTCTCTACCACAATAACGGTAACGGGACATTCACTGATGTGAGCATGAAGGCGGGCGTGGCGGGCAAAGGCACTCGCTGGAATACTGGCTGCGCGTTTGTCGACTATGATCGCGACGGGCGACTCGATCTTTTTGTGGCCAACTACATTGACATGGATCTGGCGACTGCGCCGGTGCCGGAATCGGGGCCATGTCTTTATAAAGGTGTGCTGGTGGCGTGCGGTCCACCGGGACTGCAGGGTGGAAAAAACATTCTTTATCACAACAATGGCGATGGCACGTTCAGCGACGTGTCGGAGGCCGCGGGAATATTTCGCGCGAATGGAACGTACGGTTTAGGAGTGCTCACCGCGGACTTTGACAACGACGGCTGGCCCGATATTTATGTGGCCAATGATTCGACGGCGAGTGCGCTGTATCACAACAAGAAGAATAGAACGTTCGAGGATGTGGCCGTGGAAGCTGGGTGCGCATTGAGTCCGGACGGTAAGCCGCAGGCGGGCATGGGTGTTTCCGCGGGCGACTATGATCTGGATGGCAATCTCGACCTGGTGAAGACGAATTTCGCAGGCGACACGCCTTCGCTTTATCACAACCAGGGCGGCGGCGATTTTGAGGATGCTACCTTCACTGCCGGCCTGGGAGCGCATACGCAGTTTCTGGGCTGGGGTTGCGGCTTTCTCGATTTTGACAACGACGGCTGGCCTGACATTCTCATCTGCAACGGGCATGTCTATCCCGAAGTTGAGCAACTGAAGACGGAAGCGGGTTACGCTCAGCGCAAATTGCTTTACCGCAATTTGCGCAATGGGCATTTCAGCGATGTCTCGATGCAAGCGGGGACGGGGATTTCGGATCCCGCGCCCTGCCGCGGTTGCGCGTTCGGCGACTTCGATAATGATGGCGACATCGACGTCGTAGTGAATACCGTCAACGACTATCCGCAGCTCCTGCGATGCGATTCGAAGCTGGATAATACCTGGATTAAGGTTCGCACCATTGGAACCAAGTCAAACCGCAGCGGGATCGGGGCACGGCTGATTTGCACGACGCATGTTGCAGGGGAAACGAAACCGCATCAACAGATCGACGAAGTGCGCAGCGGCGGCAGTTATATTTCGCAAAACGACTTGCGTATTCACTTTGGATTGGGAAACGCCGAGAAGGTGGATGTTCTGGAAATTCGCTGGCCAAGCGGCCACGTGGATACGATGAAAGATGTGAAGGTGAATCAGTTGATTTTTGTGAAAGAAGGCGAGGGGATTGTGCGAACGATGCAGTTCCGGGATCCATCGGCGGCGAAGAAAAAACCTTAAACACAGAGGGCACAGGGGAGCACAGAGGTTACTGCTTCTTGATGCTCGGCGGCACGGGTATCCCTGTATCTTCTTTTATAGTTTGAATTTCATCTACATTGAGATTCATAAACCGCTCGACTAAGCCGCTGGGCCAGCGTACCTCTACCCATTCAAGTTTCGTGGCAGCGCCCAAGCCGAAGTGGACGCGCATGTCGCTGTTCGAGATGTAGCTGGAGCCGCTGCGAACTTCGTCTACCAGGGTGCGGGTCGCGGTTTTTACGGAAACGCGCGCGCCGATGCCATCGCGGTTCGACTTCGTCCCCACGGTGCGAATTGCGACCCAATGATTGGGCGAGCGGATCTGATTCACCAGCAAGCTGGGCGCGGCATTCATATTGCTGATGACAGCGGAGATGCGACCGTCGTTCCACAAATCTCCCACTGCTAGACCTCGCGACGAAGCTGCCGTGGTAATTCCCTCTCCGGCTGAGGCGGAGATATCGGCGAACGTACCGTCTCCGTTGTTGTGATAGAGAATGCGCGGCTCTTTGAAACTGCTGCCCAGGTGCTGGCTGTCGACTTCGGGATAGACGTGGCCGTTTACCAGAATCAGATCGGGCCAACCATCGTTATCGAAGTCCAAAAACATCGTTCCCCATCCGAGGTATTGCGTGTAGAGGCCGAGGCCGGCGGCGGAGGTCGCGTCGGTGAATGTGCCGTCGCCGTTGTTGCGGTACAGGGTCGAGGTGTCGTCGGAGAAATTTGTTTTGAAGATGTCGAGATGGCCGGCGCCGTTAAAGTCGGCGATGGTCGATCCCATGCCCGCCTGCTCGCGGCCATCTTCGTTGAACGCGGCTCCGGCGATTACTGCCACGTCGGTAAATGTGCCGTCGTGGTTGTTGCGGTAGAGAATGCTAGGCGTGCTGTCGCAGGCGATGAATATGTCGGGCCAGCCGTCCTCATCGAAATCCAGCGTGGAAATGCTGAACGCGTAATGGCCGTCGGTGCGATCGATGTGGGCCTTGGTGGTGACGTCTTCAAAGGTGCCGTCGCCCTTGTTGTGATAAAGGATGTTCTTCGCGCCGGGCAGGCCGCGCGGGCCGCACATCACGGGAACGCCTTTCCAGACGCAGGTGGCGCGCTCGCCAGGAGCGGGAGCGGTTGCCAGATCGAAGTCCACGTAATTTGCTACGACGAGGTCGAGGCGGCCGTCGCGATCGTAATCCACGAAAGCGCAACCGGTGCCCCAGGCTTTGCCGGAGCCGGCGACTCCGGCTTTTTCCGCGACCTCGGTGAAAACGCCGTTCTGATTGTGATAGAGGCGATTCTTGCCGTAGTAGGTGACGTAGAGATCTTCCCAGCCGTCGTTGTCGTAATCGCCGACGCAAACGCCTTGTCCCCAGCCGGTTCCTCCAAGACCGGCTTTCGAAGTAACGTCGGTAAAGGTTCCATCGTGATTGTTGCGGTAGAGATGATTGGTGGGAGCGGGTCCGGCATTCGGCGTTTCGAGCCTGGTTCCGTTCACCAGAAAAATATCTGGCCAACCGTCGTTGTCGTAGTCAAAGATGGCCACGCCGGTGCCGGTGGTTTCGATGATGTATTTCTTGGTGTTAATGCCGCCGAAGATTTCCTGCATGGTGAGGCCGGCTTTTTCAGCGATATCAATGAAGTTGGCGATGGGCTTGACTGGCACTGGCTTTGGCTGCTGGCCCTCAGCGGAAACTGCGGACGCAAACAGGATTGCCACGCAGGCGAGTTCACAGACACCGAGGCGGCGAGCACAAGGACTCTTGAATGGCATGACTTATTTTGAATGTTAGGGGGGTGGAGGATATTGGTCAATGCCGCGTCCGGGGTGGGATTTGAAAAGAGTTCACAAGCGCGGGGCGAACGGAGTTGCGTTATCCTGAAAAGGCATCACTGAAAAATAGTGCCCGAGCTTCTTTACTTCTTGCGATGAATTATTTTGCCGGTCTGATCGCCGTTGCCACCGTGTGCGGAATTTCCACAGCGGCGGCGCAAACTCCCGCCAAGAATCAGGACACAAAGGCTTACGAGAGCGGGCTTGCCGCAATGCGGCGGGGAGATTTGGCTGCGGCTCAGGCGGACTTCGAACAGGCGGTGCGACTTGATCCTCGCAGTGCCGACGCGCAAAACATGCTGGGGCAGGTGCTGCTACTGGAAGGACAGCTCGACAGCGCAATCGCACATTTTCGAACGCTGGTGCGGCTTCGTCCAAAGCTAGCGATCGCTCGGGCTTATCTGGCGCAATCGTTGCAGGCCAAGGGCCTGCTGGATGAGGCAGTCACAGAGTATCGCTCAGCGGTAGATTTGGCGCCGCAACAGTGGCAGGCACATCAAGCGCTGGGGCGCGCGCTCAGTCAGAAAAAGGAGACAGAGGAGGCCATTGCTGAATTTAAGGAGGCAACGCGCCTGGCGCCAGAGCAGACGGAGTTGCACGACGAACTAGGCTCGCTATTGGTGCAGGAATTGCGATTCCGGGAAGCAGAGAGCGAGTTCGAAACTGCGGCAAAGGAAAATCCGGAGTATGAACCGGCTCATCTTCATCTTGGCATCACGTCTCTCACCGAGGGCAAGCAAGAGAAGGCGCGGAGAGAACTGGATTTAGCGGTGAAGCTCGATCCTCAGGATGCCACGGCTTGGTATTACCGGGGGACGGCACTGGCTGAGGGGGATCCCGAGGAAGCCTTGCAGTCATTTGAGCGGGCCGCCAAATTGAAACCGGATTTCGCGCCGCTGCAGACTCGACTCGGACTCTTGCTCCAGCGGCGCGGCGAGCCTGATCGTGCGGCGGCTGCGTTCGCCAAGGTCGTCGAACTCACGCCTTCCGATCCGGAGGCGCACAACAATTTGGCGCTTGCGCTGTTGCAACGCGGAGAGGCTGATGCGGCGATCAAGGAATTTCAGGAGGCGATCCGGCTTCGTCCTGACGATGCCGGATTTCAAGGCAACCTGGGAACGGCATATTTGCAGAAGACGGATTTCGACGCGGCAGCGGCACAATTCCGCGCGGCCCTAAAGCTTGATCCGACGGGGGCGAGCCTGCACCACGATCTGGCTCTGGCGCTTAAGTTTAAAGACGACCTGCCGGACGCCATCGCCGAGTGGAAGGAAGCCATCCGTCTCGATCCCACGTTGGCGGACGCTGAATACAGTCTGGGCGTGACCTTGTGGCAGTCGGGAGATTTTCCCGGTGCGTCGGAACATTTGCGACAGGCCATCCAAATTAAGCCGGACTATGCGGAAGCCTATTACACGCTGGGTACGGTTTTGAAACAAATGAATAAACTACCCGAGGCAGCGGATGCCTTGCGCCAGGCGATTCGACTGGACGCCAATTTCGCGGGCGCTCACACCACGTTGGCGGCGGTTCTGCGTCAACTTGGGGATACCACCGGGGCGGCGGCCGAAGGTCAGGCGGGGGCTGAGTTGGGCAAGAAAAAAACCGATCTGCAGGCGGCCACCTTCGCCACCAACTCTGGCCGGCGGTTGCTCGGAGCCGGCGATCTCGACGGGGCCATCTCTCAATTCCGCTCTGCGATTCAGTCCATGCCTTCTTACGGGCTGGCACACTATGAGTTGGGATTGGCTCTCACGCAGAAGGGTATGAAGGAAGAAGCGGGCGCAGAGTACCGGAAGGCGGCGGAGTTGGACCCTCATCTGGTCGCGCCGCCGACATCTTCTCACTAAGCGAGTGAGGCGGCGCATTCGTTGATTTCCTCGGGGCTGTTGTGGAAGGCACGGCTGACACGGAGTAGTGGAAGACTCAATGAGAGCACAAACCGCCCACCTCAGGCGCTAAAGCGCGGACACATTTCAGTGACTTAACGGCACGAGTGAACTCGTGCCCTTCCCAATCTAGTTGCTTCGCTTGCGCACGGCTACGAGATCGGTGAGCACGG
>Ga0210400_10001757_pt1 | contig 21151 bp, 22 predicted proteins | sample IncBWH26MmetaG_FD_155456 | JGI IMG/M metagenome (GOLD analysis project Ga0210400, IMG submission 155456) | Forest soil microbial communities from Barre Woods Harvard Forest LTER site, Petersham, Massachusetts, United States - Inc-BW-H-26-M | ecosystem: Environmental > Terrestrial > Soil >...
CAAAAAAATCACCAGCACCCAGGATTGCGATCACCGCTTCTTTTCCCTGTCTGGAAATGACCGTGAGCTTAACCTTGCCCTTGTGAATATAGAAAACGGCATCCGCCGGATCACCCTGCGAGAAAATTACGTCATTTTCAACATATTCTGCTCTCTTTCTTCCTCCGCGGGTCTGGTTCAAAAAGGCCTTCAGATCGAAAGCTGGTTTCACCTTTTCTTTTGCATTCATGCGCTACCTTTGCGGGCTTGGAGTCGCGTGCCAAAGTCTGCCGATCCGAGCCATGACGCCAAACCATTCAATGGTATCCTTTTTAACTCCCCCCACTGTGCGTGTGCACTATTGACCATAATACAAATTCGCAAATTGTTATCTTCAATACGGCATTACGCCTGATTCCCGAATGGGCGTGGGGTCCTTTACGCTTTGGAGCAGGGACCGGAGGCCACGCCCTTTGGGTAACGTCACGATGGCGGACCACGGCTAAGTCCAGGGAACCCGGCATGTTCCGGGTTCGGTTCAAGAAAGCGTGAGCGTGTTGCGGTGCTACCGGTTACAAACGAAAACTTTAGTTTTGCGCAAAGGGGTTACGCGTCCCATTGCGATATCGCTACCCGCCGGGTCCATCCTGCGAGTATCGGAGGATCTCCTCAACGCTTCCGGACTGGTGGAGGTCGAATGGGAAGGAGAGACTGTCCGGATATTCGCTGTTGATCTCCGTGATCGTAGCGAGTTCATTCAGGCAATGAGCGCAGCGGGTGGCGGAAGATGACTCCAGAAAAACCCGGCAAAGCAAACGCAGACGAAACCCATCCGCATCCCGCCGGTCTTCCGGACCTCCGATCTCTGGGATTGCACCAGCCCGTCATCCTTGTCGCTGACGACGAACCTCTGATTCGCAATCTAGTCACTCTCCTATTGCAATATGACGGGTATTTCGTCATGTCCGCTGCCGATGGTCACGAAGGTCTGCACCTCTCACGGAAGTATCCGGGAGTGATAGATCTTCTGATTACGGACATGGAAATGCCCCGCATGAACGGGACCGACCTGTATGGGCATCTGATGGAAGAGCGACCCGGAATAAAGGTCCTGGTGATGTCAGGTGCGGACGTAAGCGAGATCGTTAAACAAAATGCCAATCTGCTATTCCTGCCGAAGCCTTTCAATGGAGAGGCCCTGAAGGCCAAGGTTCAGGCGATCTTGGCCGCTCCGATTCAACCCCGCCGGGAATAAGTTCACCCCGGCGGGCCCGAGGGATTCGATTCGATCGCCGGCCGATGCAGGCGACGAGCCCGAAAACGCGCGGGTGTCCATCAGGCCACTGTCTGGTCGTGATCGAGATCGGACTCGCCAAGGCACGTCAGGGGAAATGCAAATAGGCGGGAACGATGGCGCGAGGGACCAAGGAGGGCACAGGTGCAACGAGTCGTTGTCCCCGCCTACGCAGCCGAAGCTCGTATGGGAACCCAGACCAATTAGCGCTGTATGGGGAGCGCGCTCTCCGGCCGACGTTAACCGCGGTTGCCACTTTCCAGCCGGTCGCTCATTGCGCCGGAGGGTGCCACCGCTCGGCAGAGATCCACGACGATCATGGCCGTGGTTTGACGCTTGGTACGAGCGACAGGCGATTCACATCGATTGGGCCCGTTCGGGGCAACTCGACCTCTGAACATGGAAGTGAAGATGAAGCTATTGTTGCGACGACTTGAGCGCCTGGAGAAGCGCGCTGAGCTGGTGGTAAATCACACGACCGTTCAAGTTGCGTCAATCATCCGAGAGCGGCGGAGAAAGCGACTAGCCGCGCTCGGCGAGGTCGAAGAGGAACTGCCCTGGAGCACTCTTTCGCTTCGGCCGGGGTGCCGCTTATCAATCGCTGAGACGCTTCGATTTGGCCGTCAAATGGCCCACGAGCGAAACGTCACCAGGAGTGCCGGCAAGGAACACCAAACGACAGCACTCCTGTACCAAAGCGGCTTCCAACTTCCATCGCGTTTCGTAAGTAGAAGCGTGCCGCCCCACAGACACCGATGAGTCTCTGCGCTCCAGCCACTCAGCGCCGCGTCCTCGGTATCAGGGGAGAGGAAATGCGCGTAGATAACAGCCTCCGGGTGAAAGGTGCGTCCACAATGTCGGCGAACACGCTACCCAACTCTCGGCTCGGCGCTTGGGCCGGAAGTCCTCCGCTTTTCGGGGCGTAAAATACTTGGTCCTTCACACCCGTTCCACTGCATCGTAAACAATGAGGAGTGGAATCATGAAACTACGCAGCATAGCCCTAGCGCTATCCCTTTGCGTGCCCTTGGTGTCCACATCATACGCTCAGCAGATTCCAAAAGCCCGCCAACAGAGATTGGTGGCAGTGGGAAAGCAGTTACACGTCACACGCAAGCAGGCGAAGCAACTGATGCCGATTCTGCAAGCAGAGGAACCGCAGCTACAAGCGATTAGGAACGACCGGTCGCTCTCTAGGGCGGAAAAATTACAGCGGCTCCAGGCGGTACACAGACAGTCGGACCCGCAGCTGAAAGCGATCCTGACGCCCCATCAATATCAGCAACTGCAGGTGATCCGTCAGCAACGGCGGGCACAGGTTATGCAGGCCGCAAAGAGCAACCCGCATCAGGGCGGGGCGGCGCGGTCCTTAACGCCTCCTCGGGCGCAGCAGAAGTGAGTTCCGGTCTGCGGTGACAGTCGTCTAGCACCAGATACCGCTTCAGTCCGTGCCGGTTGAGAAAGTGCAGGATATTGCGCCGCTGCTTGGCCGTGATGGCAACGTTGAGATAGCGAGTCCTGCACAAGATCTAGGCTCACGGCAAACCACATCTGCGCCCGCGCACCTGCGCGCGTAAAGCGGTCGTGAAGTGGGGTGAGCGGAAACTTGCGATCGGTGATCGACTGGCGAACGCAGGGCCCAGCGCCACGATCTGGAACCGATATTCACTCTTAACGCCGTGCCCGGCACGATTCGCGGAACTCCCTATCTCCGAGTGGACAAGCCGATCCCGAAACGTCGATTTGCGACTCGCAATGGTTCTACGCGGGTTCGGGAAGGCGCCTCACAAGAACAGCGCGGTCCAGAAATCGCTAGGCCCTCTTCCGCGGCAAGCCTTCTAGATACGCCGGTCCGGAATCAGCCAGATGAGCGCAGAGGCCGCCAAGATCGCCTGGGAGATCCGGGGCGAAAGCAGGGTCGCAACAATCGCCATGATATATAGCAGCGGCGACAGCTTGCCCTTCCAGTCGCGCCCGACCGCCTTTTCAGGATCGAGCCCGGCCCTTGCGCGTGGATGATCGCTTGCTGGAGCAGATAGTACGCGATTGCGGCTATTAGCAGAACCATGCCGTAGAGCCCGGTGGGTACTGCGCCGAAATGGTTCTCCCCCATCCCGGCGGCAAATGGAAACAACGACAGCCAGAACAACAAGTGCAGGTTTGCCCAGAGTATGGCGCCATCTTCTCATTCACCAGGCAGAAAGGGCTCGAAGAAGCGATCATGAAGCTCGGGGGGATTGCATACGCAATACGTCGTCAGCTTTGTGCCGGATCAGGTCACGTCGGGCCTCCACACCATTGGCATCCGGCTCGCGCACCCCTCCGACAACCGCGTTCGAGCCCGTGCGGGATACTGGTCTAAAGAGGAATTGCGATGAGCAAGCGCATCCGTTGGCCAGTATGTTCCGTCCTGTTCGTCGCGAGCCTCTCGGCGCAAGAATTGGACGTCATGTTCGTGCCTGAGACTTCTCCCGGAACCGAGCAGGCTATAGGCTTGATCCGATCCAAAGAACTGAAGGAGTCCGACCGGGCCGGCGCGATTGGATTCAGGGAGTCCGTCCAGCTAATGCAGTCCCTGACGCAGAACCGCGACGCGCTTGACACGGCACTGCAACGAGCTGGCACGCGAATTGCCGTGGGGCTGGGCTCAGGGCGAGGCGGCGCGATGAATTTCCCGGTCAACGTCGCCGGCGCCATCCAGGAAGCCTGTGACAAATTTGGCGACTGCGATTCCGATAGGAAGCGCGTCATCATTCTCCTCTTCGCCAGCGAAGACCGAGGCTTCAGCGCGCGCCTCGAATCGGTGCGAGCCGCACTGAGGGCGGCCAAAGCCCGCTTGTACGTCGTTGTTATCCAGAGAGTGCTGGCGCCGGAATTCTCGACGCGGCCAACCATAGATAACTACCCGTTCCCTGTAACCACAGCCCAACTTCTCTCGCAAATCACAGCAGATTCAGGCGGGCGCATCTACCGCCGCGCCTGGGATCTGAAATCCATCCTCGCCGATGCGCGCAAACCATAGGCACCAAAGTGAGAAGGCGCTCGGCCCATGGGTTCTGGTACGAGATCTCCTGCCGGAGTTCGTGTTGTGGCCGGAACACGCTAGATCTTTATCGGAAGTGCCCGGCGGGATGCAGCCGGGGCGAAGTTCGGAATTGAACGCCGGGCACTTCGGATAGAGTCGTGAGAAGACCGCAAAGGCAAGTTCCATCAATGGGATCTGATGCTTCTGAGGAACAAGTTGCAGCAGAGCGCGCTTGTACTTGGCACCCAGCAATTCCCCATAGGCCGTGACGTCCGCAAGACGGATAATGCCGTACTTGCGTCTGATGTCGAGCGCAAGATTCATGTTTGCAGAGCAGACATGTGCCCACATAAGCAGGTTCTCCTAGGGGGCAGTGGACAACCATTCTGTCCCCATTTCAGGCTTGCCGCAAACCACGTGGAACGCCAGTCGTCCTCAATCGGCCGCAGCCGGCAGGGTGAAATAGAAGATCGATCCCGAGCCCTTTCCAGATTCCACCCAGATTCGCCCGCCATGCCATTCGATCGCCCTCTTGCAGTATGCGAGTCCAAGTCCATTGCCAGGGTGCTCTTTTCCGTGCAGGCGTTTAAACACACCGAAGACACGCTCCCGAAATGCTGGATCGATACCCGGGCCATTATCTTCCACCGAGACCACCCAACCCGGATCCAACCGTCTGGATGAAATGTGAACGCGCGGAGAAGGCGCGTCGCAGTAGCCGATGGCATTTCGAATGAGATGTTGCAGGACCTTGGCCAGGACCTGGGAGTCTCCCGTGACATTCGGCAATGGGTCATGAGTAACGCTGGCGCCCCGTGCCGCGATCAGTTTGTCCGTGCAGAGGAGCGCCTGGCTGAGGACGGCCTCCATGTCCGTCCTGGCAGCTACCATATCACCCGGCCCCGTAGAGGAGTAGTCCACCATATCGGCGAGCAGCGATTGCATGGCTGCCACTCCAGCCTGAATGCGCTGCAGGAACATGTCAGCATCAGAATCGAGGCGGTCGCCGTAGGTTTCGATCATCAAGCGACTGTACGAGGCCACGTCCCGGAGAGACTCACGGAGGTTGTGTGCCGCTGTTGAGACAAACTCCTCAAATTCCGCGCCGGCCCTGTCCAACTCTCTGTGCGCCTCAACGCACGCTCGTGTTTCCGCGTCGAGCGCCTTGCGAAGGCGATCGAGTTCATCCTCAGTACGATTCTGAGCCGCGCAGCTCATACTCAGTTTGCGCGCCCCGATCCGGACTCGGGAGGGGAAGGGATAGTGAACTTGAATGTAGCCCCGCGCCCGGGTTCCGACTCCACCCAGATGCGCCCTCCCTCGCGCTCGATCACCTTCTTACAAATCGCCAGTCCGATGCCCGTGCCGGGAATCTCGCTACCGTGCAAGCGTTTAAACATGCCGAATATCCGGTCCCTATCTTGCGGATCGATGCCAATTCCGTTGTCTCGCACGGAAAACAGCCATCCGTCCCCGGTTCTCTCCGCCGAGACGTGGATTCGCGGGATTTCCTTCCCCCGGTACTTGATCGAATTGGAAATGAGGTTCTGGAAGAGCTGGGTCAACGGCACCTCTTCAGCTACCACAGTCGGCAATGTATCGGAGGATATGATGGCCCCACTCTGCGCAATGGCCGCCTGAAGGTTCAACAGCGCCTTGGCCAGAATCGCGCCGCTATCCGCCGGCGCGGAACTGCCAGGGTTCCCCTCGCTAACTTCCCAATAGGCCAACAACGCTTTCAGCAGCGCCTCGATCCGGAAGGCTCCCTCCACAGAATAGGAGATGTATTGGTCCGCTTCGTCGCCTAACTTCCCCGCGAACTCCCGGCCCAGAAGTTCGGTGAAGTTCACGACCATCCGCAGAGGCTCCTGCAAATCGTGCGTCAGCGCATAAGCGAAGTGCTGCAATTCGGCATTGGTCGTTCGGAGTTCTTCCTCGGCCTGCCTGCGATCGGTTACGTCCTCAATCGCCAGCAGGATGGAACGCGCTTGCGCATTCGGATTGAAGATTTCGCTGGCGTTCAGTAGCATCACTTTCCGCCCGACGCGCTCGAATTCGTGGGTCACTTCAAAGTCCCGGAACGTGGTGTGCGCAGGGATGATGCCCTCCAGCAGGTCGCGCAGCTTTGGGATGTTCCATTGGCCGTTGCCCAAATCGTAGATGAGCCGCCCCTCCGTCTCTTCGCGCACCGCCAGGAAGGTGTCATAGAACGTCTTGTTGGCTTTCAGCACGTGCAGGTTCTGCGACAAAATTACCAGTGGTTCGCGCACCGTTTCCACAATGGCTTCGGCGAAATCGAGACCGCGCTTGGCGGCATCGATATCGATTAACATCATCACAGCGCCGTCGATTTTTCCAGCCGGTCCCACGGACGGCAGGATGCGCAGCGAATACCAACGGCCGTGCGAATCGCGAATGTCCCGGGGTTTCCGGTCACCGCCCTCCATCGCATCCAGCAACCATCGCCGTAGATCGGGTAGTTCCACTTGCGGCTGAAGATCGGTGATCGAGCGCCCGACATCGGAGGGAATCAGACTCAACATGGGCTCAATCGCCCGCGTAAAGCGTCGAATGCGCAGGTCCCGCCCAACCATGACCAGGGGAATGCTGATGCTCTCCAGGAGATTGGTCAGGTCCCGGTTGACTTTGCTGAATTCTACGTTGCTGATCTTCAGCTCTTCGTTCAGCGTGTTCAGTTCTTCGTTGGCTGACTCCAGCTCTTCTTGCGCGGTTTCCAGTTCCTCGTTTCCAGCCTGCGCCTCTTCGTTCACTGCCCGAAGCTCTTCCAGGGTGACAGCATTCTGTTCGACGATCGACTGCAAATATTCCTTGGTTGCCACCAGTTCGTTCCGTAGGCGGACGTTGCCTACGCTCTCCCGAGCCGCGGCCTTGTGCGTCGCAGTCCCGCCGCTCTCTGGCATGGAGTCCTCGAACAGTACCAGGAAATAGCGTTCCTCTGACGAGGACGACCCCTTGAACGGGAATACGCTGATGGTGACGTCTCTTAGCTGGCCAGTTTCTTCGATCCGGAAGCCATCTTCCCTGGCCGCGGCGCCGCTTTGAGTGGCCGTTTCGATCGCCTTTGCCAAGCCTGCGATTAAGCCCTCTCGCGCCAGTTTGAGCAGATTCTGACTCGGTTCGCCTGGCGAAAGCTCCAGGTAAGGGGCGGTGCGGCCGCGGACCTGCACCAGGTTCATCTGATCGTCAACGATAACGCCGGGAGGGGCATGCTTGGCCAGGACCAAACGGTCGGCTTCGCGCAGCACCTCCGCTCCCACATGGCCCTCAATTCTGCGCCGCGAATCCACCCGGCCCTCGGCGCGCCGGCTTTCGCTCAGGCGCGGGGCCGGCGTGCTCGCGGCAGGCCGCATGCCATAGATCTTGTGGCTTTTCGCTATGTGGTGAAATGCGTCAGAGAGCGTGCCGATACTTTCCGATGGTCCCAGTACCAGGAAACCCGCCGGCTTCAGAGCGTAGTGCAGGATCGATAAGACTTTGCGCTGCAAATCGGCGCCCAGATAGATGAGCACGTTGCAGCAACTGATGAGGTCCAGCCGGGAGAAGGGGGGATCCTGCGCCACGTTGTGCCTGGCAAAGACACATAGGTCCCGGATGGACTTCGCGATCTGATAGCCACGCTCGGATCTAGTGAAGAACCGCGCCAGTCGCCGCGGCGAGACGTGGGCCAATGCAGCGTCCTTGTACGTGCCAGCGCGGGCTCTTTCGATGGCCGTGTCGCTGAGATCAGTGGCGAAAATCTCGATCGGGACACTCGCCTTCACATCGTCCAGAAATTCCATCAAACAGATGGCGATCGAATAGGCCTCCTCGCCAGTGGCGCACCCGGGAACCCAGATTCGTATTGGATCCTCCGCCCCCCGATTCTCAAGCAAAGCGGGAAACACCAGCTTCTTCAGTTCCTCGAAGACCGCCGGTTCGCGGAAGAACGCGGTAACCGTGATAAACCAGCTCTCGCACAACGCGCTCGCTTCCTCGCGATGCTGTTCGAGATCGCGGCTGTAGTCTTCCAGCCTCTCGAATCCTCGGAGGCCCATACGCCGCTTGACGCGCCTGGCAAGGGTGCTGTGCTTGTAGTGCGAAAAGTCCACTCCAGTAGCGTTCCGCACCAGCCGGATTACCTGTGCCAGGCCCCCATCTCCCGCACTCCCGGTTCTCGCGCCCTCCATCTGCTCAAAAGGAGTGTGCGCAATCAGCGCCAGTTTCCGCGCAATTCCGGCCGGCGGCAGCGCAAAATCAATAACACCGGAGGCAATGGCGCTCCTCGGCATGCCGTCGTACTTTGCGGTCTCGGGTTCCTGAGCAAAAGTGATGCCTCCCGCGGCCTTGATCGCTTGAAGGCCGAGCGTCCCATCGGATGCGGTTCCCGAAAGAATTACGGCGATGGCGCCGCGACCGCGGTCCGCCGCCAAGGCGCGGAGAAACGAGTCGATTGGCATGTTGCGGCCGGAGTCCGGCCGGGCGGTAGGCTGAAGGACTCCGTCGGCAATGCTCAAATTGTACCGGGGCGGAATCACGTAGATGTGATTGGTCTCCGCGCGAGTCTCGCTCTTGACCTCAGAAACAGGCATCTTACTCGCTTTGGAGAGCAACTCCGTCAGGTGACTTTCATGCTTCGGATCCAGATGCTGAATCAGCACGAACGCCATGCCGGTGTCGGCGCGAAGATGGCTGAGCAACTCGGTGAACGCCTCCAATCCGCCGGCGGAGGCGCCGATGCAGACAATCGGAGGGGAAGTGCGCGCGAAGCTTGTCACACCGGCGGGTCGCGCAACAGCCTTGACGACACGAGGAGAACTACTCGGCCGACGCTTGCCGGTCTTCTTTGCCACCGCCTCGAATGCCTTTCTCGCCGGAACGAATAGGCGACGTCACAAGAACGAAATGCTACCTGCCTTGCAAGTGCCGGGCCAATCCAGTTCGGCCAACTCATTGAATTGTAGCTCCGGCTCAACGCCCTGCAAGGAGATCCTTGATGGTCTTGCCAATCTCCAGGAAGTGGTCCAGTCCGGAGGGCTTGGTAATGAATCGGGTAACACCGAGATTCTTAAGCAGTGCTTGGTCCCGCCGGGACTGTGAAGAGCTCCAGGCACAGACTGGGATACCCACAAGGTGCTTTGCCGCCCGAATCTCGCGCAAGATGTCTTCGCCAGTATATTTGGCCAGATTCAGATCCATCAGGATCAAGTTCGGAATAGCCGCCTCGGCATATCCCCCCTGGCGGCGGATAAAGGCTAGTGCTGCGGCGCCGGTCGTCAGGTGAATCAGCTCAAACTGGAGGTTCTGCTTCTTAAGCGCGCGGCCTAGAAGGAAGACGTCAGAGACGTTGTCTTCAATGACCAGAATCCGGGCCGCGGAATCGATCGAAGCAGCTTTCAAGTTCACTCCCAACTGGCCAACCACCGCCAGCACCCGTTTGTCATTCTACGGCTGTTGCCGCCGTGGGTGGCGGCAACACCTGCCTGGCACGTACGATATAGCGCTTTGGCGCGTTCCCGATATAGGAGAAAGGGAAACACGTCACCAGCGTCAGCACGTTCTCCGAAGAGGTGGCGAGTACCCCAAGGTTGTCCGGCTCGACAACGACGATCGACTCGACTTCGTACTTGAAATCGCCACGTAAAGCGGAAAATCTGATTTCATCATGGGTCTTCAGATCCTTTAATCCGCGGAAGAACGTATCGCGGTGGCCAGCCAGGCCTACGTTTCCGGCCTGGCCGGGCAAGACCGTCGCCGGAATGTGGCCAACGGCGAGTTGCAAGGTTTTGCCGTCGATGCCTTCGTGCACCATCGCCGATAGATGCAGCCGTGGAATCGAGAGCCGGCCAATGACCTCCTGGAGTGGGAGAGAGGAGCGCGCGACGTGGCCGGTCGGAGTGGTCCGGTCATTGGTGGCGAGGGCCGCTGAGCCACGGACCGGCGCCCGGTCGAATACCCGGCTCTCGTAGGTCTGGTAGATCGTCCGTTCGATCGATACATAGCTGTAAAACCCCAGGCAAGCGATCGCGAAGATCAGGAAACCGTAGCGAGCCACGGTCCAGGGCGCTGTCGCCCGCACCATGATACGGACCTTCATAAGTCCTGCTTCCGTTCCGTCTCGCCGCCCCGGTCCGCCAATGAGCGCTCGCGCGGGAGAACGTACCCGGTGCGAGTGTGCACCGCGAGCTTGTGCCCACCGGGGGTTGAAGCGGTCACATTGATCTTCCGTAACGAACCCGGCTTGCCGGATCGAACCGGGACGTAGCCGATCGTGTAGCGCGTCCGGATATCGCTGGCGATCTGCCCGCAAATGCCGGCCAACTCAGGAAGCAGCTTGGGGAAAAAGGACTCCCCCCCGCTGACCAGGGCGAGTCGCCGCAGTAGGGCCGGGTTTCGATCCGCATCGTCGGCATCGAAGACACCAATCGTATAAATCGTTGCCCGCGACTGCCGTACCATTGCCGTGACGTCCTCCGAACTGTAGGAACTGCTGTTGTCGCCTCCATCGCTGACCAGCATCAGCGCCTTCCTCTCGCGCCTGCCCTTCTCCAGATGATCCAGAGCAAACAGAATCGCATCATTGAGCGCAGTCCGGCCCGCCGGGACCGCCAGTGAAAGGGCTGCGTGAAGCTGATTCAGGTCGGAGGAGAATGGGACGCCAATGGGGAGGCCGCTATTGACGCGGTCGCCGAAATTCACGACGAACACTTCATCCAACGGATTGCTCGATCGAATGAACAGAAGCGCCGCCGTGACGACATGGTTGTACTTCGGGCGCATGCTTCCGCTTGTGTCGATTACCAGGCCAACCGTGACGGGGACATCCTCGCTCTCAAACTGAGTGATTTGCTGCAGCTTTCCGTCTTCATAGACCCTGAAGTTGTCCTTGGTCAGGTTCGAGATGCGCGCTCCGGCCGCGTCTTTGACGCTGACATCCAGAAGCACCAGGTCGGCCGTAGCGCGGAGTTTGAACGGCAGCGCGGATGGGTCAACGGGCGACTGCGCGGGAAGCACCGGCGCCACTGACAAGCCCAGGATGAGAATGTGTCTTAGCATCGCGACGCTCCCCACGCGCCGCGGTCCGCCTCAAGGGGACCACGGCCGGTAGTGCTCCGTCTTCCTAGCTCTTGCAGGGGCGGCGGCGTCTGGAATGAATTTCAAAGGCGCCAAACAGGGCCAATGAGATCAGCCCGGCCAAGCCGACAAGCGGTAGAGTGCTGGCAGTATGCGGCAACGTTTGAATTGGCGCGGGTGTTTCAGCCGCCACGACGCGATCCGCTTCCCGCGGCGCCGCTGCTTGAACCGGCGCTGCTGGCGTCAGAGCAGGCTCTGCAGCCCGCACGGGCGGTGTGGCCACCAACGCGGTGGTTTTCCCTGCTTCGTCCACAGCCACAAGCGGCACCGTTTTGAGTTGATCCACCGCAACTGTTTCCACTTCGATGGCGGGAACCGGGGTCTTTACGAATGCGGCAATCTGGGCCGCGGTCTGTTTCGGATAGGCGAACTCCTGCCCAAAGTTATCTCCCGGATAGAACCATGCGCGAAGCGCTCGGGGCTGTCCGGCCGGTACTTCCCAGAACTGAAATACTGTCTTCCCGGTCGGCTCCAGGCGGTAGTTTGGTATCGCGAGGATCGTCGTGATGACGTGCTGCTCGTCCTTATCGAAGATACGGACGATGTGCCGGTCCGACAGAGAGTCTACCAACGCGATCACATACTCGCCGGGCTGGAGTGTTACTGTGTGGCCAGGTGTGCAGCAGGACGGAACTTGAAGCGGCTCAGTGGTAGTGAGGGTAGTCTTCTTGTTCCAGTCGTCCGCCTGAAGGCTCGGTAACAGTGCAATGCCGAGACAACCTGCGAATGCTGCGTATGCAATACTCCGCAAATGTTTCATATGGCCGTTAGCCTCCTTTTCGAATTCGCGTAATCTACAGGCAGATTGGGCACCAAAGCGGAACACCCCTGGGTTTCATTCGGCCAAGACCGCAACGGTCGCGAAACTTACGCAGTAGTTGCTGTCGCTGATGCAAGATTTGGCAACTTTCGGCATGAGGGGACGGGACGCAATCCATCAACTGCCCTCAAAGAGAAAACCGCATCGGAGCAGCTCAAAGACCAGCAAGAGCTACTGCCGATGCGGCTCATCCAGTGTGTTCGACCATGCGTCTGCCTGTTTTTCGGCTTCCGCCTTGGCTATTCCATACCGCTCTTCGTTTCCCGGTCATTGTCGGTCAGCTTTACCCACCGCTCGCGGACCGCCCGTGAACTGCTTCCACTTGCCTTCCACTTGTTCCCAATTCATGTTTGTGCTCCTGTTACCGGATTCCCGGCGACGTCATGGGTCGCACGTTTACTTCTACTTCGCGAGGCCCTCGAACGAAAGGGTGGCGGACACGCCTCGTCCGACCAAATGTGCATTCGTGACGGCAAATCGTGCACCCCGCCATGACGCATCGCGCGCCGTATCTTCGCATACCCCTTTACGTCCGGTGCTTGGCCCGGCTCGTGCACAGAAGTAACATAAGACAGTTCCAAAATGGAGGAACAAACATGTCGAGGAATACATCGGTAATGGGCATCTACCCAGACCGCGCGACCGTTTCGGATGCCGTCCAGGTCCTTCGTAAAACGGGCTACCGGACGGCGGACATCTCTGTTCTATCGTCAGATAACCAAGGTTCGAAGGATTTCGCGCACCAGAAGCACAGCAAGGGGCCGGCCGGAGCGGCATGGGGATCGGCGGGAGGCGCCGTGATTGGCGCCGTGTTGGCCTGGTTGGTTGCCACGCAGACCTTGAACGTCGGGTCGATGGCGTCCCTGGTGGTGGCTGGACCACTGCTGGCGGCGTGGGCCGGGGCCGGCGCGGGCGGAGCATTGGGATGGATCGTCGGCTTGCTTGCAGGCCTCCCTATGGCCGAATACGTCGCCAAGCGGTATGCGGGCAGGATCAGGAACGGTGGCATTCTACTTTCCGTTCACTGTGATACTCCGGAGTGGTGTGACCGGGCGAAGAAAGCCCTGAAAGATACCGGCGCTCGCGATATCTCGGCCGCCTCCGAAACGGCGGCTGACTACGGCACGACGGATAAGCCGACGGAGAGGCCCAACGCAACCTTCGTCGGGCGCGGCGAAGCGCGCATCCAGCAAGTAACGAACATCGAAGAAACCGAAGTCGATCGTTCATCGCGTTTGTGAGCAACCAAGGGAGGCGATGTGAACAGAGTGTTGGGCATGGTCCTGATTGTCCTCGGTCTTTGCGTTCTTGTGTGGGGAGGTTTCTCGTACACGACGAGCGAAAAGGTGGTTGACATTGGGCCGATTCACGCTACCCGCGACAAGACGCGAACTCTGCCGGTGGCGCCCATTGCAGGCGCACTGGCACTGATCGGCGGCATTGTCCTGGTGGTGTCAGGCAGAAAGAGCGCAGCTTAGAAAGGGAGAAGTCAAGATGTTGTTACTATTGATCATTCTGTTAGTGGTTCTGGGCGCTGGCGGCGGCTTCTATGGTCACACCCGCTGGGGCTACGGCGGAGGCGCCGGTGTTGGAGTAGGCACCGTACTAATCGTGCTTCTCATAGCATATATGTTGGGGATCTTCCACTAAGGCCACACGGGCGACCAAGCAGGCAGGCGAGGTTGAAATAAAGTGCGTTCTCCTCGCCGCCGGCCTAGCTGGCTGTTATTTCGGCGGCGCACAACGTCTTCAGCGAGTTTAGAGAGCAGACTGAGATGCAATTCATTCGAACTACCAGCACGGCTGCATTGTTCCTCCTTTTCGGAGCGATTGTCCCTTCCTATGCGGAGCAGGACCAACAGAAGGAGAGACAGGCCAAACCGGAAAAGCAGGAGGGCAGGCCGCAGCAGGGCGAGCGCGCACAGCAACCGCAGAATCAACCGGAGGAGCGACGTGCCTCACCCGCCCAACAAGCGAAGCCGCAGCAGCCACAAGAGCGTAGGGCACAACCTGCTCAACCACCGCGGCAGCAGCAAGTCCAGCAACCTCAACCACCGCGGCAGCAACAACAGGAGCTGCGGGCGCAGCAACCGCAGAACCAACCGCAAGAGCGTCGCGGGCAACCCGCTCAGCAGCAACAGCAGCCGCGAGTCCAACAGCCTCAGCAGGAGCGGCGTGCCCAGCAACCACAGAACCAACCGCAAGAGCGTCGCGGACAACCTGCTCAGCAGCAACAGCAGCAACGAGTCCAGCAGTCTCAGCCACAGCGGCCGCAACAGCCCCAAGATCAACGTTCCCAGCAGGCGCCTGCCCAAAGCCAACCACAACGAACGCAACAGCAGGCCGTCACATGGCAACAGCAGCGCGGCTGGTTGCAGCAGGGAGCGTGGCAGGGAAACAGCACCTGGCAACAGGGCCGGGCGCAACGCTTTGACAGCCAGCACCGCAATTGGGCGCAGCGCGGAGGGTATGGCGGGTATTACATTCCTGAGGAGCGTTACGGCCTCTATTTCGGGAGCCAACATTGGTTCCGGATGTACAGCCGCCCCATAATCTACATGGGGTATCCGCGCTTTTCTTACAGCGGCTTTTCATTCATGCTCCTGGATCCCTGGCCGGAATATTGGGCAGACAACTGGTACGCAACCGATGACGTTTACATCGATTATGATGACGGTTACTACTTGTACAACCGCAGGTATCCGAAGGTACGGCTTGCGATCACGGTTGTTCTGTAGGCCGACCAGACGTGCCGGTCACAGTAACGCATGCCGGCGATAGAACCAGGTCTTGACGGCTTGCACCAGGAATAGATAGGTCAACGCGAGCAGCGAGATCACGCCCAACAACTGCAGCGGAATTGGGGTGAAGCCCAGCAGCGCGCCGAGCCCGGTATACGGCAACACGGCGCCCGCAACCGAAACGGCGATCACCCCGATCAGCAACCGCACGCTCGGCCGGCTCTTGAACGGGTTACCTGCCGTCCGGATCACGAACACCACCAGCGTTTGGGTGGCAAGGGACTCTACGAACCATCCTGTCCGGAACAGCGGCGCGTTGGTGGAAGCGTGGAAGAACCACAGCAAAACTCCGAATGTGAGGAAATCGTAGAGTGAACTGATGGGGCCAATGATCGTCATGAACTGCCGGATGAATCCGATCTGCCACCTCTTCGGCCTGTGCAGCAGGGCCGGATCGACATTGTCGCCGGGCACGGCGACCTGCGAAGTGTCGTACAGGAAGTTGTTCAACAGAATCTGAGTTGGCAGCATCGGCAGGAACGGCAGGAAAAGCGACGCTGCCGCCATGCTGAACATGTTGCCGAAATTGGAACTGGTGCTCATGATGATGTACTTCATGATGTTCGCGAAGCACCGCCGTCCCTCCATCACTCCCTCGTTCAGTACCGCCAGGTCCTTCTCCAGTAGAATGATTTTCGCAGCGTCCTTCGCCACATCCACGCCATTCATTACCGAAATGCCGACGTCCGCGGTGTGCAGTGACGGAGCATCGTTGATGCCGTCACCGATGTACCCCACTACATGCCCCCGCGCCTTGAGGCCGAGGATGACCCGGTTCTTTTGCTCCGGAGACACACGGGCGAAGATGGCGCCATGTTCCGCCTGGTAAGCCAGAGCGGCATCGTCCATGACGTCCACCTGGGTGCCGGTGACCATACGATCGTTGGGTAGTCCAACATCATGCGCGACTTTCTGCGTCACGTACTGGTTGTCGCCCGTCATAATCACCACCGAAACGCCGTTCTTCTTGAGCGCATCGAGAACCGCAACAATTCCCTCCTTGGGCGGGTCAAGGAATGCCGCAAATCCGGCCAGGGTCATCTCCCGCTCGGACGTTAGCGGATAAGCATCGCACTGCTCCACCTTTTTGAACGCAACCCCGAGTGTGCGAAATCCCTCGGCGCTCAGATGCTGGAAGGTCTCGGCAGCCTGAGTTCGCAGGCGGTCATCGAACGCCTGGGGACCCCCGTCAGTCATGACGGTCCCGCAGATCGCAAAGACGCTCTCCGCTTCGCCTTTGCTGACAAGCAGGCACTCCGTGCCCCGCCGCACGACTACGGAAAGGCGTTTGCGGTTGAAATCGAAGGGAATCTCGTCCAACTTCTCATACTCCGTGATGGAAGGATGCTCGTGCTTCAAAATAGCGTCGTCCAGCGGGCTGCGGATGCCGGCTTGGAAATGGCTGTTCAAAAAAACAAGCCGCAGGACGTCCTCGTTATCTTCGCCGCGAAGGCTCACGTGCCGGTCGAGCACGATTTCTCCTTCGGTCAACGTGCCGGTCTTGTCGCTGCAAAGGATCTCCACGCTGCCGAAGTCTTCAATCGCCGACAATTGCTTGACCAGGACCTTCCTCCTCGCCATGCGCCGGGCGCCCTGCGCCAGTGTAATCGTGATGATCATCGGCATCATCTCCGGCGTCATGCCGACGGCAAGCGCAACCGAGAACAGGAACGATTCCAGCAGCGGGCGGTGCAAGACGATGTTCACCAGCAGGACGAGGAGAACCAGCAGCATAATCACTCGAGTGATCATGAGCCCAAAGTGGCGTATGCCCCTGCCAAACTCGGTCTCCGGCGGCCGCATCGAGAGCCCTTGGGCAATCGCGCCGAAAGCAGTGTTCCTGCCAGTGCGAACAACGACTGCGGCGCCGATTCCCGTCTGAACCGCCGTTCCCAGAAAGATGCTGTTGGTGGCATCGGCGATGCCGTGTTGCCCCGGGGCAAGATCAGCCGGCGTTTTTTCGACCGGCAACGATTCCCCCGTCAACGCGGACTCACGGACGTGGAGGTCCTTGGCATCTAGCAATCGGAGATCGGCCGGCGCCAGGTCCCCGGCATTGAGCCGGACAACATCTCCGGGCACCAGGTCTGCGACGGGCAATTCCAGTTCGCACCCGTCGCGCAACGCCGCGGCGGTAGTAGCGACCTGCTTCCGAATGTCCTCTACCGCGTGGCGAGCTTGAAACTCCACATAGAAGTTGACGACGACGCTCAACAGGACGATAGCGATGATGATGGAACCGCCAACCGGGTCACCCAACACAATCGAGATGGCGCTGGCCGCCAGGAGAACTAGAACCAGGGGGTTGGCAAAGAACCGCAGAAAGCCGAACAAGGCGGCAAAGCGCGATTCGCCCACCAGGCTGTTCGGGCCATGAACGGCCAGCCGCTGCTTCGCGACGGCGGAAGTCAGTCCGGCCGGCGTCGCGTCGAGCGAGGCAAGCAGGTTTAATAGCGGCGTGTCCCAGAAGTGATCGAGTTTTTGTTCTGGCGGCGTCATTCGCGTCTCCCGGCCCGGGTGTTATGCACGGCTGGAACCAAGCCCTGGGCTGTTGCCGGCGCCTGGATCCCGCAGCAACTGCCAGAGCAAGTGCAAATTCTGCACATCCCGCCAGCCTAAGCATACTCGTGATGCATTTGATTGAGGGACCCAAAATGGTTCGGCGGCGACTGGGCCGCTGATTGCAAGTGTGCGCTTGCTCCCACATCAATATCTGAGATCCGTGCCTCGAGCACAGACGGGCAGCAAAGAGGACAGCCGATGAGCCTGCACATCGAACAGCGGGAGAGCGACGGCATCATCATTCTTGACCTGAAAGGTCCACTCACCCTGGGCCATGGCAATCTCGAATTGCGCGACCGGCTATCCGCGCTGCATCAATCCGGCCAAGTCAACATCGTACTGAACCTCAAAGAGGTCAGCGAAATCGATAGCACTGGACTGGGGATATTGGTATTTGGACTCGCCCGGCTGCGCAATGCCGGCGGCCGGTTGGCGCTAATCCATCTCAACCGCTCGCATCTGGAACTTTTCCTGTTGACTAAACTGGCCATCGCATTCGAGTTCTTCGGCGAGGAACGGGATGCTGTGAACAGTTTCTTCCTGGATCGCGCCCTAAGGCACTTCGATATCTTCGAATTCGTTCAACGCGAAGGTAATCGCAACTCTGATCACGGCGAACCTACGGGTGGGGGGTGTTAAAATATGGACAGATGGCCATGCCCGTAATTCCGGGCCGGATCCTCATCGTAGATGATGACGAGGGTCAGCGTGCCGCCCTGTCGGCCATGCTTTCCGAGCGTGAGTTCGAGACACGTTGCGCCGCCGACGGGCTCGAAGCGCTCGAACTGCTCACCGGCTTCAACGCTGATGTTGTGGTGGCCGATTTGATCATGCCGCGGATGGACGGCTTCGAACTGATCCGGCGCCTGAAGGAACGCGGGGACCTCGCTCCGGCGATCGCGCTGACGGCCTTCGGCAGCATGGAAAAGGCGCTTTCGGCGGTCCATGACCTCAAGGCATTCTGGTATCTGGAAAAGCCTGTGGAATCACGCGCCTTCCGGATTCTTCTGGAACGCGCGGTTCAGCATAGAAGGTCCTTGCAGAAAACTGACGAACTGAAGCGCGAACTCGCCCTTCGAGGCGTGCTCGGGGACTTGGTGGGAACTTCGCCGGCGATGCAGCAGATCTTCTCGCTCATCCGCCAGGTAGCCCCAACTACGGCCCCGGTGCTGATCTGTGGGGAGAGCGGCACGGGCAAGGAGTTGGTCGCGCGGGAGATCCACAAGAGCAGCACTCGCGCCGATGGGCCCTTCGTTGCGATCAATGCAGCCGCGTTGCCGGAGACGCTGATTGAGAGCGAACTGTTTGGCCACGAGAAGGGTGCCTTTACCGGCGCCATGGAGCGTTCAGCCGGCTGCTTTGAGCAGGCCCAGGGCGGCACTTTATTTCTCGACGAGATTGGCGAGATGCCGCTTTCCACGCAGCCGAAGCTGCTCCGCGTTCTGGAAGACTTGCGCGTGCGCCGCCTGGGCGGCAAGAAGGAAATCCCGGTAGATGCTCGCGTCCTTGCCGCGACCAGTCAGGAACTCGGCACCCACCTGCGGGAAGAACTCTACTACCGGTTGAGCGTGTTCCAGATCGTGGTTCCGCCCCTGCGTGATCATAAGGAAGACATCCCGCCGATCGCGGAGGTGATGCTGCAGAATTTGAACAGGAAATACGGCACGCGCGTTGCGGGCGTCGATGCCGAAGTGCTGGACCTTTTCCATCGGTATGGTTGGCCCGGAAATGTGCGGGAGTTGCGCAATACTTTGGAACGCGCCACTATCACGATGGGCGAAGGCCTGATCCGGCTGAGCAACGTTTCTTCCCCCGGGTTTGGGACGGGAAACGCCCCATATGTCCGTCGGTCCCTTGGCGATGCGGCGTCTTCGTTGCTACAACCCGGACAGCCGCTTGTGAAACTCGAGACGGCTTATATCAAACTCACGCTCGAGCACGTCCGGGGCAATCGAAAACTCGCCGCCGAGATGTTGGGGATCAGTCTGCGGACTCTGCAAAACCGGATCGCCGAACTGCGGGAAGATTCGCACACGGCGGCTCCCAACTCGTGAACGGATCGTCCCACCGGCTGCCAATGCCGGTCCCGAACAGCCAGGGCGCCCAAGATGGGTGTAAGAGCTAAAATCGCCACCGCCACACGGATCATCCGGGACGTCAATGAGCCCTGGTGGCTTGTGGTGAAACCCTTGCCGCAAGTCTTTGTGCAAGCCTCGCGCGCATGGGTAAACGACAACGTTCCCCGCCTCGGCGCTTCCCTTTCGTTTTATACCCTTCTGTCGTTGGCTCCCGTGATCGTGATTGTCGTCGCCGTGGCCGCGGGTGTCTATGGGCAGGAGGCCGCTCAAGGACGACTAGCCTCGGAAATCGAGGGCGTAGCCGGGCCTGCCGTGGCTCGGACCATTGAGCAGATCATCGCACGGGCTTACCAGCCCCGGACAGGCGCGATTGCAACCTTACTCGGACTCGTGACGTTGGCATTTGGCGCCTCTTCCGTGTTCGTAGAGCTGCACGACGCGATGAATACGATCTGGGCCGTGGCGCTTCCCCCCGATCGAAACCACGCTGCCACCATCGTTCGTCTGGTCAGGGATCGAATCTACTCGTTCGGGACAGTGCTGGGCATAGGCCTTCTGCTGCTGATTTCTTTGGTATGGAATGCCTGGATCACGGCAATCCGGATCGATGTGACGTGGGCCGTTGCGTTTATGATCATGTTTTTCGTGACTACGCTTCTGTTTGCAGGCCTCTACAAGATTGTGCCGGACGTCACCTTGACGTGGAGCGACGTCGCGCCCGGAGCCATCATCGCCTCGTTCCTGTTCATGATCGGCAGGCAATTGATGGGGCTGTACTTCGCACACGCAAATCTCGGCTCGACCTACGGTGCTGCCGGCTCTCCAATTGTCGTGTTGCTGTGGTTGTATTACTCGGCGCAGATCTTCTTTTGGGGCGCTGAGTTCAGCAAAGCATACACCAGAACAGTCGGGTCCCGGCGACATGCGAAGTTCTGAGAATGTGCGCGGCTCTCAGGCCTGGTGCCAGCTGACCACGGTCTCGGGCTTGACGATGACGAGGACGTCCCTCCAACGAGGCCAGAAATTAAGGAGTGTCGTCCAGAAGAGTCGATCCAGAGAGTTCAACAATGGGCGCGGGCGTTTTCGTTGAAGCACAGCGACCTGTTGCCGCAAGGCAAGAACTTCAAGGGCTGTATCGCCGCGGCTCCGGAAGAAGACGCGGACGACCGCGAGCATGGACAAAATGAATTCCGGCACGAATTCCATCTTGTAACGCGGTGTAACGGAGCCTCGGCAGGGCAATCGCCGGCTGGCGCAAGATGTTGATTCCACTGGTCACCAAGTTCTGTCTACACACAGGAGTACGCAACTGCACGTAAGAGGATTGCTGCCCGGATGAGACGAGCGCCCGAGCCTTTCCCGCAATGCCCGGACTCCCGATTGGCAGTTCATTCCGCGGCTGCACTTGACGGTTCTGCCCCAACGTTTCGTCGGCTTCAGGTCGTTAGTGATTTACCGCTT
>Ga0210400_10001759_pt1 | contig 21138 bp, 14 predicted proteins | sample IncBWH26MmetaG_FD_155456 | JGI IMG/M metagenome (GOLD analysis project Ga0210400, IMG submission 155456) | Forest soil microbial communities from Barre Woods Harvard Forest LTER site, Petersham, Massachusetts, United States - Inc-BW-H-26-M | ecosystem: Environmental > Terrestrial > Soil >...
CTCCATTGAGATGATCGAGGCGGTGGGTGAGCAGTTCTGGCCCAAATATTTTTCGCAGTTGCGCGACCGGCTGTTGCCCGGCGGCCTCGCGGGCATCCAGGCCATCACCATCCAGGATAGCCTGTTCCAGACCTATCGCCGCGAAGTCGATTTCATCCAGCGCTATGTTTTTCCCGGCGGGATGCTGCCCTCGCCGCAAATCCTTAAATCGCTCGGGGAGAGGTTCGGCGTTCCCGTCATTCGGGAGCGCATTTTCGGGCAAGATTATGCCAAGACGCTCGCAATTTGGCGAAGTAATTTCCGCGCGGCGTGGCCGAACCTGATGCCATCAGGTTTCGACGACCGGTTCCGGCGGCTGTGGGAGTACTACCTTGCTTATTGCGAAGCCGGATTCCTGTCGGGCAATATCGACGTTCGCCAGGTCGTATTTGCTAAATCGAACTGACAGCACCACATTCACTTAAAGCCGCTCGTCCTGTCGTCGGCTTGTGCGTGCTGCGGCGGTCCACTAGGGTCGCAGACGATTGAGCAACAACCGGCAATTTTCGCAATGACTATTAACAATGACGTCGTCGAAGCGATCGGCAATACGCCGCTCATCAAGCTGAAGCGCGCTTCCGAACAGACCGGCTGCACGATTCTGGGCAAGGCCGAGTTCATGAATCCCGGCCAGTCGGTGAAAGACCGCGCGGGCAAATGGATGATCCTGGAGGCTGAGAAGCGGGGTGACCTCAAACCCGGCGGCCTCGTGGTGGAAGCGACCGCGGGCAATACCGGTATCGGTCTTGCGGTCGTCGCCAGCGCGCTCGGCTACCGGACCTTGATCGTGATTCCGGAAACCCAGAGCCAGGAAAAGAAGGACATGCTGCGGCTATGCGGCGCTGAACTGGTCGAGGTGCCGGCGCTGCCCTTCTCAAATCCGAACAATTATCAGCATATCGGAAGGAGGCTCGCCGATCAGCTTCGCAAGAGCGAGCCCAACGGCGTTTTGTTCGCCGATCAGTGGAACAATCTGGACAACCCAAAGGCACATTACGATTCCACCGGTCCGGAGATCTGGCAACAGACCAACGGCAAGGTCGATGGCTTTATCTGTTCGGTCGGCAGCGGAGGCACGCTCGCAGGCACCAGCCGGTACTTGAAGGAGAAGAACGAAGGCATCGTCATCGCCTGCGCCGATCCTCCCGGCGCTGCGATGTATGAATTGTTTAAGCACGGCCAGGCCAAGACGACGCCGGGCGGGTCAATCACCGAAGGCATCGGGCTCGGACGGGTCACGCGCGTGATCGAGATCGCGAAGGTCGATGACGCCTATCTCATCCCGGACGCGGAAAGCGTGCCGGTGATTTACGAGCTGATCGAGCACGAAGGTCTCTGCCTCGGCGGTTCGAGCGGCGTGAATGTCGCCGGTGCGATCCGGCTCGCCAGGCAGCTCGGCCCCGGCAAAACCATCGTCACCATTCTCTGCGATTCCGGCAACCGCTATCAGTCAAAGCTGTTCAATCCGGATTTCATGCGTTCGAAAAACCTGCCGGTGCCGGCGTGGCTGGAGAAGCGCAGCAACATCAGCGTGCCGTTCGAGAAGGTGTAATCCCGGGACTCGGCCTCATCCTGAGGAGCGGCCCCTTCGCCGCGTCTCGAAGGATGAAGCAGCAGGGCCTGATGGTTCGAGACGCGCGAAGACGCGCTCCTCACCATGAGGGATGCACTTCAGCGCAAGATCTGGCTAAGAAACAGCCTGGTCCGCGCGTGCTGCGGATTGGCGAAGAACTGTTCCGGCGTGTTCGCCTCGATAATCTGCCCGTCGTCCATGAAGACGATGCGATCGGCGACTTCCCTGGCAAATCCCATTTCATGGGTGACAACGAGCATGGTCATGCCTTCATTGGCGAGATCGACCATCGTGTCGAGCACTTCCTTCACCATCTCGGGATCCAGCGCCGAGGTCGGCTCGTCAAAGAGCATGACCTTCGGGTTCATGGTCAGCGCGCGCGCGATCGCGACGCGTTGCTGCTGACCGCCCGACATCTGGCCCGGATATTTATTCGCCTGCTGGGGGATTTTCACGCGTTCCAGATATTTCATCGCCGCTGCTTCGGCATCCTTCTTCGGAATATTGCGGACCCAGATCGGCGCCAGCGTACAGTTCTCCAGCACCGTCAGGTGCGGAAACAGGTTGAAACTCTGGAATACCATGCCGACTTCGCGGCGAACTTCGTCGACGCGGCGTAAATTTGGTCCAAGTTCAATGCCATCGACGACGATCCGGCCTTCCTGAAACTCCTCGAGCGCGTTGATACAGCGGATCAGCGTCGATTTGCCCGAGCCCGACGGACCGCAGATCACGATGCGCTCGCCTTTCGCAACATCCAGATCGATGTCGCGCAGCACATGAAAATCGCCGTACCATTTGTTGAGGCCGGCAATGCCGACGATCGGGTTCGCGGTCATGGTCATTTACTCAATTTAGCCGGTGCGCGTTCAGCCGGTGCTCGACGAACTGCGAATAGCGGGACATCGCAAAACAGAAGGTAAAATAGATCAATCCAGTGAAGGCAAACCCTGTGAACAGCGTGGTGGGGGTAGCCCAGACCGGATCCGCGAACGAAGCCCGCAACTGTCCGAGCAAATCGAACAGCGCGACGATCGAGACCAGCGACGTGTCCTTGAACAAGGCGATGAAACTATTGACCAGACCGGGAATGACGTGCCGCAAGGCTTGCGGCATCACGATCAGCCCCGTGGTCTTCCACCAGGACAGGCCCAGCGCATTCGCGGCCTCGCCCTGCCCGCGCGGGATCGCCTGCAACCCGCCTCGGATCACTTCCGCGTTGTAGGCGCCGGCAAACAGCGCGACGCCGATCAGGACCCGCACCAATCCGTCGATCGTGAAGCCTGCAGGAACGAACAGCGGCAGCATGTAGGTTGCAAAAAACAACACGGTGATCAGCGGGACACCGCGCCAGAATTCGATGAACGCGATCGAGCAAATCCGGATCAGGGGAATCGTCGAGCGCCGGCCCAACGCCAACGCGATGCCGACCGGCATCGAAGTGACGATGCCCGTGATCGACACCACCAGCGTTATCAGAAGTCCGCCCCAAACCCTGGTATCGACGATCGGCAATCCGCCACGCTCCAGTCCCATCACTGCGATCACGGCACCGATGCCGGCAAAGATCGCAAGGCTGACGATGAGGGCATGCCATCCGGTGCGGAAGCTGCCGTTCAAAACGAACAGCACGATCGAAACAACCGCCGCGGTCATCGCAAAGTCGGTCCATACCGGATGGTCCGCGGCCTGGATTTGATCGCGCAGCCAGATCACCGGCCAAATCAGATAGGAAATGGCGATACTGAGCAGGACGACCATCTTGCCGAACATTTGCAGCACCGATCCAATGACCGCCGTCGTCTCACCCAGGTCCGCCACCTTGCGGCCGGCCTCGCCGACGCTGTCCGCAAATCCCGACAAAAGCCCCGCCGTCCAGCTAATGCCGAAGCCCGCCAATCCGCCGCCGTGCAGCAGGAAAAATGCGACAACAGGAAAAGCAACGAAGAACAGCCCGGCATTGAGGCCCTTCGCCGGCAAGCGTGGAATCAACAGCGGCAACAGCAGCAATGCGGCGAGGAGGAACGTCAGATTGACCCGCCAACGCTCGGGCTCGGGATAAAATCCGTAGATGAACTGGGCAAATTTGGCCCGCACATAGGGCCAGCAGGCGCCGACAATGTGTCCCGCATTCTCCGCCAGACATACGTTGCGGTCAGCCCCGCGCCAGACCGCATCGACCAGCAGGAATTTGACAGCCGGAATGACGGTGAGCCACAGCAAGAGGATGCTTGCGATGGTGAGCAGGATATTGGTCGGCGAGTTGAACAAGCGGGTGCGCAGAAATCCGATGAAGCCCGTGGTCTTGATCGGCGCGGGACGCTTGGGGACCAGTTCCCGGCGCACAAAAGACGACGTGGCGATATCGCTCATGCGCCGAGGCTCCGGCCGATCCGCCATCCGTAGAAGCTCATGATGGCGCTGGTCACCAGCGAAATCAGCAGATACACGCCCATGGTGATGGCGATGATTTCAATCGCCTGACCGGTCTGGCTGAGCGTCGTTCCCGCAAATACCGAAAACAAATCGGGATAGCCGATCGCCACCGCCAGCGACGAATTCTTTGTCAGATTCAGATATTGGTTGGTCAGCGGCGGCAGGATAACGCGCAATGCCTGCGGCACCACGATCAGCCGCAATGTCGACCCGCGCGATAGTCCGAGCGAAGCCCCTGCTTCCATCTGCCCCTTATGAACCGACAGGATGCCGGCGCGCACGATCTCGGCGATGAACGCCCCGGTATAGGTCGACAGTGCCAGGGTCAGCGCCACGAATTCCGGAATGACGCGCGAGCCTCCGGCGAAATTGAACCCTTTGAGTTCAGGCACCTCAAACGTGACGGGCCCACCAAATAACAGCGCGGCCAGCAATGGCAGACCGATCAGCGCGCCAACCGCGTAGGGCCACACGGTGATCATCCGGCCGCTTTCGAACAACTGGCGGCGCGCATAAACCCGGAACAGCCACGCCGCCACGACCGCCATCAGGATCGCTACCGCGAACGGCGCCAGGCCGGCCGCGGCGATCGGTTTTGGAATCACCAGACCGCGATTGCTGAGAAAGAAACTGCCGAACAGCGAGATGCTTTGCCGCGGGTTGGGCAACGCGCTTAGCACCGCGAGATACCAGAACAATATCTGGAACAACAGCGGCAGATTGCGCACCAGCTCGACGTAACCGCCGGCGATGCGCGACAGCAGCCAGTTCGGCGACAGCCGGCCCAGTCCAACGAGAAATCCGATCACGGTGGCGAAGAAGATGCCGATGACCGCGACCAGCAGCGTGTTGAGCAACCCTACCAGAAACACCCGGGTGTAGGTGTCGGATCCGGAATACGGGATCAGGTTCTGGCTGACGTCAAACCCCGCCGTGTTCGACAGAAACCCGAACCCAGACGTGATCCGCTGCGACTCGAGGTTGGCGCGCGCATTGGCGACGATTTCGTAGCCAATCCAGACCAGGGCCACGACAAACAAAATCTGAAGGACAAACCCGCCCCAACCCGCCTGCCCGCCGAGCGCGTGTCGCAACCGGGCAACAAACTGCCACGGTGGCGCTCGGGGCTCAATCGTCATCGCGGCAGGTGCTTCGATCAACGGATCGGCGGCGCGTACTGGATTCCGCCCTTGTTCCAGAGCTGATTGAGTCCCCGGGCGATCCCGAGTTTTGAGCCGGCGCCGACATTACGATCGAAAGCCTCGCCGTAATTACCGACCGCCTTGACGATCCGGATCACCCAATCCTTGGTCAGGCCAAGCTGTTCGCCGAGATTGCCATCGGTGCCAAATGCCCGCTTCAGCTCGGGCTTGTCGGATTTCGCCATGTCGTCGACGTTCTTTTGGGTGACGCCGAGTTCTTCGGCGTCAAGCATCGCAAACAGCACCCACTTGACCAGATCGAACCATTGATCGTCGCCGTGGCGCACCATCGGGCCGAGCGGCTCTTTCGAAATCACCTCGGGAAGCACCGCATGATCGGCCGGATTGGCAAGCTTCAGACGTTCGGCATAGAGCTGCGAGACATCCGAGGTGAAGACGTCACAGCGTCCGGATTCGTAGGCCTTGATGGTCTCGTCGGCAGTGCCGAACGCGATTACCTCATACTTCATATTGTTGCCCTTGAAGTAATCGGCGAGGTTCTGTTCGGTCGTCGTGCCGGTTTGCACGCAAACCGAGGCGCTGTTCAGCTCCAGCGCGGAATTCACCTTAAGGGATTTCTTCACCAGAAAACCCTGCCCGTCATAATAGGTCACGCCGGTAAAGTTGGCGCCAAGAGAGGTATCGCGGGAGAGCGTCCAGGTCGTATTGCGCGAGAGCACGTCGATTTCGCCGGACTGGAGAGCCGTGAAGCGATCCTTGGCCGACAGCGGAACGAACTTGACCTTGGTTGGATCGTTAAAGATCGCGGCTGCCACCGCGCGACAGACATCGACATCGAGGCCGGTCCAGTTTCCCTTGTCATCGGGAGTCGAAAAGCCCGGCAGGCCCTGACTGACGCCGCAAGCCACCATGCCACGGTCCTTGACCGTCTTGAGTGTTTGCGCCGTGGCGGCCTGCGTCGAAAGGCCGGCGGCAAGGGCAAAGGTGAAGACCAGCGATACGCGTTTCATGGCAAAGCCTTTCAAGGATCGTCCGGGAACGGTGGCATATCATCGCCTGCGCCAACGGGCCAACCCGACAATCCCACCGATGCGAACGCCAGCCTGAAGAGGCAGTTTGACGCACAGTCCGGTCAAGCAATGGATCGACGGTCGCGGCAAGCCCCTCAACGTGCGGCGACTGAATAACTGCCGTGCATCACAGAACGACTAGAGAGCCGGGTCAAGGGGTTGACGTGCGTCTTCCCTCTCCTGTTATTAACAGACCCAGCCGGAATCCACCGCTTCGCTGGGCTTTCAAGTCACGTCGCGGCTGGACAAGAAAAATATTTTGGTGGCGGCAGACAGATGAATTCTCCAATGGATGACGGACGGACGGACCCGCACAAGGTGGAAACCGCGTTGGTGACCGCCGGTCGCGATACCAAGGCTCAGAAAGGATTCGTCAATCCGCCGGTCTTTCGTGGTTCCACCGTGCTTTACCCAACGGCCGAGGATCTGCACGCCCATCGCGGCGAATTCCAGTATGGCCGCCACGGAACACCGACGACCAAGGCATTGCAGCAGATGTTGATGGCTCTTGAAGGCCCGGCCTGCGCGGGGGTTGGTCTTGCGCCCTCGGGCCTGTCGGCGATCACCACGACGCTGCTCGCGGCGCTGAAGTCGGGCGATCATCTCCTGGTCTGTGACAATGTGTACCGGCCCTCGCGCCACTTTTGCAACGGCTTGCTGGCCCGCTACGGCGTCGAGATCAGCTATTTCGATCCCCTGATCGGCGCCGGAATCGGCGCATTGTTCAAGCCAAACACCAAAGCCGTGCTGGTCGAAGCGCCGGGATCGCAATCCTTCGAAATGCCCGACATCCCCGCCATCGCATCCGTCGCGCATGCGCGCGGTGCGCTTGTGATCGACGACAACACATGGGCGACCCCGCTGTTTCACCGCTCGCTGGATCACGGCGTCGATATCAGCATACAGGCCGCGACAAAATATATCGGCGGACATTCCGACATCATGTTCGGAACCATCTCGGCGAATGCCCAGGCCTGGCCGATGGTGGCCGAGGCGATCCGGTTGCTTGGCGTTTGCGCCGGTCCGGACGACGTATTCCTTGCGATACGCGGCTTGCGCACGCTCGCGGTGCGGCTCGCGCAGCATCACCGATCCGGGCTGGAAATGGCGAGATGGCTGGCGGGGCGGCCCGAGGTCATCAGGGTGTTGCACCCGGCTCTGGAAGGTGATCCGGGCCATGCGATCTGGAAACGTGATTTTACCGGCGCCTCCGGCCTCTTCAGTATTGTTCTGAAGCCCGCGCCGCAGAAATCCGTCGATGCGCTGCTCGACGCGGTAAAGCTGTTCGGCATGGGCTATTCATGGGGCGGCTTCGAGAGCCTTGTCATCCCGTTCGACTGCACTTCCTATCGAACGGCCTCCAAATGGGCACCGGGCGGTCCCGCACTTCGGCTCCATATCGGTCTGGAGAACGTCGAAGATCTCAAGGCCGATCTTGCGCGCGGTTTTGAAGCGTTCAACGCCGCTTAGAAGTAACGCTTAAAATTAGCGGTTATCGATGAACCCTGCCAGCCGCCTGGAGCCCAACACATGAACGATTCATCAGGCTACACGCCGCCCGTAATCTGGAGCTGGAACAAGGAGAGCGGCGGCAAGTTCGCCAGCATTAACCGCCCGATCGCCGGACCGACGCATGACAAGGAATTACCGGTCGGCCGCCATCCGCTGCAGCTTTATTCGCTGGCCACGCCGAACGGGGTGAAGGTCACGGTGATGCTGGAAGAACTGCTGGCGCTTGGCCACAGCGGAGCGGAATACGATGCTTGGCTGATCCGGATCGACGGCAATCAGTTCGGCAGCGGCTTTGTGGCTGTCAACCCGAACTCCAAGATACCCGCGCTCATGGACCACAGCGGACCGACGCCGATCCGGGTATTCGAATCCGGCGCGATCCTGATGCATCTCGCCGAGAAATTCGGCGCGTTGCTGCCGACCGATTCCAGGCGCGCCGAATGCCTGTCCTGGCTGTTCTGGCAGATGGGCAGCGCGCCCTATCTCGGCGGCGGGTTTGGTCACTTCTACGCCTACGCACCGACAAAGATCGAATACGCGATCGACCGGTTCGCGATGGAAGTGAAGCGTCAGCTCGACGTGCTGGACCGGCGCCTCGCGGACAACGCGTATCTGGCAGGTGACGACTATTCAATCGCGGATATCGCGGTCTGGCCCTGGTACGGCAGTTTGGCAAAGGGCCTGCTCTATGAAGCCGGCGAATTCCTGCAAGTGCAGGAATACAAAAACCTGCAGCGCTGGACCGACGCCATCGCCGCACGCCCGGCGGTGCGAAGAGGACGTATGGTCAACCGGACCTGGGGCGACCCCGCCAGCCAGTTGCACGAACGTCATGACGCCAGCGATTTCGAAACCAAGACGCAGGACAAACTCCCCCCAACGACGTGAGCATGCTGTCACAATCGTTGTCTGGAATTGTCTAGAGAAGCCGCTTGCGGATGGCCTCTTCAACAGCCGCGAGTTCCCGATTGGCCTTGTAAAGCTGATTTTCAGCCGCTTGCGCCCGAAACTGCGCCGCAATCGCGCGTTCTTCCGCAGCCGTGATGCGCGCCTCGGCCTGCTGAAGTCCCCGCGTTACATCCTGAATCTTGTAATTGAGTTCGTCGACGATCTCGCGGCGAGCGCTCTCCGACGCATCCCTTTGTGTTTCGGCAAGCTGCAATTTCTCGGCGAGGCTTTTGCACATCGATTGCGCACGAGCTTCCGCTTCACGCGCGTGATTTTCCAGGCCGCTGAAGATTTCGGCCGCCTGCTGCACCAGGTTGAGCGCTGTGGTGCCGTAGTCCCTCGGGGTGGATGGGGGAAAGCTAAGCACGTTTTCGCGTTCGCTGGCCGATGATTTGTATCGATAATCCCACATATCCTCGCGGAGCTGCTGATTTGCGCGGAACGGCATGAACGTGTGACCCCTGCGTGGAATACCTGCGCAAAAGCTAGCGTAAACATGGTAAAGGGGCGGTTAATCATCGCTTGCGCGCCTTGAGCCTAGCTCCCTTCTCCGGCGCTCAGTTATCGGCGGATACCTGCCGGCCGTTCATAATAATGAAATACAGGTTGCGAATGTAAACCACGAGCCCGAGCGCCTGGCCCGCGATGAATACCGGGTCTCTGCGATACAACGCGTAGACCAGCAGCAGCGCGCCGCCGCCGATCGAGAAAAACCAGAATGCCACCGGGATCACGCTTTTCCGGGCGCGTTCCGACGCGATCCATTGCACCACGAAGCGCATGGTGAAAAATGCCTGCGCCAGGAAGCCCAGAATGACCCAACCGTCGAATTTGATGATGAAAACATCGTGAAAGTAAGTGGCGAGATTGTTGAACAGCTCAGTCATGGCATGTCACCTCGGTCGCGACAGGTGTCGGTCTCTTGCGCCGGATCAGCCACCACACGCCGGCGAGATCCATGATCCCGATCCACAGCCGATCGAAGAAGCCGTAGTTTGACACTCCGGAATGACGCTGCCGGTCGGTCACGTCGACATAGGCAATGTCATACCCTTCGCGACGGACCAGCGCCGGCAGAAAGCGATGAAGACCGTCGAAATAAGGCAGCGTCAGGAACACGTCGCGTCGGAACGCCTTGAGACCGCAACCGGTATCGCGGGTGCCATCGCGCAGGATGGCATTGCGGACCCCATTGGCAATGCGCGACTGGATTTTCTTGAAGCCGGTGTCTTTGCGTCCAACCCGTTGGCCGGCGACAAGACCCACGCGTTCACCGCCATTCTCGATCGCCGAAATCAAATCCGGCAGGAACGCCGGATTGTTTTGTCCGTCGCCGTCGAGCGTCGCCACGATGGTGCCGCGCGCGGCACGGACGCCGCTGCGCACCGCCGCCGACTGACCCGACGAAATCGCGTGGCTAATCTGGCGCAGATTTCCGCGCCCCTTCATGATCGCCGCGAGGCGCTCAGCCGTCGCATCGGTCGAGCCGTCATTGACATAGATGATTTCATAATCCCATCGGCTGTCGAGGGCGGCGGTGATCTCGGCGATCAACGGCGCTACGTTCTCGGCCTCGTTACGCACGGGAACCACGATGGAAACGGCCGTCTCGGCTGTGTCTGAGGAAGGCAAATCAACACTCACCGTTAGGGTTTTCCCGCAGTTCATCCCGCTTATGTCCGGCGGTCACGGCGTCTGCTTCTTATGGGGCAGAAGCCTCGCGGGCAACCTTTTTGAGCCGGCCCATCGCGAGCGGCGCCATCGCGCCGTCGCGGCGGATGGCAAACCCAAGACGGCGTACCGCAAACCAGTACCGCACGCCCATCGCACCTATCACGCCGATCGAGGCCCCCGCGACGACGTCGCTGGGATGATGGGCCAAAAGCACCAACCGGCTGCCGGCGATCAAAACGGCATAGACCATCATCGGCACCCGCGCCCGCGGCCAAACCGCACCGACCGCGAATGCCAGCGCGAAAGCAGTGATGGCGTGAGCCGATGGAAAGCTGGCATAGGCCTCGGTTCCCGCGAAGTGCGAGAAATTGAAGGCGTTGGCTCTGCCACCCACGAACGGCCGTCCGCGTCCGACGACCCATTTGATGACCTCGCCGGCGAGCACCGGAACTAATACAGCAAAAAGCAGAAACTGCAGGCGAGTCCCAAAACTGAGCAACAGCGATTTTGTAGTTCCATGCAATGCCGGGACAATCAGCGCGACGGCGGCCAGCATCGCCGCCAACCCCCACAGCACCAGGGCTGCCTTGCCAAAATTGGTCAGGATGCCGACAGGCCAGAGGCCGGGAGTGCCGTGCGGCGGCATCAGGCCAATCTCGGCGGCATCCGCCCAATACATCAGCGCAACGATTGCAATCCCACCGATGGCCATGGGCAGCAAGACGTCACGTGCCAATCGTCGCGCGGCCTCGGCGCGGCGCGCGTGCGACGACGGACGCACCAATTGCGTCACCGAAAGCCGCACCACGGCGACGAACCCCGAAAAGTAGTTCGACGGATCGCCTGTGCCGGCCTCGACCGACATTTACTCCGTATCCTCGGAGCGGAAGATGGCGATGGAAATCGCCCTGCCCTGTGAAATGTTATAGCCGTCGACACGGGCGGCCACATTGTAACGTAGCCCGATGGCTTCGGCGCGCTGGGCAAACCCGCGTTCCGAGCGCGCCTCAACCAGCGCGAATCTGCAACTGCCCTGGCCGAGGAAATCCGCGGCTCCCGATCCATCCGTCAGCAGCGTCGAGGTATCAGTCATGAACACCAGACTGGGCTCGTGAAAGCCCGCCGCGGCGGCCTTCGGTCCGACACAGACGACGTTGCGCAGCGCCCGCGCAACCTCGGCGCTTGGAAACAGCGGCGTCAGTGCCGGCACCACGACGCCGTAGATCGCCGCAGCCAGGAACATCGCCGACGCAACAGCTGATAGCAGCGAGCGTTCGGCGCGATTGTCGTCATAGAGCCACCACGCGAACAGTCCGAAAATCAGCGCCACCGCGACGAACGGCCATGCCAGAAATACCGGCTGGCGCGTCAGCGTGACCGCTCCGACAACGGCAACGACAGAAGCCAGGGCGGGAATAATGAACCACCACGCCGCGCCGCGCATTAGCCATGACCGCGACAGCACGCGACGCTCCAATGCGCCGATGGTCAGGATTGCGATCGCCGGATAGAGCGGAAGCACATAATGCGGCAGCTTGGTCAGCACCAGTTCGAACACGATCCAGGAAGGAATAAGCCACGCCAGCAGGAACTGTGCACCGGGCTCTCGCCTCGCCCGCCAGACCGCCGGCACCGCCATTCCCGCCAGCGGCGCGCCCGGCCAAAACGTCACCCAGAACAGCAGCAGATAGACGCCGGGCGGCGCGCCGTGAGATTCCTGCGCGCTGAGCTTGCTCAACATGTCGCCGCCGAGAGAGTCCGAAAAGAAGGCTTCACCGGCGCGCCAGAAAATCGCGACGAACCACGGCAATACCAGAACCAGCATCCACATCAGACCCCAAATCGGGCGCAGACGCCAAAGCCATGCGGCTGACCGGTCGAGTATCGCCAGCGTGCCGATCGTCAGCCCCACGAACATCAGGATCAGCGGCCCCTTGAGCAGGATGCCGCCCGCGAGCGCGGTCCAGAAGATAGCTGGCCATGTCCATGGCGGATGCGCGGGATCCTCACCGCGCTGCCAGGACAGATACACCCGCGCCAGCGCTCCCATCGCCGCGACGACTGTGAGCAGCAGCATCGCATCGGTTTTGGCGAGCCGCGCCTCGACGCCAAGCAATACCGAACTGCACAGGATAAGTCCGGCCAGTATGGCGCCGCGTCTTGTAACGAACGCCAGCGCCGTCCAGTAGGTCAACAGCACGGCCCCGATCGCGCCGATCAGGGATGGAACGCGGTACAGCCAAACACGAAGCTGCGCCCGCGGCAGCCCCAGCGCCGAGGCGGCTTCGACTGCGGCGGCCTGCATCCAATAGATGCCGACCGGCTTCTTGTAGCGCACCTCGTCCTGAAAACGGATATCGACGAAATCGCCGCTCTCGACCATTTGTTTGGTCGCCTGCGCGAACCGTGCTTCATCGCGATCGATCGGCGGAATGTTGAAGAATCCGGGCAGGAACAACAACAACCCGCACAGGATCAGAAACGCGACCGCCCGGACATGACTGCCGGTCACGAAATCGATCGCGCTGACAAGCCGGCTGCCCGGATCTACCCGGTTTTTCGGCTCGCGCGGTGCTCCAAATCGGGGGCGGGCATAGGTCTCGACCATCGGTTTCGCATACGCCGAAACCACCATCGCGACAACCGCTTAGCGCGACACTATTGAATTCTTACCACAACTGTGTCCGCGGCGCCCGTGGCGTCTATCACGGTCAGTCTGGTGAAGCCCAGGCCGGGCGGATCGACCAAACGCTGGCGGCGGCTATCGATCTCACCCACCGATACACCGTTGACGAGCATTGTTATCGGAAGCACGCCGCCGGCGATTTTTACCGGCATCGCTGAAAGTGCCGCACCGTCCGAGCCCGCGGCATCGATCCGCGAGCCGTTCGGCGGAAACTGGATGTGCGGCGCCTGCTCTCCGCCGGTCCGGACCAGTTCGCCGACGGGCCGAAATCGCCGCAGCGGCAGTGGAAGTTTGGCGTTGCTCGCAACGAGCGTCCCCTTCGGCGGCTTCGGCAACGGCGCCGGCAGTTTTCCGGTACGGGCGAAAGCATCGAACAGGATCGGCGCGGCGGCGGTGCGGCCGACAATGCCCGGCGCTGGGGCGCCGTCGGGACGTCCGACCCAGACTCCGATGGTGGTGCGGCCGTCGAAACCGACCGACCAGGCATCGCGGTAGCCATAGCTGGTGCCTGTCTTGAAGGCGATCCGGTTATGCACGGCGTTCTCCGGTGGCGGCGTACCGATCAGCACATTGCCGACCTGCCACGCCGAAACAGGGTCCATCAGCCGCAAAGATTCTCGCACGTCGTCCCTCATATTCATGATCTCGCGCAGCGGCCGGGTGCTGCCGAGCCGCGCCAGCCCGGCGTAGAGTTGCACCAGATCCTGCAAGGTGATGCCGACGCCGCCGAGACCCATCGCTAGGCCCGGCGCTTCGTCTTTCGGCAACACCAGATTGGCCCCGGCCTGCTTCAGCCGGGACGACAAACGGCTGGCGCCGACGCGATCGAGCAGCGCAATGGCCGGCACGTTCAGGGACATCTGCAACGCCTTGCGCACCGGCACCGTACCCTGAAAGGTCATGTCGAAGTTTTCCGGCGCGTAGCTACCAAAACGGATTGGCCGATCGTCGATCAGACTTTCCGGATGGACGAAGCCATCCTCGAAAGCCAGACCATAGATAAAGGGTTTCAGCGTCGATCCCGGAGAGCGCACGGCGCGGGTCATATCTACCTGCCCGGCGCGCCGGTCATCGAAATAATCCGGCGAGCCGACCCGCGCCAGCACATCGCCGCTCTCATTATCCACCCCGATAATGGCCACGGAAATATTCGGACCGAGCGCAATTGCGCGGTCGTGCGCCAGCGCTTCGAGATTTTTTTGCAGACTAAAGTCCAGCGTCAGCTTGATGAGGGGCGCGTCTTTCACGGTCGCAATAGCCTGATCGGCGGAATGCGGCGCAAGAATTGGCAGCGGCTTGCGCAGCCGCGGCACCGGCACCGCCTTGGCCTGAGCCGCGTCTTCCGCGGATACCCGGCCGTCTTCGACCATACGATCGAGCACACGGTCACGCGCCGCGTGCGCGACGTCGGGATAACGATCGAGGCGACGACTTTCCGGCGATTGTGGGAGCGCCACCAATAGCGCCGACTCCGCCAGCGATAATCGCTTCGGCTCCTTGCCGAAATAGGCGATCGAGGCAGCGCGGATACCTTCGAGATTACCGCCATAGGGCGCCAGTGCCAGATACAGATCGAGAATCTGGTCTTTTGTCAGCTGCCGCTCGATTTCGAACGCGCGCACCATCTGGCGCAGCTTGGCATACACCGACCGCTCCCGCCGCGGCTCCATCAGCCGGGCAAGCTGCATCGTAATCGTGGAGCCGCCGGAGACGATGTGGCCACGGGTGACGAGTTGAAACGCGGCGCGGCCGAGCGCGAACGGATCGACGCCGGCATGGGATAGGAACCGCCGATCTTCATAGGCGAGCAGCAGCTTGAGGTATCCCGGATCGACATTGGTTTTCGCATCGACCGGCAACCGCCAGCGACCGTCGGCCATTGCATAGGCGCGCAAAAGCTTGCCGTTGCGGTCGACAACCGTCGTGGAAACCTGCTGCGCCTGCGCCAGCGGTAGCGGCCCGAGCGAGACGACCCAGAAACCTCCAGCAAGGGTAACGGCAAAGATGATCGCAAGAGCAACGGCAGCAGCGTGAACGGCACGCCGATTCCTTCCGTCGTGCCCGGGCTTGTCCCGGGCATCCACGTCTGTTTTTGCCTCCGAAGAAGACGTGGATTGCCGGGACAAGCCCGGCCATGACAACGAAAATTTTCGGTCTGCCGCACTCATTGCGCCGGACGCACCTCGATTGAGCCCGAGCCGGAGCGGCCGTAGCGCGAGGGGTTGTACATGTCCTCGACATAGGCCTGCGGCAGCACGTATTTGCCGGGAGATACCGCGCGCACCACATAGGCGACGGTGAACACCGACTTGGCGTCGCTGACGCGATCGATCGCGGCAGTGAAGCGGTCATCGCGGAATTCGGTGTTCTCCGGCTCTTGGCCATCCTCGATCCAGTCCAGCGTGCCGGTGTCGCCGGAAGAAACGAGTTGCGGATTATCGATCTCAAGGCCGGCCGGAAGATAATCCGACACCATGATGTGACCGTATTCCGGCTTGGCCTCGGTGATCTTGAGCACCACCGCGAAACGGTCGTTCTGCTTGGCTTTCGACACATCGGCCGGCTTGCCGTCGAGCGTGAAATAATTGCGCTCGATCTTGAAGCCGTTCGATGCCGCGGGCTCGGGCGTGATCGGCGCGCCGCTCACGGAGACCACCGCCTGCACCGGCGCGTCGCCGGTGTTGGTGATCCTGATCGGCTTGCCCGCCATCTCGGCCGCCTTGTAGCTGCGATAAAGCGCGGTCTTGATCGGTGTGCCGTCGAGATCGAGCGTCATGGTTTCCTTGGACAGCGCGCGCGACGCCAGTACCAGCCAGGCGTTTTCCTGGGTCGAGGTGTAGGGCGTCAGCCCGCGCGCCACTTCGACGCGCGCGACCGCCTGGGTCAGCGTCGCCCGCGGCGCATTGCCTTCGCTGGCCAGCGAAACCAGCGCGGCGGCATCGCGCAATGCGCTGCCGTAATCGACGCGGCCGAACTCCAGCACGGGCTGAGGCGCCAGGCTTTCGAGGGCTGCGGCATAGACCCGCTCCGCCCTGCCCTTGTCGCCGACCAGCGCCAGCGCCGCCGCCAGTTGTGATTTCGCAATCGGGGTCGCCAGATTGTTCAGCTTGGTATCGGCGAGATAACGCAGATCCCCGATCGGCGCGGTGCCGTTGCGGGCGAGCACGTAGAGACCATAAGCGAGATTCCGCCCGCCGTCTTTTTCCGGCTCGTTGGCGTTGACGACGGAGTTGCGGATGCGATCGAGCGCGCTTTTGAACAACACATCCGGCACCGCAAATCCCTTTTCACGGGCGCGGGTCAAAAAGTCCGTGACATACGCATCGAGCCAGGCGTCGTCGCCGCCGGCCGACCACAGCCCGAACGACCCGTTCGAGCCTTGCCGCGCCAGCAGCCGATCAATGGCATCCTTGATGCGCTGATCGATCTCGGTATCCATCGCGAGATGAGCACCGGCTGCCAGGTCGTTGACGTAGAGCAACGGCATCGCACGGCTGGTGATCTGCTCGGAACAGCCATGGGGATACCGATCCAGCGCCTTGAGGATGGTGGCGGCATCGAGTGCCGTCGACAGGCTAACGGACAGCGAGACGCCGCCGGTGCCCTGCACCAGATCCGAGAACATGTCCGAAGTCAGCGTCAGGCTCTCGCCCTTGGCCAGCGTCCGGATCGAACGGCGCGCCAGGATTTGCGTCGCCGGCTTGACGTCGAGCGCATAGTGTCGCGCCAGCGTCAGTCCGTTCGGCCCCTTGATAGCGACGTCGAATTGCGCCGTTCCGGCAAAACCGGCATCGAGCGCCAGCGACATCGAGGTTCGCTGCTTGGCGGCGAGCTTCACCGTGGTGGAGGGATTGCCGGAGACCTTCACCGGCCCCGATGCCGTGACGTTGACGGTGTAGTCTCCCGGAGCCCCCTCGACGTTGTCGAGATCGAAGCTCATGGTGCCGTGATCGCCATTAAGCAGGAAGCGCGGCAGCGTCGCCGTCAACACCACGGGATCGCGCACCGTCACATCGGTCGTGGCGCGACCGAGTTTGGTCGCCGTCCAGGCCACAGCCATGACGCGGGCCGTGCCGGCGAATTCCGGAATATCGAAACTGATTTCCGCGGTGCCGTCGGCCGCAACCGTGACAATGCCGGAATACAGCGCCAGCGGCTTCTGCGTCGGCGGACTGCCCTGCAGTTCCGCGCCGGCGCCGTCGCCGCCGGTCTTGAGCTGGCCACGGGTGCCCTGCATGCCATCGATCAATTGCCCATAGATGTCGCGGATTTCCGACGTCATGCGGCGCTGGCCGAGATAATAATCGTCCGGCGCCGGCGGTTTGTAATTGGTCAAATTGAGAATGCCGACGTCGACGGCCGCGACGACGATCTTGGCGTCTTCGCCGGGGCTTAATCCGCCGAGTTTGACCGGCAGTTTCAGCGTGGTGTTCGGACGTACCAGCGCCGGCGGCGAAAGCTTGACCTCGATCGTGCGGGTCTTCTTGTCAATGCCGAACCATTTCAGCCCGATGGCCCGACCCGGCATCCGTTGAGCTGCGGCGTCGAGCGGGCGGCGCAGCGTCGCCACCACATAGGCGCCGGTGCCCCAATCCTTGCCGACGGGAATCTTGATCTGCGCCGTGCCTGCCCTGACGTCGGTGGACTGGGTGGTCAGCAGCCGGTCGCCCAGCACGTTGATCGTCAGCTTGCCGGCGGCACGGGCGTTGACCAAGACCACCATGGTGTCACCGGACTGGTACTCGGGCTTATCAACGGAAGTTTCCAGCAAATCCGGCGTATCGGCGCTCCCATCCGAATACCAGCCGACATCGAACTGCACCGATGTCAGCGGCCCGTCGGCCTCGGCCGATTTGACGTCGAGGCGATAGCGGCCCGGCTGCGGCGATAGCGTGATGCGCGACGGCGTATCGGCGGCCACGGTCAGATCGCCATCGGCGACGCGGGCGGTCGATTTGACCGCCTCATATTCCCAGGACGAACTCTGGCGATACCATTGATACCGGGACTCCATCTTCAACAGCTCGTAGCGCAGGCCATTGCGCGCCAGCGTTTTGCCATCGGGCGACACGAACACCACGTCGAAACCGGCCTTGTCGCCTTCCGCGACGTTCTTGTCGCCGAACAACGGCTTGACGCCGATCATCGCCGTTGCCGGCGCGACCGGCAGCACCAGTTTGCGCTCGACGGCGCGGCCGCCGGCTTCGGCCATGCGGATGAAGATTTGGGCTTCCTGCGGGCGCGTCGAGGATGCCGGCTTGGCCAGACTGACCGGGAACGTCGCAACGCCATTGGCGTCGGCTTCGGGAAGGTTCTCGATCGGAATACGTTCGTTGCTGGCGGTCTCCTCGTCAGCGACGCCGAACTGGTAGCCGGCAAAGCCCGGCCGTTCCGTGGCCGGGGCCACCAGCATATCGCCCTCGAGCTGCAGCCCCGAAGCCGGCGCGCCATAGAGAAAGTGGCCGTCCACTTTAAGTTCTACTGGAAGATTAGCTTTGATCTGCTTGTCATTGGCTGACAACTCAAATTCGATCCGTTCCGGGATGTAATCTTCGACCATGAACGTGGTTTCGCCCACCGCTGAGGCCTTCGGATCGGTGAAGGCCCGCACCCGCCAAGTCCCGGTCGGGACGGCGGAATTGAGCGCTACCGCCAGCATCCGGCCGCCCGCGCCTTGATCGGCCAGCACCGCGCGGCGGAACTCGACCCCGTCGGGGCGCTCGATCACCAGCGTCAGCGGTCCGCCGGTCACGGCATTGCCCTGGCCGTCGCGCAGCAGCGCAGTCAAATACACCGTCTCGCTTGAGCGATAGACGCCGCGTTCGGCATAGACAAAGGCATCGGCGCCCGCGGGCACTGCCCGGCCGGAAACGCCGCGATCGCTGAGATCGAACGCATTGGATTTCAGACTGAGGAAAGCGTAGTCGGCCTTGTCGCTGGTCACGGTCAACAGGGCCGGTGAAAGACCGCCCTCGCCGCGCGCCAGCCCGGCCTCGAACAGCACGTGACCGGAATCATCGGTCCTGCGGGTTGCCAAAATCTCGTTGTTGCGCGCGACCAGCCGCACCTCAGCCTTCGCAACCGCTTCCGCCGACGCCAGCGAATTGACGAAGACATGAACGCCGTCATTGCCCGAAAATGCCGTCAGGCCCAGATCCGAGACGATGAACCACTGCGTCGCCAGCGAACCGTCGTCATCACTGCCCGGCCCCTTGGCCGCCGCGGTCATGACGTAGACGCCCGGCTGCAGATCGCCGAGTGCCTGGTCGACCGGAAAGGCGGTGGTGACGTCCTGGTTGAGCGTGGTCGCGGTCGCAAGCTCCCCCGACCAGACTTTGACGCCGCGCTCGTCGCCCAGGCTGGAAAGCTGATACTTGCTAAGGCCCTGCTGAAAATCGTTGTCGATCACGGTGTTGATCAAATTGCGGTCGCCGATCCTGAATACATCGACCGTCACAGCCGGAGTGTTGACGCTGACCAGGGGAATGCCGCGCTGGCCGGTGCGCGGCAGCACATAGGCCCGGCCGGTAAAGCGCACGAACGGCTTGCGGTCGCGGACGTAGATGTTGAATTCAGCCGATTTCGGCAGGGTTTCCTTCACCGTGGAAGGTAGTCCGGCGCGCAGACTGATGTTGTAACGCTCGCCGTGTTTCAGGCCATCGACACAAAGCTGCTTGCCTTCCGATGACAAGGCCGGCTTGTCGCTGCCTGCCAGCGCCAGAAACGGCGCGAAATCAGTGCGTTTGGCGAGATCCTCGGAGAACTGGAAACATGCCCGCGGCGATGCCGAGTCGGAATCGACGGTATAATCCAGTAGCCGGAAACCGTGCTCGTCGCGCATTTTCTCATATTGGCCGCGCGCATCGGCGACCTCGCGCAGATCAAGCGAGAGCCGCAGCGCATCCAGCGCCGGGCGCCACAGCTTGCGCTCGGACAGCGCGCGGCCAAGCACCGCCAGCGCGTCCGCCTCGTCGCCGGTGTTGGCGGCACGTTGATAGGCGATGTAGGCCGCGGTCGAGGCGCGCTCCAGAAGGAAGGTCTGCTCGCTGCCGTTGGAGGGACGAATCTGGAAAATGGTGCGGGCCAGCCGCAGCCAGTTGGCGCTGTCGTCCGGCGCCGTGGCGGCGATTTGCCCGAGGATTTGCAGGCCGGTCCGGAAATCGCTGCGCTTAAAGGCGGCGTCGGCATCGGTCCGCAAGTTCGCCCCTGACTTGGCGACAGGGCCTGCCTCGCTCTTGATCTGGGCTTCCAGCTTGATCGCCGAATCGGCCAGATCGTCGCGTTTGAAGGCCTTGTCCGCCGCCTGCGCTGCGACGAGGCCGAACGCCAGCGTGGCGCAAAGTGCCGCGGCGCGAACCAAACCAATCATGATGAAACTCCCTGACGCGGACGACGCCGCGTTTCAAATAAAAGTGCGCTAAAAGGTGACGGACTCATGGCCGCGGAACGGGATAGCGAAAGAGTCGCGTGCGACATAGCGGTGACAGACCCGTATCCCCGACCACCTGGCGGCCGCGGCAGATATCATTGCGATGCAGATGGACCTGACACAACGTCCCCCCGCCTCGCTTGGTCGCCGGATCGCAGAAAATGGTTCGGAATGGACTTGGCGGCACAGCGGATTTTTCATATTGGCAGTGCTATGAAGGGCGCCAACGGTCCCATAGCTCAACTGGATAGAGTAACGGATTTCTACTCCGTGGGTTGCAGGTTCGAATCCTGCTGGGATCGCCAAGTATTTCACCGCCATCACTCTCCATCGCTCGTCATCACCCGCCATTGTTGCAGAAACCCTCGGAATTGAAGGGCTTCTTGTGTCACTGACGCTCGCCACTGCTCGCCATTGATCGCGCGAACGCGGCCGAAAATTTGACCCGCGCATTATCCCAACGATAAGGTTCGAATCTCCCTACCTTTTGGAAGGACTGCAGAAAATGGCGCGTGTCACCCAGAGGCTGAACCCTGGCGAACTCAAATCTCTCGGCGAAGGCGAGCACTGTGACGGCGGCGGTCTTTATCTCCGCGTGACCGGCATAG
>Ga0210400_10001760_pt1 | contig 21125 bp, 16 predicted proteins | sample IncBWH26MmetaG_FD_155456 | JGI IMG/M metagenome (GOLD analysis project Ga0210400, IMG submission 155456) | Forest soil microbial communities from Barre Woods Harvard Forest LTER site, Petersham, Massachusetts, United States - Inc-BW-H-26-M | ecosystem: Environmental > Terrestrial > Soil >...
CGTCTTCCGGCGCGCGCATGGCATCGGTGGGACGCACCGCTTCGTGGGCCTCCTGCGCATCCTTCTTCGATTTGTAATAGTTGGGCTTTTCCGGCAGATAGTTCGAGCCAAAGCGTTCGGGGATCAACTCACGAACCTGGATCAGCGCGTCGTTCGAAACATGCACGGAATCGGTCCGCATGTAGGTAATCAGCGCGACCGAGCCCTCGTCACCAAGCTCCACGCCCTCATAAAGCTTTTGCGCGAGTGACATCGTGCGCTTGGCGGTGTAGCGCAGCCGGTTGTAGGCGGCCTGCTGCAATTTGGAAGTCGTGAAAGGCGGCGGCGGATTGCGTTTCTTTTCTTTTTGCGCAACGCTGGCGACTTGCCATTTGGCCTTGCTCACCGCGGCGACAATCTTGTCCGCGGTCTCCTGGTTTGAGACGGCGATATCTTCGCCATTGTGTTTGAAAAGCTTGGCTTCGAAGAGCGGCGGCTGCCCGGCATCCAGCATCGCGTGAATCGTCCAATACTCCTGCGGAACGAAGGCGCGGATCAGCATTTCGCGCTCGACGATCAGCCGCAGCGCCACGGTCTGTACGCGCCCGGCGGAAAGCCCGCGGCGCACTTTGTCCCAGAGGATCGGAGAAACTTTGTAGCCCACAATGCGGTCAAGCACGCGGCGCGCCTGCTGCGCATCCACCAGATTGCTATCAACCTGCCGGGGCTTATCGAAGGCCGCGCGAATCGCTTTAGGCGTGATTTCGTTGAAGGTGACGCGAAAAATCTTTTTCGGATCGATGGCCACAACTTCTTTTTTAGGTTCGTTCTCTTCTTCCTTCTTGACCGGCTCTTCGGGTTTTGCGTCTTTCTTCTTAAATCTAGAAACGCTCGGTTCTTGCTCGATGAACTTGGCAGGCTTGGAGAGCACCATGGCGAGGTGTGCCGAAATGGCCTCCCCCTCGCGATCGGGGTCGCCCGCCAGATAGACGGCATCCGCGGTGATCGCCGCTTTGCGAAGATCATTGATGACTTTGCCCTTGCCGGCGATGATTTGCAGGGTGGGCTCGAAAATCTTGTCGTCATCCAGCGTAATCGGCTTCTTGGTGTTCTTTTCTTCCGGCTGAAAGCCTTTCTTCGCGCCCTTTTTTTTCTTTCTCTTCTTGCGGCCCGACGGATCTTCGCCAGGCAGACGAATGCCTATGGTTTTCTTGGGCAGGTCCATCACGTGGCCGATGGACGCTTTGACGGTGAAATTCCGCCCCAGATATTTGTTAATCGTTTTCGCCTTTGCAGGCGATTCGACAATAACGAGCGAACGGGCCATGTTGCCTTTGTAACTCCGTAATGTATGGCAGGAAGGGCTGACCGCGCGGCGTGTGTCCTTCTCGCTACCTTAAGCGCCCAGCCCGGACCCCGACGGGTTCGCCATTTTGATGCGGCGATTGCCCTTGCGGGTCCGTTCAGCCATTGGATGCCAGCCGCGGGCCAACGATGCGGACCTCTATCTGCCTCTACAGCAAGACTTTGCTGAACTGCTTGCCCGGCAACTGCCGGATGATGCCTTTCATCTCCCGATCAAAAAGGGTAGCCAGAACTTCGGAAGAGTTCAAGCCGCAGCGTTCCACGATGTCATCAATGTGCACCGGCTCCTCAGCGCTAAGCAATTCATAGAGCTTTTTCTCCGAGCCATTCAGTGCGGCGGCGGCCAATAGATTTCGCTGCTCGGCCTCCGGTTTTTCGGCCTGCACCAGCGCGGCACGGATAGGCGTCGGCAGCTCTTCGATCACGTCCTCGGCGCACGTGGCGAGCTTCGCGCCCTGCTTGATGAGTTGGTTCGGCGCAAAACTCACGGGCTGCGTAGCGTTCCCCGGCACGCCAAATACTTGTCAAGTGGTGCGTATAGAAAAAGCGGCCCGTTGAAAGACCGCGGCTATTGAGACTTAGGCTGCGATGCTGCCGCAGGATGAGGCTTGCCGAAGCCGATTTCGAGCGGCGTGTCTTTGGGAAGGACGACGTCTTGTCCGCGGGAGATGAAATTCGAGTAGATGGACGCCGAGGCACCATAGGCGCCAAAGGCCATCGAAACCGGCGCAGACTTCACTGCCAGGCTCAACAGGGCGCCCGTCAAACGAAAGCCAGACCCGCCGGCGGCCGTGCGCACGCCTGGATCACCGGCAGCGTCCGTCGTGCCATGTTCGCCATCCGGATGCGATGCGGCCGCGGCCAGCAGCACCGCGAGCCCGGTCGACAGATACCGGGTCTTGCTGTCGGTTGTGCGCGCCCCGCCTTCCTCGTCAAGCTTCATATGCGCGCTGCGGGCCACTTCAAGACCTTCCAGGTTGCCGGCCATGGCCTGCGAACTTGCTTGCAAGTTCTCCGCTTGCGTTTGCATCTGAGACAACGCCTGCACGGCTTGTTCGGAAGTTTCAATGCGTTCGAAGATCACCCGCAGTTCTCCGTTGTGGTGCAGCTTATGTGCGGGTTTGGCTTGCACAACCCTGCCGACCAGCCGGCTGTTCGCAGGAAGAATTAACTGGTGCGCCGGCGAATAGAGCGGCTCGGTCAGAATGGCGGTGACCGCCGTACCGCGCACAGCAGTCGCTGAGCTGACTTCAGCAACCAACCGCGCTTTGAGGGTGCTGTCGGGCACTGGCGCTCCTCCCACAGCCGCGAGCTGTCCGCCGGTGCGCGTGGTCTCGCCAAAATCCAGCGGCGTGTCGAGGTCCGCAACAAAGCGCGTACCCGGCTCCAGATACTGCCGCCGATACGGTGATTGCGAAAGTAAAAACTGCTTGAATCGGTGCATGCGTCCGGGGCCTGTCATCTTTTGCCAGGTTTCATTCACCTGCTCTTTTGCTTCTTGTAGTTTGCCTTTGGCTTGCTGCTTGGCATTGTCTGCTGCGCGGCCGGCCCCACTCTTCTGCTTCGCTTTATCGGGATCGCTCACCAGGTGTACGACTTCAGAGGTTCCCGATGAAACCGAAGTCTTTATCGGGAACTGCCTGCCATCTGGCAGCGTGAGCGCCTCAAAGGTGAGCTCGTATTTGTGAAAGGGGGAAAAATTGCCGTTGGCATAAGCCAGCGTGCGCTTTACCCCGGACACCGGACTAATGCTGATGATTCGGCCACTCACGATACTGCCGGATGGAATTACCGGCTGGTCGAAGGCGTAGACTGTTTCCACGACTTTGCCGTGAACCAACTCGCCGGGATGATCGACGCGCGCGCGCTGGTCCAGCGCGATGCGCAGCGGCGTGCCGTTCGGCAGGTTCAGAGAGATGCTTGCGACGAACTCGCTGGCAGGAGGAGCGGCATCCTCCTCAGAGGATGAGGACGGCACACACAAGGAGACGAGGGCGTCTTCGCCCGGGGCTTCGTCACAGGTTGCCTGCGTCGCAGGAACGGCGGGCCGCTGAGGATTCTCCACAGGATCGGATTGCGCCGATGCCGCCGGAATACAGCAAAGGATCAGCAGTGTAAAAAGAGAGATGCGCCTCATGAGAATCATGATTATTTTACCCGTTCTAGCCGTAAAGCCTCGGCGTTCAGGCTGGGGATATAAGGCTGCTTTCTTTTTTCTGGCTGGAAACTTGAGGCCGCACCGACTATCGGTCTGTCAATGTGAACGATAGCGCTTTGCTCGCAGCCTGTCTACCGTGGCCATGGTTTGAACGCTACGTGAGACGCGCCGGGCAGCAAATGGGATGGCTGGCCAGAATCACGCATTGGTGACTCCCGCGAGGCCGAAGCATAGTCTCGAACCCTCAGGAGGCATCTTAGAGCCTCAACGGGTCGAAAAGAGGCAAATTAGCGGCGAGGTTGCGCGGCATCTTCTTGCAGGACGGCATCCAACGTCCTCAGGAAGAGATCCGCGTCCACTTCGGAGAAAACCAGCGGCGGGCGCAGCTTGATGACGTTGTGATGCGGTCCGTCGGTGCCGGCGAGAATGCCGCAATCGCGAAGGCGATTGACCACGTACGAGGCTTGCAGCGGGGCAGGCTCGCGCGTTTCACGGTCGAGCACAAAATCGATTCCCAGGAATAATCCCGAGCCGCGCACGTCGCCTATCAACGCGTGTCGCGTCCGCAACGATTTCAAGCCCTCGATGAGATGCTCGCCGATGCGCAAGGCGTGTTGCTGCAAATTTTCTTCCTCGAGAACATCCAGAACCGCGAGACCGGCAGCGCAAGCGACAGGGTTGCCGCCAAACGTGCTGAAAAATTCCATCCCGTTGTTAAACGAATTGGCGATCTCCGGCGTGGTGATAACTGCCCCCAGCGGAAAGGCATTGCCGATCGGTTTGCCGAGAACCACGATATCCGGAACCACGCCTTGCGTTTCGAATCCCCAAAAATGCGTTCCAAGACGCCCAAATCCGACCTGCACTTCGTCCGCGATACAAACCGCGCCTGCTCCGCGAACGTAATGGTAAACCTCCGCGAGATAATCCCGCGGAAAAACGATCTGGCCGCCGACGCTCGGCATTGTTTCCGCAATGTACGCAGCAATGCCACGTCCATCAGCGCGCGTGCGGTCGAGAATCTCCGCAACGTGACGCGCATATTTTGCGCCGGCTTGTTTGTCGTCACGGCGATACGCGCCGCGGTAATCATCGGCAAGCGGAGCAACGTGCACCCAAGGTTTTTTTCCGTGGCCTCCGGGACCGTCAAATTTGTAGGGGCTGACGTCGATGAGCGCATTGGTATGGCCGTGGTAGGCGTGTTCGAGAACAATGATGTCTTCCCGGCCCGTATGCGCGCGCGCCAAGCGCAAAGCCAGCTCATTGGCCTCGCTGCCGGAGTTCACAAAAAAACACACGCGCAGCGGCTCGGGAAGCAGCCGCGTCAGCCGCTCGGCGTAACGGTTGACGTTGTCGTGAAGATAGCGAGTGTTGGTGTTGAGCAGCGCGAGCTGCGCCTGCGCCGCCTGGACCACACGAGGGTGGCTGTGCCCGACGAGCGGCACGTTGTTGTAAACGTCGAGATACGCTCGCCCCGCATCGTCATACAAATACTGCATCCACCCGCGAACGATTTTCAGCGGGCGCTGATATGAGACGCTGAGGTTTTTCCCCAGCAAGCCGCGGCGCGCGGCAAGCGTCTCGCTGAAAGCAGGCTCTTTGTCCGGAAAGCGATCGGCCGGAATTCTAAGCAAGAGATTTGGATCCGGCGAGAGACTTGTCCAAACGGAACGCTGCGAAGCAGAAGCAACACCCGGAAAATCGGCCCCCAGCTCGAGTAGATCGAGAACGATCTGAAAATGAACGTGTGGCGTCCAGCCCCCGTTCTCCTGGACTGATCCGACGCGCGCGAACGGTTGACCTCGAGCAACGCGCTGGCCCGCTTCCAGGCGAGCGAGCGAATCTTTAGAGAGATGCCCGTAGAGTGTGAAAAATTCCTCGCCGTCGTTCGTTTCATGCCGCAGTGTGACCAGCGGTCCGTAGTCCAGTGGAGTGGAATTGTTCGCCACGATGTAGACCACGCCATCCAGGGGCGCGCTGAGCGGCGCGCCTGGCTCAACAAAAAGATCCATGCCGAGGTGAATTGTGCGCCGTTCATCCGTGGGATTGCCGCTCGCGCCGAACAATGGAGAAGTGTAAAGCAGTCGCGGTTCATCGTAACGGCCCACACCAACGGACGCGCCAGCGCACTTCATGGCGCGAAATATTTTTTCCGTGAGCGCGGGAGTTTCCACCGCACGGGGATCGGCGCCGAGAAACGTACTGCCGGCACTCAGATCAAAAACAATGCTCTGGGCCGTCCGCACATCAACATCCAAAATCGAGGCCGCGGAGCCCGCGCTCGTTTCCAGCCCGCGCTTGATCTTTTCACCTTGCGGAACGGGCGGAAGCCCGCAAGCCGCGCGAAAAGTGTAGTGGGCGAAACGCCGGTGGATTTTTGTGAGCCGCTCCAAGGCTTCCCACGCAGGCGCTTCGCTGACCGTGACGTACGGATCGTCCGGCTTAAGGGTTTTGCAGTGCGCGGAATTAGTGACGCTGACGGCCAGCCGCGCGCCAATCAAAGCATAAAGAACGGACAACTCCAGCTCCTCGAGTGGAAACGCGCCATGATATCCCGCGACGATGGCAGCCGCTGCCCGCAGTGGGTCTTCTTTCCCAAGAATGGCGTAAGCGGCGGCAATCGCCGGCTCAGATGCAGTGAGCCCGTGGTGTATGTCGCCAAAATCAATCACCCCTGCGACCTTGCGCGGCTGCGGCCACGGATCGCTGACCAGCACGTTGTGGTCGTTCGCGTCGCCGTAAATCACGCTGCGGCGCAGGCGCGGCAAAACCGGAACGACTTCCACTTCATAGAGCGCGAGAAATTTCTCGACCAACGCGCGCCGCTTCGACCCCGCAATATGCTTGACGTAGTCCTTGATCCAGCCAACCCGGGAAGAATCCCATTTCAGCTCGCGATGTGCAGCGGCGTGCGCAAACGATTGCAGCGCCGTGTCCATCTCGCCCAAGAACCGGCCGAGATCACTAAGAAGCTCCGGCGTGTGCGGGCGGACTTCGGCGAGAACTGTTCCCCTCACAAAGGTGAGCAGCCAGACGAGCCGCGTCGAGCCGTCCGCGGCGACAATCGAAGTAAACTGCTCACCACTGCGATCCGTTGTGACGCGAGGCAAAGGCAATTGAGGCGCGCGTTGCGCCAGATGCGTCAGGGCCCGGCATTGCAGATCGATGAAGGACCGCTCCCGGGCCGGATGCATTACTTTGAGGACGAACGCACGCCCGTCCGCGCTCGTCAGGTGGAAGTTGTCGTCGTATTCGCCCGGCAGCGCCCGTGCGCTTGCTTCAAGCCCGTAAAGTTCGCGCGCCAAGCGAACCGCTTCCGCTTCGGTCACAGGTTGCGCTACGCGGGCCTCCAGCAGCATGCACCAAATCTTATCTGCAAGAGCCGGAGTGCGTCCATCCCGGAGCGCTTAAGACTTCTGGCCCCGTCGTCCTTCAACACGGAATCTTTGCCTCTTAGAGTTTTTCTCTCGACTCTCGGACGGAAACCGGTCCATTCACCGTGGAAAGCCGGATCATCGCCGGTGCGTTGCCATATTCGATGCGGCGGTGATTGTCGTCCCAGGTCTTGCGGGCATTGTCGCAAATGCTGGCCTTGCAACTTACTGGCGCGTAGTTCGTTGATTCGACCACGAAGCTGGACTGATAATCGCTCGGGACCATCAGCGTCAAGGGGCCATTCTTTGCATCGGCGGAGAGGCCCGTGCCGCTCCACGTCTTTCCTTCCAGTGCCACGGAAATCGGCCCATTCTCCGTATGAATGCGCACGCTTCCGCTGCTGCCCTCCAGGCTGATCGGGCCATTCACCGCGGTGATCTCCGCGTCGCCGGAAAAGTTCTTCAAGCTGATCGGACCGTTGTGGGCCCGCGCCGCGAGTTTGCCGTCCACGTCGTACAGGGAAATGAGACCGTTCATCGTCTCCATATCGATGGACGCGGACTTTGGCGTGCGAATGAGCAAATAAACCGTCCAATCTTCCTCATCCCCAGGACCGCTCGTCGATATCCTGCCATTTTCGATGGACAGGGTGATCTGGGACAGAATTTTCTCCGCCGCATCCCCCGAGCCCGCCGCGGCTTTACATGCCGTCACGGAATAGGTCTCCCGCTCCCAGCCCACGACCTGGACGCCGCCGTTGCTGTGCGGGTGAATCTGCAGGACCGGGGCTTCGGACTTGCTCAAAGTGCGCTCCTCGGAACGCACTACGGCGTCCCGGTCGTCAAAGCGCATGCGAAGATCGGAACAATCGATAGCGGGGTGCCTGCGCCCCTCGGAAATGTTTACGGAGTGGCGATGCCGGTTCGCTCGTGCGCTGGTAAAGCCGAGGGCGAGCAGAGCAGACAGCGAAATCAGAAAAAAGAAGTTGCGTCGAGGCATGGGGTCCTCCCTGCCTCTATAGACGACACAGGATGTGATTGGTCACGTGCTATCCCGCCCCTTCCGACTGCATCTTTGGGCGCTAACTCCTGTGCTCTCAATCTTTTTGCCGACCCCACTATCTAAACCTTTACGGGTCAATCTTTTACAAACCATAGGAGGAAAGGGGCAACAAATCACAGATGTTTCGTTCTCTTCCGACCTTCCGAACTCGGCGGAGGATTCCTCCTACCAGAAGCTTGCCGCCCAAAAATCTGGCTTTGTTATACTGAAACTTAAAGGTGACCTCTCAACCCGTGACCAAACTTCGCATCTCCATCGTTCAATACCTGAACACCGCGCCGCTCGTCTGGGGCTTCACCAACGGCCCGCTGCGCGGCAAATATGATTTATCGTTCACCGTACCCTCGCAGTGCGCCGAACAATTGCGCACCGGCATCGCGGATGTCGCCATCATCCCGGCCATCGAATACCAGCGCATCGATGATCTGGTGATCCTGCCGGACATGGCCATTGCCTCGAAGAAGCAGGTGCGCAGCCTGCTGATCATTGCGAAGAAGCCCATCGAACAGGTGAAGAGCTTTGCGCTGGATGGCAGTTCGCGCAGCACGCAGACACTGACGCGCATCCTGTGCGCGGAAAAGTGGAAGAACGCCCTGGAGTTCTTTGAAGCGCCGCCCGACTTGGGCGCGATGTTGCAGCAAGCAGACGCGGCGCTCCTGATTGGTGATCCGGCTTTGCGGATTGCCGTGGGGATTGAAAAAGATAGCCGGCCCGGCGCGGAAGGCCAAACGGTATGCCCCGCGGCCACGCTCGGAATTACCAGCTCGGAATTGCTCCACGTCTACGACGTGGTAGGTGAATGGCGGAGTTTGACGGGATTGCCAGCCGTCCTGGCGGTCTGGGCGGCGAGGCGAGACATTGCCACTCCCGAAGTTACCGCAGATTTCCTCGCCTCCCGGGATTTCGGCTTGTCGCGCATCCCGGAAATCAGCTTCAACGCGGCGCGCGAGTTGGAATTGCCCGAGCGGACGCTCGAATCGTACTTGCGGCAAAATATTGACTTCTCCCTCGACGCAGAAAACCGCCGCGGCCTGGAGTTGTACTTCGATCATGCCGAAAAGCTAGGCCTGATCCCGCAAGCCAAGCCGCTCGAATGGGCCGCCGCGAAAGCAGAGGCCGTGAAGTTGTAGGGGGCGGGCTTGCCCCGGCCGTTCCGTTTCGGGGTTGGACATGGATTCGTTAGGATTGCAGCAGTATCTTCGCGAAGGATCATTGTGGGACTGACAAAACAGCAAGCTCTGGAAATGCTCGAATCCGATGACCTCGTGGGCCTCGGCATGGCCGCGCACCAAATGCGCCTGAAGAAAAACGACCCCCGCGTCGTCACCTACCAGATCGACCGCAACATCAACTACACCAATTTCTGCACGGAGTATTGTTCCTTCTGTGCCTTCTACCGGCCGCTCGGCGCCAAGGACGGCTACATCCTTTCGTTCGAGGAGATTTACAAGAAAATCGACGAAATGCTGGAACTCGGCGGCACCGGAATTCTGCTCCAGGGCGGGCTGCATCCGGACTTGCAGATCGGCTATTACGAAAATCTGCTGCGCTCGCTGAAGGCGCGCTATCCGCAAGTGCACTTGCATTGCTTTTCGGCACCCGAAATTCTATGCATCGCGGAAGTTTCTGAAATCAGTATTCGCGAAACCATTCAGCGCCTGATGGATGCAGGACTGCAATCCATTCCTGGTGGCGGCGCGGAAATTCTCGACGATGAAGTCCGCGCGAAAATTGCCCGGCTGAAGTGCACCAGCGACGACTGGGAAGAAATGCACCGCGTGGCCCACTCGTTGGGACTGCGCACCACCGCCACCATGATGTTCGGCTGCGGCGAAGAGCTGCGCCATCGCGTCAACCATCTCGAAAGGCTGCGGCGCATTCAGGAAGATACCGGCGGGTTCACGGCCTTCATTCCGTGGATGTTTGCCGCCGAGAATACCGCGCTTGGAAAAAAAGTGCAGGAAGCCACGGCGGTCGATTATCTGAAGACGCTGGCCGTCAGCCGTCTGTATCTCGACAACGTCGACCACATCCAGTCAAGCTGGCTCACGCCCGGAATCAAAGTCTGCCAGGTCGGATTGCAATTCGGCGCCGACGACGTCGGCAGCATTCTCATCGAAGAAAACGTCGTCTTCGCGGCAGGCGTGAAAAACCGCACCAACGAAGGCGAACTCCGCCGCATCATCTCCGACGCCGGCTTCATCCCTGCCCAGCGCGACACCCTTTACCGGAGTTATGCACTGAAATGAGTTCAGAAGTTGCAGAATTATGCAGCCCGCCGGAACTAGGCGGGAGGTTTGGGGCGCAGGTGAATCGAAACATCGACGACCATGCCGTCGGGCAACTCGACATCTTCCAGGAGATAGAGAACCCCGCCGCGAAAACGCGCCTGGATTTTCCGGGGTTCGGGTTTGGAGCTGGATTCGGATTTGGCGCTAGTTTCGGATTTTGTGCCAGATTCAGATATAGCGCTTGACGCGGATTTTGGTGGTGCGGGCAATTTGGGCTTACCTCCCTCAGTTTCATCGAGCGCTTCGTTGGCGAGGGCGTCGGCCTCGCGGTTCTGTTCGCGGTAGACGTGCTCAATGCGGAAGGAATCGAAGGCCTTCGACATTTTTTGGGCGCGCTCGAAGAGCGGGCGCAGATCCTCGCTCTTCACTTTGTACTGCCCGCGCATCTGCTTGACCAGCAGCTCGGAATCGCTCTCCACGCGAATCGCGCGCACGCCGTGCGATTCCGCATAGTCCAGCGCGGCGATCAGTCCATAATATTCGGCGACGTTGTTGGTCATGCGGCCGATGTATTTCTTCAGCTTGGCGGCGATTTCGCCGCGTCCATCGTGGATGACCACGCCGTAAGCAGCGGGCCCGGGATTGCCGCGAGAGGCGCCGTCAATGTTGGCGCGATACGCCGCACCAGCCGGCTTGGGCTCCGAAGGAGCCTCGCCGAAGAGGCCTTTTCCACGAGGAGTTGTCGGGCGGCGCGGCATCAGGAATTTGTCGAAGCCGTGGAGGATGTGCCGGTGGAACCAACTGCCGGACTCGCGATAGGAATTGGTTCCAGGGTGTACAGGATGAGGCCGCAGCTTTCGCAGCGGTAAACCTCTTCGTTGTTTTCCGTGCGCAGTTCCTGAAGGATATGCGGCAGGACGCGCATGCCGCAGCCGCGGCATTGTCCGTCGCGCGCTTCGGCCATGGCGGTGCCGTTGTGCCGCTTGGCGATGCGCGCGTAAAGCTCGCGCAAATCTTCCGGCACCGGAGCAATGATTTTCTCGCGCTCGGTGGTGGCGGCTTCAAGCTGTTTTTTCTTCTCCGCACCTTGCAGCTGAATTTCTTTTCGTTCCGCTGCGACGGCCTGTTCGGCTTCCTTGAGTCTGGACTCAGCGATTTTTACCCGCCGTTCGACTTCTTCCGCGCCCATCATCACTTCGAGCTGGCGGTCATCGGCCTTGGCCACTTCGGCTTCGGCATTGGCGATTTCGTGCTGCAATGCTTTGTAGGCTTCGTTGGTTTTCACGGCGCCGCTTTGATCGCGGTATTTGCGCGCGCGGTCTTTCCATTGCTGCCCGTCGAACTCGAACTTCTTGCGTTCCGCCACGGCTTGGGCGTGGGCCTCCTTCGCGGAAGCGACCTCCGCGCGCGCGCTGCCGAGTTTGGATTCCGCTTCGCGGATACGTTTCGGAAATCCATCCAGTTCCGCGCGCAAAACCGCGATCTGGTGGTCAACGCGTTGCAGCTCAATAAGGTGAGGAATCGCCGAATTCATGGGTAGGTAATTCTAGCACAGGGACGCGGCAGGCTTTGCGGGAACCGCGGCGGCGGATAGAATGCCTGCGTTTTGCATGCAAGAGTTCGGGAATCGCTCGTTCCAAGGAGGAGTGAACATGCCGCACGTGCAAATTACCTGGGTGGAGGGCCGGACGCCCGAGCAAAAGCGGAAAATCGCGGAACGCGTCACCGCCGTACTGATCGAAGATGGCAAGGCCAAACGCGAGAATATTCACGTGTCGTTTCACGATGTTCCAGCGACGAATTACGCCGAAGCCGGCGTACTTGTGGTTGACCAAAAGCGCGCGCCATGAACAATTTTGAGGCGAGACCATTCAAGGCGGGCTGCCTCTCCGACGAACCGAAGCAAAGCCCGCCGCTCTGCAGGGCTGGCCGACTTAGCTCGACGCGCGGGCGTCGCGGCGGATGAACGACCAATCGAGAAAATAACCGATGCCGACCGCAAGGGGGATGATGCCGAGTGCGGCAGCCGTCCAAATGTCACGATCCGCCTGGATGCTCGCAATCAATCCAAAAGTCGCGATGTAGCCGAGCGCGCCGCTGACCAGCAGGATGCCTGCACGGCGGGAACGCGCCGCCTGGTTCAATTCGGGCTCCATCGGAATGTCCACTCCGCGGGCAATTGCCGCGAGCCGCTCTTCGCTGCGCAGCTGGCGCACGCGGTAATAGGTATACAGCGCGCCGAGGGGGACGCCCATCCCCAGAATCACGGCCACTAATCCAATCAATTCTCCGCCCATGGTGTGCTCCTTCTTTCTTTGAAGCGCCGGTGAGGCGCGTTTTATTGGGGGAACTGCTTTTCAATGGGAGGTACGTAGCGCTGGCGAGAAAAGTTCCCGTAATTTAGGAACGATAGATGGTCATTTCCCTAGAAAGCGCCGCGGGTCTATTCTGCTTGGTCGTTTGCGGTGTAGTCCTGAGCGATTCCGCGACGGACTAGACTCAGATTGGTGTCGTTCAATAACAGAATGGGGCAACCATAACCAGGATCGATACGCATGTTGCTCAGCGGCCCCTGACCACCGAAAAATACCAATCGCGATCCTATTTGGAGTCTTGTGCCGTCGCCGCCGATCCCGGACAAATCGGGCACTTCGCGAGTCTCGCCGACCTTCCAATTGGCAGCACCTTTGAGCTGCTCCAGTACGTGCACCCTGGTATCAACATGATGGTAACCGTGGTTATCCACTCTTTCCCGATACCCCCGGATCTCGCCCGTCACCATGTTGGCGCTGTCTCGGCCGAGCAATTCTACGATTGACGGCGAACACGAGAGCTGGTCCCGAATCGCCTGCAAGCGAGATTGTTCTTCCAGGTGCTGCGCCCAGGCGGCGGGCATGATGTCGTCTTGGGCAAGACAGGGATGCCAGCGGGTAAGACAGGAAAGGTCCAATTGGAGCAATCGCTGAACGTCCGCGGGATCGGCATATGGAGTGAACTTTGCCCACCCATACACGCATATATCACAACCACTTGGACGGCCAATGATGTAGTCCGGGTGAAGCCTAGATTGGAGGCTGACCCCATTGGCTCCGTAATAATCAAATCTTGGAACGCTGTGTGATTCAGCCATCAGGGCATAACCAATCGAGTCTCCTAAGAAATCGGGGACACTGTGCGTGTAGGTCTGGATATACACCGAATAACCCTTACTCCAGACAATCCCGTTACGCATGCCAGCCGTCGCGACAACCTTTGCAGGGCGGCCTCCCAACCGCATATAGGTTCGAAGCAAAGCCCATTCGAACTTTACGAACGGTCCCTCGCTATAGGACAGATTCAGTCGCCAGCGGAAATAATCGTCCAAACGAACGAAGACATTCCTCTCGCTAACGTAGCCGAACACAAATTGATTGAGAGTTATGGTCTGGGAACACCACTGTTCGCCGCATCGGCTGCCAATTTCGGTGTTTGCGCGCCAGCGCTCGAGTTGGGTCTTTGCTTCATGCCACGGCGTCTTGCGCAATTCGAGCGACTGAATCTCAGCTAGCAGGAGTTCGGCGCGGCGGCGGAAGAGCCGTTGCTCAACTTGGCTGGCCGCTAAAACTAAGGAGAAAAGGACAGCAGTACCCAGGAGTAGGGCGAGGAGAGCCCGTCGCAAGGAGCGAAGTCGACTCACGATTTCTTAGACACCAAAGCGTGAAGTTGGGTGCCTCGCTGAAGCGGTCAATCGATTTCGCGGACTAGCATGGTGGCGTCTATGGCGAGATTGGGATAGCGAATGGGGGAGCCGGCGGGTGCGGGCGAATGCCGTGCCGTGGCGGTGAAATTGCCGCCGGAACATTCGAGCGTGTAGGAATAACCGTCGCGCTCGGTGCGGGTCATGGAAATGGATTTGGAGGAGATGAGTTCGTCGAGCGAAGCGCAATGGCCGTTGGTGGCGATGTAGCCGTGTTCCGCATCGGCAATCTGCAGCAGGTCCATTCGAACGCCGGTCAGGCTGATGGCCTGCGTCGGGGCGGTACCTTCATCCGTGACCGGCATTCTCTTCAAATAGAAGTGATACACGACAAACAGAAGGGCGGCACCGACCAAGACCCCGACGAGGGAGCGCATGGAAGAATTGTGGGCCCGCATGCCGTGCCCGGCAAGCGGAACGCACCACGACGTGCGGTAGGAAACAACGTCTCCCATTTTCGTTCTGAATCGCGCGCGCTCTGCTAGACTTCTGCCTACCGCGGAATTCCCCTCTCCGGTGTAACGCTCCCCCTTCGGACAGACGAATGAACACGACTGCACCGCCACTCGAAGTGCATGCCCTCGAGAAACTGAGAGATGAAGAGCTCGACGAAGCTCGCGCAATCCAGAGCGTGATGCTGCCCACGGAATCGCTGCGCGCCGGCGCGGTGATGATCTCGCACGAATTTCAGCCGGTGGCCGCGGTGGGCGGCGATTTTCTGGACTATTTCCAGCTGACTGACGGGAGCGTCGGGCTTTACCTGGGCGATGTCTCAGGGAAAGGACTGCCCGCAGCGCTGTACGCGGCGCTGGCTGTGGGAACATTGCGCGGCGTACACAAGACGGGCACCTCGCCGCACGATGTCCTTGCGACTTTGAACCGCCGGCTGATGATTCGCGGCATGCCCCGGCGTTACACGGCCATCCAGTATGCGGTTTTCAACCCGCACAGCCACGAACTGCAAATTGCCAGCGCGGGCATGCCCGGGCCATTTCATCTCTCCGCCAACGGCTGCCGCAACCTCAAACTCTGCGGGATCCCCCCGGGTTTATTCGCCGCGGCGAACTTCGAGACCCTGACCCTGCGATTGCTGGCCGGTGATTCGGTGCTCTTCTGCACGGATGGCATCCCGGATGCATTTAATCGAAAGGAAGAACAATTCGGAATCGAGCGGCTGAAAGAGATTTGCGACGCCCCGCGGTTCGCCGCGCCCACCGAGCTGCTGGGACAAGTCTTCGCCGCTGTCGAGAATTTTTCCCGCGGGCAGGAACAGCAAGACGATATGGCTGCGGCACTCTTTCATTTTTGCAGTTGATTGAGGCCTGTGCGTGTGCTCACAAGACCATGTAGAGAGTGGGCAAACGGCTTCCCGTTTGGCGTTGACAGGTCCGGGGCTCTCCAGTAACTACAATAGATACAGCTGCAAAACCAGGAGAGTCCTCGATGAAGACGAAGTCCCCGTATGCCTTCGGGCTGGCCTTATGGCTTTCGTTTCTAATCTCGATTCCAGCAGACGTTTGGGCCGCGCCCCAGGCTGCCGGACAGCGCGCCGGTGAAGTCTCGCGCGTGATTCCGGCTGTGAGCATAGCCCGCAGCGGCAAGACCATCGCCGCCTCGGCGAAGACCGCCGTGGATTGGCAAGACTTGGTGAATACGCAGGTGAATGCGCGCGCGCGCATCGCGCTGGATGACGGTTCGGTCCTGAACGTGGGTTCGGAATCGTCCATGAAGGTAGTCAAGCACGACGCGGGAGCGCAGCAGACCGAACTGGAGCTGACCTACGGGAAGCTGCGGACGCAGGCGCAAAAGATCGCCAAACCGGACGGGAAATTCGAGGTGCGCACACCGGCAGGGGTCGCAGGTGTGGTGGGAACCGATTTTTTTGTGGAATATGCGAACGGTACGATGAATGTGATCGCGTTCGAAGGACTGGTGAAGGTCTGCAACCTGGCCGGAGTTTGCGTGATCGTCAAGGCCGGGCAGATGACCAGTGTGCGCAGCGGAGACAATTCCGGGCCGCTGCCGCCGCAGCAGGCGACGCTGGATCTGTTGGTGGCTTCCAGCAAGGATACGGATCCAGGAGCCTTGTCGGGCGCGACCGGGGCGGGGGCGCACCTTGGTGTTTGGGGGACGGTCGGAATCGTCGCGGGAGCCGTCGGAGTTGGTTTGGGTGTTGGGTTGACACGTGGAGGGGGTACCCGGGTGATAGTGCCGCCGCCAAAGGGCTGCACGGCGAACTGCGGCTGATAGCCGCGTAGTTCAGCAAAATTGCGCTGGTCTTAAGCGCTGGCAATTCCAACCGCCGAGGCCTTCCGTTCTTGCGCGGGTGCAACGCTCCGTGAGCTCAGACCGTCTAAGATAGTGTTGTTTGAACCGTGACTCCCCAACGTGCCGCGCTTGGTGCGCTGCTGTGCGGTGGCGTACACTGAATGTTTAGCGGTCCCGTCAAATTGCAAGTGAGGCTTCCTTTGACCTATTCGAATGGTAATCGTTCAGTTCCGATCTTCTGTGGGCTTATTTTGCTTGCCACCCTGGCCCTGGCCACGGTGCAAGCGGCGCCGCCGGATTCGCAGGCGAAGCGCTCGCCCCTGCTCGCGGCACTGCAAGCGGAGCTGGAACGCTCGATGAAGACGTTGAGCGCGCTGGACCCTCCGGCCTACTACATGGGTTATACGATCACGGAGACGCAGCGCGCGGATGTGTCCGGTTCGAACGGGGCATTGCTCAACAGCAACGAAGCCCGCAACCGCTGGCTGGAGGTTTCGCTTCGAACGGGAAAGTACGAGCTGGACAATTCGCACAAGGTCGGAGAGCGGCAGACGGCAAGCGGCGGGCCGGGCACGTCCGTGCCCATCGACGATGACGCCGAAGTGGTGCGCCGGGCAATTTGGCTGGAGACCGACAAGCAATACCGGGCCGCATCCGAGGCGCTGATCAAAATCAAGACGGGCAAAGAAATAAAAGTAGAAACGGCGGAAGGGCGCGCACCGGACTTCTCGCGGGAAGAGGCCCACACTTTCATCGGACCGCAGGCTTCCCTGGCCGTGGACCGCAAGCCGTGGGAGGAAAGAGTCCGCGCCTATACAAAAGCCTTTCGCGAATCGCCAGCGATCATCAATTCCATCGTGACGTTCACGGCGCAAGCGCAAAACGCCTATCAAGTGACCAGTGAAGGGACGCAACTGCAATTCGGGCAGATTCGCTACCGGCTGGAGCTGTTCATCCAGGGCAAGGCGCCGGACGGCATGGACATCGACCGCTACTACAATTTCGATTGGGTCGACCCCAAAGACGCGCCGGACGACAAAGCCGTCTACGTAGCGGAAACAACGATGCGCAAGGAATTGGAAGGGCTGGTCGCCGCTCCCATAAACGATCCGACGGTCGGGCCGGCCTTGCTGACAGGACGCGCCGCGGCGGTGTTTTTCCACGAAGTCTTTGGCCATCGCGCCGAAGGCCACCGCCAGAAAGATGTGAGCGAGGGACAAACATTTTCGAAAAAAGTAGGCGAGCAGATCCTTCCGGAATTTCTGAGCATCACCGACGACACGACCATGAAGAAGCTTGGAAAGCAGGACCTCCTGGGCTACTACCAGTTCGATGATGAAGGCGTGCCGGCGCAGCGCGTAGCGCTGGTGGATCACGGTGTGCTGAAGAATTTCGAGATGTCGCGGTCGCCGCTGGTCGGGTTTCCCCGTTCGAACGGCCATGGCAGGCGGCAACTCGGAGCAACGCCGGTTTCGCGGCAGGGCAACCTGATCGTACAAAGCAGCAAGACGGTGACCAACGCGCAACTGCGCGCCATGCTGATTGAATTGATCAAAACACAGGGCAAGCCGTTTGGTTTGTTGATCGACGACATCGCCGGCGGATTTACGTTCACCGGACGCGGACAGCCGCAGGCGTTCCAGGTGCTGCCCCTGGTGGTTTACAAGGTTTATGCCGACGGGCGGCCTGACGAATTGGTGCGGGGGGTGGATATCGTCGGCACGCCGCTGGCCGCGCTGACGAAGATCGTCGCGACTGGCGATACACCGGAAGTTTTTAACGGCTATTGCGGCGCGGAATCGGGATCCGTTCCCGTTGCCGCCGCATCGCCCGCGATTTTGACTTCGGAATTGGAAGTACAGAAAAAAGAGAGTTCGACGGACCGGCCGCCGATTCTGCCGCCGCCCGCACACGATGTAATCACGACCGGAGGAATGCAGTGAGGCAAGCAGAGAGAATAACAGGACTGATTTTGCTTTTGGCGGCGACGGCGTCCGGAGCGGCCGCGGGGGCGCAGGTTCCGCAGGATAACGACCACACGCTGCAAGCCATGCGCGATGAGATGGCCCGCGCGAAGACGCGGCTAGAACTGAAAATTCCGAACGTCGACCAACCGGTGCGGCCGTACTACGTCGAATATCGATTGCTCGATCTTGAGGTGCGCGAGGTCGTCGCGGAATTCGGCACATTGTTCTCCAGCACGCATACGCGGAACCGCTTCATGGACGTGGAAGCGCGTGTCGGGAGCTACAAGCTGGACAGCTCGAATTTTGTAAGCGACGACGGCTTCCGCGGCTTCATCGGACCGACCGGCTCCGTGGGAATCGATCGCGATTACGATTCGCTGCGGCAGGACTTGTGGATCGCGACCGATCAGGCTTTCAAAGAAGCGGTGGAGACATATTCGCGGAAACAGGCGTATCTGAGCAGCCTGGCGAGGCAATCGGACATCGACGATTTCGCGAAGGCCGAGCCGGTGCAACTCATCGAACCGCTGGAGACCCCGGATTGGACCAGCCGCAACTGGGACCAGGAAGCGCGCGAGACGTCCGCGGCGCTGCGGGCATTTTCCGAGATTCACGAATCGCGGGTGACCTATTACCTGGTCTACGCGACGGAATATCTGCTCACCAGCGAAGGAACAGAAATCCGACAGAATCGTCATTTTGCAGCGATCGAAGCAGGAATGAGCGCCCTGGCCGACGATGGCGTGCCGTTGAACCATTTTTATGCGGCGTACATGGCGCGGCCGGCCGACCTGCCCAGCGTTGAGACGGTGCGCAAGGGATTGAATGTTGCTGGTACTGAGCTCATGGCTCTGCGAGCCGCGCCTCCGGCGCAGGACTATACCGGTCCGGTTCTTTTCGAGGCCCGCGCTGCGGCGCCTATGGTGGCGCAAGTGCTTGGTCCTGCATTGAACGGCGCGCGGCCTCCCATTTCCTTCAGCCCGGTGATGGAACAGATGCTAAGTGGTTTGGGGGGAAAGAGCGATTGGGTGTCGCGGCTTGGTTCGCGGGTATTGCCATCCGGTGTGTCGGTGGTGGATGATCCGGGCGCAAAGGATTTCAATGGCACGCCGCTGATTGGCGGCTACACCGTGGACAATGAGGGTGTGCGCCATCAGAAAGTCACTCTGGTGGAGAACGGCAACCTGAAGAGCGAACTGATGTCCCGCAGGCCCGGGCCGGACTCCAATGAATCCAACGGACACGGCCGCGCCGCGTTCTTAAACGATGCCAAGCCGACGATGAGCAATCTGTTCTTTTCCTCGGCGGAAACACTTTCCGCGGAAGAGATGAAGAAGAAATTTCTGGACACTTGCCGCGCGGAAAAGCTGGCCTATTGTCTGGTCGTGCGCGAAATGGACAATCCCGCGCTGAGCCTGCTGCACCAGGAAGATTTCTCCGAACTTCTGGCAAGTTACGGCGGCGGCGCGGGGACAGGTGATCGCCTGCCGCTGGTGGTTTACCGAATCTATCCGGAAACCGGACGGGAAGAGATGATCCGCGGCTCGCGCATCATTGGATTGAACTCGCGCGCGTTGCGAAATCTCGCCGGAATCGGCAACGATAGTTTCGTCTACAACTACATGCAGAGCCAGATGAACGGATTTGCCGGCACGGCGCTGGGGGCGTTCGGCTCGGCACAACTTGGCTTACCGGCCTCGGTGGTGGCGCCCTCGCTGCTGTTCGAGGAATTGGAAGTGCGCGGGGCGCGCGGAGAAGCCAAGCGGCTGCCGCTCTTGCCTCCGCCTCCGATGAGCGCAACGAAGTAAATCCTTTTCCGGAATCGCCGCGGTGAATGAAATCATGAACTCGGCGGCTCTGCTCTTTGTCCCCCGAAAAAGCTAGCTTGCCGAAAATGCCTGGGGAACGGATGCCGATCCGTTCACGGATGCAGGCGCGTCTGAAGTGCGCTTTCTCCTGAGCCAGCGAACGAACTTGAATCTGAGGTAGTCTAGGTGGGCGATGGCGGCGATCAACCCAATCGAGGAAGGACGGGAGAAGAAGCAGGCCGCGCTCTTGAGCGTGGGCTCGGCTCTGGTGTTGGTCTCCCTCAAGACGTTTTTGGTCGTCCGGACGGGAAGCTTGGGCGTCCTTTCGGAGGCGCTGCACTCCGGTCTTGACTTGCTTGCCGCGATCATTACGTTTCTCTCCGTGCGCATGTCCGACCAGCCGGCGGATGAGAAGCATCCCTACGGGCATGGAAAGTTTGAGAACTTTTCCGCATTCGTCGAGACCGGGCTGCTGGCGCTAACGGCTCTTTACATCGTCTATGAGGCGTTTGACCGGCTGTTCTTCCACGACGTGCACATCCAGCCGGGCCTTACGGCAATTCTGGTGCTGCTGGTTGCTTTGTCGATCGATATAACGCGTGCGCGGGCCCTGGGACGTGTCGCGCGAAAATATTCCAGCGACGCCCTGGAGGCCGACGCACTGCATTTTTCTACCGATGTGTGGAGCACCATCGTAGTGATCGCCGGTATCGGGCTGGTGTGGGCCGGTGAAACGTGGAACTTGCCCTGGCTGAATTACGCCGATGCCTTGGCGGGCCTGACCGTTGCGGCCGTCATTTTGTGGGTGGGCGCGCGGCTCGGCAGACGCACGCTGGATGCCTTGCTGGACGCGGCGCCGCAGGGTTTGCAGCAGGAAATCGCCAAGGCCGTGGCGCGCATGGATGGCGTGCTGGATGTCGATCGCGTGCGGGTGCGGCGCGCCGGCAACCGCCACTTTGTCGACGCGACCGTGAGCGTGACGAGGACGGCGAGCCTCGAGCAGGTGCATGCCTTGAGCGACGCGATCGAAAAACGCATTGGCGAGATCGTTCCTGCGGATGTAATGGTGCACGCGGAGCCACGCGCGCCTCAGGGCGAGCACTTATTCGAAGCGATTCGCGCGGTGGCACAAAGTTTGGGCCTCGCGGTTCACGACCTGACGGCCGTGCAGCAAGC
>Ga0210400_10001761_pt1 | contig 21125 bp, 21 predicted proteins | sample IncBWH26MmetaG_FD_155456 | JGI IMG/M metagenome (GOLD analysis project Ga0210400, IMG submission 155456) | Forest soil microbial communities from Barre Woods Harvard Forest LTER site, Petersham, Massachusetts, United States - Inc-BW-H-26-M | ecosystem: Environmental > Terrestrial > Soil >...
CATGCGATCCTCCCCAGCCCGCACGAATTTGCATGCGCGGCGAACTTACTCCGCCAATCCAAAAGGGTGTCAAAGAAGACGAACCCGGCTTTGAGTGCTACGGCGATAATACGCCAGTTGACAACTGTGGCCGCCGCATCCGTTTGGGTGTAACATCGCGAAGCCGCACTGCTCCTTGGCTTTTCGCTCGGTTTTGCCAGGAACCCGGGTTAGGAAATTGTCTGGTGCTATGGCTCACAGAAGCGACCCCCGTTTGAAAATTCACCTGGCGCTGATGTGTCTGCTTGTTCTCGGTCTCGCCTCACCTGCCTCCGCAGAAAGTCCTCTACAGCTCCAGGGAGGCACGAACGACGGCGGGCCCCTGCTGGCGGAGTGGTTTGTGACTCATCCGGCAATTGTATGGCGCGACCACGCAAGGTGGTGGCGACGAGTGTCCGATCGATCAGTGCGGCAAGCCGAAGGCGTAAAAGTTGAAGTTGGTTGAACCGACGTAAACCACGCCGTTCGCTACTGCGGGAGAGGAACTCACGGCGCCCCCGTCGAGGAAGTAGCTCCACAGCTGGACGCCGGTGCGGGCATTCAGCGCGTAGACATACCAATTGTAGGTGGCGACATAAACCACGCCATTCGCTACGGCGGGCGAGTCACCTACCTCGTTGCCAGTATCGTAGCTCCAAAGTTTGACGCCGGTGCGGGCATTCAGCGCGTAGACATTGTTGTCGCCCGATCCGACGTAGACCACCCCATTCGCCACGGCGGGCGAGGAAAACTGTGGATGGACTCCACCAAAGTAGTAGCTCCACAGCTGGGCGCCGGTGCTGGCCTTAAGCGCGTACAAGTTGCCATCGTCGGAGCCGACATAAGCCACTCCATTGGCCACCGCGGGCGAGGAATACACAGCACCGCCGGTGGTGTAGCTCCACAGCTTGGCGCCGGTGCTGGCGTTGAGTGCGTACACATTGGCGTCGTCGGAACCGACATACACCACCCCATTGGCTACGGCGGGCGACGAACCAAACACGCCGCCACCGGTGGCGAAGCCCCACAGCTTGGCGCCGGTCTTGGCGTTGAGCGCGTACACGACGCCGTCTTGCGATCCGACATAAACCACCCCATTCACTATAGCGGGCGAGGAATACACACCGCTGCCGGTGGCGAAGCCCCACAGCTTGGCGCCGGTCTTGGCGTTGAGTGCGTACACGTTGCCGTCGAATGAGCCGACATAAGCCACTCCATTGGCCACGGCGGGCGAGGATTCCACAACGTCGCCGGTGGTGTAGCTCCACAGCTTGGCGCCGGTGCGGGCTTTCAAAGCGTAGACGTTGTGGTCTTCCGAGCCGAAATAAACCACCCCATTCACTACAGCGGGCGAGGACTGCACACGGTCACCGGTGGCGTAGCTCCACTTCAAGCCGAGGTTCCCAACGTTGTTGACTTTAAGCACCTTTTCACATGGGTTCCAGCGCTGCATGTTGTGCCTGTGGAACTGGCCCCACGGGGTGTAGACCTTACACTTTAGCGGCTGGCCCCACGCTACGCGCACGACGCACGCACATAAAATCAAAACTACGATGCTGATGTGTTTCATGTTCGACCTCCGAAAGACAGACTTGTGTGACGGAAATACGTTTCCCGGGAATTCGGGTCATTCGCCTCAAAGGAGTGCTGCATCCGCGACCGGCAGAAACCGCTGTTCGGAGAGGCGGGGAGATTGATACCGATTAACAGCGGAGGGTACTGAGGGACTCTCGGAACTGGCGTGAGTCGCTCGACTGATTTGTGTACGGAAAAATTATGCGTGCCTGAGCATTGCACGTTTTCTCAAAACGTATTGGCGAAGCTACTGCCCCAGATGGAATGCATTTCGATGAAGCAGCTTTGGTCACGACAATCGCTTGAACAGTCGGGGCGTCGGTCTCGTCGTATGGTGTTTCAGAGAGGTCGATCTTCGGCAGGGTCGACACCGCAGCAACTGCGATCAGTGCAAACAGAGAAGCTGCCAGAACTCGAGCAGACATTGAAGCCCCACTTATTGGCTGAACACTATGCTCGGGCCCTGAGATTGTCAACAAAAAAAACAGAAGGCGGACGCGTGAGAAGAACAACAGGTTACACTCCGTCGAAAATCCTCCCCTAGATCTGGGCAGCAACCGTGCCCGCAACTTGGTTTGTGGGTCCGATGGTGACCTTGTAGCCGAGCTTGCGAAGGGCTCGCGCCAGCATCTGGGCACGTTTCTTCTTTTCTCGGGGACCCACTCAACACCCCTTCAAAGGATCGATGAGTGTAACGATTCGTGGCTGTTGAAAAACCCCTTTTTTGAAAAAGGTCCCGGCGGAGAAATAGAAGGCGGAGAAATAGAAAGTGTCCACCAAAATCGAGGACGTCGCTTATAGGGCATCCTAGCGCAATTCTATTTTGCTAATTTCGTGCTAGGACTTTTTCAGATTACAGTGCCCCGCGAAAGGCGCTGGTCCACAGCGGGATGAAAGGCTCGCCCGGGAACTGGATCGTTCCACCCCGGTGGCAATCGGAGCGGCGGTGGAGGCAACAAAGCCGCTGAAGCCTCCGGTGGAAAGGGCTGCAGGCCCCAGCGATGATTGTGGTAAGGATCAACTCGCGAGGACCTAGGCCGGCCACCCTCGATACGACAGTGCGGTTGTCTATGAGCGTGCAAAATGGCGAAATCAGTCTTTTACACGGCCTTGACAAAAAGTTGACAACTCTCGATGCGCCGAAACAAATAATGGGCGGGTGCATCCACTCCGCTAAAACCTAACACCGACACGAAACTGTCACGGAGGGATGTTTCCGCATACCAATGAAAACTCACAGAGACCACTACCAATAAAAGGAGTAGAACATGACAAATCGAACCTCGCCTCTATTGCCTTCATCCGAAGATCCGACTGTAACCGAGAAACTTAAAGTACCCGAGAAAAGCGGCGTCAACCGACGAGCATTCCTGCGGAATAGCATGGTCGCAGGTGCAGCAGTGACGGTGGGTGCCGGAATACTAGGGGATTCAACGTCCGCGTTTGGTCAACAAAGCGGCAGTGGAATAAGCAAGGGTGACGCCGCCATTCTGCGTTTTCTGGCCGCAGCCGAAATCATCGAAAGTGATCTCTGGCTGCAGTATCAGGAGCTCGGAGGCGCGCAGGACAATGAAGTCTCCACTCTAGCCAGCAAGCTGATTCCCGGCTATCCTTCGCAGCCGACCGGAGGTAATCCGCAATACACGAAAGACTTGCAACACCTCGATGCCGACATGCCGCAGTATATCCACGACAACACCGAAGATGAGTTGACCCACGAAGCCTTCATCAATGCCTATCTGGCTTCGAAGGGCGCGGATACGATCAACTTGGATAAGTTTCGTACTCTACCCAGTAGTCAGGCCACCGGCTCGAACAAAGACTTCGGCCGACTCACTAACCTGACGCAACTCACGGTGGACACGACCTGGTGGACTCGCTACCGCAGCCGTACCAAAAATCCCGACTTTGGAGACAAGTTCCGTCCAGCAATCGCCACTTTGGCGGTCAACCAGCACACCGCAATTCCCAGAACCGATTCGGATGTGGGCCATACGACGTTTCTGAAAGCAGTTGCCAATACTGCGGGCTTCCACTTTGCTTTCATTGAGCAAGGCGGCACCAGCCTCTATCCCGAATTGGCGCAAAGGGTCAGTAATGTCGAGGTATTACGTATCCTGCTCTCTATCGGCGGGACTGAAATTTGCCACTTTCAAACCTGGCATGACAAGGCGGGAAACGCGTTCATCTTGAAAAATGTTGTCGATCCCGTCACAGGCGTGCTGGTAACGTTCCCTGATCTGAACTCTCCGCCTTTTGGTGGCGAGGATTTTCAGACCAACCTGATCATGCCCGAACCTACCGTGTTCCTCAGCCGGCAATTCCCGGCGTGTTCGATAATTCGTCCCACGGAGACGAAGGGTGCCGCTATGGGAGCTCTCAAGGCGCTCACGGGTGACGGTCTTTTCATCGGCCAAAGTAAAGAGTTCTCCCAATTCCTCACCGAGTTAGCACATGAGGCCGATTCCGCCGAGCACGAATGCGAATAACCTTTGTGCCGGGCGGCTGCAGGCGCAGAAGTCGGCAATTGGCTCCTGCGCCTGCGCACGCTAACAGCAGGGCCGTGGGGCAAAATGAAGAGCCCGCGGCTGATGATCCGTGCGCTCGAGTTTTGCAGATGTGTCAGTATTCGTCTAGGCGTAGGCATTGAGTCGTTTGTGGAGCGAATCGGAAAGTCTGGGAGGCGTTCTTGGCGGCCGCGAAGACGGTTTCAGACATCCCCCGACGAACGCCAGAAGTATACCTCCGGTGGGCAAGGGTATTCCGTGATGAGCGTGCGAAAGGTCGGTCAACTTCCGCAAACAGATGGGATGAGAAGTCCGGTCTCCGGCGGGATGCGATGAATGGGACGGCGATTTTCACGAACACCAGGAAGCAACAAAGACCGAAACGAAACGACCGAACACCTTTGCGTCTGGTCTTGCAGCAAAGAGTCACTGAGAGCTAATGAGTGGTCGCTGCTGTCGGTTTCACTCGCCCAGCCGGAATTGCCGAGGCTCCGGTCGCTAGGTGTCCGAGTGTGACTTCATTTCCGCCGTGAGTCTTGCCAGCGATGATTGGTTTGTTGGGGATGGTTTCGTAGGCGTAACCGGTCAGCGTGGCGGAAACCGCAGGCCCGCCGTTACAGGCGGAGGCCTTCACGCTCGAAAACCGGGCCCATCCATAGTGAACCTTGCCGTTCAATTTGAACTTCAAGCCCAAATAACGCTGCGTGGTGTTGGCAAAAGCCCCGAACACCTGGCTGGAAGAAATCTGAGTTTCGCAGAATCCTCCTGCCATTAGGGCCTTGCCCGTCTGAAACTTGTCCGCAGGCCCGATCGCGGCTCCTTTCTTCAGTGCTGCCGCCCCCTTGCTCCCAACCACAGACGCGCGTGCTGTCACGTTGATATCGAGAAGCTGAGTGCTCCAGGAGCCGGTGCTGATGTGGAACGTGTCGCTCAGGGTGAAATCGTGCGTGCCGTCGACAGGGATAGGGAGGGTGCCGTTGGTCAGCGTGTGATGAGTCGGTGTGTAGATGATCTTTGCCTCGGCTGGCGTGACCGCGGCAATCGTCGCACCGGCGGCGCCGATGGCAAGCGCATAAGCACTGAGTTGATGGTGAACCGAGACGGGAAGACGTACCGGTGTCTGGCTGAAGTGCCGGGATCGCTTCATGGGGTCCTCCTCGAAGCGGTGACTGATTATCCGTCCGAATTGTTGAGGAGTCAACGTCAAAAGTTTGCACTCGGCATTCCAGAAACAAGAACCTGGATTTTCGCGGGTTTAAATTGAGGTACTTGGCGACCCGAGATTCTCGGAGTTTTTGGAACAAACGACTACTTGCCATTGCAAGGCTCACGGGTTGAACTGTGATTATCCACCAGATAGTTGTCGTAGTATCCCAGCCGCGCCGGTGTGCCACGCCTTGGTGGCGTAGGTGGAATCCGGGTCGGTGGTCGAAACCTGGTCCTGTTCACGCACCGGCTCCTCCACCGGATTCTGCTCTTCCACTTCCTGCAGATACCGAGGCACGGTGTGATGAACTTGGGCCGCTTCCCCGAGTCGCTCGCGCGGGATGCGGCTCTCCTTGGCCGCATTCGCTTCGATGAAGCTGCCGGCTACTGATAAATGCGTCCCTTGCACCAGTCCCACATCCACACACTGCCGCACGATCTGCTCGAACAACTGCTCAAACAGCTTCGATTCCTGAAACCGCCCCTGCCGGTTTTTCGAGAACGTGGAATGATGCGGTATCTCTTGATCGAAGCCCAGTCCGGTGAACCAGCGCCATGCCCGGTGCATGCGCAGTTCCTCCACCAGTTTCCGCTCACTGGTGATGCCATACAAGTAGCCGATCAACAGGATGCGCAGCAGAAGCTCGGGATCAATCGACGGTCGACCGGTTTCGCTGTAGCCGTCTTTCAATCGCTCGCGCACAAAGGCAAAGCTGATGTCTTTTTGGATGAGCCGCAGCAGGTGGTCTCGGGAACTTGATCTTCTAGGCGGAAGTAATAGAACAGCGCTTCGGTACGGTCGTGTTGTCCCATCATGATCAGCAGGCCTCCGAGAATGAGAATGCAACAGAGCATGGGCAAGATCACTTTCTTCTAACATGCTTCTGCAAAATCTCATCCTGCTAATCGACGTGACTTTTTCAACACCCACAGGCGATTACACGTTTTGAGAAACGGCGGGGCGGGTCAATAAGTGCAATCGCGATGTTACAACAGTGGGGCAGGAAAGCGGGCGCTTGTTGTTGCTCTTGAATGCAGGCCGCTTTGACCTTCCCGAACCAACGGCAGTGGCCTATGGTACGTACTTCCAGACCGTCCCGAAGGTGCCCTCGCAGCACGGAGGACTTGGAGCTAATGTCGTGCCGACCAGCGTGCCCTTGGCGGTCCGCAGCACCTCGCCGATAGGCTCGAAGCCGTAGTCGTCTGAGTTGCTGCCAAAACTGTACAGCAGAGTGAACGTGCCCTTCGCGCTGAACTCGTACAACGCTCCAGCGTTTTTAGCGCCGCACCCATAGGTGACCCCATACAGATTGCCCTTCGAGTCCCGAGTCACACCCGCCGGCGGATTGCAGCCATCCGACGAGCCCCCGGCAAAGTTGTGCAAGATGGTCGCGGTGCCTTTCTTATTCACCTTCCATATAGTGCCGTAGTTGCTGGAACCGCAGTAACTGGTGGTTCCATAGAAGTTTCCAGCCTTGTCCTCGACCACCGATCCGTTCGGGGCGCAGCCGTCCGACGAGCCGCCGGCAAAGCTGTGTAACACGGTCAGCTTTCCCTTCTTGCTTAGCTCGTACAGGACACCGTTACCGTAAGCGCCGCCCCCTGAGGTTAGGCCATAGAGGGTGCCAGCCCAGTCCATCGTCAGATGCCCATACCACGGGTACGCACCGTCTGACGATCCCCCGGTGAAGCTGTGGAGAAGGCTAAATCTCCCCGCGCTGTCAATCTTGAATATCGTCCCATAGCCGTATGAGCCGCACTCCGGGGTAGTGAGGAACAAGGAACCGGATTTGTCCACGACCACGCCTTGGTATGGATAGCAGCCGTCCGGGCCGCCGGTAAAGCTGTACAGCACCGTTTCGGTGCCAGCGGTGTCAATCTTGAAGATGGTGCCATAGCCGCTGGAGCCTCCATGGGAGGTGGTTCCATAGATATTGCCAGCCCTGTCTCGAACCACTGGTGCGACGGGATTCGTCCCGTCCGATCCCCAGAAGGTGTGGAGCGGGGTTTCGGTTCCGGCGGTGTCCAGCTTGAACACCACCCCGCAGCCCCACCCCGCGGGACCGCAGTTCGGATCGCCGCCGAGGGAGGTAGTTCCATAGAGGTCGCCGGCTGGGTCCTGGATGACGCCCGCCGCGGAATTGCCCCCGTCCGAGCCGCCGGTAAAGTTGTAAAGCACGGTGAAGGTTTGCGCTTGCGCGAGAGCCGCCAACGCGAGCACGACCAGGATGATTACATAGACTCTGTTGGTCACGATGAAAACCTCCTTCGCTCGAATTGCGAATTGTTCCATGACAAGGCGCTTGCTGAGAGTTGCAAATTATTGTGACGTCATGGGTAGAACAATCACCTGCGTCCCCGTCACCGGGCCTATCACGTAAGGCGAACCGGGCGCCTGATAGTAGCCTGTCGGAGTAACGGTGAACACGAACAGCCTGTTGGATTTCGAGCTGATGGCGTACAAGTGATTGTCGTTGTCCCAAAGACACTGATCGATCTGATCGTTCTCGAGCAGGCCGGTGTAGGGCGTAATCGGTTTGCTGCGGTTGAAATGAAATACTTCCAAACCGGCGGTTCCAGCAACCGCCAGAAGCTTGCCGGAGGGTGAAATCTCAACATCGTAGGGCCCCCAATACCCCTGATTGGCGGTCGTGGGCATGTTCCAATAGGCGCTGTCGGTGGTCAGACTGCCGTCGCTGTGAACCGTATAGGTGGCAAGCTGCGGCAGGCCGTCATTGCCGAATGGGTAGATTTGGCTGACCGCCTGCACAGCGATGGCTACGTGATGGGTGGAATCCGCGCCGGCGTAGTCGGCCAGGTAGTAATCCCCGTCCTTAGCTGTCGGCGGGTTGCTCCCCGCGCTCGAACCGATCAGCTTTCCCTTGCTGTTGCGGCGAGCTCCCAAGACGCCCCAGTCGCAAGACCAGTACAAGCAGGAGTTAAGGGCCTGATACGCATAGAGATTGTCCCCGGCAAAGCTCATCTTGCCCCCGGGCCCACTGCTATACCCCACATTTAAGCCTCCGAGGTAAGTGAGCCTGCCCGTGGACCTATCAATGCGGAAGGACCGGTAGTAGTTGTTGCCGCCATAGTCCACCTCGTAGTCATACAAGTCTTCTGCAGTGCGATCGAGGAACAGGCAGCATACCCTGACGTTCTGGCCTGCAACCTTGATCTTGGCGACCTTGGTGGGCACGCCAATGGACGAAACGGAATACGAATCGATGTATGTGGCATCGGTGGTGCCATCGGTGGCAAACAAATAGCCGTTCTTCCCCGCCCAGTACCCGACATCCGCGAATCCAGGGAACGGCGACCCTGGAATACCACTGAGGCCTCCTTTGGAATCCGCGGCAAAACCGTAAATTTCGGCTGTATTGCCCTCCGTAACGTTCACGTAAACATATGCCACCGATTTGCCGGTTTGGCCGCTGGTGTGAGGTTGAGCGGTAGTGGCGAATGCTGCGCACGAGGCGACGATCAGCCAAACGACCTTGCTGATATTGTCTGTCATAGCTTATTTCCTCTTGAACCGAGCGTTCGGCGGTCCCTTCTAGATTGAACTCATAGTTGCCAGGGGAGGCGAGGAACGGAACCCCTCGGGGCGCGACCTCAGATGGCGATTGTGGCTGAGGAGTTGCTTGGCTTGGGCCCAAGACAAGGCCATCTACTCAAGAATCCCCCGATTGGAGAGTCAATTTACGTTAGCAGGTGGGATGAGAATGCCGGTCTCCGGCGGGATGCGATAGGCTCCCAAGTTATCGACGCGCTCGAAGCGCAAGAGATAAAGGAGACCGGCAATGAAGAAGATTAGCGCCGTAGGGGCAAAGCAGAGCAAGAATTTTCCCGAGCAGAAACTGACGATTGGGTTGGACCTGGGGGATCGATCGAGTTGGTATTGTGTTCTGAATGAAGCGGGGGAAGTGCTGCTGGAACAAAGGCTGAGCACGACTCCGAAAGCGATGAAAGAAGCGTTCGGGGGAATGCCGCGGAGGAGCGAGTTTCATTCAACAAACGGCGCCTGATCATACACCATCCAATGATCAGCGGAGTGTGAAAGATTTCGCTTTCAGGCTCGCGGCTGAACACATCCTTCTGGCTTTGCTGCGTGAGCCTCTAGTCTTGGTATCGAGACATGGCGGAACACAGGCTGGCCCGACCCACTTTAGCAATTTACTCGTGCCACAAGCTGAGGAACTGCGAGGGAGTGTGAAATCCGCAAAACTGATGTGCATTATTACAATGGCGTTATTCGTCGCGCTGGCCATCTCAGTTTCGCTGGCCGCGCAGGAACTCCGGGGGCTGATGCTGCCAAGGCGTGATTGCCAAGAATATTCCGAAGCCCCGAATGAAATCGAGATTTGAGCTCTTGTCACTGAGGGTGGACGTCAAAACACCCACCGCGTTATTGACCAACGACGAGAAGTACACCGTCATTCTGGGTGTAGATCCGGCCATCGGGTCCGAGCGACAGTGGAGTGTAGGCCGCACCAATAGCCCGCTTGAGGAAGATCTTCCCCTTCACTGTGCCGCCCTGGTTTAGCACGTACAGATTCCCATCCTCACTGTTCGCATATACCACGCCATTCTTGTCGAACGCAGGCGCGTTGACGCACCACTCGTAGCCAGTGGGATGTTTCTTGTCGATGGTGGTGTTTGCGAATTTCCACTCCGGTTTGAGATCCGCATTCAGCTGCGTGACGTCATACGGACCGGGCGGCAGGTTCTTGCAGGCGGGATTGTTGAAGTAGCAGTAGAGCGGACCAGGGTAATGATTGTCTTTGATTACGATCGAATACGTGCCGTCATGGGGGTAAACCGCAGGGGTCTCATCATAGCCGAAATCGTAGGTGGCGAGAAACTTGCCGCCGGGACCAAACTTCATCATGTGGCCGCGCTGTGCATTGTAATCGGTTTCTGCATCCACCAATATGCTTCCGTCAGGCAATATGGTCGGAGTCGAAGAAGTGAAATCGTAAAACAACCCAGAACCCCATTCATTGGTATTTGGATCGACTCCCAGGTTTGCGCCTTTGCGGCAGGCATCGGGTTGCCGCGGGTGTTTGGCGATTGGAACCAAGAAGCCACAGCCGTCACGCAAGCGCTTCTGCAGCGAGGCTTGCCATTTGGGAGTGAGATCTGGATTCACCGCCACCAGGTAAGACACCATGAAGTCGAAATGCGCCACGCTGAAGGTGTAGATGGTTCCATCAGGGGCGATAGCCGGCGCAACGTTGATAGGTGGCCGCTGCGACCCGCATAGCGTCGTCTGCGGTTTCGAGTGTCTGCTGGGTGGCCAGGGAAGGGTTTTTGGATCGAAAAAAGTTGAGGGGCAGTGGTGCGACGTTCCTTTCGGCGCTCCCGGAACCAAGTCAGCAAACGTCGCCACCACAGCCGTGTCGTCCGGCGACACCTTTACCAGCCAGGCTGATCGCACATCGGAGCGCCAAGGTTGCGAGGCGTCGAGTTTTACAGCATTGTAGTAGACATTGCCATGAGCATCGGCTGCAAGCGGGCCGGACACGAACGTATGGCGCTCAATCGTCGCGCCAAAAGGATTGATCTGTGAGAGCGCTTTGCCGTTCGTCTTGTCAAGCTTCCAGATGGTGCCGCCGAATCCTGGAACGTACAGAAAGTCGCGTGTCAACACGGCATGGAAAACCGGTTCCCACCCGCCCAGCGCACCGCCGGGAGAGGCGTTGGGCTCAGGCTTCCAGTCGGTCTTGAAATTCCACACCTCGACCAGTTTTCCGTTTTCCCAGTCCATTCGCTTCTCATTCCAGATCTGCGACTCCCAGGCATTGGGACCACAATGCGCACCGTGAGTCCACGCCGTCGGCGGATGACAGGCTATCCATTTTCCTGTCTTGAATTCCATGTAGACGCTGTTGCCTTCGATCAGCGGAACTTGATAGTGGACCGCCAGTGCGCCGAACCAGTCTGCTTTTTCCAACGGCACGAAGGGGTCGTAACGAATCTCAGCCAATTTGTGGTTCGGGCTTTGGCCGGCGATCTGGATGAAACCGGTATGCTGGGAGTTTTGCGCCCACTGCGGCCAGGAGTCATGCCATGGCAGGTTGCTCGCCACCGCTGCAGCGACCAAAAGGGCTGACAAGGCCGAAATCATTCGCCACTTCATGTAGCTACCCCACTACCCCAAGAACGTAGCCAAAGTTTACGCTCCTTCGGCAAATTGCGCTAGGCGGTTATGCTCAGCTCATCGCCACCAGCGCCTTGACCGCACTGGCCTTCGTGCCGATCATAGGCAAGCTTTAGTAGTCGCAAAATAGGGCGGTAACATCTCAATCCACTCGTCTGGTTCTGGCTTGGCGCCAGAAGAAAGGAGAGTGGATTTTCTTATCTGCAAAACTTGCTGCTGCGCTTTGCCATCTCGACTACTTCGTGATCTGCCACACCGTTCCGCAGCTGTTATTGCATCCGTGACCGCTGCCGCCGTACAGCGTTGTGCTGTACAGATTCCCCGCGGCATCCCGGAGCAAACCTGCGTAGAGATAAGATCCGTCCGACCCATCAAAGGTGTGCAGCAGGGTCAGCGTGCCTTGCTTGTCCAGTTTATATACTGTTCCGAGGTTGGACGATCCGCCCTGGTAAGTATCACCGTACAAGTTGCCTTTCGCGTCCATAATCACGCCAGCGACAGGCTCCGCCCCATCTGATGATCCGCCCGCGAAGTTGTGAAGCACGGTCTCCTTGCCCTTCTGGCTCACCTTCCACACCATTCCAACGTGGTAGGGACCGCACGCATTCGCGGTGCCATAGAGATTGCCTTGCTTATCCATGATCGGAATTCCGAAGACATCACAGCCGTCCGTACCCCCAGCGAAGGCATAGAGGACGGTTATTTTGCCGGTTTTACTGAGCTTATACACCACTCCTGAGTTCGCGCCGCCCCCCTCCTCGGTTACGCCATAGATGTTGCCCACCTTGTCGATAAGCACAGTTGTAAACATTGGATAAGCACCGTCCTTCTCCCCGCCCGCGAAGGTGTGCAGTACAGTGAACTGGCCGTTCTTACTCAATTTGAACAAAGTTCCGAACTTGCCGTTGCCGCCGCACTCCGAAGCAGTGCCGTAGAAATTACCCGCTGCATCACGCAGCAACCCTCCGGTGGGATAGCATCCGTCCGTGCCTCCCGTAAAACTGTACAACACCTTCTCCTTGCCACTTTTGCTTAGCCGGAACACGGTTCCCACACCCGAAGACCCGCCGCCCTCGGTGGTGCCATACAGGTTGCCAGATGGGTCAGCGGTCAGTCCCGCCACGGAGTTCGCCCCGTCGCTCCCTCCCTTGAAACTGTACAGCACGGTCTGCTTGTCGGCTGTATTGAGCTTAAATACGGTGCCATAGCCGGAAGCACCGCCTTGATACGTAGTACTGTAGAGGTCACCCGCCTTGTCACGGAGCACAGGGGCGTAGGGATATCCGCCGTCCGCCCCCCCGGTGAAATTGTAGAGTGGGGTGAAAGTCTGCGACTGTGCCAGAGCTGCGAACACAAGCACGACGGTGAACGTCATGACATGCAGTCTGTTGATCATGATCGGTGTCCTCCTGTTTGATTTATGCGATTTCCGACACTCGCCTGAGGGGTGTGCGGCCCAGCATGCCGGTAGCTCTTCGGGAAGCGAGATAAAACGGTGCGTCGACAAACGCGTTAGAAAACACTTACGGCACCTGCTAATACGCTTCGACTGCGGCCGTGTCAAGCAAAAACTGAATGACGGACCTCACAGGTCTGGTGACAAGAAGCCGCACTGGAGGCTGGTTTTGGCCAGTCGATCATTCCGAAACATGCCCTTCATCATCGCGGTCACAGCCAGAAGCTGTTCTTTAAGCACAACGGCCCCACTTGTCGTGGGGCCTGCGAGAATCGGTCGGAGCATCCTGCGATTCACTTACGGGAGGTTCTGGCGTCCGCGGGATACTCGCGATGAACTCTGTGATGCTGGTGGCCGTTTGCTCGAGGCGGGGACTGATCGCGACTGACGCAAATGTAGTTTGCAGTGTCTCCGTTTGTCCCATTAATGGTTAAAGACGCTGTGGTCGCGACCACTTGTACGGCGCTCAAGGCCGTCGTATCCGTGGCCACGCAGATTGGCGCAGAAGTATAGGTCAAGGAAAAGGTGTACGTGCAACCTCCTCCGGCGAGGGTACACGACCCTGCCAAATCAGTATTGCTCCCTCCGGAACCGGTACTGATGTTCTGACCGGTAAGGGTCCGGTCGCATGCCAAGTCTCCAGCCGCATCGATTGAGCAGCCCCCAGCGTTTGGGTTGTTGAACCCGCTGGTCTGGAAAACCAGGTCCATATCATACGTCGTATCGTTTTCGAAATACGCGGTGGGAGAAGTTGGGTCGTTGACCGTGGAGTTCAATCCGTACACGGCCGTATTCGAGTCGGAAGTTCCCAGAACACCGATCTGCTGCGATGAATCGCCCCAAATGCCTGAGGATGGGTCCGGCGGCGGTCCGCCCAGCACAGAACTGGAACTGACACTTCGGCCATAGACGCCCGCTCCCACGGCACTGGCGGTGAAGCCGTACACGCCAACCGTGTCGTTGGTCGATCCGTATTCCACGCCGACCACTCCGGCGCAGCCATCGTTACCTCTGACTATTGGACAGTTCGAGTTATCGGTCCAGGAAGAGCCCAGGACCGCTTCGAGAGACGTCCGATTGTTATAAGGGACACTGCCTTGCACCGCGATTCCGGCTTGTCCGTTGGCGATCAGCCCGTACATAGAACCCTTATTCACCACAATTCCGGTTCCCAACTTGTAGGCTCCCACATTGATTCCGACGCCGCTATCCTCGACGACGTTAATTCCCGTGCCTTCGCCTCCGCCCTGCACACTGATTCCGAGGCCGTTCTGCTCGTTCACTAACACAACAGTGTCAGCCGAGGTGTTACCACCGTTCACCAATACCGCTCCACTCGAGTTGCCGCTAGAAACCGTGAGCGGACCCGTGCCGGTGGTGCCAGTAATGCCGACATTTTCGTGAACCAAGAGAAGTCCATTGAACTCTTGAAGTTGCGACATGTGCACCCTGTGTGGACCCGTCCACAGCGGAATATATCCAGGAGCTCCCCAGCCGAGGATGGGCAGATCAAGGTTAGGATTGCCCGACTTTGCGCCTCCCACCGTGGAATCCCGCGTCGAGGAGTTGGTCGCCATTGGCTGCGGAGAGGCAAGCTGGAAAGCAGAGGCCGGCTTTCCGCCCAGCGTCTCAGCGTCGATTGCCTTCAGCGCATACGGCACACTCACCATCAGCACACGCGGCTGCTCGGCCTGATCTTGCGGTTGCACACCCAACCACCGGGCGTCCCCGGTTGTGAACAGGTCGGTGGAAACGCCATCGCTTTTGTTGGAACCAAGCAGAACTGTGTAATGACCTTTGGAATCGGGCTGCACATTCTGGGTTTCCATCCACAATGGCGCTCCACCCTCCGAGTCTTTGTAGAGAGAGAAAGTGACGCCGACGGTACCGGCGAGGGGCTTACCTTTCGAATCACTGATGACTCCGCTGTACTTCACCAGCCGGGGAACGATGGACCTGGAGGCATCCGTTTGTGCGAATGCTGCCAGGGCCAAACAGATGACCAGCATGACCACTTGCAAACAGAAATTGGACCGCTTCATGACATCCTCCTAGATCTTTCGGGGCTGAATTTGAAGGTCAAGCGGTTCGTCGCAGTGCGACCACGTTGCACTTATCGCAACGGTGCATCGTTCTTGCCTTCACTTATCCAAAGCGATATTTGGGACATTTCGGGGCCAAGCTGGAGAGGGCGCAGAGAAGAAGCTTCGATCAGATTCTAAATAAACCCAACAACAAGATGAAGGCAGCCTGCAGATTCTACCGGCTCAGGGCGAACCTATTGGTGATGCGCCGACTCCGACGCCCAACAATCGCCCTCGCGATGCATCGGGGAATCTATACGGCACGACACACTGCGATGGTGAGTACGGCACCGGGACGGTTTACAAGCTAACACCCTCACGCGGCACGTGGGCGTATACGTCGTTTTTATGTGTTTACCGGCGGCAGCGACGGCAACTTCTCGCTCAGTCATCCGGTTTTGGGCCAATGAGCGATAAGGCGATGTTAGGTTCAACCAGGTACCTCGGCAAAAGTAAGCAGGAAGCATCTCTGTAAGAACGGTTAGTTGCACCTTAATCCTGTTTCAAGTTCTTTGGCGATCAGGTATAGTGCTGCTGCCATAGTTTCTTGGGGCGTCGCTTCGAAATCTAATCCGCACAATAAGAATTGAGTACAACTGTGAACCTCATTTCACAGAAGAACAATCCAGCCACGATAGGAATCCTCGCCTTAGTGTATTTCGCCGCCGGCAAGTTAGGGCTTACCATGGCTTTTGTTCATCCCAGTGCGACCGCTGTTTGGCCTCCAGCGGGGATAGCCCTGGCCGCTCTGCTGATTCTTGGCTATGAGGTTTGGCCTGGGATTCTGCTCGGCGCATTTCTGGTGAACTTAGTTACCGCGGGCTCAGTTGCCACCTCACTCGCCATCGCCGCCGGGAACACTCTCGAAGCACTCCTGGGCGCTTGGCTGGTAACGAACCTTGCAGGCGGCCGGAATGCTTTCGATCGCGAACAAGATACCTTGAAGTTTGCCGTTTTGGCGGGAATGCTCAGCACCACCGTCGCGGCTACGTTCGGCGTTACCAGCCTTTGCCTCGGAGGGTTCGCCAAGTGGAACGGCTACGGGGTTGTCTGGTCGACTTGGTGGTTGGGAGATGCAGCCGGTGATGTGATCGTGGCGCCGCTTTTGATCCTCTGGAGTACGGCACCACGGCTGCGGTGGAACCGATCGCAATTCTTTGAAGCCCTAGCTTTGCTAGCGTGCCTGGTCGTCGTGGGCCGGATTGTTTTTGCGGGATTCCTCCTTTCAGGAACTAGCAACTACCCGTTGGAGTACCTGTGCATTCCTGTTCTGCTCTGGGTTTCATATCGATTTGGCCAGCGCGAGGCGGCCACGGCAACGGTCATACTCTGCGCGATGGCAATTTGGGGCACTCTGCATAGCCTCGGCCCCTTCGTGAGGCAAACGGAGAACGAATCTCTTCTCCTGTTGCAGGCCTTCATGGCCGTCATGGCAGTGATGACTCTGAGCCTTGCGGCGGTGTTTGCGGAGCGTCAGCGCGCCGTGGAACAGGCCCGAAATCTTTCCGTGAGCGACCCGCTGACCGGGCTGGCCAATTACCGCAAATTAGTGGATGAGCTCGACGTAGAAATCAAGCGGTACGGCCGTACCAACAGATCATTCGCGATCCTGTTACTAGACCTGGATGGGCTGAAGACCATAAACGACACCCAAGGCCATCTGTCGGGCAACCGGGCGTTGTGCCGGCTGGCTCGTGTTCTCCGGACCCATTCTCGGGGTATCGATACAGCCGCGCGCCACGGTGGTGACGAGTTCGCTCTCGTCCTCCCGGAAGCAGAGCGGGACGCGGGCCTCCAAGTAGCGCAACGAATCTCACATGGACTCGTCGATGATGGAGAACAACCAGCCCTGTCTGTAAGCATCGGGATAGCAATTTGTCCGGAGGACGGAGACACAGTCGAAGCGCTGCTCGCAGCCGCAGATCATGACCTCTACGAAATGAAACGTCGCTTCCACTCTAAAGCGACATCCCAGACTCCACAGTCGTGAGTGCCATTGCTTTGCCGGCAGTTTCGCACCTACGAGAGTACAACGAGACGAAACCGGTGCTCTACGGCGCGCCAGTTCGTGAATAACTGTTATGAACAGCCATTACGCTCTTAAACACTTTTGGGGGCAGGGCGATTCTGGAACAGTAATCGCGATCTCAACGTGAAATGGTTGCTGCGAGACGAGCCAGGCCTCTGCCTCCTTCGCGACTCGAAAAGTGCACGTCATGCGAAAACACTCTTCTGCCATGGCCTCAAACACCAGCATCATCCCGATAAGAGCGTCGCGACTAGCTAGGATCGGGCCGCGAAGATGTCGCCTAGGGTAGCGACACAATGACCGGCTGCGCCTCCGATGCCGATGGCGAAGGTCTGTTTCAGACCAATCTCCTACCCGGGATACGCTCCCGTAATGTAGCCTTCCAACTCCTGAATGGTTTGCGCCTGACCGGAGATGATCCACGTCACCAAGTCACCAATCGAGACTATTCCAACCACGGCGTTATCCTGCACGACGGGCAGATGATGAAAATGGCGCTTGGTCATAATGGCCACTCATCTACAGTGTTCTGCGGACTCACGCCCGGAAAACACTGGTATCGCGGCAAGCTTTTCGCCGGCGGTGAAGACTAGAGATACTTAGAATCCGAAAGTCGCAGGTTCCGATTCCTGTTAGGGCTTTGAACCGGATGGCGAGCATTCAGAGACGCTCGAGCTGTCGCACCTGTGAGCCAATCGGAGGGCACCAAATCAACTGGTGTAATCAGATTTTTCGCCAACACTGACTCCACACCCTGCATTGACTTGCCTACCCTTCCACCATAGCATGTGTGCACATGATCGGGCAGAACATCTCGCACTACCGGATCGTCGAGAAACTGGGCGGCGGCGGGATGGGTGTGGTGTACAAAGCCGAGGACGTAAAGCTGCACCGTTTCGTCGCCCTGAAGTTCTTGCCTGACCAGATTGCCAAGGATGCGCAAGCTCTAGCTCGCTTCCAACGCGAAGCGCAGGCTGCGTCCGCCCTGAACCATCCAAACATCTGCACCATTTACGAGATTGACGACGAGAGCGGACAAACCTTCATCGCCATGGAGTTTTTGGACGGAATGACGCTGAAGCATCGCATCGCCGGAAGGCCCATCGAGACCGATGTTCTACTCGGATTGGCAATTGAGATCGCCGACGCACTGGACGCTGCCCACTCCAAAGGGATAGTTCACCGCGACATCAAGCCGGCGAATATTTTTGTCACCGAGCGTGGGCGCGCCAAGATTCTGGACTTCGGGCTGGCCAAGGTCACTCTGAAGCTGGAGAGCGTGGCCATGAGCGCCCCAACTCTTGGGTCCGAAAATCATCTGACGAGTCCCGGCAGTGCACTCGGTACAGCCGCCTTTATGTCACCGGAGCAGGTGCGGGCCAGGGAACTGGATGCACGCACGGACTTGTTTTCCTTTGGCGTAGTGCTCTACGAGGCCGCTACAGGCATGCTGCCCTTTCGTGGAGAAAGCTCAGGAGTCATCTTCAAAGCCATTCTGGATGCGGAACCAACATCTGCCGTGAGGCTGAATCCCGATGTGCCCGCCGAACTGGAACGCATCATCAGTAAGGCATTGGAGAAAGACCGGGAGCTGCGCTATCAGAGTGCTGCGGAGATGCGAGCCGATCTGAAGCGGCTGAAACGGGAAACGGATTCGCGTCATCGGCCGGCGAGCTCCGGATCGGTTGCAGTCGGATCGGGGAGCGACTCTCAAGTCATCGCGCAACCGTCGTCCGCGACCGTGGCCGCCATGCCGATGCAGGCCGCACCCGCCTCCGGACAAATGACGAGCAGTTCAGCGATCGCCGCCGCAAAAAAACACAAATTGGCAGTGACCGCGGGGGCGATTGCCGCGCTGGTCGTTCTGGGCGCGGCTGTATTTGGCGTTTATTCCATCCTTCACCGCAGCGTAGCCGCACCTTTCCAGAACTTCACCATCACCCAGGTTACCAACTCCAGCCGGGCCGTCGTCGCCGCCATATCTCCCGATGCCAAATACGTGCTCACGGTGATGAACGACAAAGGGCTGAACAGCCTGTGGCTGCGCAACGTGGCAACGGGCAGCGACACCCAAGTGGTCCCTCCTTCGGCCAACATCCCCAGCGTTTCATTCTCGCCGGATGGAAACTACATTTACTTTCGCAAGGCCGAGAACGCCATCGCCAGCGATTTCAATATCTATCGCACCCCGGTACTGGGCGGGACGCCAAAGTCTGTGGTGCACGACGTGGATAGTGCTTTCACCTTTTCACCCGATGGCCAGCGAATGGCTTACCTTCGGGCCAACAATCCGGAACCCGGCAAGTATCGCTTGCTCAGTGCCAACCTGGACGGCGGCGATGAAAAAGCGCTGGTCATTGAGCCGATGGAAAGCGGGCTGGCACGATCGCTGACGTGGTCTCCCGACGGCAAGAGGATCGCCTATCCCACGTTCCAGCCGGGCGATGCGCTTGGCGGAATCAATCTGCTCGATGTGCAGACAGGAAAGATACAAACCCTTGCCTTTGCCGATAAAGCGATTCTTGAAATGAACTGGTCCTCCGCGAGCGATGGCCTCTTTGTCACCTACCAACAAAAAGGCCCCAATTTTAACCGCCGGCAGATTGGCTACGTCGGCCTGGCTGACGGGCAGCTGCGTCCCATTTCGCGCGATACCAACAGCTATGCGACGTTGAGCCTCTCAGCCGATGGCAAGTCTTTGGCCACGGTGCAACGAAAAGTGGTGAGCAACTTTTATGTTTTGCCCGGCGAGGGCAGTGCATCTGCTGACATCCCCCCCTTGGCTTCCGGCGGAGAGCGCATCCAATTTTTCACTTGGGCGGGCGACGGCAGCTTGCTCACATCCGACTCATCGCAACTTGTGCGAACGGATGCCAATGGAAACAACCCCACCCAACTGCTGAGCGACCCAGCGGCAAACATTCTCAGTTTGTGGCAGTGCGGTAACTACATCGTTTTTCCATGGGCGTTTCACGACAACAATACATTCAGCATCTGGCGTGTCAATGCGGACGGTTCCCATCCTGCGAAGCTGACGGACATCAAGTTCGATAGCTTTCCGGTGTGCGCCGCCAATCACAACTGGGTTTACTACTTCAATGACGCCAAACAGCTTTGGCGAGTTCCGCTGGATGGCTCTGGGAAAGCGGAGCCGGTTCCAGGCAGCAGGGTTGCCGGCGGATTTCTGACGGGGCGCGGAATGGGTATTTCGCCCGATGGAAAAACCGTGGTGTACGGGATCGAAATTGTAAATCCTGACGCCGCCACGGGCACGCACAAGATCGCCCTGTTGGATGTGGCAACTCTCAGTTCTCCGCGTTTTCTGGAAGCCAATCCGCAAGTTTCCAAGGGTGTGCAATTCACCGCGGATGGCAAGGCGGTCGCTTACCCTATCGCCGAGAATGGTGTGGACAACATCTGGGTTCAGCCCATCGACGGCGGCCCGGGACGCCAGATTACGCACTTCAATTCCGAGCAGATCCTGGCGTTTCACTGGTCGCCAGATGGCAAGAAGCTCGGCGTCCTGCGGGGCCATACCGACTCCGACGTCGTCCTTTTACAAGAATCCCGTCCGTAGATTGTTCCTTCGCGCCGTTTCATCAGTCGCCTACCCGAAAGAAAACCAAAGCCTAGTAAGTAATGCTGCAGTCGCTGGAAGAAGCTACTCGGCGCTTAGTGTTTACCAATAATTGACGACACCAGGAGTGGCTGTTGAAAAACTCCGTCATCGGAATGTCTTTTTGGCGATGATCATCGCTGCCGCCACACTAGTTGCTTGATGTTCTGGGCCGCGACTGAGGTTGGTGCGGGAGCAAGCGGAAGCGACGAAGGTCGAACACGCCAGCATTGGCCCAGGCACAGCGGCAAAGATCGGTGCGGTTCCGCAGGCTGCGACCGCCATACGGCAGCGAGCAGTTGTTTGAACAGATCGTGCGCCGGTGTGTGGAAGTGGGCCTGGTGCAGGGCAAGCACCTGTCGGTGGATGCTGCCAAAGAGAGCCGCATTCCACGAGAGCAGTTGGTGGAAGCGGCGCAGGTCCATCACAGCGTGCGGCAGTATCTGAGGAAAGTAGAACAACAGAACCCGGTGG
>Ga0210400_10001762_pt1 | contig 21123 bp, 13 predicted proteins | sample IncBWH26MmetaG_FD_155456 | JGI IMG/M metagenome (GOLD analysis project Ga0210400, IMG submission 155456) | Forest soil microbial communities from Barre Woods Harvard Forest LTER site, Petersham, Massachusetts, United States - Inc-BW-H-26-M | ecosystem: Environmental > Terrestrial > Soil >...
TTTCGCCCGCGCCGGCGTGCCCTCGCTCACGGTGGATGCCGGCACAGATGACGTTACCCGCGGCAGATCCTATGGTCAGCAAAAGCATGACGAATACACCGCGCAGCACTATCATCAGCCTTCCGATGAATATGATGCGGCCAGTTGGAACCTCGAAGGCGGGCTCGCGGATATCGAACTGGTCTATGCCATCGGGGTTCGCCTGGCTGATGGCCGCAAGTGGCCGCAATGGAAGACAGGCTCCGAATTCAAAGCCATCCGCGACAAGACGGCCGCCGACAGGAAATAGGGTAAATATTTTTTGTTTGCTGATTTGCTAAACCAGTAAATTTACCCTTTATCTAAACTTTAAGATGGGAGACCTCCAGATCAAGAAACAACCCAAGAAATACGATGCGGTCATCGTAGGCTCAGGCGCAGGCGGTGGCATGGCCGCCTATGTGCTGGCCCATGCCGGGCTCAAAGTCTGCCTGCTCGAAGCAGGACCGATGTTCGACCCGAAGAAAGACAGTAATCAATTAAAGAATCCCTGGGACTCGCCCCGGCGCGGTGCAGCCACCGAATTCCGGCCCTTTGGGGATTTTGACGGATGCTATTGGGGTTGGACGGTCGAAGGCGAGCCCTATACGCAAACGGGCAATGCCGGGACCACGGCCTGGGAATGGTGGCGTGCCAGAATGCTCGGCGGCCGCACCAATCACTGGGGACGCATCTCCCTGCGATTCGGTCCCAAGGATTTTAAAAGGCGCAGTATCGACGGGCTGGGTGACGACTGGCCGATCAGCTATGAGGATGTAAGGCCGTATTATGATAAGATCGACAAACTGCTGGGGGTCTTCGGCACCAACGAAGGTTTGGAAAATGACCCTGACGGCTTTTTCCTGCCCCCGCCAAAGCCGAGGCTGCACGAAATGATGATCAAGAAAGCGGCGGGGCACGTCGGCGTACCCGTTATTCCGTCCCGCCTGTCGATCCTGACAAAACAGATCAACAGCGAACGCGGGCAGTGTTTCTTCTGCGCCCAATGCGGCCGCAGCTGTAAGGTCTATGCCGACTTCTCTTCCTCTTCTGCCCTGGTGATCCCTGCGCTGAAGACCGGCAATATCGACCTCGTGACGAATGCCATGGCCCGCGAAGTGCTTACCGACAAGGAAGGTCTCGCGACCGGCGTGTCCTATATCAATAAGGACGATCTGCAGGAATACCAGGTCAGCGGAAAAACGGTGATCCTGGCCGCCAGCGCCTGCGAGAGCGCGAGGCTCCTGCTCAACTCAAAATCGGCGCGTCATCCCAACGGCCTGGCCAATGGCAGCAATGTCGTCGGGAAATACCTGCATGATTCCACCGGTGCCGATATGGGCGGGATCATTCCTGATCTGTTCGACCGCAAACGATATAACGAAGACGGGGTCGGCGGGATGCATGTCTATGCCCCCTGGTGGCTGGACAACAGGAAACTGGATTTCCCCCGCGGTTATCACATCGAGTTCGGCGGCGGCTTTGGGATGCCCCTATATGGTTTTTCCTGGGATATCCAAAACCTGAACGGCAAGGTCCAGGTAAAGGGTAAACAAAAGGAAGCGGGCGGCTATGGCGCCTCCCTGAAAGAAGACTATCGCTACTTCTTTGGCGCACACGTCGGCATGGCCGGCCGTGGAGAAGCCATTGCCCGCATCGATAACTACTGTGAGATAGATCCCACTGTCGTCGATAAATATGGTATCCCCGTATTGCGTTTCAATACCAGCCACTCCGAGTACGAGATCAAACAAGCCAAACACATGAAGGAGACCTTCGGCGAGATCCTGCATGCGATGGGTGCCGTGCAGGTATGGGGTCATGAAGATGGGCCGCATAACAACTATGGATTACATGCACCGGGCAATATCATCCATGAAGCGGGCTCCGTCCGGATGGGCAACGATCCCAAAACGTCGCCTCTGAACAAATGGAACCAGGCGCATGAATGTAAGAACCTGTTCTGCATGGACGGCGGGCCCTTTGTTTCGCAGGCCGACAAGAATATCACCTGGACCATTCTGGCCCTTTCCATGCGCGCCAGCGAACATCTTGTCGATGAAATGAAAAAGCAAAATCTCTAATCCGAGGGCCAAACTGATAAATGTATGGACAGAAGAAAATCAATAAAGGCGCTGATCGTCGGGACAGTATCCACAGGGGTGATCGTCGAGGCCTGCCAGCCCGGTGAGAAAAAAGCGCCGGAGCAGCCCGCTGCCGACAACGCCGGACCGGCCATCAACATCAACCGGATGAAGGAGGAGCTCGAGCATGAAAAGGAAGTGGTAGCCAAAACTTTTTTCACGCCCGGCGAGATGGCGACCATCACCCTCCTGAGCGATATCATCATTCCCAAAGACGAGTTGAGCGGCAGCGCTTCTGATGCCGGGGTACCCGCGTTTATCGAATTTATCGTAAAGGAGAAACCCGAACATCAGACCCCGATGCGCGGCGGTCTGCGCTGGCTCGACCTGCAATGTCTGAACCGCTACGGCAAGGCCTTCAAGGATGCTTCCCAGCCGCAGCAGATCGAAATGGTGGATGCCATCGCCTATCCGAAAAAAGCAAAACCGGAGATGGCCCAGGGCGTCGCCTTCTTCAGTCTGATGCGCAATTTGACGGCATCGGGTTTCTATACTTCGGAGATCGGCGTAAAAGATATCGGCTATATGGGCAATGTACCCAACCAGTGGAACGGGGTGCCGGAAGATGTACTCAAGCAACATGGACTGGCCTACACGGAGAAGGAATTGAAAGAGTGCTACGATCCGGGTAAAACATAAAAAGAGGCCGTGGGGCCTCTTTTCTTTTATGACATAGCAAGCAATCGACTAGTTAAAGATCGGTTTGAAATAATAGCCCTCTTCACTGAGGACAAAACTATTGGGGACAAAACTCAAAAGGGATTTCTTGACCATATCGGTGGCTTCCTGTTGATAATGCTCACCTACTTCCGGAGTCTTCATGGCGAACTGCCAGCTTTGGATCTTCAACAGGGCAATGCGGCTTTCCTGTAAGAGATAGTTCTCAAAGCGACGGTACTCCTCGGCCAGAAAATTCTGATTATTCTGTATGTACGGGGTCATAGGGATTGAATAATTTTTTAAAGAATATTGGATTTGTGTCGGCAGCAGCCCCGGGCGCCGCTACTATGAGTAAACGCATCAATTTTTGAATAATTGTGCAATTTCGCCCTTAATTCCGTTCGCAGGAATTTTTTTCCCATCCGGGGAAGATTTTGGTCTGTTTGAAAAAGGTACGCCATTCATTATCAGCCAATTAAGAATTGGCACCTGATTAGTATCATATAAATCAAACAGTTCTTCCAAAATAACACATCAAATCAAGATATTACCTTCCAACAAGTTGACGGCCATCAATAGTTAAAGGTTTTAGTTTTGTTCTAGTTTTTTTCAGGCTTACAGGTTCTTCTACAAAAAATGAAAATGGCCCCCATTATAAAAAGTGGGGGCCATTTTATTTTATCTTATTAAGATCGTCGTTCCTTTCTGGAAGACATGCTTCCCTGTATCGTGGTCGGTATACTCCAGCATCCACACGTATGTTCCCGCCGGCTCGGCATGTCCGTGCAGGGTCCCGTCCCATTTCTGGGTCCACTCATGCGCTTCAAAGACCATCTGCCCAAAACGGTTGAAGACCTTGAAGTTGAGATTGTCGGCCTTGTACGCATTCAGGGGATAGAGATAGTCGTTCAGGCCGTCGCCGTTCGGGGTAAAGGCGCCGGGCACGGCGATATAACAACTGCGCAGGACGTCGATCTGCTGTGCGGCTGTATCGTAACAACCTACTCCGTTTCCTACCACCAGCGTCACCGTATATTTTGTTTCGATCCCTGTCAAAGGATAGAGATGCTGAGGCGGCGATTCGCCGCTGAAACTCGTGCCGTCGCCAAAGTCCCATGTCCAGGAATGGAGATCGCCGGTACTCTTATCGAGATAGCTGGCATAGTCCTTTGGACAGAGGATATTGGGCACCTCGAGGCCGGCGCTGATGGCGTTTCCCAATTGGAGCGCGAGGCTCGCCGTATCCGAACAGAATCCGTTCGAAACGGTAAGCCGGACGTTCTTGGTGCCGAAGACAGAATAGATCCGGGGCGGCGGGTCTTGCTGAAGACTGGTATCTCCGCCATCGAAGATCCACTGCCATTGGTTGACCCCATTGACGGAAGGATATTGATAAACGATGGTATCCGCCCGGCAACCCAGTAATAGCTGGTCGGTGAACAGCGCGGCCGAGACCGTATCGCCGGTGGAAAAAGGCAGACTCCCCGGCGGACTGGTCAGGCCGCATTCATTGATCAGGGTATTGCCATCGGTGCCGGCGTCGAGATTGATCCGGAAGGTGCCTCCCTTCAGGATCGGGGCCGATAATTTTACAAACACCCGATAGGTCATATTCCCGGTATCGCATTGTCCGTAGGCGCCCACCACGGTTACCGGCGCGGGGCCCGTCACGGTAAAATCCGAACCGTCCGCGGCGATAGTTGAGCAGGATATCTTGTCGGGAAAGACGAGTTGGAGTACAGTGGGCGCGCAACCCACCGGGGCGATACTGTCCAACGGAGTCGGCTTGGGCGCCACCATCGTAAAGGGGATGTTCTGGCCAACCGGGACCGCGGCTCCGCAATTATCGACAAGCGTGTTGCCGTCCGTTCCCGTGGCCATCGTCAGCGAATAATTGCCCGGCGACAAGGGTCCGTTCACTACCACTACGAGGGTATCCAGGTCGAATCCCGCGCAATTGACCGCAAACGCGCCGACGACCTTTAATCCCGCCGGAGCAGGTGACAAGACAAAATCGCTCCCGTCGGCGGCGAGGCTGGCGCACTGCATCGGCTTGTTCAACGCGATCTCGATCCGGCTGCCATCGCAGATGGCGCGGGCCGATTGGAGGGCGGGCGGCGTGGGATCGGTGATGCTGGCCGTCCCGCCGGCGAAGGAAAGCGAATAGCCGCTCTGGGTTTGGGTGAAATGACTCACCAGGAGCAGGTAGTTATGTCCTTTGATGATCGTCGGCAGGCCGTTCTTATTGGAATAGGCGGGGCCGGCGCAGTTGACGGAGCCGGTGGCTGAGGAGACCGCGCCCGTCGCCCCCGGGTTCGACGACCAGTTGCCGCTCACATAGAGGCTGCGGTCAGTGAAGATATCATAGGGGCTATGCCCGGTGACATCAAACAACTGCCAGTCATAATCATCGGAGGTGGTATTCGGCGTGATCAGGAACCCCAGGGTACCCGAACTGAAACAGGTGAACTTATAATAAAAGGGATTGATATCTGTGTACAGGTTCTGCACGGTATCCGGACAGGGAACAAAGATCTTGTTCCCCCCGCAAAGCGGAACGTTATCCTGTTTGAATACCGTCGTGCCGCAGACGGGAAAGGCCGTCCCGGGTGTCTGACCCGCGACGGTGCAGCTCTGTGCGGCTACCCCCTCGGCCATAGCCAGCATTCCCGCAAAAAGCACTGTGGTAAAAAGCAGTTTGTTTATGCGCATGTACCCCCAAGGTTATTCAGCAAGACGAGGGTATCGGAGCAACGGTTGTCTCCCATCCCCTGAATTGTACGGCTAAACAGCAAAAATGCATCCATTTCGGGACCTTTTCGCCAAAATTGGGAAAAATCAGTATTTTGACATTTTACCCCTATTTTTGCCGTCCCTTAAGCCATCCGCAATAAGCAAACGATTGCCGTGATGAAAATGCTGTTTAAGGACTACAACTTATGGACAAATTGATTTATGTAGTACCCGTTTTCGGGGTCATTGGACTTGTATACACGTTTATGAAATTTGCCTGGGTGTCGAAGCAGGATCCCGGGAATGAGCGGATGCAGGAGATCAGTGCCCACATCGCCGAAGGCGCCATGGCCTTCCTCAAAGCAGAATGGAAAATTCTCTCTTATTTCGTTATCATAGCGGCGCTTTTACTGGCTGTGATGGGATACAGCAATCCCGATTCGCACTGGTCCATCGCCGTTGCCTTTATCATTGGAGCCGTGCTTAGTGCAACCGCCGGTTATATCGGGATGCGCAGCGCCACCAAGGCCAATGTCCGCACCGCACAGGCGGCGCGCACCAGCCTCAGCCAGGCGTTGAAAGTATCCTTCACTGGTGGTTCTGCGATGGGTTTTGGTGTCGCCGGTCTGGCCGTACTTGGATTGGGTGGTCTCTTTATTATATTGAAAGGCATTTTTGCGCCCACCGCCGGTGTCAATTCCGAGGAAATGAGACGCGTCATCGAGGTGCTGACCGGCTTTTCTCTCGGCGCTGAATCCATCGCGCTTTTCGCGCGTGTCGGCGGCGGCATCTATACAAAGGCGGCCGATGTCGGCGCCGATCTCGTAGGGAAAGTAGAGGCCGGCATCCCCGAGGACGATCCCCGCAACCCCGCGACCATCGCCGACAATGTGGGCGACAACGTAGGTGACGTAGCCGGGATGGGCGCCGACCTGTTCGGGAGTTATGTAGCCACCGTATTGGCTACGATGGTGCTGGGCCAGGAAACGGTGGCCGATGATAATTTCGGCGGGATGTCCCCTATTCTGCTCCCGATGCTGATCGCGGGCATCGGTATCATCTTTAGTATTGTCGGGACCCTCTTCGTCCGGATCGGCGAGAATGCGGGCATCAATACGCATACGGTCCAGAAAGCCCTCAATATGGGTAACTGGGGCAGTATCATCCTTACCGCCCTGGCCTGTATCGGCCTTGTATACTATATCCTGCCGGAAACCATGACGCTTCGCGGCACGGAATTCACCAAATGGGGAGTATTGGGGGCCATCGGTGTAGGCCTTGTCGTCGGGACTCTTATGAGTATTATCACCGAGTACTATACGGCCATGGGTAAGCCGCCCGTACTGAGCATCATCCGCCAGTCCGGCACCGGTCATGCGACAAACGTCATCGGTGGTCTCGCGGTCGGGATGCAATCCACCTTCCTGCCGACCCTCGTGCTGGCCGGCGGCATCTGGGGCTCCTTCGCCTGCGCCGGGCTCTATGGTGTGGCCATTGCCGCAGCCGGGATGATGGCCACCACGGCCATGCAGCTGGCCATCGACGCCTTCGGACCCATCGCCGACAACGCGGGCGGCATCGCGGAAATGAGCGAACTGCCAAAGGAAGTCCGGGAAAAGACCGATATCCTCGACGCCGTCGGGAATACCACGGCTGCTACTGGTAAAGGATTCGCCATCGCCTCCGCGGCCCTCACGGCTCTGGCGCTTTTCGCCGCATTCGTCGGCGTCGCCGGGATCCAGGGGATCGATATCTACAAAGCAAAAGTATTGGCCAGCCTCTTCGTGGGCGGCATGATCCCCTTCATCTTCTCCTCGCTGGCGATCCAGGCCGTAGGCCAGGCAGCCATGGCGATGGTGGAAGAAGTAAGACGTCAGTTCCGGACCATTCCCGGGATCATGGAAGGAACGGGAAAACCCGAATATGATAAGTGCGTGGCCATATCCACCCAGGCTTCCATCAAGAAGATGATCCTGCCGGGCGCCATCGCCCTGCTCTTCCCGCTGATCATCGGTTTCCTGCTGGGACCCGAAGCGCTGGGCGGCTTCCTCGCCGGCGCTACCGTCTGCGGCGTCCTCATGGGTATCTTCCAGAACAATGCCGGCGGCGCCTGGGACAATGCCAAGAAATCATTTGAAAAAGGCGTGGAGATCAACGGCGAGATCCACTACAAGAAGTCCGATCCCCACAAGGCTTCCGTCACCGGCGATACCGTTGGCGACCCCTTCAAGGATACCTCCGGACCTTCCATGAATATCCTGATCAAGCTGATGTCCATCGTCTCCCTGGTCATCGCCCCCACCCTGGCATCCGTCTTCCACACCCACGATGAGGGAGTGTGGCGCAAGGCGCCCAGGATCGAGAAGCAGGCCGTGGTCAGCGCGTTAACAAAAAAAATTTAAAGATTTCTTGTAAATTCCGATCGAACAATTATCTTTATAACTCGACACTAATCAGATCCAAATACCGAAGTCCCGATGTTTCTACACCGGGGCTTTTTTTTGTCCCTACCCACCGGCTGCGCAAGACGGCCCACGGGGAATCCGTCTGCGCAATTTTAACCAAAGATTTACGAAATTTATCGTAAATTGATTCCCAAATTCCAACTTATGTCGACGAAGACGATAAAACCAACGGAAAGTGAGCTCGAGATCCTGCAGGTTCTATGGGAAAGGGATAAGGCGAGCGTCCGGGAAGTGCATGAAGAATTATTAAAGACAAAGGACGCAGGCTATACCACTACGCTCAAGCTGATGCAGATCATGTTCGAAAAGGGACTGGTCAGCCGGGACGATTCCTTCAAGACCCATATCTACCAGCCATCGGTCAGCAAGGAAAAGACCCAGCAGCATTTGCTGGGCAAAATGATCAATACCCTCTTCGGGGGCTCTTCCACGGAGCTTGTGCTCCAGGCCCTCGGTAACCACAAGGCTTCTCCCGCCGAACTCGAGGAGATACAACAACTGCTGAATAACCTGAAAAAACAATAAGCATGCCCTTGTTGACCCACTCCGCTTTATTAAAGGCGCTGGGCTGGACGCTGTTAAACAGTCTCTGGCAAATGGGTTTGCTCTGGCTCACATATCAGCTGTTGCAGCGGATATTCAGCCAGGCGCCATCCCGCTTCCGGCATGGTCTCGCGCTGACGCTGTTGGCTTTTGGCGCATTGGGTTCGGTGGTTACTTTCGTCGCCGCCTATTTTTTTGACGGAGGCGCCGCGGGTTCCTTGGGCTATTTCCTACCGGCAACGGACAACCGGATGGTCCCGCTGATCCTCCCCTATTGTTCTTCCCTCTATCTCCTGGTGCTGGGCGGTCTGTTGATCCGCTATTCCCATCAATATCTTTATTCCCGCCGGCTTACCCGCGACGGGCTCTCCAAGATGCCGGCGGAATTCCGGGTCTTCGTGGCATCGACCGGCCGCCGAATGGGTATCCGGCCCCTGGTGCAGATCTATCTCTCCGCCCTCGTGGACGTCCCATTGACCCTCGGGTTCCTGAAACCGGTGATCCTCGTGCCTATGGCGATGATGAGTAACCTCAACCCGCACCAGGTGGAGGCCATTCTTATACATGAGCTGGCACATATCCGGCGGAAGGACTACCTGCTCAACCTGGGCGTCACCGTCATCGGACTTCTCTTCTTCTTCAACCCTTTTACCCGCCTGCTGATCGGGCATCTGCAACGGGAGCGGGAACACTGCTGCGACGAGGAAGTGCTGCAATTCCGGTATGACCCGCACGCTTACGTGTCCGCCCTGCTCTCCCTGGCCCGGCAGCACCGGCAGGGACGCATCGCCCTGGCGGCTACCGGCAGCGGCGGTGACCAGTTGTTATTGCAGCGGGCTAGAAAGATACTCCAGCAAAAAAGGACGGAACGCCGCCCGGGCGCCCGGCCCTTTATTTTATTATTCCTGACGGCCATGATCACGATCCTCGGTTTGTCTTCTCCACCGAGGCAGCAACTTCCGCCCACGGCCCGCCAGGCCCAACCGGCCCTCGCCCCCGCGACAGCGGAGATGGTCTTTATACCGATCGTCAACCTTGGCGCACCGACCCGGAAGCAAGGGGCGCCGGCTATTGCGCATCATGAGGTAAAGAACGGCCACCCGGAGAGGGGCATACATCAGGCGGCCGGCGATGCGCGGGAAGACCTTGCCGCAGTCCGGCAGGCCGGTCCGGAATCCGGCGCGGACGACCAGCCCCAGGTGACCGGGATCTTTACTCAACCGGCAACCCTGACGATCATCGCCCCACCCGTTCCAAGAGACAACTCGCTTGGCAAATCGGGCGATGAGGATGACCAGCCCGAGAGGGCCGACGATCTCCCGCCGACCGAAAACCTTGTCTTCGTCCCCAATTCAAGCTTCTCTTTTCAGCATATCGATACCCTCCGCCCGGAGGATAAGCTCACGTGGATAGAAGAGTCAACCGAAAAAGAGATCAGGGCGCAGGTGGAAAGATTGCAAAAGGAATTGCGGGTACAACTCGAACTCCTGCACCGGCAGGAGGCCCAGGCGCGGACCATTACCACCGCCTCCCAGCAGGAGCTAAAACGGGTGCTAAACCAGCAGATCCTCCTCCAAAGGAACTATCTCCGGCAGCTGGATGAACTGCATACGCGGGTGAAAAGAGCCACTCGGCGGCTTACGACCGTATATATCTAAGCGCATTTTTCCCTTCACAGAACAGCAGGTCCAGGACCGAGAGCCCAGGTAGAAAACCCGTGCGTTCCTCAAAAACCTGCCGATAACGGGGCATGTCCACTGCCCAGGATTGCCGGTTCTTCGGCAATACCTTTCCCCGTGCATCGACTCCCTCTTCCTCGCCATACCGGGCTTTGAACTCCGCCGTCAGCCCGATCACCCGGGTCATTCCCAACACCCCGAGCGACCATTCCAGGCAATCCAGATTCCAATCCAACAGGAAGCCGAAGGGCTTCCGATAGAGCTGTTCCAGTTCGTCCCGATAGTACGCAAACCAGGGGGAGCGGTTATAACAGGAAACGATCGTCTTCCAGTGCTGTGCCTGCCAGGGTAAAGAATCTGCTATTCTGACATCCCGTATAAGGGCCTTCTGATCCCTTCCCTTGACCAGGGGAATGCTAAGGTCGATCACCCCTTCGGCCCCCGCGATCTGGCAGCGATTGCGAAAACTCATTTTCTGCCAGGTTTCGCATTGCTCTATAACGATATGTGTAAAATTATACGAATTTTTATAGAATATAGCCGGTGGAAAGTACTGTGCGTCAGTTATTAGATTCATTATTTTGCATCAATTATAACAATTTTGTTCTAATTATGGTAATTACTGATCCAGGTGCTTACCGGCAGGGGTTGATGATGTAGTTTAATTGTAATTGACATTCTCTAAACAATTCAAAAACAACAAATTAATGTGCATTACAATATACTATCCATATTAGCAGGTCAATTGGGACCCTTTTAACATGTTCCACGGCTGGGTTCCCAAATCGGTTAGCAGGCAAAAAACCATCCCGATAAAAATACGAAACAAAAAACGATTGGGGAGGAGCCGGATTTCCCGATCCTCCCCTACCCCATTGGGTGGCCGGACCCGGTAGTGAAGAGCTGGGGGCGAAACGTCAATTTGTCATAAGAAAAATAGCAGCGGCCGCGAAACCTTTTGCCCGACCCTCTCGTCTCATCGCCAAATTAACCCGCATGTTCCGCAAGTCATTGACTATCGCCGTCCGCAATCTCTGGCGCAATAAGGCCATCACCACAATCCATGTTTTGGGTCTGGCCCTTGGTATCGCCACCTGCTTATTGATCCTTCTTTTTATCCGGCATGAATGGAGCTACGATCGCTTTAATGAGAAAGCGGACCGGATCGTTCGGGTGACCTTTGGCGGGCATATGAACGGTCACGACATCAAAGAGGCGAATGTGATGCCGCCCGTCGCGGCTGCGATGAAGGAGGATTTTCCCGAGGTCCTGGAAGCCACCCGGCTGCGGGCCGTCGGCATCCACCGGATCAGCTATGGGACCAGAAGTTTCCGCGAAGATGCCCTGGCCTTTGTCGATTCCAATTTTCTGCGGGTCTTTACCCTCCCCCTGATAAAGGGCGATCCGAATACGGCGCTGGTACAACCCTACACCATCGTGATCACCCGGGCGGTGGCGGAGAAATATTTTGGCAGGGAGAACCCCATCGGGAAGGTGCTCGATTTTACGGATGATCACCACAACCTGACGGTTACCGGGGTGATCGAGGGCGTGCCGGAGACCTCGCATTTCCATTTCGATCTGTTTGCATCGATGTCCACCCTCCCCGAATCGAGGGAGCCCAGCTGGATGAGCTCCAACTTCTTTACCTATCTGGTGCTTCCGCAAGGTTATGATGCCAAAAAACTGGAGACCCGGCTTCCGGGGATGGTAGAGAAATATATCGGTCCCCAGATCCAAAAAGGGATGGGCGTAAGCCTGGCCCAGTTTCGCGCCAGCGGCAACGACATCGGTTTTCACCTGCAACGCCTGACCGATATCCATCTTCACTCTGACCTGACGGGAGACCTTTCCGCCCCAGGGGATATCCGGTATGTTTATATCCTTGGCGCGGTCGCCGTCTTCATGCTCCTGATCGCGTGTATCAATTTTATGAACCTGAGCACGGCCGGAGCGACAAAAAGGGCGAAAGAGGTGGGCATCCGCAAGGTCCTGGGTTCCGCACGCGCCCAGCTGGTCGGCCAGTTCCTCGTCGAGTCCCTGCTGCTGACGGCTACGGCCATGATCACCGCCCTCGTCCTTGTCTGGCTGAGTCTTCCCCTTTTCAGCCGGCTGGCGGGCCATGATCTCTCGCTGGGCTGGAATTCCATCCCCTGGCTGCTGCCCGTCCTGCTTCTCTTTACCCTTCTTATCGGTCTGCTGGCCGGCGCCTATCCGGCCTTCTTCCTCTCCGCATTCCGGCCGGTGGCCGTACTCAAAGGATTCTTTAAAGCGGGCAAGGGCGGCATGGGTCTCCGGAGCAGCCTGGTCGTCTTCCAATTCTTTATCTCCATCAGCCTGATCATCGGTACGGTAGTGGTCTACCGGCAGCTTTCCTATATCCAAAACAAGAAGCTGGGGTACGACCGGGACCAGGTGCTGATCATCCAGGACACCTGGTGGCTGGGGAACAACCAGGCCTTTTTCCGGCAGCAGTTGGAGCAGGATCCGCGGATCGCCAGCGTTAGCGGGTCCGGCTATCTGCCGGCGGGTCCCTCCTACTCGAACAATTACCTGTGCTATCCGGATAACCAAAGCGACAAATATGCCAATGCCCTGCGCTATGAGATCGATGAGTCCTATATCCCCACCCTCGGGATGGAGATGAAACTGGGCCGGAATTTCTCCCGGGCGTACGGCGCCGACAGCGCGGCCATAGTCATCAACGAGACTGCTGCCCATTTTTTTGGCTGGGGGGATAAGGCCGCCGGCCACACCATCACGGAGCCAAACCGCGACCGCCCCGCGACCACCTACCATGTCATCGGCGTCGTAAAGGACTTCCATTTCCGGAGCCTCCGGGAGATGATCACCCCCCTCGTGATGACCCTGGCCAAAGATGGCGGCGGTTCGCTCATCGTCCGGACGAAGACCCGGGACATCGCCGGGCTGATCGCCACCTTACAAAAACGGTGGAACGACCAGAAGATAAGCGCGCCGTTCTCGTATAGCTTTTTGGATCAGCGGTTCCAGGAGACCTACCAGGCGGAACAGAACATTGGACGGATATTGGGCATCTTTGCCGGGCTGACCATCTTCGTGGCCTGTCTCGGCCTGTTCGGATTGGCCACCTTCACCGCGGAACAACGAACAAAAGAGATCGGCATCCGGAAGGTGCTCGGGGCGAACACGGCCAGTGTCGTCACCCTCCTCTCGAGGGACTTCCTGCGGCTGGTGGGCCTGTCCTTCCTCATTGCCGCGCCCATCGCCTGGTGGGCGATGAACAAATGGCTGCAGGACTTCGCCTATCGCATCACCATCGACTGGTGGGTGTTTGCCCTGACTGCGATGCTGGCCCTGCTGATCACCCTGCTGACGGTAAGCCTCCGCGCCATCCGGGCGGCAAATGCGAATCCCATCCAAAGTCTTAGGTCAGAATAAATAAATAAGCCTGCCCCCAGGGGCAGGCTTATGCTTTCGGTCATAGCCAGTCTACTCTGCTAAATTGAGTTCTTTATTCTTTAGATCTTCTAGTTTCTGCTTACCATAGGTGAGCCGGGTGATGACCACGAACAACACCGGCACAATAAAGATCGCCAGCGAGGTGGCGGCAAACATCCCGCCCAATACCGTGTAACCGATGGTGTTCCGCGCGACCGAGGAAGCACCGGAGGCCAGCGCCAGGGGTAGAACCCCGAGCAGGAAGGCGATGGAGGTCATTAGGATCGGGCGAAGCCGCAAACGGACGGCGTCCAGTGTGGCGGGGATGACGCCCATCCCGCGATCGACCCGTTCTTTGGCGAATTCCACGATCAGGATGGCGTTCTTCGCGGACAACCCGATCAGGGTGATCAGTCCGATCTGCGCATAGACGTTATTGGTCAGTCTTGGAATGAAGGTCAGGGTCAGGATCGCCCCAAAGACCCCGATGGGTACGGCCAGCAGGACGGAGAAGGGCACCGCCCAGCTTTCGTACAGGGCCGCCAGGAAGAGAAAGACGAAGACGATGGACAACGCGAAGATATAGGACGCGCTGTTCCCCGACTTTATCTCCTGTAAGCTGAGGCCCGACCAGTCGTAGCCATAGCCTTCCGGCAATACTTTGTCGGCTGTCCGCTGCAGAGCTTCGATGGCCTGACCGCTGCTGAACCCCGGTTTGGCGACGCCGTCGATCTCAGCGCTGCGATAGATATTGAAGTGGGAGATCAGCGGCGCGCTCTCGGTCTTCCTATAGCTGATGATGGTGCTAAGCGGGATCATCTCGCCGTTCACGTTCTTTACATAGTATTTATCGAGGCTCTTGATATCGTTGCGGTAATTGGTATCCGCCTGCGCCACGACATAGAAGTTGCGGCCGTAGATCGTCAACTGATTGATATAGGTGCTGCCCATATAGGCCTGCATGGTATTGTAGACATCGTCGAGTCTTAGTCCGAGTTTCTTGGCCTTATCGCGATCGACATCCACCTGGTAACCCGGGGTATGCGCGCTGAAGAAGGTAAAGGCGCTGCCGATCTCCGGCTGCCGGTTCGCCTCGGCGACAAACTGGTTCACGACGCGTTCGAAGGTCTTGATATCATCATTCGACTGACGTTGCTCCACCTGGATGCTGAAACCGCCGGCGTTACCCAGACCAGGGATCGCCGGGGGCGGGATAACGACAACCCGGGCCTCCTTGATCTTCGAGAAGCGTTTTTGCATTTCGGCGACGATGCCCAGGAGTTGCTCGCTTTTCTTCTCCCGCTGATCCCAGGGTTTGAACTGGACAAAAATACTGCCCGCATTGGATTTGGAGCCAAAGGTCAGGATATTCAATCCGCCCAGGGCGGCGGTGTGCAGCACGCCGGGGACGGTCTGCGCCATATGCTGGATGCTGTCCAGCACGGCAATGGCGCGGGTGGTCGATCCGGCCTCGGGGATCTCGAAAGAGATATAGACGCGCCCATCGTCCTCGGTAGGGATAAAGCCCGTCGGCTTGCTGCGGAACAGGAAGTAGTCCCCGACACAGATACAGGCGAGCAGCACGATCACCAGGGGCGCGTGCCTGATCCAGCCTTTTACCCCACGGGTGTACCTATCGGCGAAACGGTCGAACCATTCGTTGAACTTGTAAAAAAGATAGTTGATCCCCTTCGCCTGCTTGCCGACATGGTGTTCTTTCAGCAGCAGCATACAAAGGGCCGGCGTCAGCGAGAGTGCTACGAAGGCCGATATCAACACCGAGATGGCGATGGTGATCGCGAATTGCTGGTACAGACGGCCGACGAGACCGGGGATGAAGCCTACCGGGACGAACACAGCTGCCAGGATCAACGCGATGGCGATAACCGGACCGCTGATATCCGCGATGGCGCGGGCGGTCGCTTCCTTTGGCGAAAGATGTTCCACGTCGATATAGTGCTGTACCGCCTCCACGACCACGATGGCGTCATCCACCACGATACCGATGGCCAGCACGAAACCAAACATCGTGAGAGTATTGATGGTAAAACCGAGGGGGATGAAGAAGATGAAGGTCCCGATGATGGCCACGGGGATGGCCAGCACGGGGATCAGGGTCGAGCGCCAGTTCTGCAGGAAGAGGAAAACCACAAGCGTCACGAGCCCAAGAGCGATGAAGAGGGTGTTGACGACGTCGGCGATGGAAACCTTCACGACGGATATCGACTCGAAGGGAACCACGTAGTTCAGATCGGCGGGGAAATATTTCTTTGCATCCGCGAGCGCCTTGTACACCCCTTCGGCCGTGGACAGGGCGTTACTGCCGGGCGCCTGGTATACCAGCAGATAGGATGCCCGGTCCCCATCGACAAAAGAGTTGGAAGCATAGCTTACCTTTCCCAGTTGCAACCGGGCTACGTCTTTCAGGTAGACGATCGAATTTTGCTGGGGGTTGCTGCGGACCACGATATTGCCAAACTGCTGTTCCGTCGTGAGCCGGCTGTTGGTAAACACGGTGAACTCGAAGGCCGATGCAGAGTTCTGCGGTGGCCCGCTGGTGGAACCGGCCGCTACCTGGATATTCTGTTCGTTGACCGCATTGATCACGTCGTTGGCGGTGAGGCCCAACTGCGCCAGCTTATCGGTTTGGAGCCAGACCCGCATACTGAAGTTATCGGCGCGGCTGAACACATCCCCTACGCCGGGCGTCCGCAGCAGGATGTCCCGGAGATAAATGTTGGCATAGTTGTCCATGAAGGGGATGCTGTGTGAATGCTTGGGCGAATAAACCGCCACCAGCATCAGGATCGCCGGGTTCCTTTTCAGGGTGGTGATCCCCAGCTTCTGCACCTGCTGCGGCAAAGTCGGCGTAGCGATGCCCACGCGGTTTTGGATATCGAGGGCCACGATATTGGGGTCGGCGCCGATATTGAGGGTCGCGGTGATCTGTGAGGTTCCGTTGTTGGCGCTGTTGCTCTGCATGTAGGCGATCCCCGGCACCCCGTTGACCTGCGTCTCGATGGCGGTGGTGGTCGTCTGCTCCACCGTCTGAGCGTCGGCGCCGACGAAGTTACTGGTGATCTGTACGGTCGGCGGGGTAATATCGGGGTACTGGCTGATGGGCATGTTCAGGATGGCCAGGCTCCCCACCAGCAGGATGACCAGTGAGATAACGATTGCCGTCACCGGCCTCCTGAGAAATATGTTTGAAGACTTCATTCCAAATTATTTTTGAGTTAGTTCCACTCTCTTATCTTATTTTCCGGCGCTGCCAGCGGGCGGTTTTGGGGGAGCCACAGCAACGGCGCTGCTGTCCCGAAGCTTCTGCACCCCGTTGATGACTACCTGGTCACCGGCATGAAGCCCGGTGCGGATGACGATCTTATCGGCTATCTTGGTGCCGAGCAAAACCTTGCGCTGCAAAGCATGGCCGTTTTCGATGACAAAGACAAAACTTTCACCCAGTTGGTCGACCACGGCCTTGTAAGGGATCAGCAGGCTGCTGTCGCCGGCGGCATGTTTTACCCGGATATTGGTGGTGAGCCCGGCTTTCAGTTCGTTCTTCGGGTTAGCGAAGGTGATCCTCGCCTTCAGGGTCCCGGTGGTAGGATCGACCGACCTGTCCAGCAGGTACAGCGTACCGGGAAAGCTGTAGATCGACCCGTCAGGCAGCACTGCCGTAAACAGGGAATCCTTTGACTTGGCACCCGTCGTAAAAAAGCGCGTGAACATCGGGATCTCCGCCTGATCGATGGCGATGTCGACGGCCATGGGATCGTCCGTGCTCACCGAATTGAGCAGGGTCTGCGGGTATACGGACGTTCCGACCTTCACCTGGGAAATGCCGATGGTCCCGTTAAAGGGCGAATAGATGGATGAGTATTTGAGATTGGTCGATACGCTGTTGACATTGGCCTGTGCCGCTTCCACCTGGCGCTTGGATGACTCCAGGTCGGCCCGCTGGTGATCCAGCGTCTGCTTGGCGATAGCGTCCTGTTTGGCCAGATCCTCGTACCGGTCGGCATCCTGCTGTGACTTGTCCAGATTGGCCTTGGCCACATTCAGATTGGCAATCGCCTGCTCGACGGCAGCCTGATATTGCTGCTGATCTATTTCGTACAATTTCTGGCCGCGTTTTACTTCCTGACCGTCCTTGAAATAGATGCCGATGATGTTCCCGGCGACCTGCGGTTTGATGTCCACCTGGTTCAACGGGGTCGCCGTCCCGGGGTAAGAGTCAAAATACGTGGCATTTCCCGTGGCCACGGTGTAGACATCCACGGGTGTAGGCGGGGGAGCCTGCGGCCCTGCGGGCTTGCTGTCTCCGCAGGAAGTAAGGCTCAGCGAAAGGATCACCGAGATAGAACCAATCCATTGTAAGCTATTTCTCATATAAAAAGAGGATTTATCCAGTATGTAATTAATAAGTAATAATACCCAATGCTTTTTGTACATCCAGCTTGCTGCTCAGCACGAGGTAGAGCGCGTTGCTGTAATTGGACTGCGCCGAGAGCAGGTCCGTTTCCGCCGTGATCAGGTCGAGATAGGCCTTCACACCCGAGTGATACTGCAGCTGGATCGTATTGAACACATCCCTCGCCAGATCAAGATTTTCTTTCAGGACATAATAGTTGTTCAGATCGCTTTTGTAGGTGGCCAGGGCCTGGGCATACTGGGTGCTGATCGCCGTTTGGAGGTTGACGATATCCCAGTCGATGCGGGTCAGCTGCAGTTCCGCGATGCGGATATTTTGCGTGCGCTTCGTTCCCTGGAAGATGGGAAAGGCGATCTGCAGTCCGGCAAAGGAATTGGGGAAATTGTCACTGTACAAAGGTCCGAACCGGTTGTTCAGATAATTCAGATTATAGCCCGCACCGGCCGTAACCGTCGGGATATAGGCCCATTTGTTGTATTTGACATCGGCCTGTTGCAAACGCCGCTGCGTCGTCAATTGCTGAAATTCGATCCGCTTGCTGTAGTCCACCGGCGCCAGGGTATCGATATAGACCTCCGATTCCATTTGCGCGCTGTCGTAGACGAGATGCAGCGAATCCGTGCCCGTATAGCCCATCAGCTGCTTCAACACCTGGTACTTCGCCTTCAACGCCTCTTCGTTCGTCTTTTTCTCGGCCTTGCTGTTGTTGAGGGAGATGGTGGCGCGTTTGTAATCCGTTTTATCGACAAGGCCGCCGCGGTATTGATTGAAGGCGTCCTTGTAGTTCCGCTCCAGCCGTTCGATATCATCATTCAGGACATCGATCTGGCGCCGGGTGAGCAGGACATCGTAAAATGCCTTGCTGACATTGACCGTTACATCGATCTTGTCGCTCACCGTCTGCTGCCGGATATTGGTCATGACATCGTTTTTCGTCTTCAGCGCCAGCAGCACATCGCGCGTAAAAATGTTCTGGGAAAGCGAGAAGCCAACGGTCGAAGTATTATACGTACCGCTTTTTATGGTCGCGCCATTAAAAGCTATCGACGGCAGCTGAAAATTGTTCTGATAGTTCGCGTTGAGATTGACCTGTGGATACCAGTCGGCGAGTTTGCTCTTGATCTGGCGGTCGGTGATCTGCTCATCCAGCAGCGCCTGCTGGACCAGGGGGTAATGCTTTAAGGCATATTGCACGCAGGCCTGCAAGGTTGCATTGGACAAGGTGTCCGTGGCTTTCTGAGCGCTTGCAAAAAGAACTATGATACTAAATCCACTGCTGATGAATGCTCTCTTCATATATAGGGATGCTAAGGTGAATTCTATTGCGCTGGCAAAAATCGTTAGTTTCGCCGGGATGCCCCGAGCCGCTGATGGAAATACCCCTGTTTTATACAATAAAAAATGGAACTCCACCAAACGGAAATGAGGGATCAAAGTTAAACAAACGTTTGAATTAAACAAACGTTTAATCAAATCTTAACCTCAAAACTATGTAAACATCTATATAACAATAATTTATAAAATCCAGCGTTCTACCAAAATCTTTCCTGGACTATCTTTACGCCTTAAATTTCGCTTCATGTCCCTTCATACCATCCTGGGCGCCGGTGGGGCCATCGCCGACCTTCTTGCAGACGAACTGCTTTCCCGCGGATTACCCGTCCGGCTTGTATCCCGCAACCCGGTTGGGCGGCCGGGGGCGACCGTGATCGCAGCAGATATCTCCCGGCCCGACCAGGCACGTCAGGCGATGAGCGGTTCATCGGTCGTCTACTGTTGTATCGGATTAAAATACGACTATGCGATCTGGCGGGAACAATGGCCAAAGATCATGGATAACCAGATCGAGGCCTGCAAATCAGCTGGAGCGAAATTATTGTTTTTTGACAACGTTTATATGTATGGAAAAGTTGACGGTTCCATGACGGAGGAGACGCCCTATGATCCTTCCAGCCGCAAGGGTGACCTGCGGGCCCGTATCGCCACCCAGCTGATGAGCGAGGTCCGGAAGGGTAATCTCAACGCGATGATCGCCCGGTCGGCGGACTTTTATGGTCCCGGCACCGGCAAGACCTCCATTCCTGATATCCTGGTCTTCCAACGATTGCTAAAGGGTCAGCCGGCGCAATGGCTGGCCAACGACCGGCGGGTTCATTCATTCACCTATACGCCCGATGCCGCAAAAGCCCTTGCGCTCCTGGCCCTGGATGATTCCGCCTGGAACCAGGCCTGGCATCTGCCCACTGCCGCGCCGGCACTGACCGGAGCCGATTTCATAAAAAAAGCGGCAAATGCGCTGGGCAAAAGCGACCGCCACCAGACCCTGCCCTCCTGGATGATCCGGCTTGGCGGTGTTTTTGACACGACGACAAAAGAGCTGCACGAAATGCTCTACCAGTATGCTTTTGATTATGTCTTCGATTCCTCGAAATTCGAGAAGGCCTACCCTTTCCGGCCCACCTCCTATGAAGAAGGGATAAAGGCGACGGCCGAAGCGCATCTCCGGGAACGTTCCCGGAATTAATTTTCCGCTGATAGCGCCCATGCCCCATTTCACATGCCCGAAGTGGCGCAGCCGGTCTTCCCCCAACGGGATTTCCGGCTCGCGGACTATGGCGGCAACGGAGATGGACAAACGCTGAACACCGCCGCTTTTCAACAGGCCATAAAGGCCTGTTCGGCGGCCGGGGGCGGGCATGTCATCGTCCAGGCCGGCATATGGCTCACGGGGCCGGTCGAACTGCTCAGTCATGTCGATCTGCATCTCGAGAAGGGCGCCCTGGTGCAATTCACCCGGGATCATTCGCTCTATCCCGCCATCGGCAACAAAGGCTCCATCGCCTCCCCCGTCTATAGCATCGGCCAGGAAGACATCGCCATCACCGGAGAAGGCGTGATGGATGGGGCCGGGGAAACCTGGCGACCGGTGAAGAAGATGAAGATGACCAACGATCAGTGGCAGGGTCTTCTAGCCTCCGGCGGCGTCCTCAGCGCCGACGGCCAGATCTGGTGGCCAGGCAGGGACT
>Ga0210400_10001764_pt1 | contig 21113 bp, 44 predicted proteins | sample IncBWH26MmetaG_FD_155456 | JGI IMG/M metagenome (GOLD analysis project Ga0210400, IMG submission 155456) | Forest soil microbial communities from Barre Woods Harvard Forest LTER site, Petersham, Massachusetts, United States - Inc-BW-H-26-M | ecosystem: Environmental > Terrestrial > Soil >...
GCCCCCTCACGCCAAAAAAAATGATCCACGCCCCCACAGAGCCCTAAGCCCGGCTAACCCCTCGAGCACGATCCCTTCACGGGCAGCTCTAAGCGAACACCGTCATCCAGCCAGTGATGCGGGGGGTCGTGTGCTTATAGACCTCCCTGCGGCTCCCAGTGGCGGGGGTTGCAAGGGCCGGCGCTGTCGGTAACGAAATCCTCTAGGCACTGCTCGCAAATAACGATCTCTGTAGGTGGATGGATGGAAGCCCTAGGGTCATACCAAACGTCCTGGTTACATAAGGTGCAGCGCCTAACTTCAGAGGGTCGTTCCGGCTCGTCTAGGTCCGCTAGTCGCACGCATAGGCGAAAGTGCGGTCCTCGCAATTCCTCTGGGATGCTCATGGGCAGACCCAGCCGCCCTGTACGGCCTCATTGCAGCCGCCATAAGGGTGCGCGAGGACGGCGCAGCCGGGGCATGCTGGCGGGGCCGGCGCTTGTAGGCCGCCCACTAAGAGCATTAGGACGCCTAGAGCGGCCCCTACGCAGGCACTTAGAAGAAACCTCTTGAGCCTTGACCGGTTACCCACAGAACCTCCCAGAGTCAGCGTCCTGGGGCCGGAAGTCCTAGGACGTTTCGGGAGCATCGCGCATCCGAGCACCCGCGCGCTAGCATTATTGGCAGCCGGTGTTCCCGGAAGTCCACCGGTCAGACGGCCCGCCAAGGGTTTGAGCGCCATCCCCCTTTCGTGTCGGGAGGGGGATGGTTCACGGATGGAGGGTTGACGTTAAGCCTGTGGCAGCGTAGGGTGTCTGGCTATGGCCACCAACGACGAAGCATTCAATCGCGGGTTTGGCGAATGAGCCTGCTTGCCGTCGACCCCGGTCCCATCGAATCGGCCTGGCTGCTCTACGAGCCGATGACAGGAGTTCCGGTGTCATGGGCGAAGGTCCCGAACGACGAACTGGTCGACATTCTCGGCCCCCCGAAGGTGTCGATGGTCGACCTGCTTGCAATCGAAATGGTTGCGAGCTACGGGATGCCCGTTGGCCGCGAAGTGTTCGACACCTGCGTCTGGATCGGCCGCTTTCTCGAGCGGTGGGCCGGCGAGTCGCGGCTGGTATTCCGAGCCGAGGTCAAGATGCACCTAACCCAGTCGATGAAAGCGAAAGACTCCAACATTCGCGCGGCACTGATGGACCGATACGGCCCCGGCAAAGAGCTGGCAGTCGGACGCAAGGCGTCCCCGGGGCCGCTCTACGGGATGAAGGCCGATTGCTGGTCCGCGTTGGCGGTCGCCATCACCGCGGCCGAGACACCGGACCCGGCGAAGGAGGCGGCGTGAGGGAGATTCTGAGTTTGCGCGTCGATGGGCAGCGGTACATCGTTCGCGACGCCGACCTCTGGCTGCTGCTCGATCGCCAGCTCCGCGAGGCGCTGTGCAAGGTATTCCTCTGGATGGCCGGTGCCTTCTGATGGCAGCGCGCACCCGTGACTACTCCCGCGAGTTTGCGCGCCGCCAGGAAAGGGCGCGCGCCCTCGGGTGGAGCGGATACAGGCAAAGGCGATACTGGGCCGCGCGCATGACCGACGCCTACGTTCGCGAACTGGCCGAAGAAATCGGCGGCCCGGTCGAGCCCGAGCGCAAGGGTGCCCTCATGAGCCGCAAGGCCAACGCCATCGTCAACCCCCGCGACCAAACCCGCAGACCCGGGGACTGGAAAATCCGCCTACTGGTGGCGGCCGGGAAGATCAAGGAGGCGTCGTGAGCTGTTGCCCCTATGCGGAGACCTTCGAGGACGAGGGACTTATGCCCCCCCGCCACGACTGCCCCGCCCCGGTCCCCCTGGACGACGACCTCGGCGCACCGCTAACCGACCTCGAGCACGATCTCCTGCGCAGCCTCAACTTCGCGATGGGCCACGCCGAGGGCAGGATCATCGGCCTACGCGGGCGGTGGCGGTGAGGCGCCGTGCTCGGTTGCGCCGGGTGTCCGAGCGCCGGCTGATCCTGCTGGGCCAGCGGATCGACATGCTGGCGGAGTTCGAGGGGGCCGGATGCGTGGCGCGCGACCTTGTGCCGGGCGTCGAGTGCAGCGGACCCGTGGACCCCCATGAGCCCCTGACGAGGGCGCGGGGTGGGTCGATCGTGGACCGGGACAACGTGGTGATGGTGTGCCGGGCGCACCATTCGTGGATTCACCGGTCGCCCATCGAGGCCCACCGGCTCGGGTTCCTCGTCCACTCCTGGGAGCGGGCGTGACGACCAACCAGCAGTTGACGATGGAAGAGGCAATCGCCGCGGGTGAGCGGGCCATGCAATTGGTGGACGAGGCCGCCGAGGTCGCATGGAAGGCGATGGCCGAGGACGTGATCCGGTGGCTCGATACCGGCGCCTGTTTCATCGCGGAGGACATCGTGGAGGCGGTGACGGCTCGGGGCTATGCCACGTCGAACAACAAGGCCATTGGACCCGTCGTCCAGCGGTGCGCCCGTAGCGGGTGGATCGCCAAAACCGGGAGGATGCGCCCAGCCCGCACGTCCCACGGGTCGCCCAAGCCGGAATGGGTGCGGGTATGACCGCCCCAGATACTCCTGAAGTAACCCCAGGTCAGAGCATTAAAAGTCAATCATCTGAGAGGACGAACGCGTGAGGAAAGACTGCCGGACCCAGGCCGAGCTCGAGGCGGCGATCGCTGGGGGACACATCCCGGTCCTGACCGGCGACGGGTGGTTCACGGCCAAGGCCGGCGAGCACGTCGTGGCCCGGGAGTCATCGCACGTCGAGGCCTGGGGGTCATCGCACGTCGTGGCCTGGGAGTCATCGCACGTCGTGGCCCGGGAGTCATCGCACGTCGAGGCCTCTCCCTACGTCGCGGTCCACAAGCAAAGCCCCCATGCGAGACTCAAGGGCGGCGTCATCATCGAAGTCCCGCAGCTCGACACGCCCGAAGCGTGGTGCGACTTCCACGGGCTCAAAGTCACCCGCGGCATCGTCACGCTGTTCAAGGCGGTCACCGATGACTGGCTGAGCGGCTACAAGACGAGCTACGAACCGGGGACCAAGCCCGAGGCGGCCGATTGGAAGGACGACGGCCAGTGCGGCGGCGGTCTGCACTTTTGCGCGCACCCGGTCATGTCACTCGACTACCACCCAGGCGCCACCAAGTTCGTCGCCTGCCCGGTGCGCCTGAGCGAGATCAGCGTCATCGACTCGGGCAAGGTCAAGGCGAAGCGCGTTGTCGGGAAGGGCTGCGTCGAAGTTGACCGCTACGGGGCGGTCGTATGACCGACGCGGGTACTTGTTTTAGTTTTTCCGCGCGTGACCAGGGCTTTTGCGAGGCCGCGTGAAGGCGCCGTTCACCTACTACGGCGGCAAGATGAGCATGGCGCCACGGATCGTGGACCTCATGCCCGCGCACCGGGTCTACATCGAGCCCTACCTCGGTTCGGGCGCCGTGTTCTTCGCCAAGCCCCCAGCGACCGTCGAGATCGTCAACGACGTGGACGACGCCATCGTCGCGTTCTTCCGGGCGCTCAGGGATACCCCCGACGAGCTCGAGCGGGTCTGCCGGCTCTCGCCCTACGCCCGAGCCGAGTTCGACACCTGCGCCGATCTGACGAGCGACATGACCGACCTCGAGCGGGCCCGCCGGTTCTGGGTGAGGGTCAACCAGTCGTTCGCCAAGACGGCCCGGGCCCGCACGGGCTGGTCCGTGACGACCGCACGCACGCAGTCGACCGCCAATAGCGTCCTGGGGCGCCTGGGCCGGCTCGAGGCGGCGGCCGCACGGCTCATGGCAGTCTGCGTCGAACACTGCGACGCCGCGGACCTGGTGGACCGGATGGCGACCCCCGACACTCTGATCTACGCCGACCCGCCCTATCTCGCCACCACCCGAAGTGCCGGCGCCAACGATTACCGCTCGGACATGGGCACCGAGGACGACCACCGCCGGCTCGCCAAGGCTCTCCACGCCACTGAGGCCTCAGTGATCCTCTCGGGCTACCCCTCGCCGCTGTACGACGAGCTCTATGGCGACTGGAACGTGGTCGACACGCCGGTCCTGGTTCACTCGAGCAACGCCACGACTGCGGCCCGGGCCGCACGCACCGAACGGCTCTGGCTGAACTATGAGCCCACCGAGGGGCGGTTGCTCGCATGACTTACTTCACTTCAAGTTTCAAGGAGGAACGATGAGCAAGAAGGCATGTCCCGAATGTGGCGACCGCTTCGAGTCGGGAATGCATGACGCGAAATTCTGCTCGCGCCAGTGTCAGGTGAAGGCGCTCAACCGGAAACCTGAGCGCACCTACGCCGGGCGAAAGGCAGCCGCCAGTGGATAATCGGCCGCCAAACGAGGAAGAGTTTCCGCTCGACCCGGTGAGGCTGCTCAACGACGAGCACAAGGCCCACCTACGTCAGATCAGGGAGGCCGTGACTGCGTTCTATGGGGCTGTCATCGACTGGGTGGGAGCAGACAAAGACCCTCCGCAGAAAGTTCTCGATGCCAGCTATGCCATCCAACGCCTCACCGACCCCGAGGGCAGATGAATGGGTCCTAGTTTCGAGCACACCGTCCATAAGTCGGATGACAATCGCAAGTTCTGGCTGACCTGTGACGGGGTCCAGTTCGCCCGATTGCTGCTGGACGACCCAACGCTGTCAGCGCCGGAGTTCGGTGTCGTCGCGAGTTTCACCAGGACCGCAACGAAGGCGCACATGGAGATCGAACACCCCGACCCACGCTGCACGGTGGACGTTGGTTCTCGCCCGAGCTGGATGAGTCCCGACCAGTACGACCCATGCCGATGCACGTTGCCAAGGGGCCACGAAGGCGCTCACGCCTGCGAGCACACCATCGCCAAGGAGGCAAAGGCCCGTGGATAATCAGAGAAACTCGTCCACAAGTTTCGAGGCACAGGACCCGTTCCCGCTGACCCCTGACGAGGTCACCGAACTGCGAGCGATGCTGGCTGAGCGACGTGCCACCGCCGAGATGATGGCGCAGATCATGGGCATCGGCTCGTCGGCTGGGCACATGACCAAGATGGTCGATCCCTACGAGGCCGGACGGAAGGCACGCGCCCTCGAACGTGCGCCGGAATGTGTCGCCGCTTGGCCTGAGTGCCGCTCGGGTGGCTACGACCCGCGCTGCTGCCGGTTCCCCAAGTCGTGTAGTTGCAGCGTAATCCCACAGGTTTCCTCTGAGGATGAGCTGTGACCACCGACCCATTCGTCGGTCGCCTCGTCCGCGAACACGCCGACGCGATCCCAGTCCCCCCGGTGCAGGAGAAGAAACCTGGGACCGCCCATGGCGACGGTGCGCTGCGAGGAATCCATAGGGTCGCCGTGGCCGAGCCAAACAAGATGTGGCCCGCATCTGTTGTGGCTGATCTTGCGGCTGACCTGATCCGAGAACGCGGTACTGACGTGGCCTGGATCGCTCTACACGGAGGGAAGCCGTGACCGATACTCCGAATCAAATGCCGGAGCTGACGATCTGGCCGACCGACATCCCTGGCCTGTACGACGCCCAGACGCCAACGGGTCAGATTCTTGGTGACCTGACCGTGGGCCAGGTGCGCTCGCTCGCCGGGCAGAGCGGGTGGATCGTGAAGCCGGGGTATCCGCAGTGAGGTACGCCTACAAGCGAGGGAAGGAACGAGCACCTGGATGGCCGATGGCTGACACGGAGACCCAGCGAACCGAAGCCCGCCGTGATCTGGCCGTGGCGTTTGTGGTGCCGATCCCCGTGACACTGCTGGCGTGGTGGTGCTCCGCATCGTCCACCGGAGCGTCAGCCGGTGGGTGGCTCCTGGTCTACTTCGGCATCGGCGCGGCGATCTTGGTGGCCCTGCAATGGCGGAGGTGGTGGCATGGATGATTCGCAGCAAATGGCGCACGTCCACCGCTACGAGATCAAGGGCGGGCCGACCTGTTGGGCCGAGTGCGCCTGCGGAAAGAAGTTCAGCCGGGGTAACGGCGTGGTCGCCGGGTCCCGTCAGAAGCTTGAGCGGGCACTGGCGGCGCTGTGAAAAGACCCCGGTGCCAGTGGTGCAACACCATTCTTCCGACACCGGGCCAGGGAACCCCTCGGCGGTTCTGCGACGACACCTGCCGCCAGCGGTACAAGCGGGCCGATCGTGCCGCAACGCTGGCCGATCTCGTAGAGCGCCTGGCGCCTCACGTCGACATCGGTGGGGCCGACATTTACCTAGAGCTGGTCAACCATCTGGCGGGAAAAGTCAACGAGCGGGTGTGAAGATCGCCCGCGGGTGCCTGTTCGCCCTGGCGGTCGGGATCGGGCTGTGGCTGGTCGGTCTGGGCCTGGTGTTGATCGTGCTGGCCGACCTGCGGCTCTAGCCGGGGCCGCCCAGCCGATAGTTGTCCCGTTCAGTGGCATCAGAGACTCACGGCGAGATGTGCAGCACGCCCGCGGTCGTGAAGAGTGCGCCGCTCACGCCGGGGTCGGTAGTCGGTACGCCGAGCAGCTTGATCAGCCCGGCAACGGCGTCGAGAGTGATCGACCCCACCGAGCTGTTGTTCGTCAACACGATGCCGCCTGTATCGGTTGCCTGGGCGGTGAGCGCGATCCCTGTTGACGCACCGCCACCTGTGGTCTCGATGGTGATGGCGCCAGTCCCGGTCTCTTCTATGAGGATGCCGCCGGTTCCGTCGTCAATAAACTCGATCCCGCCGTTGCCCGCCACCGATACGAGAAACGGAGCGGTGTCGTTGGCCCCGAGGTCGAAGGTGACCCCCAGAGCTCCCGTGCCTCCGGTCTGAACGGTAATCGATCCGGTGCCTTCGGACCCGAGATGGATGCCGCCGCTGCCGCTGTCAGCGAGGATGTAACCGACCGTGTCGCCCGAGCCGGTCTCGGCGGTGAGGTTGCCCGCCCCGGTCCCGTTGACGCCCGGCCATCCAGCACCCCCGCCGGCCGACTGGGGGAACCGGGCCACGTCCTACTCCGCGAACGTCGACTCGAACGATTCCTCGTCCCAGTCTTCGACATCGGCTGCCGCGGTGAACTGCTGATGCTGGGTCGCTCCGGTGATGGCGACCCACAGGTGAACGCCCGGCAGTCCGAACAATTGGTGCGTGCCGTAGGTGTTGCCCTGTGCCCCGGTGGAAAAGCTGGGGAAGCTGTCGACAATCCCGGGGGTGTTGAAATCGACTGGGGCAGCCCCCTGCTTATAAAGGAAGGCCGAACCTGCGGGGGTGTCGGTTGCCTTGGGGCCGCCGATGACGATGCGGCGCACCTGCCAGACGCGGCCCTGCGGCACGCTCCCGAGGTCCAAGAACAGGATGCCCGACGCTGGTACGACGCCGTTGGCCTGAAGCTGCTCGTTCGACGGCGGCACCATCGCAGCCCGCCGGTCGCGGTCGGCTTTCATCCCGGCGGCCAGGGAACCGAGCTGCGCGCCGAGGTTGACGAAAATGGTGAAGTCGAAGCCGCTCCCGTCCCCGCTGGCCGGGTCCCCGTCCTGCGCGGCCTGGGGGGTCAGGGCGACCGGAGCAGCGGGGTCGGCGCGCATCTCATCGAACACCGACGTCATGGTGCGGGCTGCTCGGGCTGGGTCTCCACGTCTTCGCCGGCCACGATCTGCTCGGCCTGCCAGTGCATCCGGTTCGCCTGCTTGCGGAGCCATGCCTTGCGCTGGGCGCACCCCTCGCACTCCTGTGCCTTGACCTTGGCAGCCTCAATCTTGGCCGCCCACCGCTCGACCGTGGCCCGGCCCTGGTCGGTCTGCGCCCACCAGTCGAAAAGGAGATAGAGGTTCGCTGCGATCAGGCCCACATAGAGGGAGCGAACCACCCAGTTCGTCCGCGGCTCGTCCTCTTCGGTTAGATCGTGGACAGCGGGCACGCGCTAAGAGTAGCGTTCCGATATGGCCACCGCTAGGAATACCCCAGCGCCCGAAGAGGGCGACACCCAGACCAGCGGGTTGTCCGAGGACGACCGGAATTGGATCAAGTCCGCTATTGCCGAGGCAGTCGGCGGCGTCAAGCCCCCCGAAGGCTCCACGCCCACCGCTCCGAAGGTGAGCGACGACGAATGGGACAAGATGTCCGATCGCCAGCGCGAGTCCTGGGTCCGCTCCCTCGTTGACTTCGAGCTAGAAGAACTGATCCGCTACGACGCCGACGCCAAGCTGCGCGCCGATGTGGAGGCGCTGAAACAGAAGCCCGAACCCGAACCGGAGGCGCCGCCTTCGGTGGTGAGCAGGTTGCAGAAGTTCCTTTGGGGGGACCCGCAGGAGAAGCCGTGACCGCCCTGCGGGATGCACTCCACCGCTGGGCCGTGCTCGGCTTTCTGATCTTCAACCTGTCGGCGTCGGCGTTGCGACACTTTCGCCAAGCGCAACGTCGACGCCGGATGTGGCGAAAAGTGGGGGCCAGATGGTGACCCCCGAGAAGGAGACCGAGGCCACCGCATACGAGCGGGAGCTGTCCGACGATCAGCTCCTGGCCCTCGCTGGCCATGTCGGCGCGCGGGTATCGGCACTGCTGGGCCAGGGCGTCAACCTGCCCATGCAGCAGATCGAGAACCACCATCTGATCGGTCTGCTCGAATGCTTCGTCGGCCCCGACGAGTCGCTCCGCGTCCGCGAGTGGCACCTGACGTGGTTGGATTCCAAGCTCGACGCCATCGAAGCTCAGATGCGGATGCAGATGCTCAGTGCCCTGAACGGGGACAGCGCATGACCATGATCGGCCTGGCGACCAGGCCATCAGACGGGGCCGACCCGAGGCGCACCCAGAAGCGGGTAGCGACCACTCCTTCGGGTCGGACCGTCCTGGTCGACATCACCGGGGACGACCGCCTGCGGATTCTGAAGGAAGGACTGCCCGGCCGTTGGCCCGAGCTGATGATGGCCCGCGAACGGGGTTGCACGCTCGAACAGATCGCCCGGGACTTCAAGGTGCAGCCGCCCTGCGACCCCTGCCGCTACAAGCGGATTCCCCAGCACAACACCGAGGGGGAAGTCATCGCCACCGAGGAAGTCCATGACGGACCGCCCTGTCTCGCCTTTTACATGGCCCGGGTATACGCCTGGTGGGAGACCGCCCTGCACAACCTGGCCGATTCGCGCGCAAGGCTGATGGTCTGATGGCCGGGTCGAAAAAGGTCTGTCCCGAATGTGGCGAAGAGTTCTGGGCAATGCACTTGCCTAGGCACCTGCTCAGTGAGCATGGCATTGGGCAGGTCACAAGTTCGGTGGGCGGGGGCTCCGAGACCGTCGCCGCGGCATCCGAGCCTCCCCCGCCGAATGTTCCACGTGAAACAATTGAGGCGGCCCCATTGCCCGCCGACGCCGAGACCGCCCCCCGCAAGCCGAAGCTGATGGAGCGGTTCCGATCTCGCCGGGGCCGGGGTCACGCTGGTGGCCAGAAGGCCCCGGTCTCCGGTGAGCGTGCCCCCAAGCGCCCCCCCAAGTACCGCGGCAAGCGGGTGCCCCTTGACTCGGACGTGTCCGACATCTGGGGCTTTGCCGGCCGCCGGCTCGAAGGCACCCCCCACTTCGCCACTGGGCGCATGTTGCAGTACCAGGCCCCCGCTGCGGGCCTCATCATCGACCGGGCGGTGGCCGGGACCCTGCCGGACCGCATCCTCTTTCAGCCCCTCGCCCGCAACCGGGACAAGTACGAGGACGTCGCCTTCCTGCTCGCCGGACCGCTGCTGACGTTCACCATCACGACGACCCAGATGCAGATGCAGGCGGCAATCGAGGCCGACGACGGCCAGAAGTTCCAAGAGCTGTCCGCCAAGCTCGAGATGCAGCGGGAAATGTTCGTCTGGGTCGCGGGCATGATGTTGCCCCGGCTGGCCGAGGGCGTCGAGAAGGCGCGCGAGAAGAAGGCCAAGGCTGACGCCGCCATCGCCCAGGCGTTCCCCGACCTCGCAGGCGAAGACCCGATCGACACCTTCGCTACGATGCTGTTCACACCGCCCACATTTCAGGAGGCACAGACAAATGGAAGACCTGATCCGGCTGCTACTCGACCTGATCCAGAAGGTGCCGTACCTTTCGGAAGCTGACAAGGAGGACGCGACCGAAACGCTCCGCCGCTTCGAGGCGCACGTCGGCGTCGAAGGTGTCGTGCCCCCGGCCCCGGGCGCCACGAATGCCCCCGTCGAGCCGCCGCCCGCCGTCGAGCCTCCCGGCCCCGTTGCCGAGCCGGTCCCTCCGAACGAGCAGCCGCCCGTGCCGACTTCGCCCGAAGTCGCGGACACAGCACCGGAAGCGACGAACGCCTTCTCGGGCGTCGATCCGAACGCCCCGCCTGCATGATCTGCGACGAGTGCCTGGCCAAGTTCCTACGCACCTACTCGCGGCGACCCATCTGCCATAAGTCGCCTGTCACCGTGCGCCAGTTGGCGGCCGTCACGATGAAATGCCGCCACCCGAGTGCCCGTCCCTGAAATCACGGGGAAGTCGTGGGATGAATTCCTAGACGACTTTAAAGATGAGTGGAAGCCGGGCCAACACGTCGCCATCATCGCCCCGACTGGGCAGGGGAAAACGACCGTACTCGTCACGCTGTTACAGCGGTGTCGTACCTTCGTGCTGGGTCTCGATCCCAAGGGTGGTGACGACACCTTCGCAAAGACTGGGTTCCCGCGCCTCGCATCGTGGCCCCCACCGTCGAAGGCATACGACAAGATGGCCAAGGGTGAGCCGGTCAAGTACCTCGTCGGTGCAAAGACACTGAAGCGGGCCGACCGCCCGGGCCTCATCAAGGTCCAGCAGCAGGCGCTCGAAGGCGCTTGGGACGACGGCGGTTGGACCGTCGCAATTGACGAGTTGCAGATCGCGGCCGACAAGATGGGCCAGGCCGACTCGATTGACGAGCTGCTGATCGCGGCTCGGACACGGAAGGTCTCGGTCGTGTCTCTGTTCCAACGTCCCGCCGACGTGCCCCGGGCCGCCTATCAGATGGCGTCATGGATATTCCTTGGCCTGACCCTTGACGTGGACACGATCAACCGCCTGGCCGAGATCGTGGGCCGCCCCAAGTACGAGATTCGCGGGGCGGTCAACGGGCTGGCCAAGGTCGATTATTCGTGGCTGGTGGTGCCGAACAACCCCCGCCGGCCCCTCATCCTGACCCTCCCGCGCGAGCCCGACCGGCGACCGACCGAGATCGAGCGGAAGGTCGTCGCGGGAAAATAGGTGACAACGCCACACCGGGGTGCTACGTTTCCCGACTTGTAGGGTCTGAGACTTAGAGCAGTCTGGATCAGACCCTACGGCTCGAGGTCTCGGACCTTCTTCGCGAAGGGTAGGAGGTCATCGAGTGTTCACCCGCAGGATTTTTGATGGTGTGCTCATCACCATCCTGGCGGCGCATCTGGCCTTCGGGCTGCCCCGCATGTGGGCGCGCAAGGAGCTGGTAGCCAGCAACTCCAAGGGCAGGCAGTTGGCTGGTAAGGCCATCCTGCACGCGACGTCGTGAGCGCGACAATGGTGGGGCGCCCACAGCCCCAGACGACGGTCGAGCAACCGGGCGGCCCGTTCATCCGCTACACCCAGCCCGGCAACCTCCCGCAGTACCAGGCGCCGGGGTTCCCCTTCGGGAACCTGATTCAGCAGCCGCTCGTCAGCCGCCCCGGCTACTACCGCGACTTCCGCCTGTACTTCGTCGGCGGCGGCGGAGTGAACGGCTCGGTCACGGTGGCCGCGACGACGGATGCGCCGTACAACATCGCTTCGCTCGTTCAGTTCAAAGACCCGTTCGGCACGCTGATCTTCTCGCTGCCATCCTTCGAGCTGTACCTCGTCAACCTGTTCTCGGGTGGTGCGGGATGCGGCATCGGGTCGACGGCCGCAGTCGCCAACTTCCCGTCGTTCTCTGCCATCTCGGTCGGCGGATCGGGAACCGGCGACTTCGCACTGGCGATGTCCCTGCCACTCGAATTCGCCAAGGGCATCGGGACCGCCCCGGGAGCGAATGCCTCGGTGCAGCCGACGCTTCAGGTCAACCTGAACACGTCGAGTCAGTTCTTCTCGACGGCGCCGGGGACGCTTCCCACGGTCACCCTCGACGTGGAGAGCGACTTCTACTGGCTGCCCGAAGGCGCGCAGATCGCACCGCCCGCCCTCGGAACCTCACGCCAGTGGATTCTTCAGGTCGGCAACCCGACGTTCGCGGCCAGCTCGAACAACCGCATCAGCTTCCCGCGGTTGGGCGGCTTCCTCGACACGCTGATCCTCGAGATTCGGGACAGCACGAACGCCCGAGTCGCCGCCTTCCCGAGCCTGACCAATCGCTTCGTCCTCTACATCGACGGCGTGCCTATCGAAGACGCCCCGATGTGGAAGCTGCTGGACGACGACTACATCGCCTTCGGGGGCCTCACGCTTCCGACCGGGGTGTACGTCTACACCCGCAAAACGTCGCTTAATCAGGCTTCGCTCGGCCTGCTCGACACGTCGGAGGCTTCGATCTCATCGAACCCCGGCACCTTAATCGAGGTCCAGGGTCAGCCGTGGGGCTCGGGTGGCACGCCGCCCTACACCCTCAACGTCATCATTGGACAGATCGTCCCCCGGGGACGGCTCCCACAGGGATTGCCTGAGGTCTGAGGGTGGCCGGCGTCGGCACCAACATCTTCGCCTCGGCCGGGGCGTCCGCGGACACCAGCACGAACAGCTCGCCCGCCCTGGCCGCCGCGACCTACGGCCCACCGGCCGAGGGGTCCGTAGGTCCGCTCTCGCCGCGGACCGGCCACGGGGCGGGGTTCTGGCTCGCGGTCGGCGGTGTCGCCATCCTGATTCTCGTTCGCCAAAGTCTGCCGCGCTGAAGGGAGGATCGACATGCGTGTTCATTGGGGTTGGGTTCTCGTCGGCGCAGTGGCCGGCGCGGTCATCTGGCCGAAGATCGGATCGAAGGTCACTGGGGCCGCCAAGCGGGGCGGCTGACCCGTGACGATCGCGATAGCCCTGCTATGGGGCGGCTACGCCATCGCGTACTACGGATGGAACCGGATCACGGGAGGGAACGACTCGTTCCGCTCGCTGATCTGGCCGGGTGACTACACGCCCACGACGCGGGACAATGGATCATGAGCGGTCTTCTCGCTGCCTTCCTGGTCGAAGTGGGGCTCATCACCTACCGCGATGTGACCCAAGGCGGCATACAGGTGAAGAAGGGCAAGCAGAGCACGGCCCCGCTCCCCGCCCCGTTGCCGTCCCTTTACACGTCCGCCATCCTCGTCTATGGCGCGCTGGGGCTGATGCCCAAGTCGCTCGCCCCGGTCCCCGCACTGATCGGCTGGGGCTTCGTGGTGGCGACCCTGCTAAACGTGTTCACACCGGGGAGCGCCAACGCCGCGAAGAACGCGAACGCCAGCCTCGGTACGGGTTTGAGCACCAACCCTCTCGCGCCAGCGTCAACGAAGACCGGCGCGTCGTCCAAGAAGTAGAAAGGAGAAGCATGTCCAAGTTCATCAGCCTCGCCAGCCTGGTCGTGGTCGGCATAATCATTGCTGACATCGTGAACCACGGCGCGCAGTTCGCGCAGGCAGCCGGGGGCGTGCAATACATCGAGAACCCCGCGATCAGCGGCCTACTCGGGGTGGCTCCCAAGTGAGGGGCAACCTCGTCGGTCTGCTCATCCTTGTCGGTGTCGGCTACGGCGGGTACTGGCTGGGCAAGAAGTCCTGCGCCGGGGCGCGGTGACCCAGCCAGCGCCCCAGCCTGTCGCGGCTCGCCGCGTCGACTACCGCCCCGGTCTGCGGTGGTTGTTCGTCGTGGCGGCTGTGGTCCTCGCGGTGTTCGCCGCGGTGGCCTACTCCAATGCGCCGGCTGACACCCTGTTCGATGTCCCGGCCCTTACTTGGGTCTATGCGGGCGTGGCCTCGGTTCTCATCGTCATCTTCGGAGGCGGCATTCTCTAGTGGCGACCGTCCGCTACAAGGTCGACGGCGTGCCCGCCCAGTGGGCCGACGCCTGGATGCCGATGCCGACACTCTCGCCCGCGGGCGCCACGTCGGTCTCCTGGTCGATCCACGCCGCCTGGGGCACCGAGCAGGTCCCGGTGTCGCCCAACCACAAGGCGTCGGGCACCCTGTCGAAGTCGCCGGAATGGAAGGACCCCTCCGCGGTCGCTCCTGACTACTTCTGCCCCGACGTCGCGGTGCAGGACATCACCCGCCTCGGCCCGCCGGTCCACTACATGCCGCTTCCCTTCGCCCAGCTTGTCGACCCGGTTGTCCCGCTCGGCACGCAAGGCCCGCTCGGCCCCTCCGCGGTCCACATGCGCGGGCGTAAGATCGGCGGTCGCCGGTCGATGCACTGGCCGCGGGTAGTTCCTCGGTGGCCGAATCTGCGTGGGGGGTACTCACAGTGAACCGGACCATCGGGGGGCTGCCCGTCATCTATTGGATTGTCGGGCTCGGCCTCGGCATTGCGGGCTTCGCATGGTTCAAGAAGAAGGGTTCGGCCCCGGCCACGCCCGGCTCCGCCGCGAAGACGGGCACGAACAACTTCACCCAGGCCCAAGAGGTCCAAGATTTCCAGGTATTCTCGGCCCTCACCGGAGCCCAGCAGGCGTCCGACCTCAACTTCCTTACCGAGGTCGCCGGTCTGTTCTCGGGGGGGTCATCGACCGGAACCACGGGGACGGGAGGAGCTGCCGGGGGTGGTGGGGGGTCCGCCGTTCCCTCGCCGCCTTCGACGGGCACCGCCCCGCCCGCAACGGTCCCGGCGTCCAACCCCACGGCCAAGCCCGCCCCGGCGGCGCCCACGGCCAGCTCTGAGCCTGGCTACGGGGCCGGTGTCGGCGAACTGCTGGCGAACAACCCAGGATTGGCCAGCGGTGCCCCCACGCCGGGCATCACGGGCTACACCGTCAGCTACAACGGGGTTCCGATCTGATGACCGACACCAGTTCCGCCGTCTCCCCCGCCGCCCTGGATCGCCTCAGAGGCCAGGCCGCAGGCCAGCTCGAGTCGAGCACCACACAGCTCGCCCTGACGCCCTACGAGTACGGGAACGCCCCGCAGGGGATCAACCCGCCGACCAACCCGACCCCCCAGGACGCCCACCCTTCGGCCCAGCGACTCGCGGCTCCGAAGTGGAACGGAAAGACGAGCCAACTGAACGCCGCCCAAGCCGCCGAGGATCACGCTCCGGTCTGGGTCACCGTGCCTGTGGACAAGGTGGTTACAGCCGGGGGATCGACCAGCGCAAGCCCTGTGTACGCCACGCCCACCGGCTATGCGGCCCGCCCCGGTGAGTCGGCCGGGTCCATCCCGCCCGTGGTCCCAGCAGGGAGGCCCTACTGATGGCCCAGCCACCGCCTGTCGCCCCCGAGGTCACCGGCTTCCACGGCCGGGCCATGACGCCCGTTCGGAATCCGGTCTACGTCTACAACGATGACGCCTCCTTCAAAACGGCGCACCCGGCGGGCTCCAACGTCCTTGAGCGCCCGCCCGCCACCCGCCGCGGCGTCGACCCCCGCACCACCGCTCAGGGTGACCTGCCGCCCGTGCGCGGTGGCATCCCGCCCTACGTCCCCTACGCGGGCCAGACGCCCTACAACGTCTGGCAGCTCTATCCGGCGTGATGTGAGTGCCAGTCGCCCCCATCGTCTCAACCGAGAACGGCGTCCCGTTTCTCGTATCAGCCGGGATCGTCTACGAAATTATTGCGGCCGCTTGTAGCTCCCCGCAGACGACAGAGATCAACGCCGACACCCGCGCGAGCACACTTTTTAAGTGGGTCCATATCGGCCTAGTTCAGTCGGTCGGGTTCGTTGCCATTGCCGCCTACATCGACCGCGAACACGCCCTGCCGATCATCGCGGGTGGTGGCCTGGCGGCCGTCCTGATGTACGGCTCCTACTGGCACGCCCGCGCGTCGGGACTCGGGGACGGCAAGCCCGGCACGGAAACGAGGTAGTGCGTGGCCAAGTACCCCGAATGGGAGTACGAACTGCTCCGCTACCTCGGCACACCGGCTCCGCTCACGAATGACGGAATGGACGCGCAGTACCCCAATTCCCTTCTTGCCCTGAACCTGTGGGCGCAGTCCGAGGGGTCGGTCACGAACAACGCGCTTGCAACGTCGGGACGGGGAGCAGGGGCCACTACCTGCGTGGCGCAATGCGGTTCGTCATCGCCCATCTACGAATACGACAACGTGGCAGACGGTGTGGCCCAAATGGGCCGGTTCCTTCAGGGCTCGTTCTACACAAAGATTGTGTCGTCGCTCGTCGGCAATGCGAGCCTCTCGGACATCTTCAGTGCAATCAACTCGTCGCCCTGGTGCAAGGGCTGCCAGAGCGGCCAGTACCCGGTGGCCCTGTCCCAGGCGGTGGGGGGCAAGTCCCCCGGCGTGTCGGGCACGGTCGGTACGGGCACCAGCACGGGCAGCGGGCAGGGGACGGCCGGCGCCAGTGCAACCGGCTCGGACCTGTCCACCTGCGTTATCCAGCTCCCCGGGTTCCTCTTCTTCTCGGGGCCGTGCTTCCTCACAAGGGGCGGAGTCAAATGGCTGTCGGGGATCGCCGCCCTCACGGCAGGAACAGTGATCGGGGCCTTCGGCGTCGTCCTCCTGGCCGCCTACGGATTCAACGCGTCAGGGGCCAAGGGAGCAGTCGCCAAGGTCGCAGGCGCCGTGCCGGGACCGGCAGGCAAAGCCGCCAAGCTCGCCGGCAGTGGGTCCAGCCCAGCACGCAAGGCCACCAAAGCCCCGACCGTGGGCCTCGGCCCGTCGACCGGCGCCCCGGCAGGCCCCTCTTCGGGTAGCTCGAGCCCGCCTGTCGCCGGCCGCCGCGAGTCCCGCCAGATTGAGCGCCGCTTCCGCGAGACTGAGCGCCAGAGCGGCCCCATCGGACCTCGCGGCGGCAGCCCCACGTCCCAGCGGGTCGCCAGCCGTGAGCGCCGCGGCACCAGCGTGCCCGGGGCAGGCCAGCGCATGAGCGAGGCCCAGCGCCGCGAAGCGCGCCGACAACGAGCTAGTCAACCTTTCTAATGGCGGTACAGCCGCAGTCAGCCGACGCAACAGCGGACGGGGCGGGCGAAGCGGTATTCATGTTCCCCGACGTCCCCTCGGGCCAGCTCTGGATCGGGACGGTCACAATCCCCAAGGCCCCGGCATCGGCCGCGGGCACCGTCAACCTCGGCGGCCAGCCGGTCGGCCCCATCTTCGGTCCTGGGGTCTACGGCCCCTACGTCGCCGGGCCTACTCGCCGCCTGAGCCTGTCCATCGTCGGCCTGGCCCCCGATACCCAGTACGAAGCGGTCTGGCACGCCGACGACGAGGGACAGAGGTATTCAACGTGGCCCGGGACCGTCACCACGACAGTCGAAGGGACCGTCGTCATCCCCACGCCCGTCGATGTCGCAATCGTCAGTCCCCTGCCGGTGCCCGTGGACGGGACGGTCGATGTTGGCAACTTCCCCGCCATTCAGCCAGTCTCGGGGACCGTCACCACCGAGCCCACGCTGGCTGGTGCGGTCAGCAGCGGACAGACGGCCATGACGGGCGCCGCGGTCGCCCTTCCCAACCATCCCGCGGTGCAGGGCGTCGTGCTCTCGGCGCCCGCATCGAACACCGGGCCGATCTCGGTCGGTGCTGCGGGCGTGACGGCCGGGTCGGGCATGATTCTCAGCCCCGGCCAGGCCCCGACGCCGGTCCTCCCCGTCGACAATTCAGACGTGCTCCACGCCATCGGAACCTCCGGTGACGTACTCTCTTTCCTGGTGACCTGATATGGAAATCCTTGCCCCGCCGCCCACCGATCCCCTCGTCAGAAGGGAGCCGCCGTTCGACTGGTATCGGACGCCGACAGAGGCCCGGGGCGGGAGCGCAATGGAAGCGCCGCTCGACTTCGACCCCGACACGGCACTCTGGCCTGCCAACGTCGTGAGCCGTTGGCCCTTCACAGGAGCGCCGGCGCATGGCATCTGGCCGAAGGGGGCGGTCGGAGTCGACAACACCGCCACCATGTACGTCTGCACCGTCGCAGGTGAGCCGGGGACCTGGGTAGCGGTAGGAACCGGCGGCGGTGGCATCACCGCATGGGGTCAGGAGTCGACCGCCAAGTTCGCAGGCTCGGGCAGCCCAGTCGGTGTCGTCACCCCCTCGCACGAAGGCGACCTCTACATCGATGACACGACGCCAGGGCTCTGGCAGGCGACCGGGGCAACGTCCGCGGACTGGCAACAGGTCGGCACTTCTGGTCAGAGTCCCACCGTTCTTATGTCCCTGTTAGGCGCGCAGTTCCCTCTCGGCCCGTTCGCCCAGCAGTTCGATGCTCCGATCAGTTTTGCGACCAACACGGGTGTCCACGGCTCTATTGTGGTGCCAGCGTTCAAGGTCTCGGCTGGGAACGTGGTGGGACTCCCTACAATTGTTATTGCCGGGGTCGACACCACCGCCGACGACCTGCCGATAGCGGCGGAAATCTACGTCACTGACCTCACCGGAACTAACACAGCATTTATCTCGGTGAACCTGGACATGCCCCAGGTAGGCCCCGATCAGGGCATTACCGTGGACTGGACCGGGACCACCGCCTCCATCGCCGGGAGCGATCTTTCATGGTCCGACACCACCGGGGTCGCCTCGGCGGCAGGTGGGACCTACTCGGTGTCGCTCATTCTCAATGGTGCTTGGAACTGAACAAAACAACGGAACTGTGAACGACACCCCGCTCCCTCCCTACCTCAAGCCCAAGGCCACCAAACTGCCCGCCGGCCACGACGACACCCTCGACCCGCCCGCCCCTCCGACCGACTCGGAGCAGCGACAGACGGCACCCTTCGACTGGGCACAGTTCGACAAGTCCAAGGGTACAGACGGCCCCCCCGACGCCCCGCTGGCCCCGCCCGCCACCGACTCGAGCCGACGCAGCACCGCCCCCTTCGTCTGGCCCCGATCCCTGCCCCAGGCCGTCCCGAACCGTCCGCTGCGCGAGCTCGTCGCCCCGGTCCCAGACCTGGACCCCGACATCGCCCTCTGGCCCGTCACCATCCTGAGCCGCTGGCCCTTCGCTGGACCCCCCGCCGAGGGCATCTGGCCGAAGGGCTGGATGGGGGCCGATAGCGATGCCGCAGTATGGGTCTGCACGGTCGCGGGTGAGCCTGGGACCTGGAGGCAGATCGGTGCTGCTGGTCCCGCCGGTGGCTGGCCGACGAACAATGGAACCGGACCGGGGAACCTCACCGCCGCGACGCCCGGGGGCGACACCGTTGGCTACAACATCACGGACAACGGCTCGGGCGGCATCACGCTGGACTCCGAGGGGACTGCCAACCTGGCGCTGATATCGAAGAATGCCTTGGTCGTGGAGGCGCTGGGGGGCGCCGCCCATCTGCTCATAGAAAAAGCCTCTGGCGGGTCGGGCGACATCATCGTCCAGCAGAACGGCAACGGTGCGATCCAAATAATTGCCGAAGGCAGCGGGGATGTGTCGCTCACTTCGGTCGGCGGGGACGTCTCCTTGTCGGGCACCCAGCTACTAGTGGGGTCTTTGCCGACATCGGACCCGAGCGTCAGTGAGGCGGTGTGGAACGATAACGGCGTCGTGGTGCTAAGCGGGTCGACCACGCCCCTCGGTGACACCGGCTGGGCGAATCTCACGCTTATAAACGGATGGACCGATTCGGGCGGCTGGGCTCGCTATCGACGCGTCAACGGCATCGTGTACGTCCAGGTGTCCGCAGACGGAGGATCGGCAAACCAGCTCGCCACCCTCCCCGCGGGGTTCCGTCCCGGCGAGTCCGTGATTGTGGCAACGGATGGCACCTCGGGCGGGAACCCCATTTTTATGACGGTCAATACCGGCGGCGACGTCATAGGGGAGGACAGCACCGGGGCCGTCCCGGGCAACATCCTCGCGGGCACCGTGAGCTTCCCGGCGGACGCATGACCCGCAAAATGGCCGACAGCACGGAGCTGGCCAACCTCCCACCCGGCTTCGACCTTTATGCGGGGTACGACGATGGAGCATGGCCCAATGCGGCAGCCATCGCCGCACAGTTCCCCGGCAAACCGGTCGTGCGGATCACCGTCTTTCCCTCGGACAACGAGGGCGACTGTCTGGACGTCGAGAGCGGGGATGCCGCTCCCCAGGATGCTCCCGCATGGGTGCAGCGCCGCCGTGCCGCAGGGGCAGACCCCTCGGTCTACTGTTCCGAGGCCATCTGGCAGAACGTGAAGGATGCATTCACCGTCGCCAACGAGCCCCAGCCCCACTACTGGATCGCGGGCTATCCCGGGTCCGTGGGTGAGGCTCTGTACCCGGGATCAGTCGCCCATCAGTGGATCGACCGCGGTCCCTATGACGAGTCCATCGTGGCCGACTACTGGCCCGGCATCGACCCACCACCCGTACCACCGACAGAAGGAGAAGAGGAAATGGCGCACTGGCAAGCAGGGGGGCAGGACCACGTTTCGGGCGTGATCGGCGGCACCGCGTATCACTGGTGGCAGAACACCCCCGGCACTGCCCCGCCGAACCCTCCCGCCAACTTCTACGAGTGGCACGTCGAGAAACTGCCGATGCCGTGAAGCTCCCGACGAATATGGCGCTGGCCGCCTTCGTTCTCGCCGGTATCGGGCTGATCGGGGCTATTGTCCTCGCGGCGATGTCGAAGACGATCCCGTCGAACCTGTGGACGGTCACCCTGGCAGCCCTGGCCGGTGGCGCTGGCATCTCAATCCCGCCCACCGTCGCCGCGGCCGATCCAACGCCGGTTGCACCGCGGGCCGTGGTCCCTGCCCCTGTCGCCCCGGCTCCTGCCCCACCCGCCGCCGCCTGAGTTAGCTAATCGAGGGTCAACCTGTGGCGGGCGTGGCGGTGGGGACTGATCCGATACAGGACGTCATCGCGGCGGCCCTGCTGGTCATCGCCTTCCTTGGGTATCGAAACGGTCGCAAGATCAAAGAAGTCCATGGGCTGGTGAATCAGCAGCTCACCGACTCCGAGGGTCGACGTGATGCGGCGGATGAGCGGGAGCGGGCGACCAACGTCGAGAACGAACGCCTTCGAGCTGACGCCGGCCAGCCCTACGATCAGGGTCCCGCTTAGCGACGATGTAGCACCCGAAGAAGGGCGTCGACTGCTTCATCGTGGCGACGGGCCGCAATGGTGCCGTCCCGAAGATCACG